>Ga0182738_1007065_pt1 | contig 11487 bp, 14 predicted proteins | sample eDN5th30CBELigMG_FD_128876 | JGI IMG/M metagenome (GOLD analysis project Ga0182738, IMG submission 128876) | Enriched Miracle-Growth compost microbial communities from Emeryville, California, USA - eDNA 5th pass 30_C BE-Lig MG (version 2)... ...
GCCGACGCGGAGAACCGCGACGCCGCCGGCGAGCTTGGCCAGACGCTCCTGGAGCTTCTCGCGATCGTAGTCCGAGGTGGTCTCCTCGATCTGGACCTTGATCTGGGCGATGCGGCCGTCAATGTCGGACTTCTTGCCGGCACCCCCGACGATCGTCGTGTTCTCCTTCTCGATCGACACCTTCTTGGCACGACCGAGCATCTGGAGGGTAACGTTCTCGAGCTTGATGCCCAGGTCTTCGGAGATGACCTGGCCGCCGGTGAGGACGGCGACGTCCTCGAGCATGGCCTTGCGGCGATCACCGAAGCCCGGAGCCTTGACGGCTGCGACCTTGAGGCCGCCGCGGAGCTTGTTGACGACGAGCGTGGCCAGAGCCTCGCCTTCGACATCCTCCGCCACGATGAGCAGCGGCTTGCCGGCCTGGATCACGGCTTCAAGCACCGGTACGATCGCCTGGAGATTGCCGAGCTTCTTCTCATGGATGAGGATGTATGGGTCCTCGAGCTCGACGCGCATCTTCTCCTGGTCTGTGACGAAGTACGGAGAGAGATAGCCACGGTCAAACTGCATGCCCTCGACGACTTCGAGTTCGGTCTCGGCGGTCTTCGCCTCCTCCACGGTGATCACGCCCTCATTGCCGACCTTCTGCATCGCTTCGGCCAGGAACCGCCCGATCTCGGCATCGCCGTTCGCCGAGATGGTGCCGACCTGGGCGATCTCATCGTTGCGGGTGATCTTCCGTGCGTTCGCCTTGAGCTCGGCGACGACCGCCTCGACCGCCTTGTCGATGCCGCGCTTGAGGTCCATCGGGTTCATGCCGGCAGCCACGGCTTTTGCTCCGTCGCGCACGATCGCCTGGGCCAGCACGGTCGCGGTGGTGGTGCCGTCACCGGCACTGTCGTTGGTTTTCGACGCCACCTCGCGCACCATCTGCGCGCCCATGTTCTCGAACTTGTCCGCGAGTTCGATCTCCTTGGCGACGCTCACGCCATCCTTGGTGATGCGCGGCGCACCATAGGACTTCTCGAGGACGACGTTTCGCCCCTTCGGGCCGAGCGTCACCCTCACGGCATTGGCCAGCGTGTCGACCCCGCGGAGCATCTTCTCGCGCGCGTCCGCGCTGAATCGCACTTCCTTCGCAGCCATGGAATTTCTCCTTCAGTCCTGCCGATCGCTTCGACGACGTTGGTCAGGCCGCCCGCCTGATGTTCACGCCGTTCTCGATGACACCCATCACGTCTGATTCCTTCATGATCAGCAGCTCTTCGCCGTCGATCTTGATCTCCGTGCCAGACCATTTCCCGAAGAGGATGCGGTCGCCCATCTTGACATCCAGCGGAACCACCTTCCCCGCCTCGTCACGAGCGCCGGGGCCCACGGCGATCACTTCGCCTTCCTGCGGCTTCTCCTTGGCGGTATCGGGGATGATGATGCCGCCGGCCGTCTTCGTGTCGGCTTCGATGCGGCGGACCAGAACGCGGTCGTGCAATGGGCGGAACGTCATATCGTTCTCCTCAAGGACAAACAGATTTCGAGAGGTCCCCGTCGCTCGGACCCGTCAGGGTCCGAACGGGGCGCGGCCCGACTTGGCGCCGCGCGGCCGGCCATTTGGTTTGGCTGGACCTGAATTTCAAGAGGCGTGGCACTAATTTTTGTAACCGACCTAAGCTACGGAAATATCGTTCAATTCTCGCCTTGCCTGGTCCGGTTGGTAATCCATTCGCGCGAGCTGGCGCCAGAGAAGGTGCCCTTCTGAGGTACCTCGCCCCCTTCCCCAGCCCCCACCAGTTTGGCGCCGCAAGAGCTCGCGCATGAACCCTCTTGAAACAAGAAGCCGCCTCACCAAATCCACCGCTGCCGGGTGCTGACTGGCCCGGCGCGGGCGTCGGCGGGATGTCCGGCGCATCGCTCGTATCCATGTTGCTCACACGGAGGATGTGGCTATGAGGACCTATGACTTCACGCCTCTTTGGCGGTCGAGCATCGGCTTCGATCGCGTTTTCGATCTTCTCAGCAACCCACGTATTCTCGAAGGGCAGACCGATGGGCCGCCCTATGATATCGCGCGAACCGGCGAAGACACCTACCGCATCACCCTCGCCCTTGCAGGGTTCTCGCAGGACGAGATTTCCATCATGGCACAGCAGAACCTCCTCACCGTCGCAGGACAGAGGGCCGAGGCGCCGAAGCACGAGTTCCTTCATCAGGGGATCGCGGCGCGGCCCTTCGAGCACAAGTTCAATCTCGAAGATCACGTTGAGGTCGAAGGAGCGTCGTTCGAGAACGGGCTACTGCAGATCGATCTCGTCCGGCGTATCCCCGAGGCGATGAAGCCGCGGCGGATTGCCATGGGTTCGGCCGAGGGCACACGCAAGCCCGCCAGGACCAAGACCGTCGAGCACGTTCGGGCGGCTTAGGCCCTCGTCGGAGGTGGCTCGTGCGTGGCTCGCCTCGGGCCACCTCCTCTTTGCCAATGGAGGAGACAGTGATGACCATACGTTTGAACCCGTCTGACGAGCGACGGCGTGAAGCTGAAATCAGCGTCGACCTGCAGTCGCTTCTGCATCCGGCCGGAGCGTTCTCGCATCCGAGTGATGTCGTTCGCGATCCCGACCTCACCCTGAGCGAGAAGCGGGCAATCCTGGCCTCGTGGGCGTCGGACGCCTGCGCTGTCGAATCCGCCCCGGCGCTCCGTCTCGCTCCTGCGGGTAGCCGGCCTGTGACGTTTGATGACGTCATGGACGCGCTACGCATCCTCGACCAGCAGGCGGGCGACTACAACAGACCTCACCCGCACTATCGGCGCGTTCTCGCCGAGCGTGTTCCAGGTGTCTTTGGCCGAAAGCCGGCACGCGGGGGTAACCGCAGCCCGCAGCCTGGCGCATAGCAGATGAGGTCGTGGATGGATCAGCCACCAACGATAGCCGCCGGCCCCGGCCGCGAATCGGATGGCGTGGCCCACGGCAATGTCATCTTGCTCGCGGAGTATCGGCGGGAACGCGGCGGCCACCCGAATGACGATCCACCCCGGCCCTCGCCACAGGCAGCGCGGGCGATCCTCGGCAATCGACGCGTATGCAGCGCAGTGGCGCGACGGCCTCTGGAGTTCTGATCCACTGGTTCGAAACCGGCGTTGATGCCGGGCACCACTGGCTCCTCGGCGCTCCCGGACTGGCGACCGCGGCGCCATGATGGGGGCACCTATACTCTCACCAAACTCGCAGCAGTTCCTGGTGATGATCCGAACTTCGCCGCCTCTGTGTCGAACGGAGGCCAGCCATCTTCCAACCTTCAGATCGCGCAGACCACCCGCTGGCGGACCAATCTCGGCCACGGCCAGATGGCCGTGCGGGAGCCAACGATCGCGATCACCCTTGGGCATTATCCTGCGCACCGCGAAGGGCGAGGATGGCGGAGATCGTGACGACTCGTTCGGACGCTGACTCGGAACGATCTGCTATGGCGACATGGACGCGAATGCCGAGATGATACGCTCAGCACATGCCATACCTTATGAGAGTCGATGATTTCTTCGACATTGCATCAGCCAGCATTCAGGACTATCGGCAAGCACCGTTCGGGCAAAAGGACAATGGCGAATGCCGAAACTGAACCTGAAGAGCATGTCGGTGGATGATCTCGTTGCGCTTCGCGACAGGGTCCAGGAGGAACTGGCCCGCAAGATCAGCACGGAACGCAGCGCGTTGGAAAACCAGATCGCCGCGCTGACGGCACTGGAGGCCGGCAAGTCGGCAGGGCGCCGCGGAGCCGAACCAGCCTCTCGCCGCCGCAAGAAGGCAGAGGAGCTCAAATCCTCGATCCGCCGTCCCGCCAAGCGTCGTGCTGCCACGCGCTACGAGGGACCCAACGGCGAGACCTGGAGCGGCTTCGGTCGGGCACCGCGCTGGCTGACGGACCTTGAAGCGGGCGGCAAGTCCCGGGAATCTTTTGTCGTCGCCAGGTGAGGCCACCGCGCGGGCACTTTGCGAAAGCCTGCGACGACACCCTGGCTCAGCGCGCGCCTGACGCGGCTTCGGGCCGCCGCAGCCACTCGTCCAGCTTCGACCAGCGTCGCCTTCCGGAAGCGTTCTTCACCGCGATCGCGACCGCCTTCTTCTGGCCGACCAGGACCACAAGGCGCTTGCCTCGAGTGATGCCCGTGTAGAGCAGGTTCCGCTGCAGCATGGCGTAGTGCTGGGTCAGGATCGGGATCACCACGGCGGGGTACTCCGAGCCCTGGCTCTTGTGGATCGTGGCGGCGTAGGCCGGCACCAGCGTGTCGAGTTCGCCAAAGCCGTAGGCTACATCGCGCCCGTCGAAGTTGGCCTCGAGTTCACCGGCTTCGGGATCGACGTCGGCGATGTAGCCAATGTCGCCGTTGTACACCTCCTTGTCGTAGTCGTTCTCGATCTGCATGACCTTGTCGCCGGGTGCGAACGTCCAGCCGAAGCGCTCGACCTTGCGTTCGCCCGATGGGTTCAATGCCGCCTGCAGCTCGATGTTGAGGGAACGCGCACCGATGCCACCGCGGTTCATCGGGCAGAGGACCTGCACGTCGCGAATGGGATCGAGACCGAACCGCTTCGGGATTCGGGTCTGCACCAGCTCGATGATCCGCGGTACGGCAGTTTCCGGATCGTCGGCCGCCACGAAATAGAAGTCGCTGTCGTCCCTCGGTTTGCCGAGATCGGGCATCAGGCCCTGGTTGATGCGATGCGCGGTGACGATGATGCGGCTTGAGGCCGCCTGCCGAAAGACTTCCGTCAGGCGCACCACCGGCACGGCCCCTGACGCAATGATGTCGGCCAGAACCTGACCGGCCCCAACAGAGGGCAGTTGGTCGATATCGCCGACGATCAGCAGCGCGGCGCTATCAGGAAGCGCCTTCATCAACGCCTGCATGAGCACGACATCGACCATCGACGCTTCGTCGACGACCAGCAGGTCGCAATCGAGGGGGTTGTCGCCGTCGCGCTTGAAGCCGCCGCTCTTCGGGTCGATTTCGAGCAGCCGGTGGATCGTCCTCGCCTCGACACCCGTCGCCTCGGTCATGCGCTTGGCAGCTCGGCCGGTGGGAGCGCCGAGGAGGAGCTTTACCCCCTTGGCTGACAGGACCTTGAGGATCGATCTCACGATCGTGGTCTTGCCGACGCCGGGCCCGCCCGTGATGACGAGCACCTTGGACATCAGTGCCAGGCGGATCGCGGTGCACTGGGTTTCCGCCAGTTCGATGCCACTGCGCTGCTCGACCCATGGGAGCGCTTTGTCCGGGTCAATCCAAGACCAGGGAAGCCGGCCATTGGCGAGGCGAATGAGACGCTCGGCGATCGCCCTCTCTGCCCGATACAGCCCCGCCAGAAATATGCACGGCGTCTCGCCGACCCGATCGGCGGTCACCGATCCGTCGGCGAGTTCAAGCTCGAGGGCCGAGCGAATGAGTTCCTCTGCGACCTCGAGCAACGTTTCCGCCAGCGGTACCAGCTCATCGGTGGGCAATCCGCAGTGGCCTTCGTCCATCGCCTCGGTCAGCGCGTAGGAGATGCCCGCGCGCACGCGGATCATCGCCGTCTTCTCGATGCCGAGGCGCATGGCGATGGCATCGGCGGTCTTGAAGCCGATCCCGCGAATGTCGCGAGCCAGGCGGTAGGGGTTCTCGCTCATCACCTGGACAGCGTCGGAGCCGTAGGTCTTGTAGATCCGCACGGCGCGTGCCGTCCCCACACCATGCTCGTGCAGGAACACCATGATCTCCCGAACGACCTTCTGCTCGGCCCAGGCGTCGGTGATGCGCTTCGCGCGCACCGGACCGATGCCAGTCACCTCGCGCAGGCGCTCGGGCTCCGCCTCGATGGTATCGAAGACCTTCTCGCCGAAGGCCCGTACCAGTTTCCTGGCATGGACCGGGCCGATGCCGCGGATCATCCCAGACCCGAGATACTTCTCGATCCCCTCGATCGATGTTGGCGCAGTGGTCTTCAGAAACCGCGCCCTGAACTGCAGGCCGTGCGTCCGGTCGTTGGTCCATTCGCCCGATGCGGTGATCCATTCTCCAGCCGCGATGGTCGCGGCGTGACCGATGACAGCGATCAGGTCACGATGGCCCCGTGCCTTGATGCGGAGCACGCAGAAGCCGTTCTCGGCAATGTGGAACGTCACCCTTTCGACCAGGCCGGCGAGGACCTCTTGCGGAGAAGGGGCTGGCGTAGGTTTCATCCCGTTGCGGTGTCATCTGTCCGATCGCGGAGCGATTAAACTGAAGGTCTCGAACCCTGGACGAAAGGGCTCACCCCGAAGCCGCGGAGAGGGGTCACTCGGGTCCGAGCGCCTTCAGCCGTTCCCATTCCTCGGGCTCAATCGCGACCTCCAGCACGACATCCACCTCTTCGAGGTAGCTCATCCACATGGGACGTCCTTCGAAGGTGGTGTTCTCGGGGTTGCCAGCAAGCCGGCACAGCGCGCGGGCCGCTCGTTCCCGGGGAGACTGATGGGATTTAACCTTCATTCGGCAGTCTCCCGCCCTGGTGGCAGCCGATCACCCGGTCTCGCTGCCCTCGACACCCGGATCATAGGCGCGGCTACATTGAGAGCAATGGGGGCCTTAGCGGGAAATCTTATGATGGAGCGTCATCCCGTCGCGGCGAAAAGAACTCTGCGACCAGCCCTCGGCAGGTCGCGGGTCTGCCTTGCGTCCCCGAGCGCAATCAGCGAAGCGCACCGGCTACACCCAGATGCTTCCTCTGATACCTTGTGACGGCAGAATGAGGAGTCCGATGCGCTCAGGCGTCCCGCGGCGGACATAGCCGGCGGCGTCGGCGTCGACCGCAAGACCCTGCAGAAGCACTAACGCAACGAGGTTGATCTCGGTGCAACCACGGCAATGGCCGAGGTCGCCGAGTTCCTGTTCCGCAAGGCCAGGACCGAAGGCCCGCAATGCGTCACCGCCGCGATCTTCTGGATGAAGACCCGCGGCGGCTGGCGCGAAGCGCCCCTGTCCCACGAGATTGCCGTGAAGCCGGCGAGCGAGATGAGCGATGCAGAGTTCGAAGCCCGCATCCGCGAACTCGATATTCACGTCACGCCGCTGCTCGAACTCAGGCCGGTGGGCAGGACCGTCGGCTCCCTGGGGGGTTCAGCGGTAGTGGGTAGAGGGATTGTCAGCGAGCAGCCGCTAGACCCACGCATCCCGCATAAATGGTTGGGACCTCAGGGCAGCACGAGCCGTGCTTCGAACCCGGACTCCTGCCCGGGGGCAGGCGAGTGGAGTTCGAGATGCCCGCCCATGTGGCGGGAGAAGGACTCGGCAATGGCAAGACCGAGCCCAGCCCCGCGAACAGCGGTATCGCCCCGCTTGAATCGGCCGGTGAGGTCCATCAGCCGTTCGGCCGGAACGACCGCACTGCCGTTTCGGACGCTGAAGCTACCCCTTGCATCGGCCGCGACCACGACTGGCCCATCCGCGCCGTGAACCAGGGCATTCTCGACCAGGTTGCGCATCACGATGGCGAAGGCGTCGACATCGACGGCCCGCTCGACGCGGGTGCCGGGAGCAATCTCAAGCGCGATACGATCGCCGGTCTGTGTCGACCGGGCCAAGTCGTCAACGACGAGACGCAAGACGGGCACGAGATCGCTCGGCTCGACGGCGAGACCGATACCGGCATCGGCACGCGCCAGTTGGAGGAGCTTTTCCGAGACCCGTGCGAGGCTGACGAGGGATTCCTCGACCCGACGAGCCCGCCCCTGCACCATCCCATCCGGGAGTTCGGCGATGAGCCGCTGCGTCTGGGCGAGCGCGCCAGCAATCGGCGTCCGAAGTTCGTGAGCGCTGTTGGCGGCGAACTGGCGCTCGGCCTCGAGCGCGGTGCGCAACCTCCGGAGCAGTTCGTCGACTGCGAACGCGATGCCGGAGAGTTCTGCCGGGAGCCCTTCCGCCTCCAGCGGGTCTAGATTCATGCCGCTTCGCTGGTCGATCGCCGTGCGTAGCACGGTCACCGGCGCGAGCGCCCGCCGCACGATCAGCCAGATTGCAGCCATACTCAGCGGGATCAGGGCGATGAGCGGCAGGATCAGCGCCAGTGCGCCTTCCGTCGTCGCTTCGGTGCGATGCTCAAGGGGGTCGGCGACCTGCAGGAAGATGGCGCCGCCCGCACCCGCAATAGTGTAGATGCGGTCGGACACCGTGTCGAAATAGCCCGGTACCAATGGTGCCGTGAAGGGCACCAGGTCAGCGTCGTGCGAGCGGAGCAGCACGCGCCCATCCACGCTCCTGACCTGATAGGTGAGGTACTCGTCGTGGTCGGGAATGTCGCCCGGTTCGATGGTCCAGGGCTCGCCGTCGTCGCTGCCTTCGTGCAACGACAGCTCATCGACCACCAGCGGCAGCAGCCGCTGTCCGGTCTCGGCGAGAGCGCTGTCGAAGACCTCGTCGAACTCCTCGCGCATCACGGCCGTACCGAGGAGGGCCGCGCCGAGCCAGAACACCACGACCGTGGCGGTGAGCCACAGGATGAGCCTCCGCGTCATAGCGCCGTCCCGGATACGAGCCGGTAGCCGAGACCGCGCACCGTTGCGACGCGGTCCTGCCCGATCTTCTTGCGCAGCCGGCTGACATAGACCTCGACGGTGTTGCTCTCGACCTCGGAGCCGAAGGCATAGAGCGCTTCCTCGATCTGCTCCTTGGAGACAATCGCGCCGGGCCGTTGGGCCAGCCGGTCGAGCACCGCCCACTCCCGCGCCGTGAGGTCGATCGCAGCGCCGCCGATGTTCACGCTCCTCGCCGCCGGCTCGATGTGCAGGTCGCCGAGGACGAGGATGGGCTCCTGTTGCTGCCGTGCGCGGCGAACCACCGCGTGAATGCGCGCCGCCAGCTCGCCGAGATCGAACGGTTTCACCAGGTAGTCATCCGCACCGTTGTTGAGGCCGGCGATCCGGTCCGAGATCTGGTCGCGGGCCGTGAGGATGATGACCGGGGTCGCATCTCGCGCCGCGCGGATCGCGTTGAGGAACGTGTTGCCGTCGCCGTCGGGCAGACGGAGGTCTAGAAGAATCAGCCCGAACTCGGCCACGTCACGTAATGCCGCGGCGTCCGCAAGGTTACGCGCCCAGTCGACGGCATGGCCTTCGGCCGCCGCATGGTCGCGGACCGCACCGCCGATCAGGGGATCGTCCTCGACGAGTAGGATGCGCAAGCCTTGGCCCTTTTCACATCACCGCCGGGGCGATCACGCCGTGGGGGATCAGTCTGACACGGGCCTGAACAATCGGACAATTGTCGTGCTCATGGTGTCCGACGGACATTCAGGTCGGTGTCAGGTCCGGGGCCGAGAACCGCTACGTCAGTACCCTACCCCCCGATACGGAGTGACAGAAATGAAGACATTCATCCTTGTCGCAATGCTCTCGGCTGCCGCGGCCGCCCCGGCCCTCGCCAGCGAGAAGTGCAGCGTCCCCGAGGCCGACTGGCAGCCCCAGACGGCGCTCGAGGCGAAGCTCAAGGCCGCCGGTTGGGAAGTGCGGTCGGTCAAGGTCGAGGACGGCTGCTACGAAGCTTATGCCATCGATGCCGACGGCAACCGCGTCGAGGCCTACTTCAATCCGCAGACCCTTGAGCGCGTCGGCGCCGGCGACACCGACTCCGACAGCGAGGACTAAGATGAGCAGCGCCACCGCGAAGGTCTGGGACCCGCTGGTCCGGGTCTTCCACTGGGGCCTGGTCGCCAGCTTCGCGGTGGCCTGGCTCACTGCCGACGAGATACAGTCGCTGCACCAATTGGCCGGCTATGCCGCCGCCGCCCTCATCGCGTTCCGCCTGGTCTACGGCCTCGTCGGGCCGCACTATGCCCGCTTCAGCCAGTTCCTCCGGGGGCCGCGGACGACGCTCGGCTATGCGGCGGACGTCGTGAAGCGCCGGGAGCGGCGCTATCTCGGGCACAATCCGCTCGGCGCGGTGATGGTCGTTGCGCTCCTCGCCGCCATGGCGGCGATCGCCGGAACCGGCTACATGATGACGACGGACGCGTTCTGGGGCGTGGAATGGGTCGAGGAGGCGCACGAGATCCTCGCCAACCTGATGCTCGGCCTGGTCGGCGTGCATGTGCTCGGCGTGATCTTTGCCAGTCTGGCTCATCATGAGAACCTGGTGCGCGCCATGATCACCGGGCGGAAGCGCGCCGCCGAGATCGGAGACGTGACCTAGACGATGCTCTGGCTCAAGGTTCACAGGGAATCCCATCTCGTCGCCCGGATCGGCTGGCTCCGCGCGGCGGTGCTGGGCGCCAACGACGGCATCGTCTCCACTGCGAGTCTCGTGGTCGGCGTGGCTGCCGCGTCGAGCGGGCGACCGGAGATCCTGGTCGCCGGCCTCGCCGGGCTCGTAGCCGGGGCCATGTCGATGGCGGCGGGGGAGTACGTCTCGGTCAGCTCGCAATCCGACACGGAGCAGGCGGACCTCGCCAAGGAAGCGCGCGAACTGCGCGAGATGCCCAAGGCCGAGCTTGAGGAACTGACCGACATCTATGTCCAGCGGGGGCTCGACCGGGACCTCGCCGCCGCGGTGGCGCGGCAACTGACGGACCACGACGCGCTCGCCGCCCATGCCCGCGACGAGCTCGGCATCTCGGAGATCTTGGCCGCGCGTCCCGTCCAGGCGGCGTTCACCTCGGCCGCGACCTTCGCCGTCGGGGCAGCACTCCCGCTTCTCGCCGCGGTGCTCAGCCCGCTCGATCTGATCATTCCGGTGGTTTCCGCGGCCTCACTCGTCTTCCTCGCCGCGCTCGGTGCGCTCGGCGCCCGCACCGGCGGTGCCGGTGCGCTCAGAGGCGCGGCGCGCGTCGCCTTCTGGGGCGCGGCCGCGATGGCGCTCACCGCCGCCATCGGTCATATCTTCGGCGCAAGTGGATTGGCCTAACCATGGCGGACCCGGCTTCGATGACGGCGCAGCGGCGGCATAGGTGGCTATTGCGGGCCTGCATGACGAGGGCGCCGCTCGCCGTCACCGCAGCTTTCGCACTCCTCTCTGCCATGCACCTCATCCACCTGCAACTCACGGGCAATTTCCACGAGGTCGTGCCGGGCGAGCTCTATCGGTCGGCGCAGCTCTCGGCAGGGGACCTCGTCACCTATGCCCGCGAAAAAGACATTCGGTCCGTTCTCAATCTCCGTGGTGCGGATCGGGGTGCGCCCTGGTATCTTTGGTGGCGACCATTCTCGGTCCAGGCAAGTCCCCGCGTTGGGCTATAGTCCGCTCCCGTCATTTCGCGGGCGGCAGGAAGACAAAGGCCGCCCCGACCGGCGGCTGAAGAGGAGAGACGCTGCGCCACAAGAGGGCGAACGCCGGATCAGGTAGTGCGCTCGACCAGAGGAGAAATGAACCGCCCCGGGTTTGCCGGAGGCTCCGAACCTTGAGAAGGTGGAGCCATGATGAGCAAGACGAGGAACCGGTTTTCTCCGGAAGTGCGGGCCCGCGCGGTGCGGATGGTGTTCGATCAC
>Ga0182738_1007067_pt1 | contig 11486 bp, 11 predicted proteins | sample eDN5th30CBELigMG_FD_128876 | JGI IMG/M metagenome (GOLD analysis project Ga0182738, IMG submission 128876) | Enriched Miracle-Growth compost microbial communities from Emeryville, California, USA - eDNA 5th pass 30_C BE-Lig MG (version 2)... ...
AATTTTTTTCTTATTAAACTTCATTTCATTACGTCACCTCCGCGGTATACGATTATACAAGACTGAGTAGTAAAGTCAAATTTGACTTACTGTATTTCACACTTAAATGTATTGTAACTCTCTTTATTTTTAAGTAAAAAACGAAAAATATTCATGTGATGTTAAATATTAAAAAAGGTTATAGCTAAAGGGATTGAAGCCAAAAATTGCTGAGAAAGGAACGCTAACAAATAAATGAATTAAAACCAAAATAAACTTTTTTTATTTCAACGTACAATTCATTGCTATTTAAAAAACGATTTTCACCTAAAATAGGGATCGTTTTCGATGGAATTACAGTCGCTGAAATAGTAACTTGTTGTTAAAGAGAGCGCATCTGGTTTACAATGTGCTTGGTAGCAATTTCCACTCAGGTTATCTGACAATTATTGTTACAACCCATTAGATATAAGCTTTATTTTGTAATAGATACACTGTTTCTATTACAAAAATTATGTAGCCTTAAAAATAAATATAAAGCTCGTTCTAAAAAGTGCAGCAATGGATGATTCGGTCCATAGAATAAAACTTTAAGAGTTGGCTGGGTTCGAGGGATAAAAATTCAACTCCTTTCTCCGTATAATCGTTCGTGGCTTCAAGTAAGTTTTCTACTGTAAAAGCAAGCTGGTTTACAGTGCTACTTTTGGCATATTCTTCAACTTGCGTAATATGCCAGCTCCACTCCGTCACCACGCTGTTTTTCCGGATAGAAAGATACTCTCTTTCTTCTCTTAGATACCCGATAAGACGAACTTTAAACCTAAATACACCCGTATAGTTTTGAACATAAAGATTCACACTTATTACATTTTTTTACATTAGATAAACGTTTTATCTGCGTTAACATAAAAAATAGACCTTCGCTTAGAAGAAGATCTATTTTTTTACTTGCTTTATTTTTTAGTAAGGCTGCCATTTCGCTCTAAAACAGGGACTTCAATATCTACCGTGTTTGGATATTTAACTCCAAGCCCTGTATTTAAAGCCACAACCGTTTCGTTTTCTTTAATCCAGCCTTCTTCTCTTAAGCGGCGTGCAGCTAAGAATGTAGCAGCACCTTCAGGACAAATGAACGAACCTTCAAGCTGCGCAACCTTTTTTTGTTCTTCCACAATCTTATCTTCGTCCACCGCAATCGCGCATCCATTTGTATTGTATACGGCTTCTAAAACAAGAAAGTCTCCGATTGCTTTTGGTACGTTAATCCCAAAGGCAATGGTTGAAGAATCCAGCCAAAATTCAGATTCTTGTTTTCTTTCATGCCATGCCTTTACAATAGGCGCACAGTTTTCAGCTTGTACCGCAACTAAACGAGGAAGATCACCTTTAATCCAGCCAAGCTCTTTTAATTCATTTAACGCTTTATAGATGCCGATTAAACCAACGCCTCCTCCTGTTGGATATAAAATCACATCAGGAAGATTCCAAGAAAACTGTTCAGCAATTTCCAGGCCCATTGTTTTTTTACCTTCAATTCGGTACGGCTCTTTAAGCGTAGAAGCGTCATAAAGACCCCAGGCTTTAATAGCTTCACCGACAATTTTACCCGCATCGCTAATGAGTCCATCTACTAAGTAAAGGTCAGCTCCAGCGACAGCACACTCATTTCGTGTAATAACAGGCGCATCTTTTGGCATCACAACGGTTGCTTTTATGTCAGCGCGTGACGAATAAAGCGACCAAGCGGCTCCGGCATTGCCATTTGTAGGCATCGCTAACTGTTCAACGCCCAGTTCTTTTGCTTTTGACACTCCTACAGCGGCGCCTCTAGCTTTAAATGATCCCGTTGGAATAATACCTTCATCTTTCATATATAAGTTTGGAATGTCCATTTCTTTACCTAGCTTAGGCATTTTTATAAGCGGAGTCATCCCTTCTCCTAAGGAAACGACGTTTTCTGGATCTTCTACTGGAAGCAATTCATGATATCTCCATAGATTTGGTTCTCTGCTTTGGACATCTCCTGGACTTAGATTGTCTTTCAGTCCCTCTAAATCATACGCTACTAATAAAGGTGAGCCACATTCACATAATTGATGTTTTTCTTTTGGACTATATTCTTTTTTACATTTAGGACAATATAAGTGAGAAACATAACTAAACGGCATCATACACACTCCTTTAAATTCTGTAAACATACTACCCTATATACATTATAATTTATATTATTTTTATCAGAATAGTAAGGTATGATTTACCCATAATTTTTTAAATATTAATAAAAGCATAAAAACCCCTGTTATATTAGGGTCTTTATGCTTCTTTCCACTTTGTTTATATTACTTTTTTTTAAGTCAACATCAGTGAATTTAAATAAAAATGCGGAAAGAAATGTAATTCGCACTTTAGTTATAGGATTAATCATTTAAGAAGTAGTAACTGCTCTTCGAATTTCACCACAGAAACGTTTACTGCTATTCAAAATAAAATTTACTTAGCAAGACCTTTCTTCAACTATTCAGCTTTTATACATATGTTTAACTTTGTCAAAATATCTTTTTTATAAAATATTGACATTTTAATAAGGTACCTTTACTATTTGATAAGGTACCTTATCTTTTTTGAGAAGATAAAATTTTTTGTGCAGATAAGGATAACGTTAATTAGCAAGGAGGTTTTTATCATGAATGAAAGAGATAGCGAATATTTACACGAGCAAGATTTGATTGATCAATTTTTCAGATTCCAGAGACAGCTGGCAAGATACCAGCGACACTACTTTGTTAATCGAAGAGATGCTGGAGCACTAGGTGATCAGCACCGGGGGCAAGGACGGATATTAAAATTATTAAAATTGCAGCCTAAAACTACACAAAAAGAGCTGTCGTACTTACTGGATATGAGACCTCAGTCAATAGGTGAATTACTTAGTAAGTTAGAAAGAAAAGGTTACATTGTTCGTACGCCATCTGAGAAAGATCGGCGAGTACTTTCCGTTGAGCTAACAGAATCCGGACTAGAGGCTATCGAGGCTACGGAGGAACAAGACAATAACTCAGGCATCTTTGATGTTCTTTCAGAAGAAGAGCAAGATACTCTTTCACATTTAATGCAAAAGTTAAATACTTATTTAGATGAAGAAATGTTAAAACAAGGTCATGATGAAAATCAAGAATTTCGACGCCATAATGACCTACGAGGATTTGGACCTCACCATAGATTTTTTGGTGGTGATCCAGAGCATGGTCCAAGAAGTTTTGGGCGCGGATCTTGGGGAGACGGTGCTGAATTCAGAACACCGAGATTTAGAAACCGAAATCCCCGAGAGACTAATAGAGATAATAACGAGAAATGATTCACATGCTGTTTAGTGATCATTTCTAATAATTTCACGAGAGGAAACGCAATATGGAAAACATCTCAAATGTTGGAGAACAAGTTTTAAATAATAAAAACAATAAAATACTAGTAATGACTGGATTAATGATTGGAATTATTTTTTCTGAGCTTGATGAAACAGTTGTAAATACAGCCATGCCAACGATTATACGTGATCTTGGCGGATTATCTATGTATGGCTGGGTTGCAGGCATCTATATGCTAGCTCTATCTGCTTTTATGCCTATACTAGGAAAATTAGCCGATTTATTTAGTCGAAAAAAAGTCTACTTCGCTTCTATGGCTTTCTTTATTGGAGGCTCCATTATATGCGGGCTTTCTCATTCAATGATTATGCTTTTAATTGGAAGAGGAATTCAAGGACTTGGCGCGGGTGGCCTCATGCCATTAGCCATGACGATTTCGAGTGATTTGTTCCCTGTTGAACAACGAGCAAAAGTTCAAGCGGTTATGGGACCAGTTATGTTTATCCCTATGCTTTTAGGCCCGCTAATGGGAGGCTTTTTTGTAGATCAAGCAAGCTGGCATTGGATCTTCTTCGTGAATATTCCAGTGGGATTAATAGCAGTCATTTTTTTAGCAAGTGGGTTAAAAGAAGTACATGAAAGAAAAAAAGTAACAATTGATTGGGCAGGAGCTATTCTTCTAGTAGCTGCAATCATTTCGTTATTAATTACGCCTGTTTTAGTCGAGAATGAAGGATATGCGTGGAGCTCCCCATTCATCATTTCGCTACTATGTGTAGGCGTACTTTTAATTGGATTTTTCATTTGGGTAGAATCAAAAGTGGTTGAACCTATCGTACCGCTGCATCTATTTAAAAATCGTAATATTTTAGTATTATCACTGCTTGTTTTTACTGTAGGCTGTGGATTAATGGGATCATTCTCATCTTTCCCTTACTTTGCACAGAACGTATTAGGCCTTACCCCTACTGAATCTGGGTATTTAACCTTGCCCATGATGGTAGGTGCTGTTGCAACTTCAATCGTTTCTGGGTTTCTATTAACAAAAGTTCGGTACCGCGAATTGTTTGTGATTTCTTTCATTATGCCTGTTATCGGCTTTTATTTATTTTCTAAATTAAATATTAGTACCACTACCCTGCAGGTCATTATTTTCTTTTTTATCACCGGTCTTGGTTTAGGCGTTATGTTCGGTGGAGATAACTTAATTGTTCAAGAATCTGTAGAAAAAGAACACAAAGGAATTGCCTTGGCAACCGTTCCATTGTTTCAGTCTATTGGCGCAACTGTCGGAGTAAGTATGTTTGGGACGCTATTATCTTCCACACTTACGTCAAATCTAAGCAGTTTAGGCGATGAATTGCCTAAAAGTATGGCAAATAACATGAATAGCCTGGCAGCAGGAGGAATTCCAAACGGTCTTACTCCAGAATTATTTATAAAAATCAAAGTTTTATTTATTGAATCGTTTCAGCATATCTATACTTACGCATTTGTACTTACGATCATTGCCTTTGTTTTATGCTTCTTTCTAAAAAAAGAAGTGCTATCTTCAAAACCAGAAGAGGAATAAAAGAGATTCATACTGTAGTCAAAAGTGTATTTGCATAACAGTCGTTTCCAAAAATGAAAAAGCCAATTCGAATTTAAATCGAATTGGCTTTTTTTATTAATAGATTAAAGGTTTTACCTTAGTTATTTCGGATTTATATTACCATCAATTGTACTCTTGATTGTTCCTTCTTTTTTTAAAATAGATTTATTCACACTCTCTTTTTTAAAGACTCCTGTTAAAAGCGTAACGAGTCCTATTAAAAAGAAAATAGGAAACAATAACATCATTAATGCAACTCCTGCAAAACCTTCTTCCTCACTAATAGCATATAGAACCGAAACCGCCCATGAAAAAAATGGAGCTATGATCAATATAATCGTTGTTCCCCACACTATATATTTTCTTTTAGCTGTTTTCCCTCGGCTTAGTCCGCTTGCAAACATAAGCCCTACTACTAAAACTGTTAATGCCACTCCAATTGCCATTTCATCACCGCCTTTAGCAGCCATTTTCTCTTTTACTTTACAGCGTTTTCTTTTTTGTCTCTTGCACGGAAATAAATACGCTTGTAATAACGAGTAAGATGAAACCTTCTCCGATAATCATTAAACCTTTTATTTGAATGTCTAGAGCATCAAAGCCGCTTATTTTGGCAAAAGCATAAAGAAGTAAAAATGAACCGAATAACATAGTAACGAATGAAATAACAAGAGCGACTATTCTTTTGTTACATACGATACTTACAAACAGTATTAAGACAAAAATTATGCTAATGGCTATACAATTAGTAAGAATGAAAGACATACGCATCCCCTTAAATATCTTTTTATTCCATTATTCTTACTCAAACCTAAATCCAATCCCACCGTCTACAATAATGTTTTGACCCGTAACAAAAGATGCGTCATCAGAAAGGAGCCATTTTACTGCTTTTGCGGCTTCAAACGGATCACCAATTCTGCCCAGCGCGTTTAGCTTTTGATAGGATTCATTGAGCTTTGCTTTTTCCTCTGAAGATAGATTTGAAAATCTTTCTTCTAACATAGGCGTACGAAATGCACCTGGGCAAAAAGAGTTAATTCTTATATTTTGATGGCCATATTCTTGAGCAACTGATTTCGTTAAAGCAATCACACCGCTTTTCCCAGCGGCATATACGCCAGTCCCCGCTGAACATAAAATCGCGTCCATTGACGATGTATTCACAATAACACCGCTGTTTTGTTTGGTCATTACCTGCAGCTGATACTTCATACAAAGCCATACACTTTTTAACGTAACGTTTATTAAATGGTCAAAGTCTTCTTCTTTGAATTCATGGGTAGCATTAGAAGCTGCCTCCGTGTTAGCCGCATTATTAAAGCCCACGTCAATTTTTCCAAATGTAGAGTATGTTTGGCTAACAAGGTTTTTAACATCTTGACTATTCGTTACATCGGTTTTGATGAAAATAGATCGAGGAGACCACTTTCTTAATCTAGAAAGAGCTTCTTCTCCTTTTTCACTATTTCTAGAAGCGATCACAACATGCATGCCCTCTTTTGCGAGTAATTCCGCTGTTGCTAAACCAATACCCGACGTTCCACCCGTAATGATCCCTACTTTTTCTTCAAACATATAGTTCTCCCCTTTTGCGTTTAATAAGATCACAACAAATTAAATTTAGCAGCATTAGTCATAAGAGTTATTCAGCTTTGGGTAGATTAATACCTGCTTCGGAACTCTAAAAAGAGAGTGAGACCACAACTAAAGCAATTCAATCTAAAAGCGAGCAAATTGGAGAAAGGAGCTAGTATAGGTCACTTGCTACACTGCTGTTGATTTCCGTGCAAGGCTTCGCTTTTCGCGGGCCGCCGGTGAGCCTCCTCGTCACTTACGTTCCTGCGGGGTCTCACCTATTTCGCTTTTCCCGCGGGAGTCTTCACCTTGCCCCCCAATCACTAGAAGCACCTACCCACACAAACGAAACCTACGTCCATCACAACAACAAAAAATCCGAACAAGGAATGGAGATTCTTGATGGAGAATCTCCATTCCTTGTTCGGATTCACCTTCAACTGGACTACTTTTGTCACAGCCTCTTTTAATTAGCCACTAACTTGATGATGAGAAACAGATAAAGTAGATTTTCGGTTCCATAAATAGAGTGCATATCCGCTAAAAAATAAAAGCAGCGTGTAATTAATAAGTAAAGAATCGTTAGCTTCAACAGGGCTTGTAAACTGGAGAAGATTATTTAAGCCGTGAAATACAATCGTCACTCCAATCGATTGACCGTTAACAATCAGCAAAGCCAGTACCAACCCAATAACAAATGCAAATAGAATTTGAAAAATTGTATTTGCTACCGATTGACCGCTTAGCATATTCAAACTGTGCGTAAAGGCAAATAAAAACGATGATAGAAGAACCGCCACTTTATAGCTTTTTGCTAACAGCAGATTAAGGATAAATCCTCTAAATACCATCTCTTCTACAAATGCTATGACTAGAGTTTGGGTAAGCAAAATAAGAACAAGATCAACAATGGAACTTCCGTGTACACCTTTGTTCCCAATGAGGATAATAAGCAGATATAAAAGAAGCGGAGAAAGAAACAGGATTCTCGTTTTAAACGACATGTTTTGTTGAAAGGAGAAAAAATGCGTCCACTTTTTTGTTTTTGTTAGATAAAATGCTATTCCAATCGCCAAAGGGACGATTCCTAAAAACTGAAGATAATGTGTAGTAGGATGCGTCATGCTCACGTATGCACCGTTTACCACAAAACCCTGCCCACGTGACATAATCACTGAACTCCATTTTTTTACCGCCTCTAACAAGCACACTAAGCGCCCAATTGGAAACACTTCCTTCAGACGTTTTGTCTATACACCTACTGGCTAAAGCGTATGCTCCCACTCGAAATAAGTAATAGCTTACTAAACATAAAAAAGATATGGTCATAAAATTTAAATTTAACTCTTTCACCTGGTACACCTCATTATTTTTCTACTATTTCATCGGATGGCTTACGCAGCTTGCTCTTTTATCCTTGTTCGTAAAAATCCTTTTTGATATCTCGCAAAAGTTTTAAGATACCTTTATAAAAACAAGCAATTAGCATTCCAGCGATGTTGGTCACCATCGTGATTGTAAGATTGCCGATAATCAGGCTAAGTAAAGTACCAAGAAACATGATGCCTATTCCGATATAAAAACCTGGGTGAAGCAGTTCATCGTCGTCTTCTTTTTCTTCTTCCCGAATATTTATTCTGCTTTGTAATGCAGCATCACTTTTAATAAATTCATCAATGGTTGTTCCATAGATGTCCCCTAACTTTAAAAGATGCTGAATTTCGGGATAGCCCTGATTATTTTCCCACTTATGTATGTTTTGTACAGATACCCCTACTTGCTTAGCAATCTCTTCTTGAGACATCTTTTGTTCTTCTCTTAGTTTTTGCAACTTATTTCCTAACCTCAATTCATTCACCTCTATGACTATAGCAGCGTGTAAACAAAATTTGCTTGCACTACGTTTTCTCGTCTTCTACAATTCTAACATATTGTGGTAAAAAAGAAAGAAACAGTTAATAAGGCGTATACCAAAACCTAAAACGACAGTAATGAAAAATAGTGAGAATTCTCATGTGTAAAAATGAAAGAATGCACTTTTATCTCCATCCTTTTATTGTTTATACTAAATAGTGGATTGTACGAACATCCACATAAAAAAGGAGGAAACATGACGATGGAAATGCCATTTATTTATATATTGGTTATCGCTCTTATTGGATTCATTATTTGGAGAAGGGTTAAAAGGAGACATAGACCCATTAAAAGGAATGGACTTGGTATATTAGCTCCTATTTTGTTCATATTAATTGCATTTTCCCTTAGTCTAAGTCAGCTGATGCACATACCGGGCCAGCCCTTTCACTTACCTCCCTACTGGGAAATGCTGATTGCTGGTGTATTAGGTGTTATATTTGGACTTATTATGCTTAGCCAAACGGACTATGAAGTAAGAGAAGACGGCTTCATTTACTCAAAGCCAAATAAAAATTTTAAATATGTGATTATTGCTATTATCTTCATAAGAATGGCTTTGAGCCAGTACTTTAAAGGGTTAGATTCGATAGACTTCGCGGTCTTAACAATGACGCTAGCCTTTATATATATTGTTATTTGGAGAGTTGGCAGCTATCTAAAATTCCGTAAATTAAACGGTGATAATTACAGCGTAAATGCTGGGTAATCATCAATACGAATGGTCCTTCTTTCTGCTTGGAAAGAAGGATTTTTTGTCATAGGGAGTAAAAGGCCCGCCTGTTGTGTAAGACAATAAATATGTTGTATAACGCAATATGTGTTTTTTATAACGGTAGTCTATATATAAAAATAAAACAGATTAAATTAAAAATGTACCTGGTCACCCGCTTTTTAATTTACAGGTAGATTATGAAAGGAATCATACTATGACATTTATCAATTCTGTAACAGGCCCAGTCAACGCGTCAGAACTAGGGCTAACGTTAATCCATGAGCATATGCGCGTTCGTTCTGAATCTATTCACGCACAGTTTCCTCATTTATATAATGAGAAACAAGAAATCGCAAAAGCAGTAGAACAAGTAAATCGTGCAAAGAAGCTCGGAGTCAAAACCATCTGTGATCCTACGGTGATGGAACAAGGGCGCGATATTCGTTTTATTGAAAAAATTGCCCGTGAAACGGACACTCAAATCATCGCAGCTACAGGAATTTATACGTATAACTACATCCCTACCCATTTTCAAACTCGTAGCATTGACTATATGGCGGACCTGTTTGTTCGAGATATCGAAGTCGGCATTCAAAACACGTCGATTAAAGCAGGCTTTCTAAAATGCGCTACAGATGCACCTGGCGTAACGGCCGATGTAGAAAAAGTAATGCGTGCCGTCGCACGCGCTCATAAAAAAACGGGCGTGCCGATTATGACCCATTCACATCCGGCAAGCGGCACAGGCTTAAAGCAGCTTGATATCTTACTTGAAGAAGGTGCTAATCCAAATCAAATTCTGATTGGACATACGGGAGATACGGATAACCTTGAATATATTTCAAACATCTTAAAACAAGGAGCTTTTATCGGAATGGACCGCTACGGTTTGACAAGAGAATGTTCAACTGTAAATAGAAATAACACGGTCATTGAGTTAGCCAAACAAGGATACTCAAACCGCATGTTTCTATCACAAGATTACTGCTGTACAATGGACTGGTTTCCAGAAGGCGTAATTGAAGAACGTTTTCCAAAATGGTCAATGAGCTTTGTGTTAGAAGAAGTCGTGCCGGAATTAAAAAGAAAAGGCGTAACCGAACAGCAGATTCAGCATATGCTTTTTGATAACGCCCGCTGCTGGTTTGAAGGAAAGTAATTGGGATATTCTTTTTCATTACTACTAAAACCCCCACTGTCTAAGCCGACCGTGGGGGTTTTTACGCGTATTATTTTATATGCTTATATTAACCAGTTTTTCTTAATAGCTTTTGTTTTTCTTGACTCTTTTTCACCATAAAGTGTGCACCCGACAGGCATAATCCAACGGCGATTCCAATTGTCAGGTTTGTAAACACCGTTAATGAAAATGTCGTAAGTAAAACCAATGAATGAAATGATTTTTCTTTTACCACCTTTGAGAACTGTTCTTTTTTACTTATATTCCACGCTACGACCATCAAAACTGGAGCGAGACTGGCAAGCGCTACATATGAAGCGTACGGAGCGAGCACTAGCAGCACAATCAACACAAAGATAGCATGCGTGATTCCTGCAATTGGAGAGGAAGCACCATTTTTAATATTGGTAACAGTTCTTGCAATCTCTCCTGCTGCGGGAATACCTGAAAACATCGGCGTTACCATGTTTACGATTCCCTGGCCAATCAGTTCTTTTTTGCTGCTGTGCTTTGATTTTGTCATTTCATCTGCAACGCGAGCTGTCAGTAAAGATTGTAACCCTACAAGTATAGCAATGACAAATGCAGAAGGTAAAAGAGTGACCACCCTCTCCACTGTTATATCTGGAAACGCTGGCGCCGGAAAATGACGAGGTATCTCTCCGTAAATGGAACCAATGGTTTCAAACTGATTGGAAAAGAAAAAAGATGCCAAGCCCGTTGATACAATAATTCCGAGTAAATAAGACATTCCCAGCGACTTAGGCGAAAAGTAAAGAACAATTAAAATCGTAGCTAAGCACAATCCTGCTGTCGCGATACTATAGATGTTGATGAAGTGTAAATTACCAAAGATCTCTTTTATATTCAAATGAAAAAACTGAAATTTGTCAATCGCGTGCAACCCAAGGAAGTTTGGTATCTGCCCGCTAAAGATAATCAGCGCGATTCCCGACTGAAATCCTATAACAATAGAGGGCGGAAAATACTTGATTAAAGCTCCTACTTTACATAGCGCAAAGATAATGAGGAGAATTCCAGACATAAAGCCGGCAATTAATAAGTTTTCATAGCCATATTGCAACACAATCCCTAATAAAACAGGAACAAATGCACCGGTAGGTCCCGCGATTTGAAACCTACATCCACCTAAAATAGCAA
>Ga0182738_1007068_pt1 | contig 11483 bp, 6 predicted proteins | sample eDN5th30CBELigMG_FD_128876 | JGI IMG/M metagenome (GOLD analysis project Ga0182738, IMG submission 128876) | Enriched Miracle-Growth compost microbial communities from Emeryville, California, USA - eDNA 5th pass 30_C BE-Lig MG (version 2)... ...
AAAGATTCAACATCATTCTTAGAACATTTTCATTCTGTGAAAGTTAGAATAAGAAAAAAAAGATTTTTCATAAAAATCAGAACTTAGAATTTAAGGTTCTTTAGTGATTCTTTGTTGTGTTGAAAGGTAAAATAGAGAATAAGGAATCGAGATTTGAGATTTCAGAGGATATTCAATAAGTCAAGTTCATATCTTAATTAGTACCTTAAAAACAGGAATTCTAGCGGGAAATGAATTTTTGGGCAATTCAAAAGTCTGAAAACGAAATTTTGGAAAGATGGGGCAATAGAAAACCAAGCCTTAGGCATACCACTGAATTTTTTGCTACTTAAACCTTCAAAAAAATTAAAAGTTGATCTCATGATTGATGAGTTTAATTTTCTCATAATGACAAGTATAGAATTCAATTACAGACGTAGCAATATTAATACGTTCTGCACTTAGGGGGTTAAATGAGTGAAGTTTGCATATTTTCTTGAGCATTGCTGTGATGAAGAATCTCACAAAATTCATGTCATCAGCATCAGAACTCTTGATATCAAACTCCAGGCCATCCAGTTCCTTTCTCTCACTCCAATATTCCTCCAAATCTTTCAGACTCTCTCCCAACAGCCCCTTATTTCTCAAATCAAACCTCACTTTCAAGTTCTTCAAAGAAGCTTGAGGTTGAAAGTGACTCCAAAAATGCCTGATGTGAATTGGCCAGCCAAGATCCAAGCTCTCCAGCTGACTGAGATTCTGAATCGAAGCTAAAAGCCTCAGGAACTCAGGTCTTTGATCAGAAGCAGTCCAGAGATTTAATGACAAAAACTTCAAGTTTTTACAGATTTTAGAGATCTCAACAAAATTCGGGTCAAATCTTTCAGAAAGACTCAAATCTGTCAAATGAGAAAAGACATTTTGGTTTTGGAAGAGTTTCTCTATGTTCAAATCAACATTCTCAATCTTCATACGAAAAGTTTCGAGTCCCCTCAGCAATCCATCCATTTTGTTCAATCTCTCGATGATCCACTCCATCTGGTTCCAGTTACGCTCTTGAAGAATAATTTCGAGATTCTTGGGTCTGAAACCCCAAAGATACTTGACAAACAGCTTTTTTATCGGTAGTGAGTCATTTCTTGCGCTCCTTGCATAATAGTAAAATTTTCCTTTGCCAAATAACATTCTCTTCACGTTCGGGAAGAACTTGGCCTTTTGCAAGATCAGCCTTTCTGACAAGAACGGATCTGTCGTAAAAAAGTGGTTGAGCTCTGGGAATTCTTCAATCTCCTTGCGAGTATTCGCGAAAAGATTAAACCAAAACTTTTGAGGGAGCTTGTCTGCAAAGACTGCTGTCAACTTCTTGAGCCTCTTTATCTTCTTAACCTTCCCTAAAAGAGAACGATTGGGTGTTTTTTCAAGACTGAGACTTTTGTAATATTTGGGAGAGTACTTGAGGATGTGAGATATCTCTTCTTGGCCAGATGTTTTGAAGGGAGAGTTGTATCTGATAAGAATGTTTTTGATTTGGGATTTTGGTTTAGCGAAAGAGGTTTCCATGATGATTTGTCCTTGTTGCTGATTTGGTGTTTTTATTTAAATGTTTGTTAGATGCCAATTCTCAATATTTATACTGGAATTCACTCAACGTGCGTTAATTAAATCATCAGATGACAATAATATCATATTTTAATGACAGAATGATTTTGAAAATTGGTGAGACTCAAAGGCGAATATTCAAATAATTTCCTGAAAATTTTATTTGGTGAGACCAACCGTAAAAATGACCATTTTTGAATCTGAAAAAAAAAGTGTCCAAAAAATCTTATTGCGAGTTTGAAAAAGCTCAAGACCAATTCTTGTAACGTCATATTTCTATTAAGACCCCTTTTCGAATGAAGATCTTCCTTTTTCTTGAACAATATTATCTAGACCTGAATTAGAACTTTTCTTATTCCAAGCTATTTGCTCCCAAAATTTTTTTCTCAAGAAAATCTCTTCTTTCGCACCCTTCAAAAGAGCAAATAACCTCCTTTATCAATAATTTCCCCCTCCTTTTTTAGATGAGTTTTTTTCATCATCCAAACTCTTTCTCTAATCTTGAGAGAAAAGGAAATGCTATTGAAGAGCTCTTAGGTTTTAGAAAATCTTTACTTTTCTCATTAACAACCCTTCAATTTGAAAAAAATTTCAAAGAGAAATGTGACGGTAGTTGATCAAGAATGTTTTATGTGTTTTCTTTGGCAAGGTTTATTTTGATGTTTTGAAGTTTATAGAAGGAATCCCTTGTTGAAATTTGTCTCCTTATGACCTCACCTCTGAAAAAGTTTCAAAGTACAATATTTCTTTTCTGAATAAGGACAACCGAAGCAGAGAGTTTTTTTTAAAGAACAATGTTGAGGGCCCTTAATTCTAACAGAGGTATCCATTGGAACAGGTCTTAATTAAAAACATTTGAGTATCAACAATATGCACATAAAGCATCGAGCACAAGGTTGCAATCTCTCACTAAACAATAGCCCAACAACCCCCTTGAAACTCTTAGAAAACGACTATTTTTCTCCATCGAATAGACATATCGCCAAAACGCAATTTTATTTTCTGATCCTTTGCAACAGCCACCAAATTATTGAGATCTGAATACTTCCCTAAAATTTCCTTCTCAATGAAGTTTGAGTAAACCTCTTCATTATCCAAAGTCAAGTAAACTATCAAGTCTTTTCTTGCCTTGACTAGCGTCATTATCTCACAGAGTTCCTTCACAAGGATTACCAAATGACAGTTTTCAAAGCTCAAGTCTATTTTCACTTTCAAACTGGAACCCAGCCTTTTTATTTCTGCGATCTTTCTTATTGTTTCTTTCACCCAATCGGGTGAACACATCATATTTTGAAGCCTGGAGCCCAATTCCAGAACTGAACCTTGATTCTCTTGCAATAAATTCACCATCTCTCCCACATTCTCACCAAAAACTTGAGTCCCCTTGAGCTTAAAAACCTTCAAGTTTTTGAATGGTTTCATCACCTTGGGATCAAGTTTAGCATAGCCATAATACTGCAGATCATTTAGAACATATTCAAAGCTCTCGAGACTTTCGTAAAGATGAGCTACTTCATGCACCAAAAATGGCTCATACTTCACAGAACTATCACCCATCAGGGGAGTCCAAATATCACATTTAAATGAACGAAGCTTGTTGATCTTCTTGAGCATTGCTGTGATAAAGAATCTTGTAAAAAGCATATCTTCAACATCTTTGCTATAAATCTCGAACTCTAAACCAGTCATTTCCTTTCTATCTCCCCAATGTTCCTCCAAATCTTTCAAACTCGCTCCAAAAAGCCCTTCATTTCTCAAATCTGAAACATCAAATCTCACCTTCAAGTTCTTCAGAGACTCTTGAGGCGTAAAGTGACTCCAAAAACGTCTGATTTCGATTGGCCAGGCAAAGTTCAAGCTCTCCAGTCTCGGTAGGTCCCTAATCTCACTTAAAAGCTTCTGGAACTCCAGCTTATTGTCAGCAATAGTCGAGAAACTTAATGACAAAGACTTGAGATTCTTGCAGACTTGAGGAATTTCAGCAAAGCTCATGTTAAATTTGCCAGATAGCCCCAGATGTGTCACAAAAGAGAAGACATTTTCATTTTGAAGGAGCTTCTGGACCTTCATATCGTCTTCATTCCTAATCTCAATGCTGAGATTTTCTGTTCTGCTAAGCAATCCGCCCATTTTATCCAATCTCTCAAGAATCCATTCCATCTTGTCACAGTTATATCTTTGAATAAGAATTTCGAGATTCTTGAGTCTCATACCACAGAGATATCTGGCAAAAAGCTCTTTTATTGGCAGCGAGTCATCCCAATCACTCATTGTATAATAATAAAATTTCCCTTGTCCCAATAAAATTCTCTTCACGCTCGGGAAGAACTTGATCTTTTGTATAAGCAGTCTTTCCGAAAAGAATGGACCTGGCTTGAAATTGGAAATGAGCTCTGGGAATTCTTCCACCTCCTTGCGAGTATTCGCAAAAAGATTAAACCATAGATTCTGAGGGAGCTTATCTTCAAAGGTTCCAGTAAACCTCTTGAGCTTCTTTATCTTCTTGAATTTTGATAACAGAGCCCGATTGGTTGGTCTTTCAAGAGTGAGACTTTTGTAATACTTGGGAGAGTATTTCAAGATGTAAGATGCTTCTGGATGGCCCTTGGATTTGTCAGAGTTGATTTCAGAGGAGAAACTGGATCTGATGAGAATGTTTTTTATTTGAGATTTTGGCTTGGCTTTGGTCTTTTCCATTATGTTTTTTGTTGTTCGAATGAGATTTCGTGTTTTTTATTTTTAATGGAATTTTGGATGTGAATGTTCACTATTTATACTTGAATTAAACCAAAATCTTCAGAGAATCATCAGAAAGCAATAATACTGAATTTTAATTACTGAATAATTGCAAAGGGTGAGACTAAAAGGTGCATATTCGAATTTCCTGGAAATTTGATTTGGTAAGACCCAACCCAAGACCATCCCATAAGTCGAAAAAATGAGAAATTCTCAAAACTTTGGAGAACTTTTTGGAAATGAAATTTTTTGAAAAAAATGAAAACAGTGATTTTCCTAAGTTTTTAGACTTTTAGTCAGAATTTCATTTTCCAAAAGCTTCTTTTTCCAAGTATTATCTTTCAAAAGATAATGAGATTAACAACTTGTTATTAGAGAATGGAAGAATTTAAAACTTTCAAATTTGCAGGGTTTCAAATAAAAAAAGAAGGGAAGGTGATATCATTCATTCTCTATTGACAGAAGAGTTTTTTAAACAGTGAGTTGAGGATATAATGAATTGACTGAAATTTGCCACTTTTCCCACAGCGAATGCAGAGATTTAGAGAGGATTCAGCTCTACGAAGACAATTAAGGCTGTTGAGTGGGCAGGCCCCAAGGTCTTCTGATGATATTTCGGACTGGAAAAGATATCAAATTGCAGAGGCCAGATGGAAGGTATAACCATAATGATTTCCGTCTCTTGAATAAAAATTGATTTTCAGCCTCAATATGATTGTTTTCAATTTTTAAAGGATGAAGGAAATTTTCAAGATTTTCTCAAAAAAATTCTTTGGAAAAATTGCGAAACAATCTCCAGGATTTTTTTTTTCACTTTTTTCATTCTTTTTTTTGTTGGAAAAGAGGTCTTTTTGAAATTTTCTATCAAAAGGTTTGAGACAAAATTTCACCAAAATTTGAGCTTTAGACAAGATTTGGCTAAACTTAAGGACTTTTAGACTTAGGAAAATCACTGGATGAAAATCACCTCACTCTCTAATCAAAATTTCAAGGGTCAAAAACTTTCAAAAACAAATCAGATTCTCTAAGAAAGTCTCAAGAAAATGCAAAAGCTAATTTTTTTTAATTTAAAGTCTGCAACCTCAGAACTCCCCTCTTTTTTCAAAGACAAAATTTGCTAAACATTTTCTTTTAGACAAAATACTCTTTATCGATTTTTTTCAATACTTAATGAGACAATTCACAATACAATGGAGGGACTTTGAACTGATTACACTACCACAATGATTCTCACTACATTGCTTTCAATTCGATTCCAAGATTCCTCAAGGACGAACAACAAAAAATTGTTCTTTCTCTCCATCAACTTTAATAAACTCCCAAGTCTCAGACCCATTATCCAAACAAACTTTCCAATTGCGTATCTTCGGAGATCTGTTGAAAAACTCCTTCACTTCTTCAACAGGCACCGGAAAAGATTCGCTATTAAAGCAAATCAAATGAACTGTCAAGCCCTTAATCGCCTTGGCCGTCTGAAAATCTCTATACATTCCCTCTAAAATATCAACATAATGTCGAGATCTGAAGTTCACTTCGAGCAAAATCTTCAAATTTCTGTCCACCCTCTTGGTCTCACTGATCTTCTTGAGGGTATTTCTCAACCAATCTCGGCCATTCTCCAAGTAGAGTGTGGACTCCAACACTGGGTAGTCCTCTCCTTTCTGATTTTCCTCCAGTAAAGAAACTGCCCCCTCAAGATTATCATATAGAATTCCATTTCCAAGAAGCCTCAAGACCTTCAGCTTTCGAAATGGATTCATCATCTTCAAATCAAATTTTCTAAAATCTCGACTGCAATCATACAGAGAAAGCTCAAATTCCTCGAGACTTTCATAGAGATGAGGCACTTCTTCAACGAAAAATGGCTCGTATGTCTGAGAAGGATCCATGTGGCTCCGCATCACAAATCTCAACGTCTTGAGCTTGCAGATTTTCTTGAGTACCATTGTCACAAATGACCTGACAAAAACCATGTCTTCAGCTCTCTGACTCGAAATACTCAACCCCAAAACATCTAGCTCCTGTATCTCTTCCCAAGAACTCCCCTCAAGAAGGCTTTTATCTTCAAAAAGCCTCTCATTAAAGTTTAATATCAAGCAGCGAAGGGAATTATGAGGCTTGAAATGGTTGAAAAAACCTCTTGCATCCCCTGGCCAAGAAAGCTCAATGCTCTTCAATTGCTTCAGAGAAGCCAAAAGACTCAGGAACTCAGGTCTTTCGCTCACATCATTTTGAAAGTTTAACGATAGAGCATTTAGTTTCTTGCACATCAGCGGGATTTCAACAAAGATTGGGTCAAATGCCGCAAAGAGGCTCAGATCTGTCAAATGTGAAAGGACATTCTTGTTCTGAAAGAGCTCTTGGACATTCCTATTCCTCATTTTGACTTGGATTCTCAGAGTTTCAAGTCGATCAAGTAATTTGCTCATCCCATTTAAGTTCTCCAAAAACCACTTCACCTTCGTAAAGTTGCTTACATTCACAGTTATCTCCAAACTCTTTAGCTTTCTCAGGCCACAAAGATAATCCAAACAACGTTCTTTTCCGTAAAACAGGATTTCGGAATCACTCATCATCCTATGAGACTTCCATTTCGACTGCGAAAGTCTTCTCACATTCAAGAAAAATTTCAGATTCTTTATATTCAAACTCTTCCAAGCCTTATTCAATCTTATTTGCGATTGATTGCAAATTATTTCGGGCATTTCTTCAATCTCTTTCCTATTATTCGCCAAAAGATCAAACCACAGTTTTGGAGGAAGACTATCCTTGAAAAGCCCTCTAAATCTCTTGAGCTTCTTAATCTTCTTGGCTTTCGATAAGAGAGAGCTCTTGCAAGTGACTTCAAGGGTTAAGCTTTTGTAATATTTGGGGGAGTATTTGAGGAGATAGAATGCCTCTGGGTGTTGATAAGGGCTATCAAACCTGACTTCATTTGAGCAACTGGACCTTACAAGAATGTTCTTGACTCCACGAGGCTGAGATGGTGGGTTAGTTGAGAGGGTCTCCACGATGTTTTTTTCGGATGTAAAGAATTTTTGTTTAAAATGTTTTATTTTAATGATTTTTTTATTGAAAATTTTTTGTGGAGCCGACAGTGAAATAGAATATGAGCCGACATTCTCGATCAGGCAAAAAAAAAATCTCCCAAAATTAATTTAAATTTCAGCATTATCATTCTTTTTAATCCCTTTGGGGTTGAAAAAAATTGAATATACGAGGATCTAACACATTGCCTTTCAAAGTAAAACATGATAGGAGACAAAAATGCAAAGCAAGATTATGAAGGGAAAAATCAATACTGCCAATTGACAAAGAGTTCTTTTTATTTAAAAAGCAAAGGAATGTGGCCTGGATTCTCAATTTTTTAGATATTTTTCATTCTTCAGTTTCTCCTAAAACATAAAAGGGATAAATCTCATGAATTCACAAGTTGAATGAAGGTTTGAGCCAGGATAAGGAAAAAACCGAAAATTTGGAAATTCAAAGAGTCTTCAATGAAAGAGAATCAGTAATTGTAATCAATATCAAATTGATAAAGTTCATCAAAGATGATACAATCTCAAAAAATAATATGGGCGCGGCCAGCAAATTCCTTTCAGAGACATCAAGAAAATTTTCAAGGGTCTCTTTTTCAAAAATAAAACAAAGACAATCAATTGAGAAAAAAATTTATTTTGAAAGGAATTATTTCGAGAAAATTCAAAATGGACAAAACACCAATCTGAAAACTCACAAAAGGGCCGTTTTCGTCGCGACAAGCCCCCTAAAGTGATTTTTGCAGGCGAAGTCAAGAAACTCTTTTTCTTAGAAAGGATTTAGCACCTGCAAAAGACAGAATGTGAGTAGGCGAATACAAAAAGGGGGGCGAGGGGTTGGGGGCCTGAAAATCAACTTTTAGGGTCCCTCGAACATGCTTTGCGTCCAAAATGAAGGTCCTCAATCAACATTGACATGAATAATAGCATTCTAAAAAAGTGCTTTTCTCATAAATCTTCCAATCATCAGTCTGAGCTTTGGTTATCAATCAACTATGGATCGTTCATTCATTTCTTTTGAGTTCAGATATCTTATTACTGATAGATAAAGAATTTTTTAGTATTCAAGATCACCTCTCCATATTGGTTTCATCAGATAAGAGGCAATATTGTAGGACAAGTTAGAATCTCTTGAGATAAAAAATTTCATAATTTTTTTGTTCTTCATACTGTTCATAGATTTAATAAAAGGGATTCTCCTTCATCTCAAATCATTTATTAATAAACATTTGTACTTTTTCTCCATCAATCTTAATATACTCCAAGCTTTCCTCAAAGTTTGAAGCCCAAACCACCAAATTTCTTAAACTTGAATACTTTTTCAAAACCTCTTTAAGACCTTCAGAAGGAAGCTCAGCGAAAGCCATAAAGTTGTCCAAAACCAAACAAATCTCCAATCCTTTTATTGGTTTCACTGACTGAATCCCATTACACATTCTCTCTAAAGTCTCAATAAGACTTCTTGATTCAGATACAAACTCTATTTTCATCTGCAAATTGCTATCCATTCTCTTTACTTTCTCAATTCTCTTCAAAATACCTCTCACATTATGCTGGCTGGCATTGATCTTCAATTCTGAATATTCACCTTTCTTTTGGTTGGCTTCCAATAACTCCACCATATCTTCAATATTTTCTGAGAAAACGAAAGCTCCTCCAAGATTCAACCGTTTCAAGTTTCTAAATGGTTTTAATATCTTCAAATCAAATGTTGAATATGCATTCCCAAACCCAAAAACAATAATCTGTTCAAATCTTTCCAAGCTCTCATAAAGATGAGGCACTCCTTCTACTGAAAATAGCTCATATGTGAAACCAGGAATCCTTGGGCTCATTATTCGAATTTTCAGTGAACGCAGCCTGCGGACTTTTTTCAGGATCATTGTGATAAATTGTTTCATAAAAAGCATTTCTTCACCTGACTTCCATGAAACCTTCAATTCCAGGACATCGACCTCATTTATATTATCCCAATGGCCCACCACACCTGGCTCAAGTTCAGGTCCCTCCCTGATAAAATTTGAGTCTCCAAATTCAAGCATCAAGTGCTGAAGGGAAGGCTGAGGTTTGAAATGATGCCAAAGATGTATTGAATGTTTTGACCAGACAAAATTTAGGCTCTGAAGGTGAGCAAGAGAGCGTATAGAGGTCACAAGAGTCTGAAACTCTGGTTTTTCATCGATGCTCTTTGGAAAATCTAATGAGAGACCGTTCAGATTTTTGCATCTTTGTGGAATTTCAGCAAAGATTGGGTCAAAATCTCCAGAAAGACTAAGGCCTGTCAGGTGAGACAAGACATTCTTATTCTGAAATAAATCCTGGACGTTTACCCCCTCGGCCTTGATCTCTAAAATGAAAAACTCCAATCTGTTGAGGAATCTGCTCATTTTGTCTAGTTTCTGAAGGATCCATGCTGCCTTGCTGTACATATCTGTGTTCACAAACATCTTGATTTTCAAATTCTTCAGCTTCCTCATACCTAAAACGTACCTGACAAAGTGTTCTTGTATGAAAAGCAAGTTTTCACAATCATCTTCTAGATAGAGAACTTTCCATTCTGACAATAAAGCCCTCGTCATATTCGGGAAAAACCTGATCTTCTGCTGTTCCAATCTTTTCTTGGAGGACTCACTGGGCTTGATACTTTTCTTGACTGAGCATATCTGAGGGATTTCCTCAATCTCCTTCCGAGGAGAAGCCAAAAGGTTAAACCAGAGCCCCTGGGGAAGATAACCCTTGAACAGTCCTGTAAATCTCTTGAACTTCTTTATCTTCTTCACTTTTGACAGAAAAGGGCTGTAGAATGATGTTTCAAGGGTGAGGTTTTTGTAATATTTGGGAGAATATTTAAGAATGTAAGATGTTTCCGGATGCTGATAGTTACTGTTCTTTTTTATTTCTTTGGAGCAACTATGTCTTGTAAGAATACTCTTTACTTTGGGAATAAAGGAAGGTTGTGATTTTTCAGGTGAGGCTTCCATTCAGTTTTTTCCTTAGTGTTAATTTTGTGGATAATCAAATGTTTTATACAGCTTTGTTTATAATGAAAACGCCTGCTTCAATAAAGACCCCTTCATTTCAAAAACTAAAAAAATTAAACGGTTCGAATACTGACTGCAGCACATTTTTTTCAGCGAAGGAGTCTTTATTCAATATTCTATTGCGAAGCAAAAGAAACTCTTTGCTCTTTTTTTTTTCAGTAATTTTCATTCCATCTTTGGGAAAATTTTTCCTGTCTTGAAAATAACCTTTATTTCTGAAATTTGGAAATGAAAATTTATGATGAAATACCATTTATTCTCCAAAGAGAGGTAGCAAAAATTTACCAATGGAAATATATAAAGATTTACTTTGCTCTTTCTAGGAAAAAAACCTTTGATTTTCCTTTTAAAAAAAAGTAGCCTTAATTCAATAAGAAAGATCAAGTATGTCATTATGCTCTTTTTTGCTATCTAAATATTTCTCAGCTAGGTGCCTGACTCAAAAAGTTTCCAGCTTGTTCTGACAAAATTTTACAGGACCATAAAACTTACAAATATATACTAATGAGTTTTTATCCTTCTATGTTTGATAAAATTTCCACTCAATTATGCATTTTCAGTCTTCTCATACATCATGCATATGACTTGGCTACAAACTTCTGCTTTTCGCCATCAACATTGACATACTCCAAACCCTCGAACCCATCACTGACAAAGACTCTCAAATTATTTATCTGAATATATTTTCTACAAAGCTTTTGGAGTTCCTCAGTGGGCAACGGAGAAATATCATTATCATGTTCTAAATTCAAACTGATAGCAACACCTTTTATTGTCTTGACAGCCTGAATCCCTTGACATAGCCCCTCTAAAAGGTCAATACAATCACCACATTTGAATGACAAATTCATTAATATCCTCAAGCTCGTGTTCAATTTCTTCACCTTCGCAATCTTTTTCAGGGTTTCTCTCAGCCAAGCCGCTGTACTCAATGATTCTCCTATCAATTCCAATGTCGGATAGTCTCCTTCTTTAGCACTTGCTTCCAATAAAGAAACTGCCTCTTCAACATTCTCGTAAATAATGGTATTCCCTTTCAATTTTATCTCCTTCAGGTTTCTAAATGGCTTCACTATCTTCAAGTTGAACT
>Ga0182738_1007069_pt1 | contig 11483 bp, 8 predicted proteins | sample eDN5th30CBELigMG_FD_128876 | JGI IMG/M metagenome (GOLD analysis project Ga0182738, IMG submission 128876) | Enriched Miracle-Growth compost microbial communities from Emeryville, California, USA - eDNA 5th pass 30_C BE-Lig MG (version 2)... ...
TTAATTTTTCAACAAAAGGTCAAGTCAGCAAGTCTTTCAAATGCTGGCAATTCAAAGACTGGAATTGTGCAACATAGAGAATTAGAAAGAACAAATCTTGGTGAAAGAACCATTGAAAGAACTATTGAAGGACAAAGGAGATAAAGAAGATAAAGAGTTTTTTTTTAATGAATAATTTCATGACGGGATCTCTTTTTGGAATGAAGAGAATAAATAAAATTGGTTTTTACAGTATAATGACCAAAAGTTTTTTTCTGAATAGTCTAAATAAATGTGTTTAACGTGTGTGTTGATTGTGATGAAAATATCGTAATGATATGACAAAATAACATCCACTAAAGAGAAATTTTGGTTCCAACCAACATTAATTATTAAAAATATCAAAGGAAAACTGTATAAAATCATACAATTTTCAATAACAATAACCTTTTATTTATAAGAATTGATAAATCAATTTTTTACTTAAAATTCATCAGGACACGTCACAAAGCTTCTCTTATTATTGGGTAGTCCACTATGCTGACCCCCATTTACCAATAAATTGGCTTGAGAAGACGAAGATTTGATGGCCCTATGTTGAGCTTTTTGAGTCAAACTGACAAAAAACGGATGATGAGGACTTTCAAAATCAAACTTACTATCATAAAATTCAGCTTCAGGAAGATTCAAAATCTTCTTTTTTGGCAATCCTGTAGGCAATTTTGATATCGAATTACCCTTTTTTGGTGGTCTATTGACACTCATTCCACCTTGAGCTTTTGTCGAAGAACTTCTAAGACTTCCCTTTCCAACACTTTTTGGCTCAAAACTGATCTTATCTTTCTGGGTCATTGGGGAGACATTTGCCCAAGAAGACGGAATAGGCAAGGGATAATGATGCGCAGTTGGTGTTCTAGGATTTCCACTAGGTTCTCTTTTTTGAATAAAGATACCAGAACCTGAGGCAGTCTTGGATCTTTTGATCTCCTTTCCTGTTCTTTCAATGATTTTATCCTTCAAGGTCTTGTATTGACAGATATTCTGGGAGATTTTTTTGTTCTTGTTATTAGCTAAAGTTTGAACTCTTTCTTTGAAGTATTGTGCGATATTCTCATGAATATTCGAGTGGTTAAAGTACGCCCTACCCGCCTCATTGAACCCTTGGGAGGAACTAGTAACTGGGACAGGCTCAGTTAGAAGCCTTTTGCTGGGAGAGATACTTTCTTGCGCGTCTCTAAGGCGGTCTGTCTGGCTTCCAATGGCGTATTCAACTTCATCGGTTTGTGTGGCGACTTCATTATCAGCGATTTCATAAAGGATTCCTTCAAGGCCAAGACCAAGACCAAGACCTTTTTTGCTGGTTTCATGCTGGAGTCTGGGGATTTTCAGAGAGCTTTTTTGTAAAGAAACGTGTTGGAAATCACGGTTAGCTTTGCTTTCAGAATTGTTGATTGAGCTCATTGAGTAGCTGACGTTCTCGCCTTTCTCAAAGGAAAGCTTATTTCTAATACTGAATTCTTGAGTATTAGGTTGTTCTAAAGGGTTGGGAGATTTGACGTCAGAACCTTCTCTTTTGAAGGTAAATTCCTTGCTTTTCTTCTTCTTTTTCAAGGAGGTTCCTGAGGTGAGTCTGCTATCTTGCGTTTTTCTTTCTTTAGCATCGGTGTAGCTGTTGACGGAATCCAAGTTAATAGAAACTTTTCTTGCAGAGTTCTTGCTCTCACTCTTTGATTTACTGTCGTCTCTTGGTCTTGCTGGAGGGCTCTTGTTATCAGAAAGAAGATTCTTGTCAGTCTTGGTTTCGCTTCTTTGGTGAATGCTGGAGAGATCAGTATTCAGCTTATCATCATTGTGAGGTTGGGCTTTTTCTTGAGCTTCTGATTCAGAAATTGAGCAAATAGATTCAATAGTCTGCACGGTAGGGTTATAAGTGAAAGCCATCGTGTTAATTTTCTCTTGTAATTGCTTGTTTTGTTGGACCAGTCCTTCCATGATTGTGGTCTGAGCCTGCATGACCCAGACGAGAGGATTCTGTGAAGCAGTCAAGCTTTTTTCGACAGCTGAGTTGACCTTGTTTCTCATTTCATCAAGCTTGAGCATATTCACGTTGCAAAGGTCTTGGAGAACTTGGATTGTCTGAGTATCTTGTTCCTTTTCTTTTTGTAATTGTGTGATTTGTCTGTTTAATTTGGCGATCTATGGGGGAGGGTGAATATTGAAGGAAGAAAATGAGATATACCTCTTGTTTAAAAGTCCCCCAACTCTCTCTTTTCTTATCTAAAATAAGATGGTTTAGCTTCTTGTCCAAATTAACTATTTTTTACCTTTGAGTGCAGAGCTTTGAGAGGAATTTTCATCATCATGAATCACCAGATCAGTAGGTAGAGATTCTCTGATGGCATTCTTTCTGGTGGTGTTTCCGTCAAGATTCACGATAGAATCTGATTGTCTCAAAGCACAGCCCTTATTACGCTTGGTAAAGAAGTGTCCAGAGTCCATAGAATTTGAGTTTCTAACTCCTTCAAGGCGAAGACTAGTCCTTGCTGTCATCATGCTCTTTTCATTAAGCTTTTGATTGAGATCTGCCTCTTCGTATGTGATTTCATATCTTCCTCCTTCGTTGTTTTTGGAAGTATTCATCATATTCTCTTTTCTGACTGTTAAAACTGGGCTTTGATTGAATCTTTCAGTGGGGTGACTGGGAAGATTAACATCATTTACATTTTCTTTATTTTCAACGTTTTCTGACGACTTCTTTTTATTATTAGAAAGCTCTCCTTTAGTCAATGATTTCTTTCCTTGAGTAGTGAGAGGAGTGTCAGAATTTTGTTGATATTTTTGGTGAATTTGAGTGAGGATTTGTATTTGAAGCTCATGGTCTTTTTTTACTTGATGGAACTTTGGGATAATATCATTTAAATAGGGATCAAAGACTGTTAATTCTTTGAGAACGCCTCTTTTATGTTGACTTGTGGGAGTATTCACTTGCTTGCTAATCACAGAAATCTCAAGATTCAATATCTTGGAGACGAGCTCGAGAACCTTGTGACGCATCCAATTCAAGTTTTCAAACAGTTCTTTAAGGTTTGTTCTTTTTTCTTCAAGAGTTTTAGGTCCTTCGGGCTGACCAAGTTCAATCTGCTGGGAAATTTTTGGTGATATAATTATGATAAGGAGGTTTACAGAGACGCGAAGATATGCTTTTTGATAGTTTTGAAGTCGATCTAATGCATCAAAGAATTCTCTTGTTGTTGGGATTAACTCTGTGACCCTGGAGAGCATTTTAGTCGAGATAAAATAAATAGTTAGAACTCTTTTAAGAGATCGTGGCTTGGATGAGTGTTAGCTTCCGTCCTTTCAAGCTCATCTGCAGCATTTGCCATCATATTCTCTAAATAATTCACTGCACTCAATGTCGCTGTCCTATGGAGTTTTGTGAGAATAATTTCTCTCAAGGAATTCTTGTACTTTTGGGAATCGATCTCTTTAGCTAATCTATTCCATTCGGCCACTTTTTCATTCGTAAACCTCTTCAATTCATCAATATTAGCTCCCTCATTTTGGGTGAATAACTCTCTTTGGAATGTTCCTGATATTTTCATCATGCCTTCATTGTTATTTGTCGGAGTTCTGATAGGACTGGTTGAAACCGATCCATTATCAGACTCGTCGCCTTTGCGTGAATAATGATCCTTGATGAAACTCTTGCTCTCTTGTCCTTTATCTTTTCTTATTCTATCTGTTAGAAAGAGTTTTAAAACGAAAACAATTCAAAGTTAAATTTTACTGAGGAAACCACGGATATCTTTGGTAGTTTGGAACAAAGTGTCAATTTGTGAGGAAGATTTCTTGACTTTTTCAACATCTTTTGCTGTTCCATTCAATTGTAAAAGCTCATCTAGACGAGGAGTTTGTACATCTACAGTCAAAGTTGGTTTGTTCCTGTCATTATTATAACTATGTTCAATCGTTGAGTTTTCTTTATCCTCCGGAAGCAACAGAGAAGACTTTAACTTATTGGTATTTTTCTCAATTTCGAAAGCAGGAAGATTTGTGAAATAAAACTGGCTCAATTGACTAGCTTCCATTTCCACAGGTTCTGCTGAACCAAAAGACGACAATCTTTTTCCAGCATTCACCGTACTTCTTTGGCTTTGTTCATCTCCCATATAAGAATATTGGTTCTTCACGCTTCCAACACTCATCATTGTCATTCTACTTCTTGACGAAAGAGCCGTTTCATCGAACCAGAACTGTGAAGAAGAAGGCTTTTCTCCATCAAGGAACTGACCGGGAGGGTAAAGAGTGTTGGAGATATTGCTGTAGCGGCTGATAGAAGAGGCGTGGTCGATCATATGAATAGATTGATTATTCTCTTTGGGCGTTTTTCCAACGGCTCTTGATACGATTTTTCCATCAAGGTAATAAAGTTTCTTGAGGTTAAGTTTGATGAGGAAGGGGTAATCGTAGGTAGAGGTGATGGGGTTATTGGACATGTCGAGAATGACGAGTTTTTCAAGTTTTTGAAGGGAGTAGATGCTCTGGGAGGTTGATATGAGATTTGAAGAGATTCGAAGCTCAGAAAGGTTATAGTTGGCTTCGATGTTGGAAGGGATTTCTTGGATAAGGTTGTTGGAAAGGTCAAGGATCTCAAGGTTTTTAAGGGTGGAGATATTCTCAAGTTTGCTTATCTTGTTATATGAAAGATTCAAGCTCATTAGGTTGATGAGCTTAGAAAGATTTTCCATTTTTTCGATAGTGTTATGGGACAGGTCAAGAATCTGGAGTTTTCTGAAGGAATCAAGGCCTAGGAGAAGATGAGTGGGAGGGTCGGGGAAGAAAACGAGTACCAGATATAACTTTGATTCGATTGGGTAAGTCTTTAGAATTTCCATTCCTGTTGATTTCATAAGTATTCTCTAGGGGATTTTGATAAGAAATTCAGAGCAAAGAGGCTTACCAGGATCTTGTTCGCAAGAGATTGTGCGAGTTCTGTTATTATTGGCACGTTTGGGAGGTTGAGCTTTGGTTCGACTATTACGATTGATGGCACCAATTAAAGGGGAAGCTTTGGCAAGAGAGTTTCGGAAAGGGTTCTGGAGAGTGGCGGAATGATCTTTAGGACTGAGAGGGGAAAGGGAGGGAGGTGTAGCGTGAGGTTTCATATCTGATGTAAGAAAAGATATTCACTTTGAATTTGAATAGATTAGACGTTTATTTAGGTTTCAAATTTAAACAGACACTTTTTTTGGCTTTTTTTGGACTAGGTTGTTTTTGAGATGAATTCTTTAAATTTATTGTAAAACATACAGATTTATTAAAATAGTTCTTTTGTTTTTTGAAAAAACGTTGTCAGGAGATATGGAAAGATGAAGAAAACGAATATTGAGAAAGAGAAAAAATTTTTTGGCTTTGCAAAAGAAAATAATTCAAGCGGATTGAAGGCAGAAAACAATAGTCTCCCTATCAGAATTCAAAATTTCACATCCTCTTTTGAAAGAACTTGTTGTTTCCAAATTCTCTCGGCTCCAAGATATAAATCTCCGAAAAATGATTTTCTTTTTTAAAATGAGTATTTTTAAATTTGGTGACAATTGTTTTTATTGGATAATTTGAAAAGTCGACAAACAACAAATTTTTCTTCACTAAATAAAACAGCCATTCTTCTCCATCTCTTCTATGTATCATCTCAATCTCTCTCATCTTTAAACAATTTTCATTCCCTATATTTATCACATCTTATTTCCAAGAAGGATCTTAGCTAGGAAATTATTCTCATGACAGAGAAATCTCTAATGATTTTCTTACCGGAAACTTCTTTAAATTCAAATTTACTCCCAACACCTAAATTTCCAAAATATGAATCACTCCAAATTCCTCACTTCACTTCATCCCACTCCCCTACATATAACCCTTCCCTCCTTTCCAAAATTTGTAATTAAATCGAGATTAATTTGACCCTCTCTTTCTTTCCCATTTCTATCACAATATGTCTACTCCATTTACTTCTGAGACACCTCCAAAATCTTCCCAACCTCACAAATACCTCACTCCTCAACTCAAAAAGTCTCACAAGCCTCCCAAGACTCTCAAACATACCTCTTTACCTTTCTTCAAACCTCCCAGATACCCTGAAGATTCTCATGATCAACTCCATATTTACCAACAAACCCTTATCCCATTCAACACTCCTAACAAACCTCAAGAAACCTTCCAAAAACCAAGAGAAACTCCCCCTCCCAACACCTCCAAGCCACAATTTACTCTTCAAAGAAATATGGAGCCTATGAATCCTATGAATCCTCAAAATAACAACTGGAGAAGTCAAAGAACTTCCATGAACGAGCCTCCCAAGGCTGCTTACCTCTACCAGGAGCCAAAATTAATGTGCCCACAAAATCAATTTATGCCTCCAATGATGCCGAATTCTGCCTATTTTTCGACTCCTCCTTACACCCAAGTCCCTCCTTATCAAATGGGTAATATGGGTCATATGGGAAATCAACCAATGTTTGGTCGAAGAGAGGTTCCCCAGCAACAAAGACAACAAGGGAAAATGCAAAATAATTATCATAATAGTCAGAATAATCAGAATAACAAGATAATGAGATCTCGATTTATGACCAAAAGTTTACCTGAAAATGTTAAGCAAGCTGGGATTTTTCGATCAAATGACCAAAGATCCAAAAATTTCCAGCAAAGAAATCTTCACAATCATGGCAACAGACGTCACCCTCATCCTCATCACCCTCCTCCTCATCGTCTTCATCAGCAACAACGACATCAAACCCAAGAAGTGTTGCCAGAAGATGTTAGATTAAAGATTGGACAAGCTCCTTTGGAACCTTTATCAGCCTATCAATTATTTGTGAAAGATAGGTGTGTCGAACTGAAGAAAACTAACCCAAATCTTCCTCATAAGGAAGCATTAGCACAAGCAAACGATGCCTGGCTCCGTGATTTAAGCAGCGAAGATAAGGAAGCTTGGCAATGTAAGTATGAAGAAAATAGCAAGGCTTATAGAAAGCAGATGAATGAGTTTAGACAAAGAAAAGGAGAGATTTTGAAAGAATATTATGAGAAAGTTCAAGTGAATGATTGGAGAGGAAATGAGGAAAAAGAAGAAAAGATAAAATTCAAGACACCCTTTAGATTGTTTAAATTGGATCGTATTGAGAAATTAAAAGAAGAAAATCCCAATGTCACCTTCAGGGAAAGAGTCTCTATGATGAAGCAATTATGGAAAGATTTGTCTCCTCATGCCAAGTTCTTGTACGTTCAAAGATCACGTCTTGATAAAGAAAAGTACCGTGATGGGTTATTTTTGATTTTGCTAATGTTTTCTCAAAGGGCGTTGCTTGAAAGAAAGATGAATACAGTATTGGAAATTCAACAAGTGAAGAAGAAATCTCAAGAAAAGGATTTAGATCAAAAGAGTGAAACATCAAAACCCCCTATGACTGATGATCAAATTTCATCAAAAGAGGAAGAGAATTCTGATAGTGATGGTGATGAAGAAGATGAGGACTTTGCCGCTGCTGCTCAAAGAAATGAAATTGAGACTCCAAGCGAAGATACTGAAGATCCTGAAAATGAAAGTGAAGCTCGAGATATGTGGAAAAATTAATATTGTTAAAGAAGAGAAAGCTTCTTTTATTAACAGATTTATTTATATAGTAAAATACTTTGATAGTATAATATCTGATATTGAATACGTTTCATTTATATTCCACAAGAAGAGGATTATTTTTTGAAGAGAAAAATCAATAAAAAGATCTCACATTTTCCTTGAGGGGAAAAAGATATATACAGTATTCGAAGAATAAAAATTTTTCGAAAAATAAGCCAAATAAAATCTGAAATTAATTTTCAGACTTTTTGTTTTTGACTGCAGACGCGTCTCAAAATTTTAAATTGTAATATTTCCTCATTACTTATCATAAAAAAATGGATCGGAAACGAATCTCTCATTTTGCTCTTTGGACTCTCCTCTCAATCGGCTTCTTCACCAGCATCTTCATCATCGAATTAGTCTCCAAAAATGTCCCCACTCCCTACATGGTACTATCTGTGTTTAGGATGATATTCTAATGTGAATTAGGATGAAGAATTCCATTATGATCAACTTCAAAAATATGTCGAGACCAACGATTTTACTTATTGGAACAATAAAATCACCACTTTCCCTGGCTTGTAAGCGGCTACCTTGTTTCTAAAAAAATAAATTTCCCATTAGATACCTCACACAATATCCCATAATCAAATTATTACAAATGGCCGGCTTTGAGAGTTTGAATCTTTTAAAAGTTGCCAGATCGATTAATGCGTATAATAACGAGATATTCTTTGAATATCATTTCTCATTTTTTCAATAGATTTGGGTTCAGTCTTTTGGCAATTTATGTCATTTACAAGATTTTCACACACCTCCATCCAGAAACTCCCAGTGCCAATGTTCAAAAGACATTGCTTGTTTACTTCATGCCAACCAATTTCTTCTTCAATTTCTTGTTGTATACCGATCCTGGCTCAACTCTTTTCATTTTGATCACCTTCTACCTGACCATGACTGGAAGATTCAAACTTGGAGCATTAGTATGGGAAAATGTGAGTCATATATGAATCATCTTTGAATAGGCAGGAGCAGTCAGTGTGGGATTCAGACAGACGAATATTGTGTGGGTCGGATATATGTGTATTTGGAAAATTATCCGAGATAAAAGACATCATTTCTTATCTGGGGAAGCAAGATTGAGTAATAACTTCATCTATTGCAAGGTAAAAATAATCTTTTTGGATAGATTTGGGCCATCAGATCTCTTTGTTGATTGCCATCCTTGTCAAAGATGTCACTGTGATCTTAACCAAGCTTTGGGGCTACATTCTCGTTTTGATTGCTTTTGTGGGCTTTGTCATTTATAACAGAGGAATCGTTGTTGGTAAGATTTGGGAATTGAGTGTGGTTCATATATATTTAAAGGCGATAAATCTAACCATCAAGTGAGTTTCCACCCAACTCAACTGTTATATTTCTCATTGTTCTTGTTACCAAATTTGGCAATCGGTCTCAGACATATCCTCAGAAATTTGAAATTGAGTGTGATAAGAATCTTTAGCAACAGCGTCATGTTCTGGACTTGGCTCATGTTAACCAGTTTCTTCTGCGCCGTCGTCCATTATTTCACGTAATGATCAAGTGAATTTATTATAATTTCTCTTGTAGAATTCCTCATCCATTTATTTTGGCAGATAATAGACATTATATCTTTTACATTTGGAAGAACTTTTTCGCAAGATATTGGTGGTTCAAATATGCTATGTGCCCATTATACAGCACCGCTGTCCTCTTTATTATCCCCATTATTATTAGTAAACCCTTATTCTCTTTGTGTTAAATTAATCTTCCCCCAGGTTCAAAAGAGAAAGTCATAGTCTTTTCAATTTGGTTACTCTGTACTTGTGTGACACTGTTGCCATCACCATTGATTGAATTCAGATATTATATGTTGCCATGGTTATTCCTGCAATTTGAAATAAAGCCTTTTGGAGTTGAAGTTGTCAAAAAGGATAAGAAGATTGAACAATCTCCAATTGAGAAATCAGTGATCGGAAGATTTATTTCATCATTATACCCCGCAATCATTGGTTATATTCTCGTTGATATCGCCACTCTGTATATATTCTTGTATAAACCTTTTGTATATAATGGCGAAGTTGGCCGATTCATGTGGTAGGTACCGTGAATAATAGTTGAGTAAACCTTTGATAAAGAAGAACAAGTTGAATTAAATTTGTAGTATTATGAGATTGTCATGTTTACCTTGATAAATAAAATCATTAAAAATTACATACAATTATTTGAAAGGAAATTGTTTTTTGAAGAGAAAAATTGAATATTTTATATTCGATGACATTGAAATAAACACCTGAGTATTTGATACATCATACATATCAAAGATAAATTTTACAGAAACAAAAACCAAATCAAAGCAACACTTTTTCTCCAAATAGATAAGATAAATTTAGAAAAAACTTTCTAAATATTTTCACCAAACTCAAAGTCAAAAACTTATTTATAAGTTTGCATAAGATATTTGAAATTCTCTGCATTCATAGCCTTTCTTTCTTCCTGGTTAAACGTAATCGTACTATCAAACAGCTCCTTTTTATAATTATGCAGCTCTATAATTCTTTCCTCCACCGTCTCTTTACAAATAAACCTCACAACCTGCACTGGCTTCTTTTGCCCAATTCTATGAACTCTTTCAACGGCCTGTTCTTCCACAGCAGGATTCCACCAGGGATCCACCAAAAATGCGTGATTTGCCACGACCAAGTTCAGCCCAACACCTCCTGCCTTTAATGAAATCAAAAAGACATGTATTGTTGGATCGGTTTTAAACTCTTCCAGGATTTCTGCTCTTTTCTTTTGTGCCAGACTTCCATCCAGTCTCTATGAAGAAAATTTGTTATTAAAAGGCCCCAAAGCAATTTTAAAATTACCACAAACTTGATGTTGTTTAATTTGAGATCATGTTCGATCAGCATGAGCATGCCGATGAACTGAGAAAACACGACACATTTTTCCTTCTTTGCAATGATCTCTTGTAAATGTCCCACCAAGGCTTCGATCTTGGAACTTCTCTTGTACTTCTGATTCACATCTAAACTGAATCTGCTCTCCCTTTATTTATTGTTAACAATAAAATTTCCCATCTCTCAGTTACCTGGGGACGGTCATGAAATCTTTTTTAGTCAAGATAGTTCTGCAGATAGGACACATACTGGTCATGTCAATAGCTCTGATCAGACAATAACGACACAAAACATGACTGCAAACCGTGATGACAGCATCTTCAATATCACTCAAGCACACGACACAATTTTCCATTTCTCCATTCTTGAGCTTCTCAATCGTTTCCTTGATGAATTTCTTGTTGAATAATGATCCGCTATTTTGTACAGGGATGACCTGCTCAGCGTTTGTTCCTTCATCCATAATAATCTCCACATGATTTCCTGCTCCTCTTTCCTTCTCTTCTTCGATGGCCTTTGGTCCCTTTTTATTCTGCTTGCCACTATCATCACTGTCTTCATTATTACTGCTTTCATTTTTCTTTTCAATAAACTTCATAATCTCATCCTCTAAGCTTTCTTTTCCTTTTACATCTGGGTTCGAAAAGATCAAATAAGGATGATCACAAGTCTGTCTCAATCTCAACAGCAACTCAAACACATGCGCATAATGCGAAACCAACGTTCCTTCCTGCACAAACTTATCAAATTCTGTCTTACTCTTCTTGAATAACGAGTCATAAAAGTCTCTTTCTTCTGCTGACAATGTAATATATTCAATCTTTGCGGTCTTTTCTGGCAACTGAATAATCAATTGTCCATCCTTTCCTTGTGTCTTCTTTGTTCTTCTCAATAAAATCGGCCTCAAAATTGTCTGCAAAATCTGGAACACAATAGGATCATTCTTTTCATTTGGTTTGTTAATATAA
>Ga0182738_1007070_pt1 | contig 11476 bp, 4 predicted proteins | sample eDN5th30CBELigMG_FD_128876 | JGI IMG/M metagenome (GOLD analysis project Ga0182738, IMG submission 128876) | Enriched Miracle-Growth compost microbial communities from Emeryville, California, USA - eDNA 5th pass 30_C BE-Lig MG (version 2)... ...
CAACGAAATCCCCACCCTTGTTGTGTTGAATAAACAAGATTTGGCTACCGCTAGAAAGATCAATATAATTGAAGAAGAATTGGCTAATGAAATGTAAGGATAATTTTGTTGAATGTGTGGAAGTGACTTTTTAAAAAAAGAGAGAAATTGAAGATTTCAAAGAGAGCTATACATGAAGACACTGAGGAAGAAGATTGGTTGAAGCAAAATTTCAACAAGTTTTCCTTCGCTGGAACCCCTGTCAAATTCTGCGAAGCCTCCGTCAACAAAGGCGAAGTCGATCAAGTCGTCCAATTCATCCAAAATCTCGTTGAATAAGTGATTGCAGAATTAGAGATTGAAGAAGGTTGATGATCAGTTTTGATGTTTGTGCAGATGTGTATAGAAGAGAGAGAGTGATGATGCGCTTCTTTATGAAATAAATAATATCTAAAGAAATTGTTTGTGATCGTCTCGTCATATGCCTTCCCCTTTTCTAAGTAAAAAAAATTCTGTCAAAAAATTATTTTTGTTCTTTGAAATAACTCAATTGCTTGACTTGGGACTTGGCTTTTTTGAGAGACTCGAAATTTCCTGCGAAACCTTGTTATTTTGAGAGAAGTTCTTTCTTTTTATCAAACAGAATTCTTTTTAACTAATTATGGAGTTTTGTTTAAAGAGTCAACAAATTTTCTTGCAAAATCTTTGGATTCAAAACGAAAATAATTTCTCCCTTTTTCAATCATAAAACTGTTTGAAATGGTAAACACTCCGGCTTGCCCTCATTCTGTCCATTCCAGGCGGCTTGTCGTCCAAAAATTTTGTCCTGGACAAGTTCTGGCCAAAGATTTTCTTTTTAGAAAACCCTTATAAAAACTCGAGGATAGTATTTGGGCAGAAAACTCTTTGTAAAAACGACCTCAAATACAAAGGATCTTCTATCAAAAAAATTTTAAGGATAAGAACAGAATTTAGAGTTTACGATTTGCCATTTGAAGTTTTCAAAGACATGCAAATTTTTACTCATAGTCTTTACAATTTTTTTCAAGTCTTTGAGAATTCAACAATATCTTTGATTTTTTTGGGAAAACAAATTCAATAAATTGATCTTTTTTTTGTGCGCATATCCTAAAGAAAATGAAATTAACTGTGAGTGATGTCATTCCATGTGTGCTCAAATTCCTTTCAGATTGTGGATTAACGGAGACTTTCCAAGCCCTAAGAAAAGAATGCGATATCAATACAGTACGAATATTGCGAGTCTTCTTCAATTTTTTCTAATAAAGAAATAGAGAGGCGGTCTTTCTCAAGCAAATCTATTAAAAGTCTGCAAATTTTACATCAAGAATCATCCGTAAAGCCTTCCTAAAGAAGAATTGTTAATGAGAAATTTTTAGTGATGTCTGGATTGAGGAAGATGAAGAGGAATTATTTGAGAATAAGATTTCAATGAAAGATGAACAGGAATCGAAATCAATAAATTCTAAAAGGTTGGCATCAAAAGATATTAGTGAAGAAGAGCTCAATGAGAGTGGAAATGAAAGCGAAAATGAAGAAGAATCAGAACAAGAAATTATTCAGATAGAACCAATAAAAAAGATTAAGACTGAGAATAGAAATTCAGAGAGTAATCTCAATAAAAAAGAAAAGAAGAAAAATGGACAAAAAGAAGTCAAGAATAAGCATATTCAGAAGGCCAACAATCAGAATAATAATGAAGATTTTTTGGAAGAAACATTGCTTGAAAATGAAGCGGACTCTCATGAGAAGGAAAATCAAAAGAAAAATAAAGAGAGATTTTCATATGTAGATGCAGGAATGATTGGAGGAATTCGTGAAGATTTGAGGGACAATACATTTGAGGTAGAAATAATATGATTGAATCTGAGTTAATGGGTTAATTAGGCAAAGTATAAATATGGAGAAGGAGATGAATTTGGAAGATTTGGGAATGAGAGATTAAAGGAAGTGAAGGGAAGAGATTTTAAGAAAGAGAAAGCGAAATTAAAGAATAAACAGTTTCATGGTGGAGGTGGAAGAATTGATGCATATTCGAAAAGTTCGATTAAATTGAATTTTGAATAGTTTTCTCTTGTGTTTATGTAATGATGTTTGAAATTTTATTGGGTGTGTATTTGTAAGAGAGAATAAATATATTTTTATTGAGAAGAAGAACTGTGATTTACAAAGGAGTGTTCGCGGAAAGAAAATGTTTTTTATCTAGGAAGAGAAGAGAAAAAGAGGGGAGGTTAAGCAGAAGGATTTAAGAGATGAGAGTCGTAGAAAAATCAACGTAAAATAAGGATATTGGGATTATATTTGTTAATTTCTTTTGTAAAGAGAAGTTGGATCTCAGATCTTTTTTTCGAGAGTTGTTTTTTCTATCGTGAAAATCTCTCATTGGAAAAGAATTTTGTGATGAAGGATTTTTTTATTAGAATATTAGATTTTATTATTTTTTTTATTGGCGAATTTATTTTGAGAGAATTTTAATTTGGTTTTTCTTTTTAATTATGAATTTGATAACAAAATCTTTTTTGAAAATGAATTAATTTTTTTGTTTGTTGCAAATTTAATTAAAATCTTTGAAATTCTTTTTTACCATTTCCTCAGCTTTTATTTAATTTACTACAAGAAGCTCCCCATTATTTTATTCTTTGAAACTGCTTAACATTTCCTCATAACACCAATTTTCCTTTCTCATTAATCCTTCCCAAACAAACAAAGCTGAAAGTCCGTCTGTGAATTCTCAAGACCATTTCATAGAAAGATTGTTCAAGTAGGACTTGTAGTCAGCATTTTAATAGATGAAAAGGGAATCATCTATGAATGTAGGTTGGAAAGTGAATTTAATGAGAAGAATTCGAAATTAATTGATTATTATTAATTAAAAAAAGAAGGAAAAATTTAGTTATCTTTTGATTAAATTTGAAAATTAAAAGTAAAAAGAAGGAATTACCTGAGATAAAGTAGCTTGATTTATCTCTTTGAGGGCTTTTAACTGAAAGAAATCTGCTGTTTAATGATGTTTGATGTCTGACGTTAAGAAAGAAACATTGAAGTCATGAAGAAAAAAGTATGCGTTGGAAAGTTGAACAAGTGCACTAAAATTCAAGGTCAAGAGTTCCCTTTCCCAAGTTGAATAGTTGATAGGAAGAATTTACACACAGGATAGTAGAATTACAAAAAATAACGAGGACGTCAAAAAGAGTTGAAGAAATATTTTTGAGGCCAGAAATGGAAGAAAAAGTGAGAGATTATGCTAATAACGATCAGTTTAATATGTTTTCGGATTTATTCAGCATTATATAGAGTTTTCAATTCTTTGAATGAATGTTATCAATATAAAAGCAACAGAAGTGCGAATATTTGCTATCTAGAGATTACCACCTTGGGGATGTCCTTGAGTTGATATTTGAGCTTTTGGACGTCAGAGTTCTTCACCAAACGACAACTTTAAGAGAATTAATGAAAGATCACTCAAAAAGAGAGAAAATAAAAAGAAGGAATGCGAGTCATAAAATGAGAATGAACATTCAAAGATTCACAAGATTTTGTAATGGCCAAAACAAAAGGTGTAGTGACTCTTTCGAGAAACAAAAAGCTGAAGAAAATACAACTGAGAGATAAAGAGTTTGAAAGAAAATATACCAAGAGAGGTCCAAATACAGCTCTTCAATGTTGGTAAGACTTTGAGTAATTTGATTCGCCAGGGCTTCAAGACTTTTAGAGGTCATGAGCTCCAGCCTAATAACAGAGATTAGCATCAGGCTTGTTAGAAGAAAAATGAGTGAAGTTGAGAGAAAATATTAATATTCCTGAAAGATTGGCTGCCACAAAACTAGAAAAGGGGAAAAACTCGACAGAAAGAAAGGTTTGAGAGTTGAAATTTTGAGATCACTGTTTGAAAAAACAAGGTCAAATCGCAAGATAGAGAAGTAAAATGAGAGTTTTGATAAGTTCGACTGACTTTCAGGGAATTTCATTTGATAGTCGAGAACCAAAGACTTTTTTGTTAGAAGTTTCGCATTTTGATCAAAACTGAAGGAAGGAAATGTGGAGGTATTGGAGTGTTTCACGAATAATAAATTTCCCAATAAGCTTACCCCGTGAAATTTAATTTGAGCGTCTTGATATTTGCAAGTTTTGGCCCAAACTGAGAGGCAAAAGCCTTGAGACCTTGATCCGTGATCTTTTTGTACCTAAGAAAAGGATATGATTAGATATCAAGCTCAAAGAAAGAAGTTCGCAGATTGTGAGATCCGAGAAACCAAATTCAAACTGCATAAATTCTGATTATCAAACACAATAAACTAATCACTCCACGAAAAAATTGATGTCAATCCTCAAAAATTCTTGGAGCAACCATTTCTTCGAAATTTTTGATGTTGAATTGAAAGGTCCAGAATGAATGTTTTTGCTCTTTCTTTTATGATGATTGTTCGCTATACATGAAGCTATTGGAAAGGACGCTCCAATGTGAGTGGTGAGAAAAATTTGTTGAATCTGAAACACCAAAGTCTGAAGGGGTAGGCCTTAGTTCTCAATCGCAGGAAAGAGTGAATTCGATTCGAGTAGGATCTCATGAAAAAGGATTGCAAAGGCAACATAAAGCTCAAACAAATTTCAGAAAAAAACTTACCATTCCATGTTCAAATCTAAATGATGCACGTTTGCAAGGTGAGGAAGAAGCTGAGATGCAAATGCCTCTAGATTATCATCTGTGATCTTTCCCCAGCTAATATCAAGAAATTATTACTCATCTGAAATAATGAAGATAAGATAAATGCCATGCCACACGCTCGAGAGATTCTTTCTCATGTGCGATTTCTAGGATTCGTTACTTTTGTTCCCAACAGATCGCAATAGCGCAATAGAATAAAAATAAGCTTGCACAAGAGTGAAATCTCTGGGCAATTTGTGAAAACAAGAAATTTTTTCCCTCTAAACTTGTCTGTGACTTCATATCAATGCGAATGGTGATGACGGAAAGAAAGAACAAGTTGGCTTTGGTAAAGTTGAGGGCAAATGGAGAGGAAGACCATGAGAATGCGCAAGTGGTGTGAATAATAGAGTCCTTGGGATAAGAAGTACTTACAAAGAGATTTTCAGGACAAAGTGTTTCACATTTACAAGCTTGGGTCCAAGATGAGAGCCCAATACTGCGAGACCATGATCTGAAATCTGATGCCAGCTAATAAAAAATGTCAGTACACGATAGAAATTGAAACTTCAGCTTTTTGCTCTTGAATACTTTTCTTGCAAAGAAAATAAGGTTCGCAATAAATTTGATGTCATCACAATTTGAGTTTTTACTCCCCCTTCGCCAATCAAAAACTTTCCAACTTTTTGCAAAGAGAAACTAAACCTGAAACTAAAAATTTCTTTTGCGCGCAGATAGCTCAAAAAAAAATTTTGAAGCAGTAGCCCCCTTCCCCTCAAAATTAGAAAAAATCATTTCATTTAAAGAGAGATTAACAAAAACCAAAATTCAAGAGTTTTCTTCAGCAAGCTGATAAAGGAGCTCATTGATTCATATCAAACAAACAAAGAGCTTAAGTTTTCAAACTATTTCATGAAGATTTCTTACTTTCCGAGGCCCAAACATAAATGCTCCACGTTTGTCAGTGTGGGTGCAAGTTGCGTGATGAATACTTCAAGTCCTTTGTCTGTAACTTGTCCCCAGCTAATTTAAATTGTTAGCCTCAGTTGAGAATAAATAAGAAAGTAATTTTAAGATTCATGAAGCGAGATTCAAAGACCACCCAATTGAACAGATCTTCTAGACCCGCTTTTGATCTCTCCAGCTTGCTGAAATGTTTCAGGTGAAGGAAGACAGACTCTCCATCAAATAGAGTGTTTTATTTCTTCGCAATTTGCCAAATCAACGCGTTCCAAGGAAAAGGTGGATAGTTGTTTAGGAAAATTTTTCTCACAAACACAAAACAAAGTAAAAAAAAAGGTTGTGATTATTTGAGTTTGAAACAATTCTGGCAAGACAATCAGAAGCAAAATAATGAGTGCCAAGTTTTTTATTGGAAGAGTGAGACCAAATTCATATCCTCAATTTATTTGGAAAATATATTACTCATTCATGTAAAGTTCTAAATGTTGCACATTTGTAAGTGAAGGGATAATTTGGTTTGCAAGCTCTTTGAGACCATCATCTGTTATATTCATCCACCTAATATGAAAAGTTAACATCAAAGAGATAGAAAAAGGCTCGATGCATCTCCATGCACATCAACGATAATGTTAATCTGGCGATGTATCTCACTGTCATAAAAGTATTCAGTCTTTGTTATTCAGAATTAAATTTTCAAAAAGTTTCTTGGTTTTGTATCAATTTAAAATGATATATTTTTCATAGGGAAAACTTGTAGTCTCTCTGCAAAACCAGAAACAAAACTATTGGTTTGGTTTTCATGGAAATCTGAGAAGTACAAGAATTAAAAAAACTGTTTTCAGTGCGAATAGAATTGATTCAGTCCCTCTAATTGAGAAGAAAACATGTTGTCAATCCGAAAGGCTTTCCCCTTGAGTTTTGGAAGTTCAAGAAGAGAGAGTAGATCAGCAGCAGATAAGATATAAAAATTCACGAAAGAGAGGTTGAGTTCATTACCCAGAAAGATCCAGAACTAGATGTTTCAAATTGGAGAGCTTAAGACCAAGTTGAGAGGCAAACGTTTTCAGGCTTTCATCTGTAATCATTTCATTTAAATAACTCCTAATCAAAATATGTTAAGATGAATGAATTACTTCAAATTAAAAGAATTTTCGTGTCCTCATTTGCATAAAACTTTTATAAGATCCCTTACTTTCCCAATACTAGATCCAGTCCATCCATTTCCTCCCAGAGGTCTTCTTTGCAGCAATTAGAAATAATGGCTTCTGTGATATTTTTTAAGGCCTGGTCACTAGAAATGAGATTATATATCTTAACAATCGGAAGGGGAAAAAGGATTTTCTCATTAATTGCTATCTCCCGATTCCATCTCTTGAAAATTTGAATCTTATTTATTCAAAAAAATTTTGTCTTCTGAAATTGGTTGTTTCAATGTAAATTTTCAATCATCCTTAAACTTTATCTTCAAGAATTCGATTGGAAATTCCTTTTTAAGTTGAAAGAGAGAGCGCTTGACACTCTTTCAGAAGATAGAAGAAATAGAAAGAGGGGGGACAGTTTGTAAAATTTTCATTTTTAAAGAACTTCCACGAGTGTTCATTCAGGCAAAGTGTTTTCGATGGCCATTCAAAAAAAAATCTCCCCATACCTCTTCTGGCTGTAGAAAAGAAGATCATGGTTCGATGAAAATGGTGTTTTATGATAAAATCTTACTCTAAATCTTTTGCTGCTTCCCAAGAGTTGATTTGGATTGATAAGTGAGGCTGTGATTTAACATCAAGCCACTCATTCCATTTCTGAGTTAGTTCAGTTGAGACTATTCCATATCAATAAATTTTATTTTGCTCAATCAAAAAGGAGTACCTTTTTCTAACTTCTTTTGATAAGCTTCTTCATCTCGAGGTTCCAACAGCAGAACTTGCTGCTTTTCGATTTCTGAAATATGAGTTTAAAATCATTGAAAAGAATGTAAACGCATTTTTTGGTCTGACTTTTTTTCAAGTCTTTCAATCGATGCTAAATTCTCTTCCTTCAAGATCGCAATATTCTTATCCTCATTTTGAGGCATTGGAGCACACACAACTTGCTGTTTTTCCATTTCTGAAATATGAGTTTAAAATCATTGAAAAGGGTGCAAACGCAGTGTTTGATCAGGCCTTTTTTCAAGTCTTTCAATCAATGCTAAATTCTCTTCCTTCAAGATCTAAATACTCTGGGAACAAGTATAAGGGGAAAGGATGAACCTGAATCGCTTCTTCATATTTCTTGCTAATTTCTTCCACTTCTTGCTTCTTTGCAGCTTTGATTTTTTCAATTCCAAGATTCGATGCATCCAGCTTCTCTTGTAGTTTATCAAGAGCTTTGTGGAATTAATTTGGAGATTTCAAAAAGCTTATATTACTCTCTTCGAATTTCTTGAGTGTGTTATCTTTTGCTTTCTTGTTATCTTCAAACACTTTCATGATTTCATCTGCTTTCTCATTAAAAGCCTACTTTTTTTCAAATCATAAACGACGCTTTCAAATACCTTGAGATAATGCGACATATCTGGGGCATCTTGTTTCCTTTGCTTCGGGAGTCCTAAATTCGCTTTGAAATCCTCTGTCTATAACGATGAGTAATTAATTAATTTCCAATTTATTACCAATACGTGTTGAAAATTCTCTTCCAGTTTTGTCTTGACTCCTGATACTTTAAGTCTTTGGGCTGGATCCGTTTTCAATAAATCAAAAACAATCTCCAAGAGGGCACCTTGATATCTCTTCTCAGCTTCTTTTCTGACCTTCTGCAATCTTTCTTCAATTAGCTGCATAGAGTCATAAGGATTAATGAGTCTGGGCACGAGCATGCACATCTCAAGCACTGTCAATCCTAAGCTCCAAGAGTCAGCCAAGTAATGGTGCTCTTTAGTGAGAGTATTTTCGATTGGAAGATTGTTGTTGTTGTTAAACAAGTTATATTCTTGAAGATCTCTTTCGTATTTAATAATTTCAGGAGCCTTGTAATTTTGAGCACCGGCTATTTTGGACATTGGATTATAAAACTCTTCGTCCGGGACAAACTTAGCCGAACCAATATCAGATAGTTTGATATTCCCTTTATCATCCAAAAGAATATTGTTGATCTTGATATCACCATGAAAGATCTTTCTATTGTGGAGATAATCAACTGCACAGATCAAAGGATAAAAATTCTTGACAATATCGCTTTCAGTATAGTATGAGCTTTTGAGCTTTCTTTTTCTTAACTCATCAGCTAAGGTCCCTCCGCCCATCCTTGGAAGCTTGATATAGATTTCATACTTCGAATCGTCTGTGGGCTGAATTGAATATCCTTTGACAGGAACAATACAAGGATGATCGCAAGAAAAACCCAGCACAATTTCTGGCAGACAAGCAAAGATGTCTTCAACTTTCTTCCCGATTGGACGCTTCACAACCCATCTTAAGTCTTGAGGGGTTTTTTGATAAGGGAAAACTTCACCATATGCTCCTTCACCAATGGACTCTTTGGCTAAGCGTTCTTTTTTAAAGTTGAACATTGATTTTTTGAGATTAAGAGGTTTTAACTTTTGGTAGTTGAGGAATTAATTATAAAGATTCAGCTATTTCTGTGACTAAATAAGAACTCCTGTTAGGTTTTAAATAAAATTTTCACGCGAGTTTTTGCTTCTAATTCGCAAGGTTTTACCTTAAAATAATTAAAAACAGTATAATAAATTGAATTATCACAAAAACCCTTTTTCAAATCCTCATAAAGCTCTTCTCATCTGTCACTGAGAATGACGAGATGAAAAAGGACTTGAACTCTTCCTCACATTTTTCCAATGAATAAGCAACATCAATAAGTATTTGTATAATCAATTAGACTCATTTCTAATAAATAATATAAAGAGTTCCAATTACGTCACTTCAGACTTTCATGATTTATTTCCTCACAACACATGAAAAATAAACATTATAAAGACTCTCAGAATCTTCACAAATAACACAACCTTTCCTTACTCTGAGCGCCTATCAGGAATCTTTTGAACTTTTTCCAGCATTCCAACTCTTTGGAAACTGATCCAAAGGGAAATCCAAAAAAATGAGTCTATCTCAGGTTTCCGGCAGAGAATCTCTCTCCTTGAGTTCTCTTGACAGCTCAAAGACTGAGGAAAGCCTGTGAAGATTCTTCAAATTAGCAATTTCTACAAGAGAATACCTTCTTATTCCACCATGATCTTGAAAAAAAATCATTGAGAGAAATTCAATATCCAACAAAAATGCTGATGAATTCCAAGGTGAAAATTCGTGGAAAATATAAGGAAGAAGCCAAAGAAGGACAGGGATATCAAGAAAAGCTTTCAAATTCTGAAAAATTAGTTTTTCAGAGGATAATTAAGGGTCAGGCGTTCAGAAAATATAAGCCTGAAACTCCAGAAGAAGCCTTCGAGGTGCGTCTTGAAGAATAGATAGGATAACCCTGAGATAATAATGAGGTGACAGGTCCGTTAAAGGCTCATGTTGAGAAGAAAAATAATGATTTTTGCAATATTATGTAAAATTTCAAAGATGCCTTTGAAGAAATTTAAGAAGGAATCATAAAAAGAAGAAAGCCCTTATGGAAGAGATTTCGAGCTCTGGCAAGATTTTTCAGAAAGAAAATTGAGAGATAGAAAGGGATATATTTATGTTGAAGATTGAGGATGAAGAAGAAGAAGAGGATAAAAGGGTCTAAGGAGTTGAAGAATTTTTTCTGGAAGCTGATTTTGATTGTATGGCTCATATTTGAAAAGAAGAGATGGTTTTGGGGGGGTTTACAGGAGAAATTTATGAAGAGATCGACAATTTTTTCCACCAAAGGTTTGAGAAGGATGAGAGCTGAGATGAAATGGAAGAAAGAATTCTTTATTACAAAATTATTTGAGAGATTTTTATGTAAAGGGAGAAGAATTTCCTGAAAGTCCTGCGAAGAGCAAAGTCTGTGCTTGCTTTAATAAGCTTTGTAAATAAATGTATTAATTTGTTTTATAAGCAAAGGATTTTAGCTTTTTGATTTCCTTCCTCTCATTAAGTTGAATAAATCTCTTGAAGTATATGATGAAAAACTACAAATTAGGTGTTTGACAAAAGAATAAAAAACTTTTTGGGAGCAATTTGAAGAAAAATAAAGAGGGCATTTCGTAAATATTTTCATAATTTCCTTGTCCAAGGACTTTTTGAAGATAGGAATTTGGCTCTCAATCGAAAATTTTAATTTGTAGAATTTTTTTCAAGTCCTTTTCAATTTGATTTTTTCCTCTAACCTCGAAAAAATTATCTCAAACATAAAATTTTCCCTGACTGCTCCTGAATTCTGCAATAAACGTTCTGAAAAAGGCAAATTATTTTTTTTCTCAATGAAAATGCTTATTTTTTCTTCAATATAAAAATAAATTCAGAAGAAAAATAAAGTATTGATTGATTTGACTCTGTTTGTCACACATGAAGAAAATTTTGGAGACGTTAAAGAAAAGGAATGAGTTCCCTCAGAAGTTTTTTGATAAAGATAAGAGATTCTTTGAAATGAAGACAAAAACGAAGGTTCTCAAAAATAAAAGCAGGTTTTGCAAACCTTTTCGAAAAAAATTCCTGTGACTTTAAAGGAGAAAATTTTTGTATCCAATAACAGTTTGGAAAATTGACAAATTTCACTCTAAAAATTTTCTGAAAAAATTGACACAAATTATTCAATTCTCACTTTTTCATCCAAATGATTTTTCTCTCCCCAGAATTTTATAAAAATTCAAAAAATTTCTACTCAATAAAATCCCAGCGTTCAAATAGCCTGAAGAATTTAGAGAGTCGAGAATTTTACTGTATTTACATTTTGAGAAATCTTTCTGAAAGC
>Ga0182738_1007072_pt1 | contig 11475 bp, 9 predicted proteins | sample eDN5th30CBELigMG_FD_128876 | JGI IMG/M metagenome (GOLD analysis project Ga0182738, IMG submission 128876) | Enriched Miracle-Growth compost microbial communities from Emeryville, California, USA - eDNA 5th pass 30_C BE-Lig MG (version 2)... ...
AAATCACCACGGCCCTCAGCGAAAAACAGGGGCTGCCACCCGAGAATGGATGGCCTGAATCGCCTCACCGGACCCGAACCATTTGTCATAACCTTTTGCCATGTAACAAAATCTCAGGAGCGGAGAGCGAGTTCCACCCAATCTTAATTGAGTACGAATCAATCATTCGCTCGATGCCTGAGCCGAAGAGATTTCTGAAAGTATAAGTAGTCTTTAAGATTGATTGGAAGTGTTCGTCTTGATCAAGTCCGGGGCTCTTGCTGAGAAAGCCAGCGGAGCCATCGCTGTTGCTTACGCTCAAGGCGTTCCGCGCAGGCGTGCAAGCTCTCCCCACCTGCGAGTAGAGTCGCGATGGGATCCCCCGTTTTAAACGGGGTGCCCGGCTCGGGTCGATCGGCGAGAGTCGGAAGATGGAACTGGTTGGGGGGGATCGCGCGTGACCTCGTATAACTCGGAAAATGGCAGGGACCAGTCGCGAACAGGATCAATTTGCCGACCACGCGACTTGCCTGGCCATGTGGCCAAGGGGGAGGGAAGGGGACGGCTGGGTCGAACAGAGCTCGATGACCGAGGAGTAGCGATCGCTCTTGGGCGAGTTCGAGAACCTCGGCCGAGGCGGTATAGCGCGGGTTGATCTCGACGGGCCAGGGTTGCTCGCCGTTGAGCTGGAAGTCGACTCCGAACAGTCCTTTGAGGTGAAACCGGTTCGCCAGGACGTGGCCCATGGCTTCGACCCGTTCGAGCACGGCCGGAGTCAGCGGCCACGGCCCAATGCTCCCGAGGTAGGCGAATTCCGATCCTGGTCGGCCAAGGATCTGGCGGGTCACCCCTTCGAGCCGAGTTCGTTCCCCCGCGCCGAGGAAGAGGGCGGAAAGGCTGAGCCCGTCAATCCGTTCTTGATAGTAGTGTGGCACACTCAGGGGTGTTGAACCTGGAACCACCCGTCGCACCGAAACTCCTCCCGCCGAGGCGAGTGGCTTGGCGAGCCACTGAACATCCGAAGAGAGGCGATTCACGTTCGTCTCAACGCGAGGGCATGGCAGGCCAGCTTCGGTTAACGCCGAGGCCCACTGGAGCGGGTCGCGCACCGCGCGGAGCACCTGGGCATCGTTCCCCCAGAGTGGGCGGGAGCAAGCCACTTGCTCCACGAACTCGGGATGGTTCTCGAGTGCCCCCGTATAGAACCAAGGGGCGTGTGGCAAGCCCGACGCGACTTCCGCGAGTCCAAACGGATAGGTCTCGGGAGAGACCCGGTGGGCCTGAAATCGAGCCTTGAGGTCGGTATCGGCGAAGAGGTCGATTCCGATCACCTCCAGGCCCGCCCGGTGGGCGGATTCAGCCGCGGCGCGAACGCTGGCACCTAGAATTAAGATACGCAAAGGATGGGCACGGGCTTGGTGTGATTGACTGATCTAAATGGATCATGGACAGCGACATACCGAAACGCGAACGGCCGGTGAGCTAGCTAGCTCACCGGCCATCAGGATTCATCAAGGCAGGGCAAGTTGAATGCGATCGCACCAACTCAATTCCCTTAAATTGCTCAGTCAGCGGCTTCGAGCTTGGTGGCGGTGAGAATCTTCTTGCCGTTCTCTTCCTTGACGGTGCCAGTGGCCTTGATCTTGACGGGGTCGTCGGTCTTGGCGCCGCAGATGCCTAGCCCCTGATGGGCCTTCTTGCTCACCGCGTCGTGGGTGATGTAGTAGGTGACCTTCTTGCCACCTTCGTTGGTGGTGATGGTGTTCTGGCAGGTGGGGGTTTCCTTCAGAGCGCACTTGGCGCAAACAGCATCGCCAGTGAGCGTCACTTCCTCAGCGGCCCACGCCAGGGAGAGGCCCGAGAAGAGAATGCCAACGGCTAGAAGCGGCAAGATCTTACGCATCATCGGACTCCGGTTGAGCGAAGGGAACACGGAAGGGCGACTGCCCTTTGGGTCGTTAGGCGCCGCGCGCCAAACGAACTTTACAGTATACGAAGGGTCATTGAATCACCTGGGGCTCCCTTGCACAAGTTCTTTTTTTCCTTTGCTAAACAATCGCCGACCGTAAGCTCCGCCTCGTCTCGGACGGTCAAAAAGTTGATGAGTGTTAACTGTGTGGAAAGGCAAATTATAAAGAGAATTGTGCTGGGTAAGAGCGAACTGGTTTGGAAGGAGATGACTTAAGAAACGCCCGCGCTCGGTGCGAGTCGGCACTCACGCTTTATCAAGAGGAGCGGATTGAGCGACGTTCGAGGCGCGATACAGGGGGGGGATCGAGCCAGTCGTTCAAGTCGTTCATCGCACGTCGGCATGTGCGAAGGGAGTTCGGTTGGATCGTTAAGAATGGTTGCGGAATGGGAAGGGTTGCGGTTGGCGCGTGGAGTGTTATGATTCGAGGCTATTGTACACAATTTCCTCAACCGAAGAGGATCGGCGGTGGTCAACGCGCCCGCCGTTCCTTTTCCACTCCGTCGCTTGTGGAGACACGCTCTCATGGCCAACGACCTGACGATGAACATTGGTGAAGCCTTGGTCGGTGAAGGGAACGAGATCGCGCATATCGACCTGATGATCGGCACCAAGACTGGCCCCGTGGGGGTTGCCTTCGCCAATGCTCTGGCCAATCAGTCGCATGGCCACACGAACCTGCTGGCCGTTCTGACCCCGAACCTTCTGGCCAAGCCCGCCACCGTGCTGGTTACCAAGGTCACGATCAAGGGGATGAAGCAAGCGGTCCAGATGTTTGGCCCCGCCCAGTACGCCGTGGCCAAGGCCGTCGCGGACTCGGTCGCCGACGGGACCATTCCGTCCGACCAGGCTGATGATCTGGTCATCGTCTGCGGTGTGTTCATCCACCCCGCGGCCGAAGACAACGCCAAGATCCTCAAGTTCAACTACGACGCGACCAAACTCTCCATCGAGCGCGCCATGAAGAACCTGCCGACCATCTCCGAGATCACCTCGCAGAAGGATACGGTCAAGCACCCGTTTGCTTGATCCGGCCGCTTGCGGCGATACGTCGCGGGCACGTTTGACCGAAGCGCCGGACCCACACACGCGCTCCCCTTTCCTTTTGGGGGGAGATGAGTGCGAGTCGGGTTCGGCCTCGTTTGCTTTCCAGAGGCGGGAAGTAGGGGTATATCATCATGGCTGAGTTGAAACCCGCGATTCTGATTCAGCTCGACCCCGACCCGCAGCCGAGCGTGTTCGACGGAGTGGTCGCGGTCGATTCCGGCGTGGACCATCTCTTTCGGCATGGAGGAGTTCGGCCCGAAGCGGTACGCGACCTGGTCCACGGCGCCTTGTTCACGCGAGGCATGTCCGACCTGAGTCGAACCGCGATTTTCGTCGGCGGGTCGAACGTCGAGCGGGGCGAGGAACTCTTGAACGCCGTGCGAGCCACCTTCTTCGGAGGGTTTCGCGTTTCGGTCCTCTTCGATGCGAATGGGTGCAACACGACGGCGGCCGCCGCGGTGCTCGCCGCGCTTGAAGGGGTGAAGGGACGGATCGAAGGGGTATCGACGGCGGTCCTGGCCGGCACGGGGCCTGTTGGCCAGCGCGTGGCTCGGCTGCTCGGCAATCTCGGAGCCCAAGTTGCGATTGGCTCGAGAAGCCTCGAGCGTGCCCAGGAAGCGATTCAAGTGATTGACCCGGATGGGACACGTTCCTATCGAGCCATGGCGACGGCCGATGAAGGGACGTTGGTTCGCGAACTCGCCGGAGTCGAGATCGTCGTGGCGGCTGGAGCGGCGGGAATCACCTTACTCCCCTCGCACGTCCGCAAAGCACTCCGCGATCTGAAGGTTGCCATCGACCTGAACGCGGTTCCACCAATGGGAATCGAAGAGGTTGCCGCCCCCGACAAAGGGGTTGAGCGCGAGGGGGTCCTCTGCTGGGGAGCGCTCGGTATCGGCGGCAACAAGATGAAAATCCACAAGAAGGCCATTCGCGAGCTCTTTACCTCAAACGATCAAGTTCTCGACGCGGAAGAGGTTCTCGCGATCGGCCGAAGTCTGGGATGACGCCAGGTGATTCGAGTCGTGGGGACCGACCCAGGTACCAGTAGCCTCGACCTGCTTCTCCTTGTGGATGGAGAAGTCGCGGGTCAGGAACGCCTGATGCCCGAGCAGCTTCGTCGAGATCCCGAGTGCCTGGTCCGTCAGCTTCGGTCCTGGATGCCGCTCGACCTGGTCGCCGGTCCTTCCGGCTACGGCCTTCCCCTTGTCCGTTCGACCGAACTGAACGAGTCGCAGATCGATGAGATGTCCCTAGTCCGTCCCGACCAACGTGGGTTGAAGGCTGGGGTTCATGGATTTCGATCCTTGATCCGCGCGCTCAGGTCGTCCGAACTGCCCGTTGTCTTTTTGCCGGGAGGGATTCATCTCCCCTCGATCCCCGCGCATCGGAAGTTGAACACGATCGACATGGGGACGGCGGATAAGGTGGCCGTCGCGGCACTGGCGCTCTGGTTCGACGCGAAGCGAGAAGGAAATGGCCTTCCAGCCTATCGCCAATCCCGGTTTGCCCTGGTCGAGCTTGGGTCGGTGTTCGCGGCGGTCCTGGTGATCGAACAGGGGCAGGTCGTCGATGCCGCGGCGGGAACGCGAGGTCCGATCGGTGTTCGGTCGGGAGGGGCCTGGGATGGTGAGGTTGCCTACTGGTACTCCCCGCTGACCAAGGACCACCTGTTCCAGGGAGGGCTGGAGGATCTCGACTCGCTCGGTCCCAGCGCCTTTCGCGAGTCTCTGACCAAGCACGTCGCCGGATTGCAATCGATCACTCCCTTTCAGAAAATTTACCTGTCGGGTGGAGCGCTCCAGCGTCCTGAGATTGCCGAACTGGCCCGCGCCTCGCTCGAGCCACTGGGGGCAGTGACGCCCCTTGAGTCACTACCAGGCGCATGGGTCAAACATGCCGCGCAGGGTGCGGCCATCGTCGCGGACGGCCTGGCGGGAGGCGATCACGCCGATATCGTTGCCGCTCTCAAGCTGAAGGAGGCAACGGGATCGGTGTGGAATGGACTCAGTTCAAAATAGGTTCAAGCTTGGTCGCCAACCGCGCCACCATCCACTTGCCTCGACCGACACAATCTCGAAGTTGAGTGAGCTTGCGCACTTTACGCATGGAACAGAAGCCAGGCGGCCAGGTCTCCACGAGCTGAGATGCCGTGGCCTCGAATGGTGAGAGGAACTGACCAATGGGAAGATTCCTTGAGACATGACGGATGATTGATGTTTTGGTTGTGCTGATGTGGTGATCCTCGGATCGTACCCAGTTGATCACCAAGATTAAAACACGAATCGCGATTGGAAGAAGGGAGCGTGCGATGAGCGACGAGAAGACCTACTCAGAGGATGAGATTACCGCGAAGCTCGAAGCGTTTGGTCTCGCGGGCTGGTACATGGAGGAAGGGTGGCTCCGTCGAAAATATTCCACGGATGGTTGGCCGACAACCTTGATGCTGGTGAATGCGATTGGCTATCTATGCGAGGCCGCCTGGCACCATGCAGACCTGAGCGTGACCTGGGGAAAACTGACCTGTAAGCTCAAAACTCACTCCGCGGGCGGGATCACGGACAAGGACTTCGAGCTGGCTCGAAAGATTGAGGATGTGGTCCTCTGGCGTCCCTCGAAGGATGGGGCGCTCGCCGGGACGCCGAATAAGTTCGTTTTCTCAAAATGAGTGTTGTGTCGAGGCCAGAGAACACTTCGAGCCGATGCCAGTCCAAGGTTGACTGGCATCGGCTCGGTTCGGCCCGTCATTCGAGGAGAGAGGTGGAGCGGGGCGGTTCCCGAAGGTTGCTCCGAGCTCTGTCTGGTTGAGGGAGAGGCTCTAACTCGTCTTATGGAGTTACGGACGCGACCAACCCTTCATCGTTCGAATCGGGCGACGAGGCCAGAGAAGTCTCACTACTCGGCCCGAAGTCTGGCTCGATGGCTTCCAGTGGAGGCCCAATCTCCTCGAGAATCCGCGGGTCGATTTGAGAAGGTTCGAGAACAACCTGTTCGCCTTCGTCCAAACCTTCCAGAATCTCGAGCCGATCGTTCGAGGAATAACCTAGCTTGACCTCGCGTCGGTCCAGGTCTTCACCGTTGGCGACGTAGCAGACCTCGTGGCCGTTCTCGATCACCACGGCCTGCGAAGGAATGGTCAGGGCATCGGGGCGGTGAACGCTGGCAATCTCAACCTCGGCGGTCATACCCGGCAGGAGCCCATCGGGAATGTTGTCGAGCTTGACCTGGCCGACATAGTAGGTGACTTCGCTGAAGAAGTTACGCGTTGGTAACGCCGCGACGGAAACGACGTGCCCCTCGAACGTGTCCTGGGGTAATCCTTCCACCTTCACTTTGGTCCGCATTCCGTTCCGGACCTGTTGAACGATGGATTCATGCAGGAGTGCCTTGACCTCCATCTGCGCGAGGTCGGGGAGGTAGAAGAGCGTCTGGTTCTGGCGGACTTCCATGCCCGGCTCGATAATCACATCACGGCGCGAGTCGTTGGCATAGATCAGGAACCCGTCGTGAGGCGCTCGGATCGTGCAGCACTCAACCTGATCCTCATAGGTTTTCAAGTTGCCTTCATGCCTGGCCAGGCGAAGAGTCTGCTGGTCAAAGTTTCGCTTGGAGGTTTCGACCTGGTGATTCAGCCTTCGCAGCGTGCTCGGGACCTCATATTTCTGAAAGATCTTCGCGCTGAGGAGTGCTTGCTGCAGACTGAACGTCTGGCGGCTGAGAGTGAGCTCATCGTTCGTGACTTGACCAAGGGACGCATAGCCTTTGCTAAGCATCCGACGGGACCAGGCCAGACGATCGGTGGTGCGCTTCAGGTCCGCCCTCGCGAGGGCGATCTTGCCGTTGAGCGACTGCTGAGTTTGCTCCAGGATGCCCTTCTTGTACTGCTCGACCCCCATCAGCGCGACTTCGTAATTAAGCTTGGCCTGGAGATGGTCGGCCCGAGCGCGTTCGACGGTCATGAGTTGCTGACGGACTAGCTCCTCGTAAGCGGCGGAATCGAGTTCGCAGATCACCTGGTCCTTCTTGACCAGGGATCCGGCGGGGATCACCGAGAGGATGGTCGAGGCCCCATTGGTCATCAGGCGCATGCCTCTGACACCGGCCGAGAGACGCTGGAGCTTGCAGTCGATGTTCGTCTGATTCGAGCTTCCCACGACCCCGCCCGAGGTGACCGTGCTCCAGAGGCTGGACCGGTTCACCTTGGCTGTCGAGAGTTTCGCGAGCGAGCTTTTGTGGTCCGGTTTCATCAAGCTCGATGCTTGCGGGATCACAAATGCCAGGCAGGCGATCGCTCCAAGCATGCCAATCCCAGCAAGGCCCAATCGCCATCTTCTCTTTTGCCTCTGCATCGAGGAATCTCCCTCAAGCCTGACTCTTTGTCTCATTCACGTTGGGCGTGAACCGAGCACTCGAGCCCGCCCGTTTTCGTTCTAACCGTGTTTGGACCGACCACGGCTTAGATTTCATCGCTTTGGTTAAGCTTGTCAGTCCGTGCTAGAAAACTCTCCAAGCCCTCGGGTAGGTGACACGCTTCGCTGTTCGGCTCCGCCGGATCTCCAATAAGATCAGGTGGATGAGCTGAGTGATCGTCGTTTGCCATTTGTGAAACAATAGTTTTGCAATGGTGGATCAGGTTGGTAATCGAGTCAAGGCATCAGGACCATTTTGGCGGGACCAGATTGTTGGGTATGGAAGTTTTTGTGGGGTTTGGAGCTTGGTCTGAGTTTTGGTAGCGGGTAGTGGGTGGGAGAGTCTGGTCGCTTCAATTATTAGCGAATCAATCCACGGTTGTCCAGCGTAGTCGTGTCTTACTTGCCATCATTCGGATCGCTTTGGGTAGAACTTTAGGGTTGAATGAATTTTTGCGTTGGCCTTCCTCCGAAGTAGGACGAAACGTCGAGCTCACTTTGAAACGCGATCAATACGAGAGTGTTTCCAGTGATGTTGGCTTGGGCTCGAAAGAAGGTCGGGTTTCCGGTTTCCCTGTCCCATCCCGACCACTTCTGGCGTCATCAGCGTGGAGTGGAAGAGGCTTTCTTCTCCTGTTCTGGGCGCGGGGTTGGTACTTCGAGACTTTCCACAACACCCGCGATCTGACCCTGGTCGTTGATGCAGGTGGCCGAAGTCAGGTAAGCGGAGTCTTGCTTGATAATCCTGGTCTCCCCGTGGAAGGAAACGAAGCCATTGGGACCGACATCGGTGCCGGCGGGCCCATCGACTAGCCCAACGATGATGCCGAGGTTATTGACCGCGCTTGCTTCGGCCCGCGTGTATTCCGCTGGTAACTTGATCGTTTCGAGACCTTTCCCGCGCATCCAGACGACCGCGTCCGTCGTCCCCTGGTTTGAGTGGCGTATTCCGACGACGACCGACGCATTATTCACTCCCCTTGGGATCATTGACCCAGACGGGCCAATTACCTCGCGCCACCACTTTCCCTGTTCGTCCCGTTTCCAGAGAACAGGGACCGTTCCGTCCACCGCGGCCGCGGAATTTCCATCGTCACTCAGGTGGACGGTATTCGAGCCGAGTCGCGCCTCCTGAGGCAACGGGGAAGTGCGCCAGCCATCCCCCTCTCGGTCCCAGACGCAGGCTCGAATCCGGTTTTCTCCCAGCGAGAACCCACTGATCCGCCTTCCGTCACTCGAGACGTCGCAGGCCACCGAGGCCACGTCGTCCTTGAGCATCCCCAGCCCTTGAATCCCCGAGTCACGAGTCCAGGTGAAGGCCTGGTTAAGGGGAACCGCTCCCGCCTTGGCGTTCGCGTTCGGGGTGGAAGGCCGACTGACTCGGCCGACCACCAAGCCGTCGTCGCTGACGGCCGCCGGGAAGGTGGCGGTATAGCCCTTTAATAAGGGGAGATCGGTCTGTTGTCCCTTGCTCGAAAAGAAGGGGACCTGGCGAATGACCCCAGGATGCTCGGTCTCCTCGCGCCACTCGAACCCAACCATGTCTCCCTTCCCATTTAAGGATGTGACCGCGATCTGATCGGTTTTGGTGGCGATCACATCAAACCGTGGGAATGGAGCTTGAGCGTGCAAGTTCGAAGAGGAGAGCAGGAGCGGCAAGAGGAGCGAGGCGAATCGAGTCATGAGCGCAGGTCCTTCGAGGGAGGGGGTCGCCCGCCCTACTTGGTGGGGTTCGCCAGTGGTTGAGTCGAGACCGACTTGGTGGATCCCACCGTCCCAACCTGCTCAAAGAGGAAGACCCCCTTTTTGTTGGCCGTGATGATATCGGGTAGCTGGTCCCCGTTGAAATCGCGGACCTCGAACTGGGTGCCGATTCCGCTTTGGTCGTCGATCTCTCGAGGAACGAAGACGGTGGCGGCGTTGGCCTTGGGCTGGGCTTCAAACCAGTAGAGCCGGGCGGGCTGATCCGACCCGGCTTCATGCCGGCCGTGCGACCAGAATCGCTTGCCCGTCACAAAGTCTTTGTGGCCGTCTCCATTGATGTCGATGGCGATCAGGGCGTGTGTTTCCGAGACCAGGTTGGGAAAGAGATCGTGCTTCTTGAACGCGATGCCGCCATCTTCGGCTTTCACTTGCTCGTACCACCAGATCCCAAACCGGTGCGCCGAGCTGTTGATCAGGTCGGGGAGTCCATCTTGGTTGACGTCGAGCGCAACGATATCCGCGACCGCGTCTCCGAGGTTATCACGATGAAAACGCCAGGGTGACTTGGCATCCCGTCCTTCGCTGGGCTGTTCCCACCATCCCCCCGTGCAAATGACGTCGAGCCGGCCATCGCGGTTGAGATCACCCACTCCCAGGCCATGGGCGAATCGTTGGGTTCCCGGGACCGGCTTTTTCGGCTGGCTCGGCTCGCTGATGGCGTGCTTCTCCCAGGGGAGGCGCGGGTCGGTGCCCGGCGAGAACCAGAACATTTGCCCTTCATTGTCCTTACCGACGGGTTGCGCGCCCATGATCAGCACGCGCTTGCCGTTCTGAAACAGGTCCAGGTACAGAGGGGTCTCATTGCAGGCACTTTGGCTGATCTCGTATTCCGGCCAATGCCCATCCTTTCCTTTCGGGTTTTCGTACCAGCGGGCGGGCTTGCCCGGGAACCCGATCACGATCTGATCGACCCAGCCATCATGGTTGACATCATCGGCCCAGCACATCATGCATTCACTGTAGCTTCTTAGACCGTCCCCATAATTGCCCGCCTTGCGAATCTCGTGCTTTTTCCAGGAAGGGGCCTCGTACCAGGCATCGCCGATGAGCAGATCGAGCCTGTCATCCTTATTGACATCGGCCACGGCCACCCCTTCGGAGCGGAACCCTTGCTCGATGACGGTCTTTCGCCAGGTCACTGGCGAGTTGGCCGTTTGTGCCGATACGGGGAGGGCCAAGTTCACGGTCAGGGACGCCACGATCGAGGCAAGCCAGAACCATCTGGGCATGTTCGAGACCTCGCGAGTGAGCATTGTCTGGATTCGGGGGCGACTGGAGTCGCCCTTGATTCTGTCGAACTTAATCGCGAGGAGTTCACATTGCCACTGGTCGCTCGACTGAAACCCGAAACCGAATGGCGAACCTCGCCAGGCCCACCTGAAACCAGGCGTCGGAGCGAGCGGGAGAATCCCTTCACGACGAGCAGTGGAGGCTTGGCCTGGGCAAGTCGTGGTAGGTGGTCGCGCCGGATCAACGATTGACTGGCTCATCTCTCGATCTGAGGAATCCGAGAATTCCTGCAACCGCGCCAGGATGCTGGTCGGTCTCAATTCCAAAGAAGTTTGGTTGATCCACTTGAGTTGTGGTCGTCGAAAGCGATGTGGATTGAAGTCTCATCCCCTGGTCTTTTAGGTGAACCATGAGTCGAAGACGACGCACAAGCATCACTCCCCCCTCGGATCTCCAACGCCTCGAGTCTCGACTTGTTCTGAGTTCCGCCCAGTTGCCCGGTAATGTCGGCGAGGTTCTTCAGAGCCAGTACGAACCCAGGGGGATCACCGAGTCGGTGGGACTCCAGACGTGGGGGCTGACCGTGGGAGGGCCGGTCAAGGTCGAGTTTTACGACCCGGCACTCGACGTTGAGGCTGGTAAGGTAGATGAGACTCCAATCGGATCGATTGTTAATTCCGGCTTGATCGGATTCAGCCAGTTCAATGGAGGAGGCTTTTCGACCATCGGCGCTCAGATCAGGCAGACGCGCCTGGGACGCGGCCTGACGATCAGCGGGTTCGATACCCCGGAACGCGACCTGGGAACGGGCTCGAGTCCATCGGCCGCTCAAGCGATTCCAGGTCAAGCAAGGGTGAACACGAACCTGATCTGGAATTCTCAGTTTCAGGACGGGGGTTTTGGTACACGCGGAAGTCGTGGTCGAGTGGGTTTGCAGTGGAACCGAGTGCGTGTACGCGGGGGCGTTGATATTGGAATGGAAAACCTGGTCTATCAGCCAGGCGTGACCAAGGAGACGACCCAAGGGGGAGTCGACCCGATCCCTCAGTTTCCACTCAGCCCGACCAATGTGGGTCG
>Ga0182738_1007073_pt1 | contig 11475 bp, 8 predicted proteins | sample eDN5th30CBELigMG_FD_128876 | JGI IMG/M metagenome (GOLD analysis project Ga0182738, IMG submission 128876) | Enriched Miracle-Growth compost microbial communities from Emeryville, California, USA - eDNA 5th pass 30_C BE-Lig MG (version 2)... ...
AACAAAAAAAATTTTAAAAAAAAAAAAAAAAAACAAGTCCCAATAGAAAAACATGAGTTTTCTCACCAAAAGACTTTGACAGATTAATTTCACTTGAAGAAAAAAAGAGGTTGATTCAAACTAAAGAGATTTCTCAAAAGAACTCAAAAAGTATTTTTGGGGAAAAGGAAAAATGTCAGGCTTTATGCTTGAATTTCGTTATTCAATCAGAAATTTTTCTAGAAACTGCAACCAACAAAAAATCCAGACCATTTTTTTCTTTCTTTTTCTTCAGAAAAGTTTAAAGATATATATAAGGATTCAACTATTTGATTTTATAAACAAAACAAATCAACTGGAACTCGGACTTAGACTCGTCCTTCCTGTTAATTCGACTCCAAGGATTGTTGATGCTCCAAAATCTTTTGATATGCTCAGAGAGCGATTTTTGAATTGATCGAGCTTGAAAATTTCTTCAAAAGCCTCAAGCGCTTGTTTTTGATTATTTTTCAAATCTATCGCTAATATCCCTTTAACGTTTACCTCTGCAATATATTCTATCAAGCAATCAGCCAAATCTTGCTGCTGAATTCGCTCTATATATAGAAAGAGATAAATCTCCATTTTTTGAGGAATAAACATCCAAGAAAATAAAAATCGTCTCAACTCCTTCTGATCCAGATATCTTCTATATACCAAAAGAATGCTGTCCAGACTAGAGATTTCCTGACAAAACACGCTAAATTCAGGATTCCAAAGCATGTCCCCTCTCACAGTAAGACTCTGGAGCCTTGGAAATCCAGTCTCAAGAAGATTCATCTTCTCAGGAAAAATAATTTCTGGGCTCCCGATTGAAACATCTTTCAAGGTCTCCTTCGAAGATTCGAGTGCTTTCCAAAAGTCCTGGAAGTCCAGGGGAATGAAAAGAGTCTCATTCGTTCTGCCCAAGGTTTCATGGTCGTAATCCGCTCTTTCCAGTTTGTTGAATTGTTGAATGAATAGGCTCGCAAATTTCCCATAAGCGCCTGGGCAATTTCCAGATATCGAGAGATCTAGAGACTTGAGACTCTGGCAGTCCTGTAACCTTTCAAAGAAACGGCTATATACAGGGTCATTCTCAAATATCTCTGGGCCAGTTTGGGAATTATCGTTGGCCTCAGGAGCTGTCTGGCAAGTAAAATTTGACAATTTTAAGGTCAGTTCGTCAAGAGTTTCTGAAAGAGAAAAGGTCTCGAAGAATGCTCTTCCCCAGTCCGTTGAAAGATTTAACCTCCTGAGCTTTAATAGATTTTTAAAACAGAGAAGATTGCTCACATTCAAACACTTTCCTGGGCAGCTGAAAGACATCTCAAGGTCAGATAGATTTTTGAATTCTCCAATTGAAAAGGAGGAAAATTCTTCTGCCTGATTGGTCTTCAGATTAGTGATAGCTTGTAAGACTCTGCCGACCTTCCTTGGATTTATTGCAAAGGGAGAACAATTGCCGAACTCGAGGTGAAGATGAAAGAACTTGACAGATTCAAGTGGCATTCTTTCAAAAAGCACCTCAAGGATAAAAAGGAGGAACTCAGAATTAATATTCGAGACTTTCAGATTCAACGAACGGAGGTCTTTCATTTTTGGTAGAGTGTGATTTAATGAAGACTTGTATCTTCTAAGAAGACTTTGGATCCGACTTTGGTGTTTTTCTTGAGGAACATCAGATGGGGACTCCAGATTGAATGCTAACTCCCGAAAAGCTGATCGATGGGTGAGCAATCTCCAAGAACTTTGCTTGAGAGCGACCTGAAGGTGAGTTAGTCCGGGCAAAAGCTTTTGAAGAGCAGGATATCTATAATCTCCTTCAACGTTTCTGAGGGATTTTTTGAATGGCTTGATGAGTTTTTTGAAAAAAGAAAGCTTTGGAGGATGCCTCCAATAGGTGAGATGAAGGTAAGAGAGATGTTTAAGCTTTGGGATTGCTTTGAGTTGCGGTTTGTTTGCACAAATTATGAGGAGGTGAACATATTTGTAGTGTCTTTTGTATAGCTTGTTTCTGGGAAGGTCACTTTGACGTTGCAGATTGCATGCGAAGAGTTTAGGATTTGATGGGCCTTTCAGAAGGGTGTTTGAGGTTCTATTCATTGAGAGTTCTGGAATTGAAAATATTATAATGATAAATTATGATTTGAGTTTAAATGATTGGTCATATGTTTATTCGAGCTTTTAGAATTGAACAGACAAAAGCTTGACTTAATTTTGGTTAATTTAGTTGCGTTTGGAAAATAGAAATTCAAATGAAAATCTTTTCTTCTCTTGAAAATCTCAAAAACACCTTTACAATTACAAAAATGTTTCTCTATTTGTGGAAAAACTTGTCTGGCTTTCGAAAAACTTTCTCTCGAGAGATAAAGAGACCCAAAGGCAATACTGATGAACTCCATCTGATTCTTTTTATGAAGAAATTACTTCATTCGCAACCCAGCACAGTTTTTGCTTTTGAAGAGTAAACAATCCTTGTCCTTTCTTTGCCATCTAAAGCTCCCCAAAACAGCATTTATTTATCATAAGCCAGCTTGAGAATTTCTCGGAAAGCCTTGAAACCTTGCATTTGAACATTCTTCAAACCCAGCCCTAATTTCCCTTTCTCCTGGACTTCTGGAATAAATCCAAGAAAGCTCTTCATCAAATCCTGCTGTTGAATTAGCTCAATGTTCATATGAAAGTTATAAAGTGAGGTTTAGAATTGAGCTTAAATTATTGAAAACGAATTTTCCAGGGTCCGGAATTAGGGGGTCCGCCGTGTAGGGAAAAAAAGTGCGGAAAATTTTGGGATAAAGTCCGTGTTTTCCGTATTTTCCTTTTTTCCCTTGCATGTGCTTGTCTTTGTTTTCGTGCTTCTTAATATTTTCACAGCAATATTCTTTACGCAAGCCAAATATTTGAATTTATATATGTCTTTTGAAACTCGTTCAATCCAGAATTTATAATCAGAATGTCCTTTAGATAATCATTGAGCTTGGAATCTTGTGAAATTATGGCTTGAGGTATTAGAAGTGTTCTGTTTTCTTGCTGATGTTGAACTGGAATTTTTTTTGGAGTGCTGATATTCATGTTTTCAGTTTTTTTCTCGTTTGCAGAGGAGGGTTTCTCTTTACAAATTTCGGGTTGGGATTGAGTATTGTGGTTCGCTTGAGCAAGCGGAGGCCTTTTGGAATAAGAGGGTTGGAACTCTGGAAATAAGAGTTCAAAGTGTTAGATTTTTGCATTCAAGATCTAACAGGTAAAAGAAATGAAATTCAGTCTATTCTTTATATATGAAACCATCTTCATAAGTCATCTGAATTACAACCAAAAAAATTTTTTTTTAATATTTTTTGATAAATATAGAAATTTTTTGGGCTCAGAGGAAATACGGAAAAATTCTTGAAAATACGGAGGTTCCGTACAAATACGGAAAATTCCGAACCCTGTAGGGAAATTTCTCGAAAACTGCCTTTCTTCCAAAATTAAACAAAAAACTCAGAAATTTCTGAAAGAAAGACAGATGTATTTGCGCATCTATCATTTTCATGTTCATCCAGCTCTTCTTGAAGGCTGATTATTTCTCATTTTCCAAGACAATATCTTCTGTTCCTCTTCAAACTCCATATTTCTCATTTGAGGGAATAGGTACACCAGATGGGAGAGGATGATAAAAAAATCTGTTTCTGATGAAGAAAGTTTTTGAAAAGGGCTGTGTTAATATGCTTCAATAACAGCAGGTTAGGAATTATTATTTTTCTCAAGCTTCGAGAGACTTGGATTGGGGAAGGTTTTTATTAAAGGGAGGACGAAACTTGATACATTTCGTAGCTGAGCATGATGCAAAAAAATCTCCTTCAGAAAAATTCTTTGAATTTTCTGCACTCAGGGGGTTAAAGACTCCGCAGAAGAATAATCGGATCATTAGTTATAAATTTCTCAAGAAATTGGAATTGATGAGTTTGGATTTTTTAACAAGCTCGACGGATAAGATTTACTCCAATCTGAGGCTGCTTGAACACACGAAAGACCTTAACAAATTGACTCTCCAACATTTGGTTAAAGAAGACAGAGATTTACAACTTGTATATAGAGTGATAAAAAGATGCAAGTATCTCACTTCGCTGGACTTCAACACAATGAACAGGGCTGAGAAGATTACTGATAAGGGTTTATTTTGGCTGAAAAGGATTTTTAGACTTGTCAAGAACGTGAGATCTTTGAGTTTTTCGGGACTCCACCAGAATATGACGGAAGTTTCGATTTACAAGACATTCTCATTGCTGCCAAAACTTGAATTTCTACAAAAGATTTCACTCGAACTCAGCTTTAATGGGAGATGGATGAATAATCTGAGCCTGCTTTGCTCACTGTTAGCAGCATGTTCAAAGGCAAAGTTTATCTCGTTGAATCTCAAGTATTATGATATTATCCTTGATCAAACCTTTGTTGATTTCTTCACACCGTTGACAAAGGTTCCCTCTTTGAGAGAGGTGTCAATCATTTTTGGAGCTTACAACTTTAACCTGGTGGACCCAGATTCTCTGGCCAAGTCAATGCATGATTTTTTGGAGAAGAGCGTATCTTTGGAGCATTTCTCTCTTGAAATGAGATTGGATCAGGCGATCTTACTGGATTTTCCTTTTGAAAAGGCTAAAAATCTCAAGAAGCTGAATATATGTTTGAAAGAATCAAGAGGTCTGTCGGATAAAAATTTCTCAGCTTTTGTCCATGGCCTCAGACGTTGTGCGAATATTCAAGAGTTAACAATAAATCTATGCAAGTGCGCCAATCTGAGTGACAATTCAGTTGAAAGTTTAAGCCAAGCTCTCTTAAATTTGAAACAACTTCGTATCTTGGAGCTGGTACTTGGGAGCAAAATAGTTGCAAATACAACTCTGTCGGGTCGAAGCATTGAATGTCTTGGTGAATCACTCGGGAAACTTGATAGTTTGCAGGAACTTGGACTGGTCTTATCAAACATTTCGCGAGTTTGCGACCGAGATGTTGCCATCCTCATGGACAGATTAAAGTATTTGAAGAATATCCGAGATTTGAAACTTGATTTGAGTTTGTGCAAACTCACTAGCCAGGCTTTCCAGAGTTTACAGAAAACTCTGAGCCAACTGAGGACAATAGAAACTTTTGAACTGGACCTTTTTTCCTGTCACGAGATTTCAGGGATGTTTTTGTCAATATTATGTAGCTGTTTGATCTCTGAAAAAGAAACTCTCGCAAACATGCAAAAGCTCATGATCAATTTAACAGGAACTCGAATTCACAAATCAGAATCAACACTTTATTATTCGAATCTCAAAAAATTCTATCCAAAATCTTACATATCTCTCTACATAAAATGAAATTTGGTCTGAAGTGTGAAAATAATACAGTTAAGTTAAACATGATTTGATACAAAGGTCTTATTGAATTAAAAAAGCCAGACTAATATTGTGATTAAAAGACCTTGCATTAATATGAATTAAAAAAATAATTTCTGAAAATATTTTCCTATAAATAAAATGAGTTCTTTCGCAAACAACGTAAAGTTGAATGAACAAAACACTTCATCTCCTTCAAACATAAAGAAAACTACCTCTCATTCATCAGTTAAAAAGGCCAAGTCTCTGTCTAGAGAATTTTTTAGTCAGCTGATTAAGCTCGAAGCAGACTTCCACAATAAGGCTTACACAGTCTCAACACTTGACGAGCTCATTCAAAACTACGCAGTAAAGACATTTTCCGAAAAATCATCCTGATTTTGTAGAAAGCTGTTGAGTATTATGACAGCATAAAAGACGAGATTTCCTCATACTTTATGTTCAAAATCCAAGATATTCTTGCAACAAAGAGATCTTTGAAAATGCTTTTTGATCAGAATAGAGTTGCAGCAAGAAAGGGCACCGAGTCAGTGGCAGAAAAGGAAGGAGAGTCTTCGCATATCCCTAATGCTCAAGCTCAGCAATCAGAATCCCCAAGTGTTCAGAAAGATATCAAAAAGGAAATTATCGAAGAGAGCAGTGGAGACGAAGACGAAGATATGCAGATCAGTAAAGTGGAGAGAAAGAGAAAAGCCCGCAAGAACGTTGATAGAGTAAGAGATTGAAATTTTGACTGTGTGTATGATAGAGTTAATAGAATATGAGAGTCAGCATTAGTCTCATGAAGAACGAAAAGCAAAGATTTTTCAACTTTTATTATAAGATGGAGACCCAAAAACCTAATGAAAAGCTCAATATGAATGTGTTGATCGATAATTTTGAGAAATCAGCCGACAAGAATGATGAATTTGTAAAGAAGGACGTTGACCATCAAAGAGAGAGACTCAGAAAAAGATTGGAGAAAAGAGGTAAAGAAATTTGTTCCACATTTTTCAATTTTTGTAGTGACAGAAAACTTTGCCTCACACCAAAGAAGTAGCATGAGTCCAAGTGTAAGTAACAATGCGGCTCTTGCATCCTGGGAAGAGAGAAGAGAGCTCGAACGTAAGGTGAATATTTTTCTTTTTTAAATGGTTTTTATAGAAACGGAAATGATTCGCCAAAGTATCATAGAGAATTGGGAAAGTGAAGGTGCAAAGATTATGGAGGTTGAGAATAGTTCTTGCGAAAGTGACCAAGAAGATGATGATTCCGGAAATCAGCAAAATCATTCTCCAACAAGTTCATCACAAGATAAAATGTTTAAAATTAATTTTCGTAGATAACATAGGAGAGAAGAGTCCTGCAAACAATGAAGATGAAGATGATTCCTCACCAGTAAGAAAAAATGGGTTCTATTATTAATTGGATTAGGATGTTTTATAAAAAAAGAGCGAACCACATTTAATGGATAATAAATACTTTACTTAATTAAATAACAGAGATATGATTTGTGCACATCATCATTATTTCCTATGCTAGTAAAGGTGAAAGTTTTTTTACATGCATAAATAATCTAAAGCAAAAAACAATACAATCCTATTTTATTTTATCTTCATACTCGAATGAACGAAAGAAAGAAGAATTTCAACGAAAATATTTGACACCAGTTGAAATTGAATGGAAGTTTTTTGAAGATTCAGGGCAATACATTTCAGTTTTGATGAAAATAAATTTTTCTCTTAGGAGGAACTTTTTTTCAATGTTTTTTCCGAAAAAAAGGTTTGCTTGTTTTCATGTGATATTTTGCCTTATCTTACCAGAGGAATAAAAAAGACAATTAATTAGGGTTTGAACAATCAACAGTCGGAGTAAATATTTTTGAAATCGGCGGACATGCCAATGTCTTTTGTGTCTTATGAGTTAATTGCTACAGTTAGTGTTGTTTATCAACAAAACTTGAAAAAGTGAGCCAAAAATTTTAATTCAAGGTTGACATTTTATTCTCGTTCATCTAAGAAGAGATTCAATTAAGGAGAAGTTGATGATTGATGATGAATTTTTTCGAGAAACATAATGGAGTCTGATTTATCTTTTTGCAAATATGAGCTGAAAGGAGCAGATCAAAATTTGAAAGGTTAGTCCTAAAGAAAGTGAGATTAATTTGGGAATTTAAATTTGATTATTGAATGAAAGTTTTTTGCGCCCAACAAAGTGGAAGCCTAAAAAGTTGACTGCTATGGCCAACATTGAGCGCTAAAGCAGAAAGAGAGCCGAAAGTTGAAAATCAGGTTTAAAATAGGCTTTTTGGTTGTCGAGTTGAGATAAAAATAATTTTAGATTTAGTACAGAGTGGGATGAGCAGGCTACTACTTACAGAGTTGGAGGAATTTGAAGCCGTATATGGAGCACCTGAGAATTCTAAGAACTCTTCTATTCTGATTTATCCTCAATCAGTTCCGACTTTGAATCATGCGCAAAACTCCGATAGCCGATCTGTTTCTGAAAACCAGCTCACCAATGATAAATTATGGGTACATTTTTACTTTTTTGAGGTGCTTATCAAAGAGTTAGAAAAGTCACGAGACACTTCCAGCTTTAAGGAGTCGAAGAAAAGTTCCAATATTGGCTCGAAATGAGCCGAAAAGGACTCGAGCTGGCTTTATCATGAATTTTGTATTGAAGAGATTGAAAACACCACTTGATGGGTATCAAGCTCCACCTCCTCCTCAAATTGGCTCATATGAAGTCGAGAAGTCCTTTCAGTATCTCCTGCCAAAGCCCCGAGTGACCACTATTGCTCCTCTCCCAAAGACTGAGGTAAAGAAACCTTCAAGTGAGAGAGTCATCAAGCCAAGGAGATTCGTCCTGAAGAAGAGAGGAGAAATGTGGCCTGAAGATAATAAATATGGCGAGGAAGAGCATAAATTAAATAAAGAGTTGAAGGCTGTTGTGCCAAATCGAAGACTTGTTCCTTTGAAAGATTCGGCTGCAACATATGTCAAGACCCACTCATATTATAAAACAATTGAAACAGACGGTCATAAACTTGATATAGACAGGATCGATGAAGACCTGTCATCCAAGGTCGAAGAAATGCGAGCTAGACTCAAAAATCTTAAAGTAAATGTGCGAAATATGTACATTATCTAAATCCGTATATTAATTTTATAGAGTACATTTAAGTAAGCTTTTTATAATTACAATATCTTTTCTCATCTAATTTTTGAGAGAAATTTTAAAAATTGAAAAAACTGTTGTAAATTAGAACATACATACACCTTTTGAGAATACAGTATAAACAAATAAAGATATTGATTTTACATGAACAATTAAGATGGCATAGGTGGAGGCGTCGGATTTGTTAATTTATAAAGGATATCTTCAATATCATCTGTATCAGTTGTTCCAGTGAAGGTGTAGAGGACATCTTTGTAATATTTCTCCAGGAATGCTTGGAAGATTTGAATTGGGTCAAAATCATAGCTGGAAAACTGAGTCAGGAAGATGTTTTCGAATGTTTCATAGATGAGTTCCATTTTATCAAGGTTAACGCTGACCTTATCTTCTTCTGGAAGCTTTTGCAAGCTTTGATGATAACCATCGATTCGCAGGTAATCCTGAACGATCATCGGAACAAAGGGGACCATTGGGAAACTGGCTTGGTTGATGGCTCTTTTGAAGCTTCTGTAGCCATTTTTCTTGTCAAGTAGAGCTTCAAGGTCATGCTTTAAACTGTAGGTTTCCCTGTCAACCTCCTGCAGGACTTTATTTACATTTTGAAAGATGAAGGTGTGTGTGAGAGCAGTCATGATAATTGCAAAGCTTTGATAGTTTCTCAACTCAAATAAGCTGTTTGCTATGCTTACAAGTCTTGCAAGTAGAATGGCTTTTTTCTCGACTTTGATGATCAAAAAGATCAAGAACAAAGTAAAATGATTAAAATGGAGGCCGGATTTGAGGTAGGCATTTTGTTTGCCATTTTTGGGTTTGCTTCCTTCTTTTAGGTGGTGAAGTTTGATGCTCGATACCAAATTCAGATCAAAGATGCATAACTGTTTGGCTATTTCAAAAGGAGGTATGACCATCAGCAACTCATGAATGTTATTCAAACTCACCAAGTTAATTTCTTTGTGTATCTGGCTGAAATAGATTTTGGTTTTCTCTGTGATGCCCGGATATACCACAACACTAGGAGTTTCGGCAATTTTGTTGTGAGAGAGTGAGCTTTGAGAATTGATGGTCTGTTTGATTTTATCCATCGTGTTTCTGAGAGACTTTGCGGGAAATCTCAAACTAGTGTCAAGCTTGAGATGTATTGTGATGAGAAATTTGTCCAACATTTTGAATAATTCTGGGTTTTGTTCAAAGTCCTCAGGCTTTTCTCTGAGCCAAGTTTTAAGAAAAACCAAAAGGCTGATTTGGTCAGAAACTATACTTTTTTGTTGATAAAGATCGGAAGGGGCGGCTTTATTGCTTTCAAGGACCCAGAATCTTTTAATAAGTTCTGACAAGAGTTGCGAGGTGGTCATGACGAGTTCATAGCAAACCAAAAGGACCCTTTTTAATTTTTCGAGCAGAGAGAATTCAAGTTGCATAGTCTCGAGATCGTCTTCTTTGAGAAAAATGAAATTTAGGAGGATTTCGAGCTGAATAAAGTTGCCTTGGAAATGACGCCTTCTTCTGCCTCCACTAAGCTTTTTTCTGAGAGTGTTTGGACTTTTGATGAAGTCAACAAATCCTGAGAGGTCAAAAGCCAGGTCTTTTTCTTCGCCATCTAGGCTACTGTTGAACCTTTGGGGTTTGCGAAGAGGATTCATTGCTTCTTTGATGACAGATTGAGAGCTGACAGGGATATCACAAACCAAGGATTTTTTGGACCTTGGTCTTTTCGGAGGATTTAGCTCTGGAGCGGATTTCCTTCTTGTGGGTCTTTTTGGAGTTTGTGGGAGAAAGATGAAGAGATAGGAATCTTTTTGGGCTTTATGGAATTCAAGCTCAAGATTGAGCGCGTTCGAGAAGAGGGGATTTTTAGCGAGGGCACTGTTTTTGAGATTGAGCTTTTTAAACTTATTCATGAGGTCAACTAATTCTTGGTTCTGGAAGTAATCATCAACAAACAGAGGCTGTGAACCCATGGGAGTGAGGGATCTCGAAAACAAGTCTTTTGCCGTTACTCTTTTGTACTGAAAGGGGCAAGGTATATACATCACTTGTCCTTCTCCATCATTTCTCAGGTCCTTTGCTAATTTGGTCGGCGACCTATCGAGAGATGTGAAATCTAGGCCAAAATAGGATGATTACGAATTCGGAAGGTTACCTGGAATGGTGATTGCGGTTGAGGTAGAAAGTCGATGCATAAGTGAATTCTGTATGTGGTTTTCGCCTGTCTTATAATTTTTACAAGGTTTTAATTTTCAAGCAAATTTTAATCATTGCTTTCGCGACTTTTCCTTGACCCTCTGAAAACCCTCTTTTTCTTTTAAACGAAAAAAATTGAGACGAAGAGGCGTCAAAGGATTGAAAAGTCCTGAAATTCTTTTCTTTGGAATATACGAGCAAGTGATGTGAAATTATAAATAGAGTCATCAGAGAAGAAGACTAAGTTCAAATGTAAAAGTTGAGTTTAGCGGGTTTTTAAAGAAAGTTGCCAGAAAATTATTTTTGACATTCAATCTTGCCTGCTGATTCATGTGAAGGTCAAAGTGAAATGGTTTATTTATTTTATGATGGAATCTACTCGAACTTGGTCTTTGTGTTTTTCATTCGAATTTTCTTTTTTATTCTAGAAAAATTCAGATACTGACTGATCCAATTAGAATTGGTAAATTCTCTGGCAAGCCCAAACCAGACCAAAAGTTTTTTGCAAAGCCAGTACGAGTGTTTTACTCGGATTTGCAGAGAATATTCTTCTTGGGAATATCATAAAAATGATTTATGACGAGCCAGAGGCTTTGACAAAATTTAATACAATAAAAAGAAAATTTGAAGACTTGATAATTAAAAAAAGAATTTTGTGAAACTGAGGTGGAAAAAATGGCTTTTTGCAATGACAGACTTTGGGATATGATTTGGAAAAAGTTGGAAGTTGAATTGTCTTCGCCCGTTTTTCCAAGCTTGAAAACAATGTTGTTAA
>Ga0182738_1007075_pt1 | contig 11473 bp, 9 predicted proteins | sample eDN5th30CBELigMG_FD_128876 | JGI IMG/M metagenome (GOLD analysis project Ga0182738, IMG submission 128876) | Enriched Miracle-Growth compost microbial communities from Emeryville, California, USA - eDNA 5th pass 30_C BE-Lig MG (version 2)... ...
AAAAAGGCAACTATTTCAGAACGAAATCTCTTACAAAAACCCTTTTAAACCTTTACTCTCAAGAGAGAAAGTTTCATTCATCTCTCTGGCTCGTTTGTAATTTCGCCTTAAAATTATTTCAAAAAGGTAATTAATAAAACCAGATCAAAAGATCCTTACAATATATTCAGCCACCACAAATCCCTGATTAATCATAAATCCCGCAAGATATTTAAGGCACTGATCAACTCAAAATCATAATTAAAATTACCAAAAATGAAATCTGTCATCATCCTTGCTCTCATCTTCGCTGCCTTCCAAGCAGTCACATCAGCATCAGTCAACTTTGAAGTCAAAGTATGTGATGCTGGAAACTACTACTATTACACAAGTAAAACCGAAAATGGCTGTAGGAACTGTCCTGCTGGAACTTGGGCAAACGGAACTGTTCCCCTGACAAAATGTGAACCTTGTGCTCCAGGATTCTACGCACCTGATAAGGGATACAAGTGGTGCAGCCCCTGTGGCGCAGGAACTTATGAAGAAGACAGAACAACTTGCTCCAAGTGTCCCTATGGATACACTTCTGCAGTGGGATCATCAAGTAAAGACGATTGCGGCGTCTGCGTCAGAGGAGCTTATTCCAAATCTGGAGATTCAAGATATTGTAAAGATTGTCCAGCAGGGACTTTTGAAGTCAATAGAAACTCTTGTCTTTCTTGTCCTCCCGGAATGGTCTCTGACGAAGGGTCAAGTGAATGCTTTACCTGTCCAGCAGGATGGATTGCTGTTAACAACGGTACCCAGTGCCTGCCATGCCCAGTAGGATCCCGTGATGTGAACAGAACCAGCTGTGAGCTTTGTCCTGAAGGAACATTCGGAGACAGTGGGAAATGCACTACCTGCCCAGCAGGATCTATTGCTCCCCTTGCAGGATCACTTACTTGTACAAGATGCCAGCCAGGAACCTTTGAGTACAAGAAGACTGCCTGTTTTGTGTGTGCTGCAGGAACCTATGGAATTGATGGGATCTCATGTCGCCAATGTCCCGCTTTAACAATTTCGGGTGTAGGTTCTAGTAATTGTACTCAGTGCAGCACTGGGGCTGTGGCTGTGAAGGGAAATACAAGATGTCAGGATGAAGATGGAAATGAAGCTGGAGTCCAAATGCCAACAACAGTCATCAGTGGCAGTGGTGGTAATAATAACAATACTCATAATAGTTCTTCTCAAAATCATACGTTTTTCTATGTTTTGGGATTAGGTATTATTGGCGCTTTGGTGTTTGTGGGAGTTTCTATCAGAAATAGGAAGTTAGAATACGAACTCCAAAGAGATAGATTGATTAGTCATCCAGCACTTTGATTACAAAGTGAAGAGTTATTTAATATGATTGCCTTTGATAATTTATTTCGTTCTCTGAATAAAATTTTATCAATCATAAAGCTAATTAAAGAGAAAAGAAAAGTATATATTGATATTTATTAATTAAATCGATACACTGTCACAAATAAGGTCTTTGGGCTTCTGAATATGCAGAGCTGGCGAGAAAAAAAATTTTTCAAAGCCAATCCCTAAAACTTTAAAACGATATAATTGGATTTGATGAATATCAATAAGCCATCTGGGGAAAGAAAACGAACAAATTTTCAATGAAAATCTTGTCAAGAAATTTGTTTTCATCAAAAATCCAAAAAACTTATTTTTGAGATCTTTATTTTTCCTTCTCAGATGTTAGGATACAATCTTATGGTAATTTTTCTCTCTCTGCTCGCCTCAAAGGATTTCTTTCAAAAAAATTTGGTGTAGATATTTCAAATGATACCATTTCTTTGAAGCAAAAAGTCAATCCTTTTGAGTTTCTCTCCAGTTTTAGACATCAAAATTCATATTCTTATTGAAAACTTATTTTGACTAAGCCTTCAGAATTCATCAGACAGAAAAACAGGCCAAAAATATCTAAAGGTAGCTTTGAAAAGACACCTTCCTGGACATGATAAAGTATATTTATCTAGTTTTCTTTGCTAAAGGTGAAAGTTCTTAAAGAAAAGTCAAACAGAATAGTTTCAAACATTTTTAAACCTTTCACAACTAAAAAACCAAATTTGATGATTTCTATGGCTCGTTTTTCTTCGTATCTTGAAACTATTGGAAGCGCAAATTCAAACAAAGTAAAATCTAACCAGACTAAAAGTCTCTCTTTTCCTAAGTTTGACAAAAGGGAATGGATACAAGCCATGAATAAATGAAGATTAAGAATTCAAGAGTCAAAGTGAGAAATCAATCTTGCCATGCTGAGGTTTAGAGGAAGAATTCATTAATATGATCAAAAAGCTTCTCGGAGCCAGTGACTTCGGTACTTGAAAAAAGGTAGGGACTTTCTGGGATAGGCTCTCTCAGGCCTTTGAGAAGCCGCTTGCCCTTTTTGAATGGTGCTTTTCAAAAATTTTTTGAGTGTTTTGAGAATCCCGATGTTTCTTTTGAGGTTCTTTGGAAAATGAATAAGTGGGCAAAGTTAGGAGAAAAAAGAAAGGTGAGGATGAGAGAGATCCTAGAAAAATAAAGGTCATGTTAAAATTTAGTCTCTTCCGAAAACCTAATGAAAACTTTCATTGGAATCGCTCTCGCTCTCTTGCTTGAATTCTTCAAAAAGCGATTTTTTGGAGAAATTCCAACTCTCCTGACTCTTTTTTGTTGCTAAATCTTACCCTTTAGCTGAGTTCGAAATGCGAAATCATTTTTGAACTTTTTTTGAGAATTGGTCAAAAAAATTATTTTGGACAAGGAAAAAATTTTTCGAAAATTTTTTTTCTTTTATTTGATCTTTCAAAAAAAATTTAACAATGCATCAATTTTAGCGATTTTGGCTTCGAAACGAAGTGATTAATAAATCACCTGGAAAATCCCGAGATGAATCTTGGGTCATATTGGCAATTTTTCATATAAAAAAATTGCTTGGTTTCAAGATTGGAAGCAGGCAAAAAACTATACAAGGATTATCTGAGGAATTTGTCCAGACGAGATCAATGCAAAAATATCCCATCAGGGCTCTTCGAACTGCAAGCAATTTTCTCAAGTTTTCTTTTGAAAACCCTTGCTCTTGACACACTATTTAAATACAAGAATTTTAAAAGACAAAATCCAGCTTAAAATAAATAATGAAAATACACAGTCTCAAGAGTCCAAATCCCCACTCCTCTCCTTTTATGATTTAGAATATTGAGCAAGAAGACTTCGATTTCTTCGAAGCTTCTTCAGGAAGTTCAATATCAGTTCTCCCAAGCATCTCTTTCCCCACAAGCTCGAACGCTTCAGTCACATTTCTATTCTCTTTTGCACTAGTTTCAATATAATGGAGGCCATGGCTCCTCGCGAACGCTTCTGCTTCATCATACCCAACTTGTCTCTTTTCATATTGATCACTCTCTTTTTGCGTGTCACATTTTGTTCCTATCAGCAGAATGTATGGATCAGAAGAGCAATCTTTTTGAGCTAATTTCAAGAAAGATTCCATTTGTTCAAAGGAATGTCGATCACAGACTGAAAAGCATATCATAACTGCCTGAGATCCTCTCAAGTACAATGGAAGAAGACCTTGATATCTCTCGTCACCAGCAGTATCCCAAATTTTCAAGCGGATCTGTCTCTTGCCACCAGAGGCAACCTTCTGCGCGAAGCTGGCACCTAAATATGATTTTAGAATATCATCAGAAAGGAAGAAAGGCTTACCAATAGTCTTTACAGGCTCAGAAAAGGTTTCGGTTACGTACCTGGAGAATAGTGCGCTTTTGCCTGACTGAGATTTCCCAATGACAGTGATTTTTGCTTCTGGAATAGGTTCTGAGGTTGTACTGAGCATGAATTCGAATAAATTTATTTTAAATAATAATTTTTTGATTGCTGCTTTGTATGAAGGATTTTCTTATTACAGTAGTCTTCTTTTGAGATCAGAAAAAATCGTCTCCTTTTTCCTCATTGGTCTTAGTTGGAATCTCAAAGGAAAATTCATTTTTTTGAAAGGAAAAATCTTCCAAATTTTTCACAGAAAGACATCCAACAAAAAAAGTTCATTTGAATTATCATCTGGGCATCAAATCTTATTCTTCATTCCGAGGACAAAGCTGCTAACATGAGAAAAGTTTTCAAGATCTTTATGAATTTATTAAGAAAAATTTTCATTAAGTTCTCAAGGCTATAAGTCACTTATAGAGAATCTCAGTTCTTTACCTGAAATTCAAAAATAACAAGACTAAATGTCCAGATTCCAACATAAAAAATACATATACTAAAAAGAATGGTGTTCATACATTGACCTCCCCTTTCACAAAAAACTCATTAAATTCTTTCATCGTTCCATAGTTTAAAACATTGAACATGAGGATTCTGGCTGTTTTTGAGAAGACTCTTCTCCGTAAAACTTCTTGACCATCTCTTCATTCAACATCTGAAAAGCTTCATTCACATTAATATTCTCTTTTGCGCTGACTTCAATATATGGAAGACCATGGCTTCTAGCAAATGCTTCAGCTTCATCATACGCAACCACTCTTTGCTGATGATAACCATCCTCTTTGAGATCACATTTTGTTCCCACCAGCAAGATATACGAACCAGGAGGACACTCTCTTCGTGGTATTTTCAATAGATTTTCCAAATCTTCGAATGAATATTGATCATCAAGTGAAAAACATATGATAACGGCGTCAGCCATTCCTAAAAGACTTGGAAGCAAACTTCGAAATCTCTCATCTCCAGGGGTGTCCCAAACTTTTAAACCAAGTTTTCTTGTACCAAGGGAAACAAGCTTTGCATGGAAGGCCCCACCTAAAGAAAAGAATAAGGAGACAGGTCAAAAGGAAAAACGATTTACTAGGGGAAGGTATATGTTCACTTAGATTAAATGTCCCATACAGATATCTGAGAATTAGTGCAGTTTTGCCTGTCTGAGTTGCTGAGCCAATTACTACGACCTTTGGGGTTGGAACTGGTTCTGGCTTCTTTTTGCTAAACATCAAGGCGATAAAAGCGAATTTGTGGGAAATAAGAATAATTTTGATAGTATATATTGTAAATCTAAATTTTTATATTGGAAAGATCAGAAAATTCTCGTCTCCTATTCTGCTTTTTTAAAACTTCTTAAATAATATTTCATCAAATTTTCTCTTATAGTTTCTCATCTAAGCTCGAACAATATCAAAATCACATGAGAAAAGTACACAAAAATCGATTCTTTTAAGTGAAAAAAAATACAAAGACTTCGCTGAGGAAGTGATATAAAAAATCTTTTCAAATAAGAAATCTTTCATTTACGAACTCCTTCTGCTTCAATCTCAGACTTAGAAGATTGAACAAGATGATTCTGGAGACTTGTGCGACTTGTTCGATTTGGCAACTTTTGCTTGATTTTTTTCCCGTTCTTCTTTCTTCGCATCTTTTGCCTTTGTGATCCCCCTTGCAATTATCTCAAACGCTTTCGTGACATTCGTTCCATCCTTTGCGCTTGTTTCAATGTACTCAAGCCCATGACCTTTTGCAAATGCTTCCGCTTCATCAAATGAAACGACTCTTTCATAATTCTTCATTATCCCGGGTGATCTCAAATCACTCTTTGTCCCAACCAATAGAATAGGAATCTGCAGTGCTTTTAGAATAACCAAGTATTCTCCCACTCTTTCAAAGGATTCTGGTCTGTCTATTGCGAATAATACAAGAGCTCCATCATTCTTAATATATGAATAAGGAGCTGATGGCCTTTTCTCAGAGCCACACAAATCATGCAAGGACATACAAAGAGTTTTATCATCAAAATGGAGATTTCTAAATTCAGAATTTGACCCTAAATGGAGGATAAGCTGAGCACAAAAGAGAAGGAAATATTACTGAAAGTTTGTTCATACTTATCAGTGAAGGAGTCTTCATTAAAGCGGTTCATAAATTGGGTCTTGCCAACACCGACATCGCCGAAAAGAGTTATTGTCCCTTGATAATACTTTCTCTGTTTAAAGGGTGTACCTTTTGTGGACATCTTATTGGGTTTTTTAAATAATATTTCTAATTCAAAAGTATTTTATATTTTGGCCGAGCAATAGAGTTTCTCTGATCCTCTTTGAATTTTTCGGAGTAAACCTTTGGTGTTTATTCTGACTTTCTGACCCATTTCTGGCCTTGACTGATCACAAATGTAATACTGAGATGAGATTATGAAAATTACTTCACCACTGTAGTTCTAAGGAGCTTATTTCAACAAAATTAAACGTTATTTATCAAGACAATACGTATCAAATAACGCAGAAAAAAATTTAGTCGTCTCCTTTGAATTTACAAGGCTTTATCTTGAGGCGCTTAATTTCTTTCTTTCTTTCAATAAATTTTGACCCTTTTGCAAAGGCCGGAACCTGCTATATTCTTCAGAAATTTCATGGGAGGTATTGAAACCTTCACAACAATGAGGGAGGAAAATTTCTTCTTCAACAAATATCAGAAAGCTATGCACACAAATTCGCACAAAAAAGATTCATAAACAGTGTTCTCATAACGTTTTTCAAAGAAAAAGACATTAAAAAATTGAGCATGACTTATCGTCATCAACAATTTCTCGATGACGAGCAAGAGGTTTTCTTGGCACGCCAAGAGGAAATCTCAAAAGCATCTCTTTGAGCACCATCTCAAAAGCTTCTTCCACATTCATATTCCTTCTGACGTCCGTTTCAATATAAGACCAACGAATGTTTGAAGCGAATGCCTCTGCTTCATCGTATGCTATCTGCCTTGGTTTTTCTTCATTTCCTTCTGTCGTTTTCATTTCTTTTGCATATTTATGCTGCTCGTCATTTTCTTTAGTACCACAATGTGTTCCAACTAACATGAAAAACGTATTCCGAGAGCAATTTAAAAGTGCGAGCTTTATATAATCTCCTGCTTCTTCAAAAGATTTTCGATCGTAAACTGAAAAACAGACCAGAACTGCCTGTCTTTTTTCCAAGGACTTTGCAAGAAGTCCTCCCAATTCTGCATTTCCCGCTTCATCATAAAGCCTTAAAACGATTTTCTTGTTGTGGATTGAGACAGTCTTTGTTGAGGAGTAACCATCTGAAGACGGCTTTAAGGGCAATAATAAAGGGAGGAGAGCTTACTACTAGTATTTGCTTTAGGATCGTTGGATAAATAGCTGTGGATTAAGGTAGTTTTGCCGGATTTATTGGGACCAACAACAGCAATATCGTATGATAACATCATTCGAAATAATTTATTATTATATCAATATTCAAAAGAATAGGGGTTTAATAGGGCTTAATAACAGAAATACCAAATTAAAAGTTGATTCATTTATATACAGTAAAAATTCGTGACAAAATCTGAAAGAAAAAAGGATTACTCTTCAAAGGAAAACTCTTATCACTTTTCTCTTTTGATTTCTCCAGGAGTCAATTCATCTCAGCCTTGAGAATTTCGATACCAAAATAAAAAGATAATTTATTAAAAGAGCAGAAATCAATTACCCATAACCAAATTAATCGTCTACTTTTTTCGATCAGGTTTGAAATTTAAGCGTCGGTTTTTGCACCATATATAGATTCTTTTCATGAAAAAAATTGTCTCAATTTCTCTTCAAATCACCTTAGGAAAATTCTGATTTTCTGTTTTAAAAAAAAAATTGAAAAATGTTTCTCATCAAGATCCTTAACAATTTCACATAAGACTATCAGAACTTCATTGCAGTATCCAAGGCATAAAAATTACAGTACTAAGTCGATAAACTTCTCTCACAACAAGGAAAGTTGATTCTCAAAAAAAAAAATACAATATTATAACAATTTTCAATTGAACAGTACAAAACATTTACATCAAATCCCTCTACTTTCTCCCCTTTTTATTCTCCTTTCAGAAGAAAACTCCTAAAATATCGAACACTCTCCATTTGATTTTTCAGTTTCAGGAGCTTCCTCTTTCCCATAAAACTTCTTTGCCATCTCTTCACTTAACAACTGAAAAGCTTCATCCACATTTATATCGTCTTTTGCGCTTGTCTCAAAATACGAAAGGCCATTACTCATCGCAAACGTCTCAGCTTCATCATATGTAACCACTCTGCTTTTCCATTTATCATAATTTGTCCCAATCAACATTAGATATGGCTCAGCAGGACACTCTTTTTGTGCGAATTTCATGTAATATTCAACTTCTTTAAACGATTTTCGATCACAAAGCGAGAAGCAGATAATAACAGCATGCAGCTTCTCAGATATTTTGTGAAGCTCTTGTTGAGATTTCTCTTTTCCATTAGTATCCCAAATTCCCAAACGAATTTTCTTCTCGCCAACCAAAGCAAGTTTATGATAAAATCCACCGTCTTTCGAGAGGTTTTAGTCAGTCATCACAAAGGAAAGAAGGAGTTTACCAGCAGTGGCTTCATTGTCAGTCACATGAAATTGATCGATTAAATATCTCAAAATAAATGCTGTTTTTCCGGACTGAGTAGTCCCAATAACAGCGATGTTAGCTTCTGGGATCGGTTCTGGCTGGCAATTGGACATGGACTTCAAGTGTTTTTTTTTTAATTCTGGTGATGCTTTTACGGGAAAGCAATATTATTTATTAATTTTTAAATTGCATATTTCTGCAATAGAAATAAGGATTTTCATACTCTCATTACAGAGAGTCGAAATTACAGTATCTTCAAGATCAATTTGTCAGGGTAGTTCCTTTAATTTCTTCCAAGATTCGTATTGTATCGTTTTACACTGTATCATACTAATGTAAACTCTCTTTCAAGTGATTCATTATTCCTCTTTGTAAAATGGAATACTAAAGATAGCCTTCCTCTCAATAAAAACTAAAATTCAATACCAAGCAAGATTCATTTAAGAACTAGATAGCATTCTTCATGTAAACAGCTAATACACAAGAATTACCTTTCCATCATATCTCCTCCAATCACCCAAGTCTCTCATTTTTCTTCAGACCTCCCACTCTCATCTTCATACACTTTCTGCATACTTTCCATCAACATATCTGTAAATTTCCTCATTAAACCATCAGAATCCGACCCCAAAACAGTAGTAAGACCCTCCTAATCTTTGAATTTTTCAACTTGAGACACCCAAAACAAAACTTACTTGACCTTTTCTCCCTCTCAAGTTTTCAGAGGAAATCTTCATAAAAAAATTACGTCACATTTTGAGTCAGAATGGTCATTGAATGTTTGATTTTTTTTTCAAGTTTTTGTAAAGAAAATTCTCGGAAATATTTTTTTTTTCAAAATCATCGGTTCAAAAAAAATCCATAATTCCATAAATCCAGAAATCCGGAGGACTCCAAACCCTGTTCTCATCAATATCTCTTCGTAGATTTCTTTACCATTCGAGAGATTTAATGAAGAAACCTTTGATGTAGAAAACCCTGAAATAAAAGAAGTCAAAAGATTTGCTGGCCTGTAGAACGAATTTTCCACGATAATGAGACAAGGCGGTATGTCATAAATACAAAGTTGTTGGTGAAACCGATGAATAGTCAACAATAAATAAATATTCTTGGCGCGCAATTTTTCTATCCCTCACAACTGAAAATAATAATAAATCAAGGCGTGTGAAATTTTCAAACAAAAAATATAAACTCCCGCTTGTGGCTATATATTGTCCTTTGATCCCCTCCTCTATAATAATATTCATAATAAATTCATTCATGATCAAAGTCTTCTTCCTTTTGATTATCGCACTCTCTGCTCCTCATGTTTCTAGCTCTCAATCGTTTGGACTCTTTCCGACCACAGATCAACCTCCTCTAGAGCTGATTAAGCTGGGAACTCAAGTCAAAGTCGAAGGAGAATCCTATGCTAAAATCCAATATACTTTCATCTACAAAAACCCATTCGATAATCCCATTCAAACCAAGTTTGTTTTCCCACCAACAAGAAATGCTATTTTCCATAAGTTTGAAGCCACCATCCAAAACCAAACTTTCACTACAAAAATCGTTAATTGGTCTGTTCTTGAGGACTTGGAAACCAATAATTGCGATCCCGGCTTCCAATGATTCCACCAAATGAGACCGTTCATATCATTTTTATCATGATCCAGCCTTTAGGAGTTATTTTAAGCAAGTTTTATGAGCTCAAGCTTCCAGCTCTCATCAAAAATGATCCTGAACATTGCTGGAACATAGAAATTGAGCTGGAGTCCATTGATGAATTTGTAGTTTTAAGCAATCCTACACATCGTTTGCTTCCTCGACTCTCAGAGCAAAACAGTATTCACCGAGCTTTCTGGAATGTGACACTGGCACCAAACAAAGAGTTTGCAGTTTATTTTGGCCCTCAAAATCTGAAAAACTATACCATTCAGATACCTGATGCTAATATGAGGCTATACAATGTCGTGCCAAATATGGAATATGTGAGTGCTCAAGATGCTCAGCATCTGCTTGAAAATGCCCATGACAGTCTCTTTAAAATGAAGAAACTTGCAGTTCAATCTGAAATGCAAAACTCTATGACCACTTGCTTTTTTGTGATTGACAGAAGCGACTCAATGAAAGGGTCTCCAATACAACTCCTCAAAAAAACACTCAAAGTGATTCTTCATGATTTTGCTCCATATTGTAGAGACTTTCATATTCTCAGCTTTGGTAGCTCGTTTGAGCATTATAATAGTGCTCGAAATCTTTCTGGCTTCAAAGATATCCAAGAGACAATCAAATGGGTGGAGACCATTGAAGCCGACATGGGAGGATCCGATCTCTTGAAGGCTCTAGAATATATTGATGGATTACCGTCCTCAGGGAATCCTAAAATAGCGATCATCTTGACTGATGGAGACATTACTGAACCTCATCAAATCCAGTGGGGTTATTATTTCGTTGTAGGAATCGGTGAAGCTTCGAAAAGTAGGATTAAAATTCGGAGCTACAAGCGGAGGTCCGGTGTTGAATTTGTAGTGGATCATAAAGATTTTGGAGATCAAGAGATTTTTAACATGCTTCACAAGCTGAATCCAATTTATTTAGAATGTGCGTGGACTTTTAGTACAACAGACGATCATTATCAAAATCAACCTTTCTTCAAGTCAAACCGTTATTGGTATCCCTTTTCTAAGGAAGATGTCGACGAGGTTTATTTTTCAAGCAACACAAATCTAAAAATTTGTGATGGCCACGAGTATTGGGACAGTTGTCAATATGGCCTCACAAGCCTCTTTTCTGAGGAAGATTCGCTCTTTGAAGTTCACACTAAAAGTCCGAATGACATTTGGCAGACACTGATGTATGTTGACAAAATAAAAAAGCTACAAGATGTGTGGGGATGTTGCGAAGGTTGCGATGAAGATCATGCCGCTCAAATTCAAGAAGAGTTCATCGATCTTTCTGTTCAACACCAAATCTTTTCTTCTTTTTGGACTTCACTTGTTCTTCAAACAAAGTCTGATGTCTGTAATGCCCATTCTTATGGATTCTTTGATTTATCAAAGTTCAACAAACCACCCCAACCTTCTCAAGATGG
>Ga0182738_1007077_pt1 | contig 11468 bp, 6 predicted proteins | sample eDN5th30CBELigMG_FD_128876 | JGI IMG/M metagenome (GOLD analysis project Ga0182738, IMG submission 128876) | Enriched Miracle-Growth compost microbial communities from Emeryville, California, USA - eDNA 5th pass 30_C BE-Lig MG (version 2)... ...
GAACAGGATCTCTGGCCGGCCCGAGAGACCGGCATGATCTCCCTGTACTGTCCGTCGATTTATTATGGACAGCAGCAGTTGCCGGATTATGGACCGCATGAAATCATGGCTGGCTTCAGCTTGCAGGGACGCAAGCATGTCACGAAAACCTTACCCGACAGATCTGACTGACGAACAGTGGGACATCATCAAGACGTTTATGCCCGAGCCGAAGGCTCGGGGGCGTCGCATTGAAGTGGACTTACGGGAAATCGTCAACGCGATCCTTTACATCAATCGGGCCGGTTGTCAGTGGGACATGCTGCCGCATGATTTTCCCAACTACAAAACCGTCAACTGGTATTACAGCCTGTGGCAGCGCGAAGGACGTTGGGATGATATGATGAACGCTCTGCGGGAGGTCATTCGCGAATCTGCCGGCCATGGGCCTGATCCCAGCGTGGCCTGCATCGACAGCCAAACGACGAAGACTGCGAATCAAGGGAACGAGGTGGGCTACGATGGAGGAAAGCGGGCCAATGGCCGAAAACGCCATGTTGTGACGGATGTCTTCGGCCTGATTCTGCTGGTGATGGTGACCGCCGCGAACGTCCAGGATGCTGCCGCAGCCGATCCGTTGCTGCGGTCCCTGAATGACGAATTTCCGACGGTCCAGCTCGTTCACGCGGACCTGGGATATCGAGGGGCTCTGGTGGACATGGTCGAGCAGGAACTCGACTTCAAATTGAATTTTTCCAGCAAGCCCGCGGGCATGAAAGGCTTCTTCCCGCTGAAGCAACGCTGGGTTGTGGAACGGACGTTTGCCTGGCTGAATCGCTATCGAAGACTCAACCACGATGTCGAACGAACACCGGAATCGAGCGAGGCGATGATCAAGATTTCCCAGATCAGTTTAATGCTCAACCGCCTCGCCCCCAAAGACACCGGACCGCCATTTCGCTATATCAAATCCGCGATTTAATTTTCAGATAGCCTCTAGGGGACATGTGCCATCACCTCGCCAGCAATTCTTCACCAGGCAGATTGAAGAATGAGCTGAAAATCAATGGGAGTCAATTTTGTCCAATCCTGTTTCCCTCCCAGAGAAACATCCGTGCGAATGCATCAGAAAGCCGCCTGCCGGAAAGGACAGCGTTTGTATGATCGTTACCTGCCATAATTATGGCAGGTTTCTGGCCGAATGCCTGGAGTCGATTCTGGCCCAGACGCACAGGCCGGCTGAGATCGTTGTTGTCCTCGACGCTTGCACGGATGACAGCGCGGCCATCGCCGGTCGGTATCGCGGCAACGGTGTTCGGATGGTGGAGATCCAGAGCCGGGATGTGTATCTGGCTCGTCGGGCCGGATTGCAACGCACAGAGAGCCCACTCATCATATTCGTGGATGCTGATGATGTCTTCCCGAAAACCTATGTGGCGGACTTGCTGCCGGGAATGGCCGACCCTGGAGTCGGCATTGTCACCGGGTGGGCGGACAAGTTCGGCCTGGCCTCCGGGATCTGGGAACCACATCCCAACCAGACGGACTTCGAGAAGCACAACGGTGCCACAGCGTCGAGTCTGGTCAGAAGGCGTGCTCTCGAGGATGCTCATTGTTTCCAGGACTGGACACAGGTGGGACGGCTCCACCAGGACTGGGCCACATGGCGCGAAATCGTGCGGGCAGGTTACCGGGTCGCGAAGGCCAACACCGGATACCAACGGCGGATTCATGAGACGAATGCAACGATTCACATGCACCGGCCTAATCTGGTTCGTGTCGTCCCGGAGAGGCCTCGGGCACTCTACGTCGGTCCCTGTCTTGCTGTCGGCGGGGCGGAACATCACTTGCTCATGTTGCTGAGAGGACAGCGGTATGTCGAATGGCATGCTGCCCTGGTCCACGAACGTGGGTATACGGACAATGTGGCTGTGGGGAGTGTCCTGGAGTTCATGCCAGTCTTTGGCGGAACGGTCACAAGCGACATCGCAGACTCACGACTCGTCATTCGCGAGGACACAGACGTTGCAACGCTTCGTAAGCTCGAAGGCGATGCGGACGTCATCTATGCATGGGGAGCCACACAAGGGGTACTGGCGAACACGACGCTTCCGGTCGTCTATGGGATCCATTGTTCCGGGAACACGGGGCTGTCGTCGACGGCTGCCGTCGCTCCCCTGGCAACAATGATCGTTTCACTTGGGGAGTATGCCACTTCAATGGTACCCGCCGAGTACCGACACAAGGTGATCGTCATTCCCAACGGGGTCGACCTGCCTCGACTCGCCCCTTCGCGTGACCGGGAGGAGACGCTTCGTCGGTGGGGGGTTGCTCCCGGTCATCACGCGATCGGATTCGTCGGACGGTGGTCTCCCGAGAAGAACCCCATGGCGCTGGCAGAAGCGGTCCATGCGCTTGGAGAGGGGTTTCACGCAATTTACTGCGGTCCCCACCAAGGAAGGATCGGACGGGCAGTTCCAGCAGCGGAACGGCAACAGGCGGAGCGTTTGTGCGGAGGCCGCGTCACATGGACGTACACCGAGCATGTAGGGGACGTCTACGCCGCGCTATCGGCTCTTCTGCTCCCTTCGTCAAACGAAGTCTGCTCTCTGACCGCGATGGAAGCCATGGCGTCCGGGTGCCCGCTGGTGGCCACTCCCGCCGGCCATTTGCCCGAACTCGAGAGGCGCGTCCCCGGTCTCGTGGAGTTCGTTCCGTTCGCTCCGACGGGCCGGCAACTGGCCCACGCGGTCCGTCAGACGTTGACGCCCGATGGGCAAAGGAGGGCCCGAGAGGCTCAGTGTCATGTCCTTGAGAACTTTACCTCGCGGCGAATGGTCGAAGCCTGGGAAAATGTCCTGGTGAAAGCTACCAGGAGAGAATACGGGGTGTGCCAATGATTAACGTACACGTCGTCTATGACGTCGCTGGCTGGTCCTATCATCACATTGCCAGAGCTCTCCAGGAGCACTGCCCGGATGATTTCGCGATCACGATGAGCAGCTATGCCGATTTCATGGCCACCCCTGCTTCCTCCGCAGATCTTGTGCTGTGTCTGCCCTACCATCAACTCACGGCCGTCCGTAAAAAAGCCCCTGCAAAAACGAAAATCGTTGCCAGCTTCAATGCCGGAAAATGCACGAGGAAAGAGCTGTGGGAACTGTTGCAGCATTGTGACTGGCTGGTCGTTAATAATGATGCTGCCTGGGAGCAGGCAGGGCGATTGGAACGGACCACGCCAATCGCAAACGGGGTCGATCTGGACTTGTTTCGACCGTTGGATCGTACTCCAGAAAGGCATCGCGTCCTCTGGGTCGGCTCCCGGTTATATGCCGAACTGAAGGGGTATCCGATTCTTCAGCAACTGGAGCAGGAAATTCCGGCCCGGCTGCGGGTCGCGACAGACTTCCGGCTCGTGGACTCATTCGGAAAGATAGGCCGGAGAATGTCTCTGGAAGAAATGGCCCAGTGGTACCAGACCGGGACGATTTACGTCTGCGCCTCGGAATATGAAGGGACACCGAATCCCGTGATTGAGTCGATGGCATCCGGGCTGGTGATTGTCTCCACGCCGGTCGGAAACGTGCCCGAACTGATCCGTAACGGGTTCAATGGAATCATGATCCAGCGGTCGTCTGAATCCATTCTGTCCGGCATCGAAATGGCCCTCTGCGGATATCGACGACTCCGGGAAAAGTCCCTGGAGACAATTGCCTCACGCAGTTGGAGGCACCAGTGCCAGCTCTATTTCACCCTGCTCCGAAACGTGATCTCCCAACGGAACTGACAGAATACTCAGGGGTAGCACCGCTTCGCCGCCGGACAGGCCACGATTCCACCGGCAAGTTCTGCAATCTTCTTCGCCAGAGAGGAATTGCTTTCGATCAACATCTTCGGTTTCAGCCTGTCGGGTCTGGAAAACCAGGTCTTCGCGTGCCCGGCTTTCCATGCGGCAATGTCTGCTTCGAGTCTTTCCTGACTGGTCTCCCACGGTCCCATAATGAGCTCATCCACCCGCATCCCGTGACGCTCCAGCCATTCCAGTGTCGGTTCGCGATACTTTTCCAGACGGGCTGTGATAATCAGCGGGATGCTCGTGCGGCGAACGTAGTACAGAGGCTTCACCGACTGCACCCATTTGAGATAGCGCGGCCCGTCGTCGTCCTCATGTGATGGGCAGTCGTGACACAGAACGCCGTCGAAGTCGAACGCGCAGGATGCCGTGTTGACCGAGTTAAACATGTTCCACTCCAGCACGTGCGGCCAGGGAAGCGATTTGACGTAATAATCGGGTTTCTGTGCTGACAACGGATTCACGTAAATTGTGGCGGTCTGCACCTGTTTGAAGTGCGGTTCCACGATTGGCAGCACCGCTTTCAGGGAGTTGCCCGTCATACAAGTATCGTCGATGACGATCGTGCGACCTTCTGTTTTGGGGGCTCCCTGCCACAATCGCCAGCCGCTTCCAGCGTCGATCAGATCGCCATCGGACTGACGCACAATGCTGAATGGCACGTGTAAAAACATGGCAACCATGGAGGCGATGTTGACCCCGCTACGGGCCACGCCGACGATGCGAGTCACATCGGGTGGTAATCGGGAAATCAGGATTTTCACGTCTGCCCAAAGCTGATCCGTGCTGACAAAGATCGGTGTCATTTCTTTGAGCGGGCATTGATTGCAGGCGGTCGTCACCATCCTGAGATCCTTGTCGACAAACTTATTCTGATCGTGCGTGGTGCATACACACCGCTTGTGTTTCACGTCCGGATTCCGGCACTGGTAAACAGAGATTTTCCCGGCGGCACCGCAGGTGCAGGGTTCCCTCGAGAGCAGTTCGCCCAGGAACCGGCACGTGTGCGTAAATGCTCCGTGCACAGATTGTCGCGCATGGAACCGTGATCCTTGTGCAGACCACGTTCTCTTCCCGGCCGACCTTCCCAGTGTTTTTGCCGTCGAGGGCTTGTTGTCTGACCCGGTGGCGGAAAACTCCGCCGGCAGTCCGACGGGATCGGATCGCATCATCTTGAGACGCTCTGAGAGGCGTCCTGTCTGGCAGATGGCGACATGACCTCGGCTGACGTCTCTGCCGAGCACGGGACACGCCCCGGTACAGTCCAGGCAAGGCGTTGTGATCGGTAAAGTCGGCTCAAAAAAAGTCATTATAAACCGCTTCCAGGACGGGGGTAGATGGGGACTGTGACAGGCAACTCCGAGAGATCGTACGACAACTTGTCGAGTTCGATACACACATCATGTACAAAATATTCCTGTTCAACGGTCATCTGGAGTTCGAATGCATCGCCGGCTTCACCTTGGCACCAAATTGGAAGGACAGGTGTCGTCGGCATATTGATATACCAGAGAATCTGCTCCAGGTGATTTCCACAGGCAGCCGGAGGTTCAACAGTGGGGATTCCGAATTCTGCCGGGATTATAGCATTGCTGGGCCAGTTTGAGTTGTAATAAGCATAATAGGTCGGATCACATCCATCAACATTCCACCTAATGCCTAAATTGGCGTTTCTGAGGTCAGTGCCTCCACCTGGACTTTCGGTCCCTGGTGGGCAATACCATGGCCATAAAGTACCAGTCCCCCCCCCTACGCAACGCTGAAAGAACGTCATCATACCAAGTGTTACCGCTTCACAAGGCTCAGGCCAGTTAACACATCCATCTGTTCCTTCGATGTTTATAGCCGAATAGTCCTCCATATCCACAGGGTAAATCTGAGACAATAAAACATGGGTGGCACTCAGCGGTGGTTGACATCTTATTGGAGTACATGGGTCAGGACCTGAGTTCGTCTTCTGAACACAGCAGTTCATGTCATTCACGATGTAGACAGATGTCGTTCCATACATCGTGTGAGTAATTTCCCATCCAAAACAATTTTGCGATGGAATAGTATCGGTTAAGCCATCCGGCCAGAGAAGACAGCAAACTCCATCCTCTTCAACAAGTTCCAGCCGGAATCCGTCGTGTTCCCACACTCCGACATCGGTCGATTCCAAGACATATCTGCCGATCAATAATGGCCCGGCATAACGGGTCAGGCACAATTTTCGTGGCAGGCAGCCGCATTTTGAGCAGTGATAGACACTGGGACTATCCTCCGTGCATTTTTTCCATGGCAGCCTGTGGGCATAATAAGTCGTTACGCGAATCTCTGAAATTCCACAACAATTCAGCCTCTCCAGCACTGCCCCTTTCTGAGTATACTCACCGAGATCAATCGGAATTGTGAACTCGAAATCATCACAGGCACCGGGCGGTTCGAACGTCTCCTCGCGGCCTTCGATAGTCGCCCCTCCAGGGCCGCCTCCATAAGCGGTTGGATAGGATACCGTCCCTTCCCAATAGCAATCGTATCCGTCATCAATCAATCTAAGCGTTACTGTGATTCCGATGCTGTTAAATGGGACAGTTCCTATGTATTGCTTATATTCCGCATTCCAGACGGCCTTGTTGCGCCATAGGCAAAATGGACCGTACGGAGATCCATACTGAGCCATGGGAGGATCGGATTCGTTTCCCACCGTCAAGCACAGAAATTGCGGAACACACTTACAGCACCGGCTGTCTTTCACGGCGATATGGGTGCATCGATAGCAGCAACATTTACAGCTCATGGCATCGCAATCACTTCTGAGTCACCACCATCGCAGCAGATGTTGATGACAACCCAGAGACATTCAGGCTCGTATTCGACAGCCGCATAAGGATCATCCGTCAGGCAGCCAATGTCAACCAGGTCTTTACCCTGTTCCGTGACCTTCATTCTGGTTGCAATTCCCGTCACCCCGACCATGTCTTCACGGGCCAGTCCACCAAAGAAGCATCCAGCGATATCATGGACCTTAATGTCATCGTCAATTCTAAGAGAGCAAGACGCGGCAATCACCGTCGCCGTCGCGATCTTGCAGCAGTCTTCGGAAACTGAGGTGATACGAAAAATGACTGTTGACCCAGGCGCCGCCCCGCCAATCCGTACCAATACCAGTCCGCTTGCTTCATTCTGCCCTACACATTTGAATCCCGTTCCGTCTCCGTCAGCGGCCCATTCTCCATTCTTCGGGCCGATATCCTGAACGGGAACGATCTCTGTCGAAGGAGCTTGCTTCACCCACACCGGCACTTCACCGATCCAGTATCCCACACCAATTTTGTCCTCGGCGATCGCGTCTTTTCCACTTGCCACATAGATTGCATCGTCATCGCTGCCTGGTTTAGCGCCTCTGACAACCCACTGGCCTGCAGGCAGTTTCTCCAGAGGTGTTACTTTAACGAATGATCTGGCCGGGATTTCTTCACCGGATACATTTTTAATGAAGCAACGGTTCGGGGCGATGTCCACTTCGGTGATGAGTACTAAGTCTTCATCTTCATCAACATACAGGCAGTCGAACCCGGTGCCTTCCTGGGATGCTGTCCATTCATTCTCGACCGGGCCGATGGTGGCGGGAGGATCGAAGTCTTCAGAGTCCGAGACGGCAACCCAGACGAGATGAATCGGGTCGCAGGCCATGGCGTATTCGCCGTCGGGGATCGGGTCGCCGCCGCTGACGTAATACTTTGCGGAGGAAGCACCGTCCGGCTTGGAGACGAGAATGACTGGATCGCCGCTCTCTTCGGTTTCTCCGCCGATGGCCTGGAGAAACGAGTGCGGCGGGATTTCTTCGCCGCTTTGATTTCGAACCTTGACCCGGTCGTCGCAACACGGAGGATTTCGCTTCGACATGAATTGCCCTTGTCTGAAGCCTGGCGAAAGAGGTGCGTGCCCATGATGCCTTTGCCAATTTATTTCGTCAAGGCATTAGCGATAATGAAAAATGATGTCGATCTGATTACGAATATTTTCCTGTGAACCTGCGAGGTTTCCACAAATAGGGGGGCATTCAAATTTGCAACACTCACGACATCTTGTTCATTGATGGTTGACTTTATCAAGACTCTGGTTAGGGTAGGAATATTCATTTCTCAAGTGATTCTGATGACTTGTCTGGGGCCGTTTTTTCAGTGTTTCGCGGTCCTTTCGCCTGATCTATTTTCATGGGCTGCGAACATGAGCGAGGCCAGGGACATCACTGCCGACAACATGTCTATCGCTGCTATTCCCTTCAGGAGTGAACGAAATGAGTCGGCCTCCCGTGTGCGGATCTCCTGTCCCGATCATCAATCCGCCGGATTTCGGCACAGCCGCTAAGCTGCCTGAAAGCCCGGTTTCACAGTCTTACCCAGCGGATCCGAGCAGTCTTTTCTCACGTGTTTTGACTGCCGGCGCGGACACATGCCAGTCAACGGCATTGGCTTGCGAACCTGCATCCGGTTGTGGTTTGGATGGTGTCCGCTCGTACGGTATCGGTTTGGGAAATGTTTACGGAACCTATCGCAACGGGGCGTTCAATCAGGCTGCCGGTGAAGTGGCGGCTCTGCTGGCCAGGAGTTGCTATCCCATTCCCGGGATCTGGCTGGGGCCGGCTTATATTCAGATGCCTTCGGGAAATCTGATCTTTCAGCTCGCGCTCCCTCCCTGCGGACCGCTCGATCCGGTTCCGGTGCTGACTTACAACCTGTTTGCCGCCACGCACAATTCCGGATTTGGCAATGGCTTCTCCGAATTGTTTAGCACCAGCGTCCGCTGGCTGCCGCCGAAAGAAGCCAACATTATTACCGGGTCAGGAAAGTGCCTGTATTACACGGATCTGGAACCTGATACCTGGGGGACCGCTCCTGCTTCTGCTCGCAATGCACTTAAGCGGAAAGCCGACAAGACCTGGATCGAACGCCAGCCGGACGGTCTCGAATGGCATTACGGAACGGACTGCGCCTTGTCAAAGATCGTCAGTCCCGCCGGGGACATCTGGACGATGTCCTATGACGATGACGACAATCTCATTCGAATTGAAGCTCCCACCGGGCGGCTGACCACGTATACCTGGGACGATAATCTCCTGGAGAGCATTACGGACGGGGCCGGGCGGACGACCGAATTTTCTTACGATGACGACAAAAACCTGGCGGGGGTTCTCTACCCAGACGGCGCCCGGTTCACCCTGGCTTATGACGGAACCATCGAACACCGTCTCACTTCCATTACCGATCCTGCCGGGCGAATGACGGAGTTCGAATATGAGAAACACGGTCGCGTGGAAAGTCTGACCACTCCGGAAGGCCATCGCTACAGCTACGAATACTTTGACAGCGACGATCCCGCCGAATTTCAGATCGAAGTCACCGACCCCCGCAGCAACGTCACGATCGTCAAACGGGATTGCGATGTTGTGACGGAAGTGATTGATCCTCTGTCGCACCGCACAACCTTCATCTGGGAGAACGAGCATGATCCTCGTCTGACCTCCATCATCGATCCCAATGGGCATGCCACCAGCCTCGGTTACACCACGCTCGAGAACGGCGTTCGCGCCTTGTCCTCGATTCAGAAACCGGTCGTCGGCACGTTTTCCTTTGGCTATGGCAGCAATTCTCGCTGCAATTCCATCACCGACTATGACAACCATGCCACAGCGTTAAACTGGGATAATGAGGAAAACCGCATCAGCGTTCTGGATGCGGCCGGGGGACGGTTCACGTTTCTGTATAACGACCATCGCCAGCTGCGCGGGACGATCGATCCCCTCGGGAACCGGACCACGCTCGTTTACAACAGCAATGGATTCGCCACATCGCTTGCCAACGAGCTGAACCAGATCACGCAACTGGACTACGATGCTGCCGGAAACGCCACTTCCGTCGAAAATCCCCTGGGACAGGTCACTCAATACGCCCGCGACGCGGTCGGACGCATCACCGCCGTCACCAATCCCATCCTGAACACCGTCAGCTATCTTTACGATTCCAGCGGTCTGCTCACGCAGGTCCAGAATGCCGAACTGGAGACCACGGAATTCGAATACAACGGCGACCGCCGCCTGAAGAGAACGATCGATTCACTCGGGCATGTGACCAGTTTTTTGTATGATTATTCTGACAACCTGGAATCTGAGATCAATGCCGAAAGCGAAATCACGCTGCACGATTACGATGCAGCCAATCGTCGCAGTGCCACCACCGATCCCCGGGGGAATACTACAGAATTTGAATACGATGACGCCGGAAATCTCACGCGGACCACCAATCCCGAAGGGGAATCGACCCGCTCGGTCTACGACGCCGCCAATCGGGTCATTCAATTGATCGATCCCCTCAATCACACCACGATCTACGACTACAACGGGGCCAACCTCCCCACTTCCGTGACCAATCCCGCAGGGGAGACGACATCTCATACATACGACAACCTCTCTCGTTTGACGGCGACGACCGATCCCCTTTTTCATTCGACGCAGACCGTTTACGATCCGCTCAGCCGCCCAACCGCGGTCGTCGATCCCCTGGGGCAGCGGACCACCACCATTTACGACCGCGCCGGCCAATCCATCGCGGTCATCAATCCCCTCGGGTTCCGCACGACGACCACTTACGATGCCGCCGGTCGGCCTCTCGAAATCATCAATCCCCTGGGGGAAGTTTCCGCCACAGTCTACGACGTCGCCGGTCGGCCGACCGCGCAAATCAACCCGCTCGGGTTCCGCACGACCTCCACGTATGACAAAGCGGATCGGGTCATCGGTCTCGAAAACCCCGAGAATGAGCTTTCTCAGACAATTTACGACGATGCCGGCAATGTTCGGGTGACGATCAATCCGCTTGAGTTCCGGACCACGCTCGTTTACGACAATGTCAACCGGCCCACCTTCATCACCAACGCCGAAGGAGAAACCTCCCAGACGGTCTACGACGACAACGGCAACGTCCTCCAGGCCATCCGCCCGCTGGGACTCACCACGAACTCCAGCTACGACAAAGCCAATCGGCCCATCCGCGTGATGGATGCCACCGGGGCCATCACCACCACGATCTACGATGCTGCCGGGCGGGCCATCCAGACGATCGATCCCCGGGGGAAATCCGCATTCACAGTTTATGACATGGCAGACCGTCCCCTTCGCACCGTCGATGCTGTCAATGCGATCACCACGAACCTGTACGACCTCGCTGGACGCCAGACCGGGGTGATCAACGCCGAAGGACATCTCAGCCAGACCGTCTATGACAATGCCAACCGGGTGGTTGCTCAAATCAACCCGCTCAGCCAGCGGACGACGTTCACGCTGGATGCCGCCGGCCGTCAAATCGCCATCACCGATCCCCTCAACCGTATCTCCACCACCGTCTACGACGCCGCCGACCGCGTGATCAACCAGATTGATCCGCTCCTTCAGGTCTCCACGTTCAGCTACGACGACGCCGGTCGTCAGATTGCCGTGATTGACCCTTGCGGCGCCATCACGCAGACGGAATTTGACAAAGCCGACCGGCCCGTGGTGACGATCGATCCCAGTCTGTCTCGCGTGACCACCGTTTACGATGCTGCGAGTCGACCGGTGGCCAAGATCAACGAACGAGGACACACGTTCCTCACCAGC
>Ga0182738_1007080_pt1 | contig 11463 bp, 4 predicted proteins | sample eDN5th30CBELigMG_FD_128876 | JGI IMG/M metagenome (GOLD analysis project Ga0182738, IMG submission 128876) | Enriched Miracle-Growth compost microbial communities from Emeryville, California, USA - eDNA 5th pass 30_C BE-Lig MG (version 2)... ...
AAAAAGTTAAATATAATTTTTTTTTTTGTCCCTCATTCTTTTAACATAAAAATTTTCAGACCAGATTTTATCAAATCTAGGAGCCCCAGAAAAAAGGCCAATTTTTTTTCCATCCCTGAAAATTTCTTTAAAGAAAAAGACTTTTCTTAAGTCGAACCGAATTGACAAATATTTTTTTTGGCACACTCTTAACTTTTTTTCAAAAATTGGAATTCTTTTCTTTTCTCAGTTTTTTTTTTTGTTTTCTCGAATTATTTAAATAATATTTGATATTTCTCTTTCTAACACTAGATTTTTCAATTATTAAAAATTTATAAGACTAACTTTATTTTTTAATTTTATCTCAAGAATTTTGGAGAGAAAACAAAAATTATTAAAGAGAATTTGAATTTGTTTGAAAAAGGGAAATAAGTTGATAGGGAAAAAAAAACTACTGTCTTTAATCTAATTAAGGCCCCACCTCAAAAAAATTTTTTTGGGACTGGAAGTCCTTCATAAAGATACGTGAATCATATGAGATACCTAAAAAATTTTTTGCAGTGGGAGCTCTTCATGAGAGACGGAAATAAAATAATTTTCCTCGAAAATCATGTCAAATTCCGAAAAATTCAAGAAAATCTTTTATTCAGTGAACAGTGCTGCAAGATGTTTTTCTGAATAGTTCGGTACTACCGAAACAAAATCTTGAAAAAAACTGAGAACTTAATCGATTTTTGCAGAAAATTGAAGACTGGCCTAATTTTTGTCAAAAACCGAAAACTGATGAATTTTCGCCAAAAACTGAAAAACTGAAGTCTAAGTTTTTTTTCTTCTTGCTCTCACAATCTATCATTTATTGAATTGGATTTTTCTTTCATGTCTTCGAAAAAGTGAAGGAAAGTGGAATAAAATATATTAGAAATTTTCCTTTAAAAAAAAATGAAAATTTTTTTTTTTTAAACTGACAACCGAAGTCGAATGACAAAAAAATGAAAACTCACCAATTTTTTGTTAAAAACTGAGAACTGAACCAACCTTTCGATAAAACCGAGAACTGAGGCCTCCAAATTTTTGGTTCGGTTTTTGGGCCCTAAAAACTGAAGAAAACCGAAAACTGGTGAGATTTTGCAGCCCTGATAATTTATTAAATTGATAATTTATTCATTTTTCCCTGTCAAATATCCTTCAATAGTATATTAATGCCAGATTTCAAGTCCTGTATCAAGTTTCATGCAGGGAAAGAATCAACTGAATCACCATTTGAGCAAACCATTTTTTTAGATTTTTCAGGGAAAGCAAAATTGGAAAAGAAAAAAATAAAAAAATTCCCTTTCCTCCCAAAAGAAATTTTTTCAGGGATTTTTTTTTTTAATTATTATTATTTATTATTATTTGAGTCCTCAGACTCGGCAACCCATACAACGTACATTATATGGACGCCTATTGGTATATATAAATTTCGATTACTAGAGATGTTAGGTTTTTTTTTTTAATTCTCACAAAAATCGTGAGGAAGAAGAAATATTTTAATCAAATTATTTTTTGCATCAAATCCTCTTCTGAAAATTTATGAAAGAAAAATTACAAAATTTTCTCGAAATGAATATTTCGCAATTCTTCAAAATCTTGAGCGTTTGAAACATATTTCATCAAAACTTGTCGAAGGAAAGAGAAAGAAAAGGTTATCTACCGGGCCTTAATTCTTATAGTATCTAATTAAGCACCTTCATTCAGGTCCAGGAGCCTTACTTAGAATCCGATCTAATTAAGGTCCGGAAATTTTTTTTGAGGCAAAAAGACCTTAATAAAGATACATAACCTTAATTAGATTTTGGATCTTAATTAGATTAAAGACGTAATAAAAACAATATAAAATTGATATTCCCCAATTTTCTGAGGTGTGAGATTCAAAAAACTGGCAATAATTAAATGTATTGAGCAAACAAAAAAACTCCTGTTGCTTCAGAAAATTTGAAGAAAAACATAGAAATTTTTAAGAAATTGCGAAGTGGTGTAATTGAATCAAAGGTAATACCGAAGACTCTTTAGTTTTTTTTTAGAGAAGTTAAAAATATCCGAAGTTGATCGACAAAGATGTCTTACTCTCCTCAATAATATCATAATTTCTTGAAGTACATACAGAGTGTAATTTTAAGGATTCTAATATTTAATATTTACATCATAAATCTTGAGTATCGAAAGTTTTTGATTATAAAATAAATCAATCAATCTCCAGTTTACAAGCTAAAATTGCTGCTATAATTTTAAAGAATTGCTCCAAGTTCTTCGAAGGGTCTCTACCATCAATAAATTCATCAAGACTAGCGGTCATCTCTTGAGAATAAATCAATTTTTCCTCATTATTGATTCTGTTTTTCTTCATAAACACAGCCCTTTGTTCATTCACTAGAACTCCAGAGGCTATATCAGATTTTGAGGTTTTCTGAAGTGCATCAAAATATGTTTCCAAAATCTTCTGCTCTTTTTCGCGAGAATTAATCCGAATCTTCAAAACAAAAATTGGTATATTCTTCTTATTTTTCTTTTTATGAATCACCATCGTATGTTGCAGGTCTTTTAAGTTATCTTTACTCTCTAGCTCTTTAAATGCGCCACAACAGTCACCATAATCTATAATGAGAGAATTCTTCTTGAATATTGGAAAGATTTCTTCCCCTGTACAAAGAACTTCGGTTAGAATTCTCCTATAACAATGCCGAACGCTTGCGCTTGAATAGCCCCGTGGATGAGCAACAAATCGAAGGCTCTCTGCTCCGACTTGCTTGATATTTCTCACCCATGACTGAATTGTGCTTGGCTTTAAACTATCGACCTTCGATTTTACTTCACTGATAACATCCCAAGTCTCTTCAAGGCCAGCAACATTAAGACTCTCTTGTGACTGTTGGTCTTTTTTTTCTTCTTCTTCTTCTTCAGGACCAGAATGAATAGCTTTCCCGGGAATTTCATCTCTCTCATGGCTTCTATAGGAAGATTCTTCGTCCTCACTTCTTTTTATCTTTGCTTTTGTTCCAAAAACTTTTTTTTTAAAATGCTTTATGTCTTCATCAGAATCAGTTTTGGTGTTGCTGTTCTTCATATCTTTTTCCTTGAAATCTTCATTCTGCTGATGAGGAGAATTGTCTTGATTCCTATGTATTTCAATTTTGTTTCCACTTTGAGGCATTTCCTGATTCGGACTGACTTGATTTGGGCTCCTATTTTTATCCTTTGAAACTCCAGGAGTTGTTATCTTCATTTTTTTGAGTAAAGGGCCAGAATAATCAGGGATGCCAACATCCTTCTCTGACGGTTCGAGACGTTTATGTTGAGAGTCTTTCATTGATATGAATAAAGTTTGGCTCTTGATAATTAAATTAAATTAGTTTGTTCTTTATAAGAGAATTTTTTTAATCATCACATCAAGCCTCCAACGAGATTTTTAATTTGCCTGACAAAAATTTGGCTTATTTAATGTTGAGAATAGAAAAGGCAAAACAAGCGTTCACTTTTTGATTTTCTAAGAAATAATTTAGAGAGTTTTTCCTCATCATTCCTGGTCATTCCTGACCTTTTGGTTATTTTGAATTTCTAATGAAAAGGGAAAGAGATTGTCAATCATGAGAAAAAGAAGGGTAATAATCGGCCTTCGTCAAGGATTGAAAAAATACTTTGCAAGAGTGAATGAGATTCCGGGGGAAGAGAGAATATTTAACGATGAATTTTAGAGTTAGAATTTGTCCCTTATTCCTACGTACCGCAATAAAGAATGTTTATATGAATAATGAGCACCTTGAGGGTGAATTAACGAAAACTATGATGATAGTGAAAATTTGTCGTATTTTTCTTCTGGCAGTAATATGAGTTCTGCCGAGGTTGAAATAAGATTGGTCAGTCTGAGTTGCTGATTGCATTTATTTATGGATCTTTATTCTTCTGAGTGAATACGTCAAGATCTAATTCTTAGCAATCCTACTTTCCAGTTGAAACAAAAATAAAAAAAGGAAAAGAATGAATTGATGTTTCTTTTTTGAAATTATGGAAGTAGTGGTTAAATTGCAAGAATCATTTCTGAAATAAATTCTTACAACAACATACAGTATTGCAGAGAAGGAATAATTTTGAGATTGCTTTTGCGAAGAGCAACTAGATTAATTCAGACACAAAAAGATAGATAATAAGGATTTAGAAAAAAACATCGAAAATTTTGAGTTTGACCAGAAAAATTTCTCAAAAGTCTATGAAGGAAAGTTTTCGCGAGTTTTATGAGCAAAAGTGGAGGCTTTATAGAAAGAGGGATAAAAAAATTAATTATTCTTTTTCCTCGCTTTTGAAGCAGAGATAACAAAATAGGCTTTGGAAGAAAGTGACGAGGCCTTGAAGGCTGAAATTGAATACTTCAAATTAAAAGATTGAGAGCGAGATCTAAGTTTCTAAATTTAGAAGAAGAGCTAGAAAGCTTCAAGATTGAAAATAACTCTAAAACCAAAATTTTTTTCCCAATTTAGTTACAAGAAACTTTTGCTCCGAAGAGTTAATTTTGAACCTTTTAAGGTTCTTCACAAGAGATGAAATGACCCAAATTATTCTCAAGGCCATTTTTAATTCAGACTGTTGTTATTTGCAATTTTTACTCGAAACAATAATTTTAGCTTTTTAATTTGGAACTTCCACAATTTTCTGAATTTTAATCAACCTAGAAACTTCTATTTCTCCAGATCCTTTCCTTTTTCGTTATTTTAGAATCTGAAAGAAATTTTAGGGGTCAATGATCTCAGGTCTTGAACTCATAATGAGCATAGAATTCGTTTTAATTCATAGAAATGCTATTTATCTTATTAAAATTGTGTTTTTGTAATTTTTTGAGAAAAAGGTTTTTTTTCTTTTTTAGTTGAAATTCTCCAATGCTTCTTTCATGATAGGATCAAGAGACAAAAAAGATTTATCAGAGTAACTTCTTTGCTTCTTTGTTAGTCAAAATTTCTAAACTAGACAATAGAAGCTTTTAATGTACTTTACTGTATTTTATAACAGTTTGATGATATCGGGATCCAAATGTTTATTATCTCAAACAAAATTAAAGGATAAAGTTCGTTATTTAGCAACAAGGCAAGACATTGAAGTTTCAAAATCATTCAAATAATTCTCGAGAATTCTAGATTTTCAATTCTTACATTTTTAGTACTCTCAGTATTTCGCCAGAAGACTTGATTTGACACGTAATTTAGTTTGAGAAATCCCAGTTTCTTTTCATCGACTTGAGAAAAATTGAATTTTGAAGTTCCTTAGAAGTCCCCATCTCAAAAAACTCCTCTCAAATTATGGGTTTAAAAATTGGTATAAATTTGCCACCTTTGTTTAAGCCTCATTGACCGAGAGTTTATTATAAAATTTTACAAGGATGAAATTCCTATTGGATGAATAAATAATTAATTAACGTCAAGCAACTCTCTTTTTCTATTTTGAACCTGTCTGTTTAAATAGTTAATCCGACGCTGAAATAATATAAACAGAAAATTAGAAAGCAGATCGCGCTATCATGAACGTATTCGGCAAGTTATTATCATCTGTATCAGACATGTTTGACTTCAACCAAGCCACTTTGAGTGGCGGTGTTGATATTGTCGTTGTGAGACAGCGCGATGGAACCCTCAAAAGCACTCCTTTCCACGCTCGATTCGGAAAACTCAAAGTTCTCAAAAGCAAAGACAAGTTTGTCAAAATTCATGTTAACAATCAGCCTACCAGACTAACAATGAAACTTGGCGAAGCAGGCGAAGGTTTCTTTGAAGAAGAAATCGTCAAAATCATCAGACATCAATCTTCTACTGACGAAAATAACCGAGAAGCTGCTAATAAGAATGACACTGTGATCCATATGGCGTCTGCAGCTCATACAGGTGTTTCTCCTGTTGATCATCAGCAAAAGGACAAGTTGAAAAAATTGTTGACTATGCAACATTCAAAAAGCGTAAGCGCCATGACCAGAGTTCCTTCTTCTAACGGAGAAACTGTTATGGAAATTGAACAACCTGATGATCTCGAAGATATTTTGCTTTGTGATGAAACTAGACAAAAATCAGCAGAACCTCGCCAAGCACTCGTGAGCCTGGAGTCTCCTACAAAAATCAAGATGGTTAAAAAGATCAAAGTAAAGACTTTGAGACCAAGTTCAGACCAACTCAAGTCCCTCAACCTGAGACTAGGTGCCAATACTGTTTCCTATACAGTCCATACCGCTCTTCAAGGTTCTCAAACTATCAACGCTCATATCTATTATTGGCACGAAAATACAAACATTATCATCTCTGATATTGACGGAACCATCACCAAAACTGATTTCTTGGGACATGTTATGCCAATGGTTGGAAAGGACTGGTCTCAACCAGGAATCGCCCCTCTTTACACCAATATTAGAAGAAACGGATATCAAATTCTCTATCTCACTTCAAGACCTATTGGGCAAGCTCAACAAACTAAAGATTTCCTCCATTCTGTCTATCAAGATGGAAAGATGCTTCCTCACGGCCCTTTGATCATGTCTCCTGATCGTATGCTTCCATCTGTCAAAAGAGAAATCGTCTTTAAAAGACCTGAATTATTCAAGATGGCCGTATTAAAGGATATTAGAAGCTTATTCCCCGAGAACCACAATCCTTTCCATGCAGGCTTTGGAAATAGACCCACTGATGCTATCGCTTATAACTCAGTTGGAATTCCCTTGGAAAAGGTTTACATTGTAAACCCAAAGGGAGATATCCATCACCATACTGATTGCGCTATGAAGTCATATGCCTTGATCAATAGTATGGTCAAAGAAATGTTCCCAGATATATTGAGAGATCCTAAATCTAGATTAGCCGAGAGTCTTGACGATGAAAATGCTCTCAAAATTGATGATCAGAATTTAATGGAATATAATGTTGCTAAAGTCATCAGCTAAATTTCCTATCCTCTTTTTGAAGTGCCCTTGTCCTTGTATCCTTTTCCTTTTAACTTTATACATATATCACTAACTACGCGTATCAAATTTACTGCGGTATGGCTTTTTATTGCCTAGTCTTTTTTAATACTCATTCATTTTGACTAATTAATCATACTCATTTTACAAAGAATTACTATTCGACATGAAATACTGATTTTTAGCAATAGAAAAGATTTTTCGAGACATACTTTTACCTGTGTTTTTAACCATATCTGCAAAGATACCATCTTTTTTGGTGATTCTTGTATCACCAACTTTTTCAGTAAGTAATCGGTAAGGAGAGTCGCATTCGACCAAAACTCCCTTATCCATGACGATCACTTGGTCATAATGAGCTATTGTTATAAGCCTGTGAGCAATTGTCACAACAGTACAATCAGCGAATTTTTCCATAATTTTCTTTTGAATAAAATCATCAGTTTCAACGTCGATATTTGCTGTTGCTTCATCCAATATCAAAATCTTTGATTTCATCAAAATCGCTCTTGCTAAACAAATCAATTGCCTCTGCCCTGCACTAAATACTGAAGCGGCCACTGTCATATCAGTATCCAGCTTATTTTCGAGTTTCATAATGTATTCCTTCAAACTAACCTCTCCCAAAACATTCCACAAATTCTCATCACTGTGGATTCCGAATGGATCAAGATTTCTTCGAATGGTTCCAGTAAACACCACTGGAGTCTGAGGGATAATTGACAATTTTCTTCTCAATAAATTGAGCCCAATAGATTGAATATCAACTCCATCAATTTTTATATAGCTACTAAGATCTAAGCCAACATCAGAGGAATCCTCAATCTCCACCATTCTAAACAATGCTTGGATAATTGACGACTTTCCTGCACCAGTTCTGCCGACGCAAGCAACTTTAGTTCCTCCCTTTATTGAAAATGACAATCCATTTAAAGCAAAATTCATTCCACTTCTGTACCTTAAATAGACATTCTGGAAAGTAATGTCACCTCTGGCTGGCCATTTTCTCTCCATTACAAAACTGTCTGTTTGCGGAATATGTAGTGGAGGCTCACTTTCGATTTTACAATACTCCAACATTCTTTGTGCGCTTTGCATATTTATATCAGCTGTCAAAGTCTGTCTAATAACATAAGAGGTTTCGTCTCCAACCTGCAATAAATACAACAAAGATAATCCAACAAGAGCAGACTCAAATTCAAAGTGGAAAACCAACCAAGTAAACACCAAAATACCAATAATCATCATACTTCTGATCCATGCGTCCAAGAAAATAGCAAAAAGTCTATTGGTCTTTGTCATAAACAAAAATGCCTTGGAATTTTGATAGATTAAATCAAGGAATTCTCTGATAAATCTCCCTCCTGAATTGTAAACTCTAATGATAATCAGACCATTCAAGGTTGAGGATATTCTGCTGAAAATTGGACTTCTCGAAGACAGCTCCAACTTCTTTGTTTCAACGTTTGGGACTGTGAAATATTGCTTTGTTCTGTAAAGCAAGTAAACGATAGCAACAGAAGGAATAAATAAAGCAGGATTAATGAGGCAGACTGTGAGCAACAGGGAAACACTGTTTAAAACTCCGTCCATAATATCAAAGAAAGTAATTAAATTGGGCTTATCCAAGGTTCCCATATCATTGGCGAAACGGTTCAAAACTCTTCCGATTGGGTTAATATCAAAGAAGAGAACTTTAGCTCTAATGACGATCTCGAGCATTCTTTCATGAAGAGCAGAGTTTGTTGAAAGCAAGAAATGACTGACTTTGACTCTCTTCAAGAAACTTAAAATGTAAATGATAGTTAGCAAGATCCACGAATTTCTAATGTAATATCCATTGTCAAAATCATTCATATCTTTTCCATCATTAAAATAATTGATATGTTCCATCGCCCAGAAGCCAATAAATCTGGTATAGTAAATTGTTAAAATCTGATAGCTCAAAAACAAGAACGCCAAGATGATTAGATCTTTAGAACTACCGATCACACTCAAATAATCTTTGTAGGTCTTCCAAGAAACAGTCGTCGCATCTTCTGCAAGAACTTCTTCTTTTTGTTTCAGAGTCGGGATTTTGTCAGTTTCTTTCTCTTCTCCTTCTTGAACAATCAAACTTGAATCTGAATCAGAATAAACGCTTGATTTTCTTGCTTCAGCAACATTAAAGATATTAAGTAAATCAACATTCTTCCCTTCAATTTGTTCAAAACTACCTTGAGCTTGAATTTTACCATCATTCATAACAACAACATAATCAGATTCCTTCGCGAAATGCAAGTGATGTGTCACCAAAACAAGGGTCTTATTTCTCAATAAATCTCCTTTTAAGCCATTTTCAAACATATCTCTAGCGACCTTGCTATCGACAGCTGAGAAAGGATCATCAAGCAAGTAAATATCGCTTTCAGAATAAATAGCTCTAGCAAGACTGAGCCTTGCTTTTTGTCCACCAGATAAGTTTACACCTCTTTCTCCAATCAAAGTGAGATCGCCATTAGCAAATGTATCAAGATCTTCAACTAAATTGCAGACCGTGATAACTTTTTGGTACAAAGCATCATCATACTCTTTGCCAAAAAGAATATTTTCTTGCACTGTTCCAGAAAAGATAATTGGTTCTTGTTCAACATAAGCAATCTTTCCAGTAGTTTCGAGCTTTCCACTTGTGACAGGAATCTCTTTCAACATTGAAAGCAACAAAGTTGTCTTTCCAGAACTGATTTTTCCAATAACTGTTGTCAATGATCCTTCTTTCATCTTCAAATTAATATTTGAAAGACAAGGTTTTTGGGCATCTTTTGCCCAATATGCAGTAAAATTCTCAAATACAACCTTTCCTTCATTTCCACCATAAGTCGTTCTTCCTGAAGTTTCAGATTCTAATATATCTTGAATATTCAAGATTTGTTCGACTCTTTTGAGAGTTAGAGAGAAATTCACGACAAACATTCTTCCAAGATGGAAAAACATTAAGCCAGTGACACTCAAAAATCCAAGCACAATCATTGATCCATAAACTTTATCGGGAGATAAAATACCTCCAAAATTAGTAAAGACCATGCAAATTAACAATATACTCCAATAAACCGAAATTGTCGAACAGTTTCTTCCAAGAGCATCAAAAGTCAATACCTTTATAAAGGTACCGTACTCTTTCTGTCTCAAACTTTGGATATTCTTTTGGAAGGGTTCTTCCCAGGCGTACATTTTTATAAGTCGAATATTTTCAATAACTTCATTGGTAAATTTAATTCTTTCATCAGTCAAGAGCTTATTTTCTCTTCTTGGTTCTACAGTCTTGTTCGAAATAAACACTTGAGCCATCAAAAATAACACTGAAGATCCCATACCAATAAGGCATGGCCAGCCAAAATATCCCCACATAATAATGGATCCAACCAGAATTAAGTAAGGACATAAAAGCATAGTTGGGAGGAAGATTGCTCCGTAATCCAGATCATTCAGATCATTTGCGATCAAATTTATCACTTTTCCAATCTTAAACTCGTGCAGTGAGGTCAGAGAAATCGAGTGTAATTTCTTGTAAAGGAGTCCTGTGATTGCAAGACGCGCTTTTCCGCCACCAATGTAATTTTGAAAGAATCCCCAATTTGTGCTGCAATAAGAGAGCACAATCAAAATACAAAGAATAAGAGCAGAATTGAACAAATTGCTTCTCTCTTCCTCGGTGTGGAGGTTATTCGACGTAATGCTCTGAATAATTTTTCCCATATATATCGCATAGCACAATCTTGCTGTGTTGTCAATCAAATTCAATGTCAGAGAGATGATCAGTTCAGGCTTAAAAGCAGAAACAAGAGCTTTATAAAATGCAGGATTCTCTTTTTCTGACTCTTTGGACCAATAGTAATCCAAATCCATCACTTTTGCTTCGACATTGTAATTTTTATTGGGCAAGGGAATATCTGAAAAATCAAGCTTCTGTTGAGATTCATTAATGGATCTCACATATGGAAAGATATGTAAAAATGTAAACCATTTCAAGAATGGAATATGTTGAATGTATTTATCACTGCCTGATTCTGGATTTAGATAATTGATAAAATGACTTTTATGATCTGGACGGTGATTTGAGAAGCCTGAATAAGGCTTTGAAGATTGCTGAAGCAGAGGGATCTCAATATCAACACTATCTTTCATTTCGAAAAATAAATAATGATTTAATTTCGCAAAGTTGAAAGAGATCAATAAGTCAGAATTTAAAAATTTGTCGATCAGAAAAGACCACAGAAGAATATTGTTAGGCGAAATGGCTTACCTAGAATCGCTTGGAGTCGCGGAGAATCACTTGCAATAAAATTTATTAGCCAAAATTTATTAACAGGGATTTTCGCTTGCCACCGGGAGAAACGTTGATGACTGTTGAAGTTTTCTTTTTCAACGTTTTTGAAGGGAAGGAAAAGAAAGATAAATTAACACGAAACCTTTGAGACTCACAATAAGATTTAATGAGTAAAATAAAAAGTTTATTTTTGTATTTTGATCAGCAATAAAATTTT
>Ga0182738_1007081_pt1 | contig 11463 bp, 10 predicted proteins | sample eDN5th30CBELigMG_FD_128876 | JGI IMG/M metagenome (GOLD analysis project Ga0182738, IMG submission 128876) | Enriched Miracle-Growth compost microbial communities from Emeryville, California, USA - eDNA 5th pass 30_C BE-Lig MG (version 2)... ...
CGCGCGTGCCGCGCCGTCCCTTTGTTGCTGGCATTGCCACTGGTATTGGCCGGCTGCGGCCTGATGCGCACCCCTTATGAACGTCCGGCGGTACAAAATCCACCAGTGTGGACGTACGCTACGGCACAAGCTACCGCCAGTGCGGGCGGGACTTGGTGGCGCAATTTCGACGATCCTGTGTTGACGCAGCTCATTGACTTGGCCTTGGCACGCAACAACGATCTGGCCGCTGCCGCTCTGCGCGTGCGTCAGGCCCAGTTACGAGCTGGCTTGGCGCGCTCAGATCAATTCCCCACTGTAGGCGGCACAGTCGACATCAGCCGCCAACGTAATCTATATGGCGACCGGGCGATTTTGCGTGGCAACAGTGCCAGCCTGACCGTCAGCTACGAGCTGGATCTTTGGGATCGTCTGCAAGCCCAGCGTGATGCCGCCGAATGGGAAGCCGCCGCCACAGAGCAAGATCGCGCGAGTGCCGCACTATCGCTGATAGGCACCACCGCTACACTGTACTGGCGGACGGCTTTCATCAATCAGCGCCTGGCCAGCGCCGCAGAAAGCATTGCCTACGCACAGCGCACACTGGAACTGGTGCAAGTGCAGTACGACGCGGGCGGCGCCTCTGCGCTGGAAGTGGCCGAGGCGCGCCAGAATCTGGCCAGCCAACAGGCCGCGCGGACGCTGATGGCACAGCAGCGTGTCGAGACTGTCAATGCGTTGGCTATTCTGTTTGATGGCCCGCCAGATCGGGTGATGGCCGATCCGGCGCACCTGCCATCCACCATCCTGCCTACGGTACCGGCCGGTGTACCGGCCGATCTATTGGCTCGGCGCCCCGACCTGCGCGCCACCGAGTTACGTTTGCGCCAGGCGCTCGCGCAGACCGACGCCACGCGTGCCAGTTTCTATCCACCTATCACCCTTACCGGCGCTTTAGGCAGTGCCAGTACGGCATTGAGCAACCTGTTGCAAAATCCGGTAGGTACATTGGGAGCAGGACTGACGTTGCCGTTTTTGAACCGGAACGAGATGCACCTGAGCATCCAGGTTTCGGAAGCGGAGTATGAACTGCGCGTGGTGCTGTTCCGCCAAGCGCTCTATCAGGCCATGAGCGATGTGGAGAATGCGCTGTCGGAGCGCACTCAGCTTGGCGAACAGGCCGAGCTGTTAGCGCAGTCTCTGGCCGCCGCGCGGCAAGCCGAGGACATGTATGAAGTGCGCTACCGCAGTGGTGCGGTAGCGCTGAGGTTCTGGCTTGATGCGCAGGAAAAGCGCCGCGCCGCCGAGATCGAGCAAGACCAGAACACGCTGGATCGCCTGCTCAATCAGGTTCGCCTGTACCAGGCGCTGGGAGGCGATACACAGTAAATGGCCAGGGAAGATCTTTACAGCGATCTAGGGCGTTTCCAACGTTGCCTGCCAGGGCGTATTGTCTTGCGTCGTCCCGCTCATATTTTTACCTGACACCTTGCCGGTGTAGCGGTGGTTTCCCGCAGTGAATTGAATCGCTTCGCCATTGAGCCGTGCGTCGGTAATGGGGGTGATGTGACTGCCATCCCGTAGCGATCCGCTTAGCATTTGATAGGTTTGATTTAGCATCAACTCTTGATCGCCGAGTTTCCACGTGCCAGCGACCTTTGCGGGCACGATCCATTTATGCGCGTTGCAGTAGGCGCTGCAGTTTTCAGAGACTCGGGCGGATTCGTCGGGTTGCCAATCACCCATGGTGAACGAGTTGGAGACAACACGAGTGCCAGGTTTCATCTCCAGGATGATGGGACGCAGGCGTTCATTCAGACTAGGCAACAAGAACAAGGTCAGTACGGTTGCCTCGGAAAAGTCCGATTCAAAAATATCGGCCTGTTCAAATTTTGCTTTGTCAGCGACGCCTTCGGCTTTGGCCGCGCGCTGTGCTAATGCGACCATATCGGGGTTGAATTCAATGCCGCGTGCGGTGGCGCCACGTTTGGCGGCGGTGATCACGGTACGGCCATCACCCGATCCCAGATCGACCAGGCGGTCTTCGGGAGTCAGTTCGGCCATCGCCAACATGCGATCGACGAGCGCTTGAGGCGTGGGTACCCAGACGACGTCTTTGCCGGATTGGCCAACGGTGGGCTCATAGTTCGAGGTCTCGGTAGCTGTGGTCTGCGCTGCCACACTGGCATGCCAGGCCATGGCGCACAGTGCAGCGGAGGCTAGGGATTTTTGCAACGTTTGCATGGACGTTCTCCTTGATCAAAGAGGTAGGTCACAGGGCGGTATCGTCCCGCGGATCCGCGGTAACGGTGGGGGCTACAGCTTTGTTTTTGAGTAATAAGAGGGGCGTACCAGCGGCCAGGACAGCGAGCCCAACCCAGGCCGCCGTGCCTGTGTGCAGAATGCTGGCATACAGCATGTACAGACACGTCAGGCAGAACACAATCGGTGTAATGGGATAGAGTGGAACGCGATAGGGCAGTTTGCGTTCGGGGTGCCGCCAACGCAGGACGAATACGGCCAGTCCGACCAATAACAGAAAACCCCAAAATACCGGTGCGGTGTAGTCGACCATCGCTTTGAAACCGTCGCGGGTAATGGCTCCCATGCCGATCAGGGCCAGAGCGATGGCGCCTTGGACAAGCTGTCCATTGGCCGGAGTTTTTCCTCGTCCGTTCCAGACGCCCATCCAACGCATGACGGATAGGTCGTGGGCCATGGCATAAAAGACGCGGGCACCGGTAAAAATGGTGGCGTTGAGTGTCGATACCGCAGCGACGACGATGGCCAGGGTCACGATAATTTCACCCGCAGGCCCCGTAACCTGTCGCATCATGTCGGCGGCCACAGCATCCGACGCACGTAGCCCGTCCAGGCCGAGAATCGACAGCAAGGCGAGATTGGTCAGGACATACAGGAGAATCAGAATGAGGGTGCCGGTGATGAGGACTTTTGCAATGTTGCGCGGAGCATCTTTGAGTTCGCCGGTGAGATAGGCGGCTTCGTTCCAGCCGCCAAAGGTGAGTAGTACAAAGATCATCGCGAGCCCGAGGACGGCGGTGTCTGCGGTGGTGGGTGCCAGTGATGCGGCGGTCTCAGCAGGCGTACCGAATAATCCAAAGAGGACGACTGCGGCGAGGGCTCCCACCTCGATCAAGGTCACGACGACTTGCAGGGTTTTGCTTTCCGCAGTACCGACAATGTTGACGCCGGTGAACAGCACGACCGAAAGAGCAGCATAAAGTGCGGGCCCATAGGGGCCTAATGGAAAGAGCTGCGCAACATAATCGCCCAACATGAAAGCGACGCCCGCGATGGCACCAGTCTGGATGACGGTGCCTCGTGCCCAGCCGAACAGCATGGCAACGGGACGTCCATAGGCGCGAGATAAAAAGTGGTATTCGCCACCTGCATGTGGGTGCGCCGCCGAGAGTTCGGCATAACACAGCGCACCGACCAACGTAACAGCACCGCCCGCCACCCAGACCATGATGAAGGCCCACTCGGAATGGATATTGGCCGCCACGATAGAAGGGGTTCTAAAAATACCGATGCCGATGACCAGACCGACGAGAATGATGATGGCATCAAAATTCGACAGCAGGCCTGCGGGTTTGGCTTCTGTGGCCCGAGCCCCCTGCACGGGCGCGTGGGTTGGTGCGCGCCTGGGGGCTGCACTCCCGGCGTTACCGGAAAGTGAGAGAGATTCCGTACTGCGCTGGTGTGAATTGTTCATGAGTTTGTAAGCTTCAGGACAATGAGCCGCCAGCGTGGCGGGGCGGAACTGCGGGATCTACATGGATTTCAACAGCGAAAAGCCGAAGGTATTGATACCGTGTTCGCTACGGATAAAGACGTCTCCGCCATGCATAGAGGCGATGGCGCGTACGATGGACAGACCGAGTCCATGATGAATACCGCTATGAGTGCGCGCGGTATCGCCGCGGTAAAAACGTTCGAATAGACGGGCCTGCTGTTCTGCTGGAATGGCGTCGCCGTGATTGGAGACGGACACCCAGGCATGGTCGTCGCGCATTTCAATGGTGACGACGACTTCAGTGCCAGAAAAGGCATAACGCGCGCTGTTGGAGAGCAGGTTGGCTAATGCTCGATGAAACAGGCGCTTGTCGGCGTGGAGATGAGCATCGCCGTTGATGCGAACCACCAGATTGCGTTCGGAAAAGGTGTCCTCGACGTATTCCACCGTTTTGCGCGATTCAGTTAATAATGAAATATCGCTGAGTTCAGCGGCACGATTACCGTTTTCGGCGCTGGACAGGAACAGCATGTCGTTGACGATACTGCTCATGCGTTCGAGTTCTTCCAGATTGGATGCGAGCAGGTCTTGCAGCGCACCGAGATCGCGTTCGCGCACGAGAGCGACCTGGGTTTGACCGATCAGATTGGTCAGCGGTGTGCGTAACTCGTGGGCGACGTCGGCGTTAAAACCCTCCAACTGCAACCAGGCGGCTTCGCGGCGCTCGAGCGCATTGTTGAATGACACAGCGAGCTCGTGGATTTCTGGTGGCAGTCCGATAGTGTCCAGTCGCTGTCGTGGGTTGTTGGGGGGCAGGCTATTGGCTTGGCGGCTGAGGCGGTGTACGGGACTCAGGCCCAGCTTTGCGATCCAGTATCCCAATATGGCGACCAGTAAAATACCCAAAGCCGAGGTAATGCTCATGACCTTGGTGAATTTTTCTTTGGTATGGATATAGGCCGAACAATCCAGAGCGACGATGAATTCTACTTCGGGGCGATCCCCGGAGGCGGCAATGCTGCGGCTCAAGGTCGCCCAGATATTGGATGGGTCGCGGACTTTGATGAATCCGAATGGTTCTTTGGGAATTTCTCCGCCGTCTTCGAGCTGCAAGGGCGTGCCGTATGCAAATCGGCTGTCCGGGGAGCGTATCCAGTAACGTACCCGGGCGCCTTCTTGGGAAAACCCGTCAAGTTTACGGCGCACTATGTCCCATTCGGTTTCGGTGTCGCGCACCTGAATGACGGGATCGAGCAAGGTATGGTGATATTCCAGTTCGCCGCGGACTTGTTCACGTATGGACTCGGTCAGGAAACAGTACAGAAAGAATGCCACGCCGGAAAACACTATCGCTGCGGTGATGGCAAACATGGTCGCCAAACGCCACGCAATGGACGGGCTGTGGCTCACACGTGTCATGCGGCGGAGCCTGGTTGATCGTCGTGTCGGTTTTCGAGGACGTATCCCATGCCGCGCACCGTATGCAGTAATTTACGGCGATAAGGGGCATCGACCTTGGCGCGCAGGCGTTTGACGGCGACTTCGACGACATTGATGTCGCTATCGAAATTCATGTCCCAGATTTGTTCGGCGATCATAAGCTTGGACAGCACTTCTCCTTGATGGCGCGCCAGTAGGCTGAGTAGCGAGAACTCCTTGGCGGTGAGATCCAGGCGTTGTCCAGCACGGAGGACTTTGCGTGCCAAGAGATCAATCGTTAGATCGTCGATCTGCAAGGTGGTGACTTCGTGTCCCTCTGTGCGGCGCCGTGTCTGGGCCTGCAGGCGAGCGACCAATTCGGTAAACGAGAAGGGTTTGGGCAGATAGTCGTCGGCGCCTTTGCGTAATCCGGTGACACGGTCGTCTACCGCTCCTCGGGCTGAAAGCATAATGACGGGTGTGGATTTTTGGCGGCGTAATTGAGTCAGCACGCCGTAGCCATCGAGCCCCGGGAGCATCAAGTCGAGCACGATGGCGTCATAGTCGAACTCCAGGGCCAGGTGCAGGCCATCGACGCCCGTATCGGCAATATCGACGGTATAGCCGAGTTCGGTCAGCCCTCGCAGAATGTAAGAGGACGTTTTTTTTTCGTCCTCGACGACAAGTACGCGCATGATGTGAATGGGGCTTTGTACAAGAGAAAAAATGGCTCGTACAACATAGAAGCCAGTCTACGCAGCGCTGTTGGTCGTTGCGCTGACGATACGCTGACATTTCTGTCAGTAATGCGACCATGCCGAGGTATCGGGACGGGAAATGCTTTTGCGGGTAGATGGCTCAAAAACGGCGTTGATCAACACCTAGTGTAGGCCAGTCAGCGATGTTCGCCGTCCAGATAGAGCCAATGGCTGTCTATGCGCAGGAACCGGCTGGTTTCGTGCAGGCGTGTAGCGCGGCCTGCCTGGCGATAACGGGCCACGAATTCGACCGTGGCGTGATCGGCATCTTGTTGGATGTGCTGCTTGATCTGTAAGCCCAGCCATTTCAGACTTGGGGGATTGGGTTCGAGTTGGGCGGGACGTGTGTCGGGATGCCAGGTATCCAGTAAATACGGCAAATCATCCAAAACAAATGCGCTGTAGCGCGAGCGCATCAAGGCTTCCGCCGTAGGGGCCTGCAAGCGCTGTGGACCGCGATGCCAACGTTCGCAGCATCGTGTGTATGCCAGGCCGCTCTCGCACGGACAGGGTGTCATGGGTTCAGATCACCAAGTCTTGATAATCGGGATGTCGGGCGATGTAGGCCACGGCATACGAGCATAGGGGCAGGACACGCCAACCATGCTGACGAGCGGTATCCAAGGCATGGCGGGTGAGTTGTGCGGCAATGCCGCGACCACCTACTGCCTCAGGGACACCCGTGTGCTGGATGACCATGACGTTGTCACGTAATTGATAATCCAGTACGCATAGGTGCCCATCCTGAGTGGCGTGAAAGCGGCCCCGCGATGCGTCGTGCTCGATGACTAGTGGGATATCAGACATAAGCATGGAAAGACGAGAGTGAAGATTGATGTTCGAGTGTGTGTTGCCTGCGATGGATATGACCTGTCTGCTAATCAGCGATACATCAACAGAATGACCCATACCGCGATCATGGCGGCGAGCCCCACCCAGCACGATGCCCAAAAGCCGACAATGGGGGCTTTGAGGCTGAAAGGTACTTTTCCAGGCTCGACGTGTTTCAGTTGACGGTTAGCGTGACCGAAGACGCCGAAGTTGAATCCCGGAAACGCGAGCCGAAAGAAATAGTCCTGAAAAATGGTCGTCTTGACGACCAATGGAAATTGTCGAAACGACCCGTGTTTGAGGAGAGGGTGCTGGAATGCGGCGTTAATCTTGTCTGTTTGAACGAAGAACAACAGAATGCCGCATAGCGCGCAGACGATAAAGCACAGAGTGACGAGGCTGAAGGCGTAGGCGAGAACTTGCGTGGGCATGGGCTTTTAGAAGATAAGTAACGGATAGCGTAGGGTGATGCTCGCTTGAGCGCGCTCAACCGCGCGTCTGTCCTTCGCCGCTAAGGACCCATTTCAATGTGGTGAGGCCTTCGAGGCCGACCGGGCCGCGCGCGTGCAGACGGTTGGTTGAAATGCCGATTTCGGCGCCCAGTCCGTATTCAAAGCCATCTGCGAAGCAGGTGGGCAGATTGACGTAGACGGAACTGGAGTCGACTTCGCGCTGAAAGCGTTGGGCGGCAGATAAATCCTCTGTCACGATGGCATCGGTATGTCCCGAGCCCCAGCGAGCTATATGCTCGATTGCCTGATCGAGAGAGTCGACGATACGAATGGCCAGAATGGGCGCCAGGTATTCGGTGCCCCAATCTTCTTCCGTGGCGAGCTTGGCGCTCGGAACGATTTCGCAGGTACGGGAACAACCGCGTAATTCGACACCGTGGGCAGTAAGCGCGGTCGCGAGGCGTGGCAGGATGGAAATGGCGGCCGCAGCGTCGATCAGCAAGGTTTCCATTGCGCCGCAAATGCCATAGCGGTAGGTTTTGGCATTGAGCGCAATGGTGTGAGCCTTTTGCGGATCGGCGGCAGCATCAATATAGACGTGACAATTGCCGTCCAAATGTTTGATCAACGGGACACGCGCTTCGCGTGCCAAGCGGGCGATCAGACCCTTGCCGCCGCGCGGCACGATGACGTCGATATGTTCGGTCATCGTGATCAGTTTGCCCACGGCGGCGCGGTCTGTGGTGCCGACGACCTGAACGGCTTCGGGGGGCAGATTGGCCGCTTGCAGGCCGGCTTGTACGACTTGTCCCAACGCGACGTTGGAATGAAAGGCTTCGCTGCCGCCACGCAAGATGGTGGCGTTGCCCGATTTCAGGCACAGCGCTGCCGCGTCGATGGTGACATTGGGGCGGGATTCGTAAATGATACCGATCACGCCCAGCGGGACACGCATCTGCGAAACGCGCATGCCATTGGGGCGTACGGTGCCGGCCGTGGTGCTGCCGATGGGATCCGGTAAATCCGCGATCTGGCGCAGGCCCTCCGCCATCTTGTCTATGGCCTTGTCCGAGAGCGTCAGACGGTCGAGCAGGGCGGGTTCCAGGCCATTGGCGCGCGCAGCTTCCAGATCCTTGGCGTTGGCGGCCTTGAGCGATTCGCGGCTATCACGCAAAGTATCGGCCATGGCCAGCAAGGCCTGGTTTTTGGCCGCGCCGCTGGCGCGCATCATGAGGCGAGAGGCGCGGCGGGCGTTTTCGCCCAGGGCCAACATGGCGGTATCGATATCAGAAGAGGACATGAGAGGGACTGGCGTGTGTTCAGACGATGGCGCGGCGTGCGGCATCAGATAGGCTTAAGTGTATCGTGCCGAGCCGCAGCAGGCAGTATGCAGCAGGCCGCGTGCCGAAAGGCAGAGGACGTGTGGCGTAATGAGGGGACAAGGTGATGGAGCGGCCCTTTGACGCATGGGCACGGCCATCATCAAGTGCGGCCGCCAGCTGCTGCGACGCGCAGGGCCAAACGGGTCATTTCTGCCCAGGGATCGGACAGGCGGCCCGGGACGGCCAGGCCCTTTATCAGACGGTCGACTTCGTGTGCGTGCTGCACGGCAGCCGGCCAGGCTTTGGCTGAAACACGCCCCAGTGCTTGCTGGGCGAGTTTTTCGTGCGCGCCGAATATCCGCAGACGGCGCATCAACGCGCCGGCATCTTGGCCACAGGCTCGTGCCTCGGCGATGCGGGCGAGCAGGCGGATTTCGTCGCCCACCGCCCACAAGACCAGGGGCAGGGCTTCGCCTTCGGCACGTAGCCCTTCCAGCATGCGCACGGTGCGTGGGGCATCGCCGGCGAGCATGGCGTCGCGTAAACCGAATACATCGTAGCGGGCGACGTTCAGCACAGCGCGTTCGACGTCTTGCGCTGCCAACTGGCCCTCGGGGTATAGCAGGCCGAGCTTCTGGATCTCTTGGTGGGCCGCCAGAAGGTTGCCCTCGACCTTGTCGGCCATCCACTGAAGGGTGGAGGCGTCCGCGCGTTGGTTTTGGCGCGCCAGGCGGGTGCCGATCCAGGCGGGCAGGCGGCCGCGCTCAATCGACGGGATATCAATCATCATGCCGCTCTGCGCAAGCGCCTGAACCCATTTGGACTCGCGCGTGGCTTTGTCCAGGCGAGGCAGGGCGACGACGATTAGTGTGTCGGGATCAGGCTGGGCCGAGGCTTGCGTGGCGAGCCTGGTCAGTGTGTCGGCACCCGTTTTTCCGGGTTTGCCGGTGGGTAGCTTGATTTCCAGGATGCGCCGGTCGCCAAAGAGCGACACGCTCTGGGTGGCGGCAAATACCGCGCTCCAGTCGCTGCGAGCATCCATGATCATGGAGGTGCGATCGGTGTAGCCTGCCTCGCGCGCGGCATTGCGCAGGGCGTCAGTGGCCTCGATCACGAGCAGCGGCTCGTCGCCCGACACCGTGTATAGCGGCGCCAGGTGCTGCCCGGCGCGCTGCAGATGATCCGCTAATCGGTCAGCGTCCAGCGACTGCCCCATGGGTCACCACGTGCCTGCGCCGGGAGAGGCGGGTGTACGCCACGTATCGGGCCGGTCGTCGGACGGCTCGACCGTCGGGTCGTAGACCGGCGCGTCGGGATTGTCTGCGCCGCGTTGGATGGCCTGGTACGCAGTATGCACATCGGGCGCGGTCAGGCGTCGCAGCAGGCGGCTGACCAGAGCTTGCTGCATGGATTGATACATATCCTGAATTTGCGCTTCCTTGGCCTGGACGACTTGGTCGTCATACGGTATTTCACGGTAGATCGACAGGGTCGTGTCCGGCAGGATCGCCGCGCCCTTGTTGGTGATCAGACGGAACGTGAACGTGATTCCGAGTTCGTATTCCTCGACACGGCCTTGGGCGTTGAGCGATACCTCACGCAGTGAACGGCTGTTGTCGACTACTTGCAAAATAGCGGCTGCCTCGTCGTTCGTATCGACCAAGCGTGTATCGGGGGAGGCAGCGCGCAGCGCGCGCCGGACGTCGGCACCAAAACGGGTGTTTTCCGGAATGCCGACGTAGAGCGAATCAAAGGGCAGTGGCGTCACGCCTCGCATGGCAAAACCGCACGCCGCCAGCAGCATGACGGCCGCCAGGCTGGTTGCGCGCAGCCACCAGCGGGAGCGGAGATGTTGCAGGCGGGGTAGGGCAAAGTACATGCGTGAAACCTCTTAACCAACGACGTTGACAAGCTTGCCCGGCACGACAATCACGCGCTTGGGCGGGCGGCCCTCGAGGAAGCGGGCGACTTCTTCTTGGGTGGCGGCGATTTGTTCGACGTCGGCTTTGGAGGCCTGCGCCGAGACGCGGATAGCGCCGCGAAGTTTGCCGTTGACTTGCAGCATGAGTTCGATTTCATCTGCGATCAAGGCGGCTTCGTCTAGGTGGGGCCAGGGGGCGTCCAGCAGATCACCAAGCGAATCCGCATAGCCCAGGTCACGCCACAGATGCCACGTGATATGAGGGACGACCGGATACAGTATGCGCAGCAGGATGCTGATTGTCTCGGCACGTGCAGCGTCGGCATCGGCCCCTTCGGGCAGCTTGGCGCCGTCGATGGCGTTCAATATTTTCATGCATGCCGATACCACGGTGTTGTATTGAATACGCTGGTAATCGTAGTCGGCTTGCTTGAGCAGGCTGTAGACCTCGCGGCGCAGATCCTTGACCGGTGTTGTGGCTTGCGCCCAATCGCTGCCAGTGGCAAGGCCGCGCGCAATGGCGTCGCGCTGGCCGTGGCACAGCGCCCACAGGCGGCGCAGGAAGCGATTGGCGCCGTCCACGCCGGAGTCAGACCATTCCAGCGTCTGCTCGGGCGGGCTGGCGAACATGACGAACAGGCGTGCCGTGTCGGCACCCATCGTGTCGATCAGTGCCTGAGGGTCCACGCCGTTGTTCTTGGACTTGGACATGGTGCCCACGCCGCCGTATTGCACATCAGAGCCGTCGGCCTTGAGTTTGGCGCCGACGATGGCACCCTTGGCGTCGTACTGGTTTTCGACCTCTTCGGGCCAGAAATACTCGATGCCGCCCTGTGCGGTCTTGCGCGAGTAGATGTGGTTCAACACCATGCCCTGGCACAGGAGTTTGGTAAAGGGCTCGTCGAATTTCAGCAGACCCAGATCACGCATCACACGCGTCCAGAACCGGGCGTACAACAAATGCAGCACGGCGTGTTCGATGCCGCCGATGTACTGGTCCATCGGCATCCAGTAATCGTTGCGC
>Ga0182738_1007082_pt1 | contig 11462 bp, 8 predicted proteins | sample eDN5th30CBELigMG_FD_128876 | JGI IMG/M metagenome (GOLD analysis project Ga0182738, IMG submission 128876) | Enriched Miracle-Growth compost microbial communities from Emeryville, California, USA - eDNA 5th pass 30_C BE-Lig MG (version 2)... ...
GTGGACGTGTGGCTGCAGTCGGAGAACGGCCTGCTCGGCATCGGCCCGTTCCCGACCGAGGACGAGATCGACGCCGACCTGATCAACGCCGGCAAGCAAACCGTCACCGCGCGCGCCGGCGCCAGCTACTTCGGCAGCCACGACTCGTTCGCCATGATCCGCGGCGGCCACATCGACCTGGCGATCCTCGGCGCGATGGAAGTCACCGACAGGGGCGACCTGGCCAACTGGATGGTGCCGGGCAAGATGGTCAAGGGCATGGGTGGGGCGATGGACCTGGTGGCCGGGGTCAAGCGGGTCGTGGTGCTGATGGAGCACTGCACAAAAAAAGGCGAGTCGAAGATCCTGCCCGAGTGCACGCTGCCGCTGACCGGCGTGGGCGTGGTGGGCCGGATCATCACCGACCTGGCGGTGTTCGACGTGACCGACGCTGGCCTGGTGCTGCGGGAACTGGCGCCGGGGGCGGATCTGGAAGAGGTGCGGCAGAAGACCGCCGTCCCGTTCAGTCAGGCATGACGGACGTGAGCGCGGGTGGGTCCCGCTGGTGACGGGATCCCGAAACCGGGAACCGTGTACACGCTTTCCAGTATTCTTCAGGCAAACTTCGACCTGAATCCCGTTTTCCTGAGGAATCCCCCATGCGTACTTACCTGACCGCGGGCATCGTGCTCGGCTTGCTGGCGGGCTGCTCGTCCAATCAGGATCCGGCCGCCGCCAAGGCCGTTGCTGCGTCCGCCGCCGGCATGTCGCCGGCAAGCGCGGGTACCGCGTTCACGTCGCGCGCCCCGATGTCGGGCCTGGCCTCCCTTCCGGACCGCGGCGAACTGATTGCATATGAAAGGAATCGTCAGGTCAGGCGCAGTGGCGCGTACTCGGCCTATCCCGTCGCGATCAGCGAAGCGCACGCGCTCAATGCGATGCGTACCGGGGAGATGGTGATCAACGCCCCGGATGGCGAGCCCATCCGCCTGACGTACGAGCGCCATGAAGAGGGCAAGGACGGCAACTGGACCTGGATCGGCCGCAACGCCGAGGGCGCCAGCGCGGTGATCACGTTCGGCGAGAAGGCCGTGTTCGGCGTGATCCCGCAGGGCGCCACCGAGAGCCTGAGCCTGAGGACGAGCGCCGGGCAGCCCTGGCTGGTGCAGACCGACCGCAGCAAGCTCGCCGGCATGAACGGGATGCCGCGGCGCGATGCCGGCGACCAGTTGCTTCCGCCGGCGATGGCTGGCGCCATGACGTCGCAGACGGCTTCCGCAACGACCACATCGTCGATTCCCGTGATGGCGAATGCATCCGCGTCTGCGGCGGTGGTGGACGTCCTGCTTGGCTACACCCCGGGATTCGTGACCGAGATCGGCAGCGAATCCGGCGCCGTCACCCGGCTGGTGAACATGGCGGCAATCGCCAACGACGCCTATTCCAACAGCGGCGTGAACATGCGCATCCGCCTGGTCAAGACGCTGAAGGTCAACTATCCGGACGACACCGATAACGGCGATGCACTGCAGAAGCTGACCGGCTACGAGGCGGGGGAGGATGGTGGCCCGATCGATCCCGACCCCGCGTTCAAGGAGCTGCGCGAGATGCGCGACGAAGTCGGCGCCGACCTCGTTTCGCTGGTACGCGCGTTCCGCACGCCGCAGAACAACGGCTGCGGCATCGCCTGGCTGATCGGCAGCGGAAAGACTGGAATCAGCCCGCAGGATGAACCGTTCGGCTATTCGGTCGTCAGCGACGGCAACGACAAGGACGAGGACGACGGTTATACCTACGGTTGCAGCCAGGAGACCCTGGCCCACGAGTTGGGCCACAACATGGGCCAGGCGCACAACGAAGAGGACAGCAAGGACGACGACGGCAACCTGTCGTATGGCCTCCACGAATACTCGTTCGGCTACCGGGAAAGCTCGTCGACGGGCTTCTACACGGTGATGTCGTACCCGCACGAAGACGGCAACCAGACCGGGATCCGTTATTTTGCCAATCCGGACATCAAGTACGGGGGGCGGCCGACCGGTGTTGCCAACAAGTCGGACAATACGCGTAGCATGAATCAATCGATGCCTGTGGTGGCGCAATTCAGGGATACCGTGGTTCCCATTGAGGGCCAGCGCCCGAATATTTATGTGATCAAACGGATCGGCTCGGGTAGCAAGACCGAAGTGCACACGCTTGGCGGCGAGTCGGGATATAAATCTTTCATCCAACATGCAGCTACGCGATTGCACCGCACCGGATCCGGCAATGATTGGGCGTTTCGTGCCGGAGATTACAACGGTGACGGTAAGGTCGATATTTATGCGATCAAAAGGAATGGAAGTTCAGGGAAAACGGAAGTTCACGTGCTCAATGGTGCAGACAAGTTCCAGACTTATCTGCTGCAATCGGCAACTGCCTTGCACAAGACTGGAACAACTCGTGCATGGGAATTCCAACTCGCCGATTACAATGGCGATGGAAGACTGGATTTGTACGTGATCAAGCGCAACGGAAGTTCAGGCAAGGTTGAAGTGCATGTGCTGAACGGGGCGGATAAATTCAAGAGCTTCCTCTTGCACACTGCGACCAGAATGAATGCAACCGGTACCGATCCATCAATCGAATATCTGGTTGGAAATGCGAATAGCGATGGCAAGCCAGATGTTTATGTCATAAAGCGCAACGGCGGATCCGGAAGAACCGAAGTGCATGTAATGAGTGGCGCAGATAAATTCCAGTCTTATGTCATGCAGCGTGCCACTGCTCTTGCCAAGACCGGGGCAGTCAACAATTGGGCATTCACGCTCGGAGATTATGACGAGGACGGAACCCTCGACCTGTATGCCATAAAGAGGGTTGGATCTTCGGGTAAAACGGAAGTCCACATACTGGATGGTGGAAGCAAGTTCGGTTCCTACATCAAGCACACAGCGACTGAATTGCATCAAACGGGAACGAGTGGTGCATGGCAGTTCGTGACGAATTAACCACTGGAGGCATGGCTGTAGCAGAACCCGCTGCTACAGCCCGTGCCCGTGGGTCGAGCACGGTGATTGGGCCGTCTAAAGATTCTGGTAATTCGGCCCCGCCCCGCCCTCCGGCGTCACCCAGGTGATGATCTCGTAGGGGTCCTTGATGTCGCAGGTCTTGCAGTGGACGCAGTTGGCGGCGTTGATCTGCAGGCGCTTGCCGTGTTCGGAGGCGGCGTCCTCGACGATCTCGTAGACGGCGGCCGGGCAGAAGCGGGTGCAGGGGTTGTCGTATTCCTCGGTGCAGCGAGTGACGCAGATGTCGGTGTCGGCGACCTTGAGGTGGACCGGCTGGTCCTCGTCGTGCTCGGTGGCGGCGAAGTACACGCCGGCCAGGCGGTCGCGGGGGGGCAGGGTGCGCTGGACGTAGTCGCGCTTGGGTTCTTCCTGCTCGCCGAGCTTGTGCAGTGACGACCAGTCCGGGGTCACCTTCAGCGTCCACGGCGACAGGCCCGCGGTCACGGTTTCCCAGCCGGCATTCGCCAGGCCGAACCACAGGCCCTTCTTGAAGCCGGGCTTGATGTTGCGCACCTTGCGCAGTTCGGCCATCGCGTCGGAGTCGCGCAGCTTCGCGTCGAAGCCTTCGGCCGACATCGAGCCGGCCAGATGTTCGGCGGCCAGCATGCCGCTGCGGATCGCCTGGTGGGTGCCCTTGATCTTGGGCACGTTGAGCAGGCCGGCGGTATCGCCGATCAGCAGCGCGCCGGGCATTTCGACCTTAGGCAGGGATTGCCAGCCGCCGGTGACGATGGCGCGCGCGCCGGCCGAGAGGATGTTGCCGCCTTCGAGCAGCGGTGCGACCGTTGGATGGTTCTTCCACTGCTGGAAGGCTTCCCACGGCTTGTATTCCGGGTCGCTGTAGTCGAGGCCGCTGACGTAGCCCAGCGCGATGCGATCGCCGTCCAGGTGATAGAGGAAACTGCCGCCGTAGGTCCTGCTATCGGCCGGCCAGCCGAGCGAATGCACGACCTTGCCCGGCTCGACGCGCCCGGCCGGCACCTGCCACAGCTCCTTGATGCCGATCGAATAGGCCTGCGGGTCGCTGTCGCGGCCCAGGTCGAAGCGCTTGACCAGCCGCTTGGTCAGGTGGCCGCGCGCGCCCTCGGCCAGCACCGTGACCTTGGCGTGGATGTCGATGCCGGCGGTGTAGCCGGGCTTGTGCGCGCCGTCCTTGGCCACGCCCATGTCGCCGATGCGCACGCCGATGACGGTTCCGCTGTCGTCATGCAGGGTTTCGGCAGCGGCGAAGCCGGGGTAGATCTCCACGCCCAGCGCCTCGGCCTGCGGCGCCAGCCAGGCGCACATGGCGCCGAGGCTGACGATGAAGTTGCCCTTGTTGTGCATGCCGGGAGGCACGATCGGCGACTTGTAGCCGCCGGTTTTCGTCAGGAACCAGAACTCGTCGCCGGTCACCGGCACGCAGATGGGCGGCGGGTTGTCGCGCCAGCCCGGGAGCAGGGCGTCGAGTGGCCCGGGCTCGATCACCGCGCCGGAGAGGATGTGTGCACCGATCGTGCTGGACTTCTCGATCACGCAGACCGACAGCGCCGGGTTGAGCTGTTTGAGGCGGATCGCGAACGACAGCCCCGCCGGGCCCGCACCCACGGTAACGATGTCGTATTCCATGACATCGCGCTCGGTCTCGGGGGCGCTGTCGCGCGGCTGTTCGTTGGGTTCGCTCATGTCGGCGGCCTGTTTTGCGTGCGCCGATTGTCGCGGGTTTGCGCCGGAAGCGCCAAATCGGCGGCGCGCCGGGCGTGGTCACCGATTGCCGCGGCGGGTGGCGGTGGACAAGGCGGTGCGCCGCCTCAGTGCGGTTGCTGGCCGTGCTGCCCGCCGCTGGCCAGTACCCAGCCGGAGATCTGGCGGGTGATCTCGGCCAGTGCGGCGTCGAAGGCCGACACCACCTCCGGCACCGCCGTGCCGATGGCCGGCTCGGCGACCAGGAAGGTGCGCGAGGCCACCGCTTGCCGGTCGATGGGGTGCAGCAGCTTGGCGTTGACCTCGATCGTGGCCGACGGCACCGCCGCACCCGCGTAGTCGGCCTCGAACCGGCGCAGGTCCATGACCAGCCGGTAGTCGCCCTCGATGCCCTTGCCCTGGCGGGCGACGGCATTGAGCCTGCCGGAATCCTCCAGCGTGCGCAGGATCGAATCCTCCAGCATCTGCGTCGGCGGCTTCGACCAGCTGGCGCCCCGGTAGACCTGGATTTCGGCCGGGGTGGGGCGCACGGCGATGCGCAGGCTGTCGATCATGCGCGCGGCGGTGGCCGGGCTGACGGTCAGTTGCCAGGGCACGGACGGCCATGCCGGGTCCGGGGCGACGCGGGTGTCCGGCGCGTAGATGGTGGTGGGGTCGCGCTGGTTGTCGCCGCCCAGCAGGGAGCAGCCGGCGAGCAGGGCGCATGCGAGCGTGGCGGCAAACGCGCGCCAGGCGGCGGAACGGGTGCGTCCCGGCGCGTGCTGGCGGGCCTGGGGGGCGATCGGCGACTGCATGGCTGTTCCTTCCGTCTTCATTCGGGCTCGAACTCCTTGGGCGCGTCGCGGCCGAGCAGGAACCGCGTCGGGTTGCCCTCGAGGCGGTCGCTGATGCGGCGCAGGTCGCGGATCAGCGAGCGCAGCTCGGCCAGCGTCGGGCCCAGCTGCGACAGGCCGTCGTTGGCGAAACTCTGGATCGCGCTGCGGTTCTCGTTGAGGATGTCGTTGGCCCCGCCCGCGGCCGAATCCAGCCGGGCCAGCGTACTGTCGAGGCGTGCGACCAGGCCCGGCAGCTTCTGCACGAACTCGCGGTCGACATCGCTGATCGCCCGGTTGGTGCTGTCGAGCGTGGTGTTGAGCTGGGCGCTGGCCTTGCGCGCGTTGGCGACCAGCGTTGCCAGGTCCTCGCGCTGGTCGGCGATCGAGCCGGTCAGCGACTCGATGTTCTCCAGGGTGCCGGAGATGCGTGCGACGTTCTCCTCGCTGAGCACTTTGTCCAGCCGCTCGACCAGCCGGTTGGCGGTGTCGGCGATGTTCTGCAGTGCAGAGGGCTCGGTCTGGATGATCGGCACCTCGTGCCCGGGCGTTTCGGTCAGGCGCGGGCTGTTCGGGTCGCCGCCGGTGAGCTGGATGATCGGGCTGCCGGTGAGGCTGGTCATCGAGAGCTTGGCGCGGGTGTCGGTCTTGATCGGCGCGTCGGCCTGCAGCTTGAGCCGCGCGATCACCGCGCGTGGGTCGTTGGGTGCCAGCTTCAGGCTTTCGATGGTGCCGATGGCGATGCCGTTGTACTGCACGCTGCTGCCGTCGGTCAGGCCGGTCACCGGTTCGCGGAAGATCACGTCGTACTCCTGCCAGCTCTTGTCGGAGGAATACTTGGCCGCCCACAGGCCGAAGCCGAGCAGGAACAGCGTCACCAGGATGGTGAACGCGCCGATGAGGACGTAGTTGGCCTTGGTTTCCATGTCAGGACGGGAATCGGGAATGGGGAATCGGGAATCGGAAGCGGCTGCTCATGATTTCGCTTTCCTCGCGCAGTTCAGGTGAACCTGTGTGGCACGGCCGGGAATGGAAGTTGGAAAGCCGCATTTCACCGATCACCGATTCCCGGTTCCCGATTTCCGGCCTCACGCGCCGCCCGTCCGCGGGGGCCGTTGAAGTATTCGCGCACCCAGGGATGGTCGAGGCGTTCGATCTCCTCCAGCGGGCCCACCGCGACCACCTTCCTGTCGGCCAGCACCGCCACGCGGTCGCAGATAGCGTACAGGGTGTCGAGGTCATGGGTGATGAGGAAGACCGTCAGCCCCAGCGCCTGCTGCAGGGTGCGGATCAGGTGGTCGAAGGCGTTGGCGCCGATCGGGTCCAGGCCCGCCGTGGGTTCGTCCAGGAACAGCAGCGGCGGGTCCAGCGCCAGCGCCCGCGCCAGGCCGGCGCGCTTGCGCATGCCGCCGGACAGCTGCGAGGGCAGCTTGTCGATCGCGTCTGCGGGCAGGCCGGCCAGTTTCACCTTCAGCAGCGCCAGCTCGTAGCGCCAGCTGTCGGGCAACTCGGGGTTGTGCTCCTTCAGCGGTACCTGCACGTTCTCGCCGACCGTGAGCGAGGAGAACAGGGCCCCGTCCTGGAACAGCACGCCGGTGTTGCGCTCGATGTGCAGGCGGCTGTCGGGGTCGTCGCTGCGCGCGTCGACGCCCAGCACCTCGATGCTGCCGGCGTTCGGCCGCCGCAGGCCGAGGATCGAGCGCATCAGCACCGACTTGCCGGTGCCCGAGCCGCCGACCACGCCGAGGATCTCGCCGGGCCGAACATCGAGGTCCAGGCCCTCGTGCACGACCTGTTCGCCGAAGCGGTTGACCAGGCCGCGGACGCGGATAATCGCTTCGCGATCATCGGGATTCGGGATTCGGGATTCGGGATTGGTCAAGGCAAGGCCTCCGTCGCCTTCGCGCCACACGCGTCTGCAAATCCCGCGCGCTTCACGACAGCCACAAGCTGGTCATCCCGAATCCCGACTCCCGGCTTCATCGTCACCATCCCATGTGCATGAACCAGATCGCCGCCAGCGCGTCGATCACGATCACCAGCGAGATCGTCTGCACCACGCTCGACGTGGTGCGCTCGCCCACCGACTGCGCCGTGCCCTGCACCTGCAGGCCCTCCAGGCAGCCGATCAGGCCGATCACGATCGCGAACAGCGGCGCCTTCGACATGCCGACCAGGAAATGCCGCAGTTCGATGGTGTCGTGCATGCGCGCGTAGTAGGCCTGCGGCGGGATGTCGAGGCTGAACGCGCCTACCGACATGCCGCCGAGCAGGCCGGCGATCATCGCGATGAAGGTCAGCAGCGGCAGCATCACCAGCAGCGCCAGCACGCGGGGGATCACCAGCAGGTCGATCGGGTCCAGGCCGAGGGTACGGATCGCGTCGACCTCCTCGCGGCTGACCATCGCGCCGATCTGCGCGGTGAACGCGCTGGCGGTGCGGCCGGCGAGGAGGATCGCGGTCAGCAGCACGCCGAACTCGCGCAGGAAGGCGATGTTGACCAGTTCGACGACCAGGATCGTCGCTCCGAAGTCGGCAAGGATCGTCGAGCCCAGGAAGGCGATCACCGCGCCGACCAGGTACGACAGCAGCGCCACCAGCGGCACCGCGTCCAGGCCCACCTGCTCCATGTGGTGGACGACCGACGTGATGCGCAGCCGGCGCGGTTGCACGATGGTGCGGCCGAGCTTGACCAGGTTCTCGCCGAGGAAGCTGACCAGGGCAATGACCTCGCTCCAGTTGTCGGAGACCGCGAAGCCCAGGCGCGCCAGCGCGGCCTGGAAGCCATAGTCGCGTTTCTTCTTCGGGCGCTCGTCGGCCACGTCCTCGATTGCGGCCACCAGTGCCAGGTGGTCCTCGCGGAACGAGAACACGTCGTAGTCGATGCCCTGGCGGCGCGCGAAGCGCAGCAGTTGCAGTACGCCGGCCGAATCGAGCCGGTCCACGCCGGTGGCGTCGACCGACGCCACCTTGCCGAGGTCCTTGCGCAGCATCGTGCCGACGGCCAGCGCGTGTTCCAGCGTCCACTGGCCGCGCAGGCGCAACTGGCCGCTGCCCGGGTCGGTATCGATGGCGGGTGCATTGCCGCGGGTGGCGCCCATGTGCCGTTGCGTGCTCCGTGTGCTGCGGGTGCCGCCCGCGGTACGCGATGGCGGCGAGCATACAGGCTACCAAGCCCGTGTGACGGGCGACGACACGGCCCCGCGCGGGCAAGGTGTCAGCGGCCTTGCCCGCGTGCGATGCTTTGCCGATGTCGCCGTCCTCCTTCCAGCACATCGGCTACGCCGCCCGCATCGCCTTCGTGGTGGAGCTGGCCGAGCGCCTGCATACCTACGGCACCACCGCCCAGCGCCTCGAGGGTGCGCTGGTATCCGTGTCGCAGACGCTGGGGCTGGACTGCGAGCCGATGGCCAACCCGACCGGCATGGTGCTGACCTTCAGCGATCCGACCCGGCCGCCTGGCGAAAGCGATACCACCCGCGTGATCCGCGTGCCGCCCGGCGACGACGACCTGGCCAAGCTGTGCGAGGCCGACCGCATCGCCGAGGACGTGATGGCCGAGCGGATCGGGCTGGCCGAGGGCTACGCCGCGCTGCGCGCGCTCGACCGCCCCGCGTCGCGCCGTGACCAGGCGCTGCGGGCGCTGGCGTTCGGGCTGTCGGCGGCGAGCGTGGCCGGGTTGCTGCGCCTGCCGTGGCTGGACATCGGCACCGCGGGCGCGATCGGCGTGCTGGTGGGGGCGATCGACTGGGCCTCGTCGACGCGGCCGCGGCTGCGCGAGGCCAGCGAGGCGCTGTCGGCGATGGTCGCGGCCACCGTGGCCATCGCGGTGGCCGCGCTGGTCGGGCCGCTGAACCTGAACACCGTGATCATCGCCGCGCTGATCGTGCTGATGCCCGGCATGACGCTGACCAACGCACTCAACGAGTTGACCAGCCAGCACCTGGTGTCGGGCATGGCGCGGATCGCTGGTGCGATGGGCACGATGCTCAAGCTCACCGTGGGCACGATGATCGCGCTGATGGCCGCGCAGGCGCTGGGCATCGAGCCGCACGTGCGCGCGCTGCGGCCGCAGCCGCACTGGGTGGAGTGGTGCGCGCTGGCGACGGGCGGGCTGGCGTTCGCGGTGCTGTTCCGGGCGGCGCGCCGCGACTGGCCGCTGGTGATCGGCGCCGCGATGTCCGGCTACCTGGTCACGCGGGTGGTCGGCGGCGACTGGGGCGGCCCAGTCGGGATCTTCGTGGCGGCGCTGGTGCTGACCGCGGCCGGCAACGCCTACGCGCGCTGGAGCCAGCGCCCCGGCGCGCTGGTGCGCGTGCCCGGCATCATCCTGATGGTGCCCGGCAGTTCCAGCGTACGCGGCGTGCTGACCCTGATCCAGCAGCAGGATTTCGCCGCCGGCCAGCAGGCCGCGCTGGCGGTGATCAACATCCTGCTGGCGCTGATCGCCGGGCTGATGTTCGGCAACCTGCTGCTGCCGACGCGGCGGAATCTCTGAAGGCCGGGATCGGGGATTCGGAGAAGCCCGCGGATTTGCAGGAGCGGCGGAAGCCGCGGGCCTCCCGGCACCTGTCGAGAGATCGAACGCTCGCGGCTTCCGCCGCTCCTGCAAAAGCCGGGGATCCCGGAAACGGAAACAGGAACGCCGGCTGTTGCCGGCGTTCCTGTCTGCTCCGGATTCCGATCACTTCTTGATCAGGAAATCCTCGACCTTCTTGCCCTTCTTGGTCAGCGCCGCCAGCCAGCGCGGCTGCTTGCCGCGGCCGGTCCAGGTTTCCTTGGGGTTGGCCGGGTTGCGGTATTTCGGCGCCACCTTGCCGAGCTTGCGGCCCTTCTTCGCCGCGGCCTTGCGCGGTGCGGCGGATTTCGCGGCGCGGCCACCGAACAGTTCGGCGATCGTATAGCCCTCGGCCTCTGCCAGCTGGCGCAGCTTGCTGCGCACGGTGGTGATCGGCTTGCGCTTCTTGAGCGTGGTCTTGCGGGCCTTGGCCTTGTTGATGAGGGATTCCAGCTCTTTGGCCGACAGGCCGGTCAGATCGATTGCCATCAATATCTCCGGATTATCTCGGGGGATGAAGCCATTCCGTGGCAGTTTCGCGATGATAATCGCAATTGCGGAATTGTCCAAAACGCAGGATGCCTCGCGGTGTCTGGAATACCGGGTGATTGACGGTTTGCGGCATGCCTTGCCGGCCATGATTGCCGTGCGTCGATGCGGGACTGCGATCGATTCTGTTTTGCAGGAGCGTCCCTTCGACAGGCTCAGGGCAGGCTTCGGCCGCGAGCTTTTGCGGGCGAGGATTTTTGTGGATCAAGAGCAAATCCCCCATACCCCCTCTACAAAGGGGGGCAAGAGCGAAAGACGTTTGCGGTCCCCGGTCCCCGGTCCCTGACCCCTGACCCCTGACCCCTGACCCCTGACCCCAAAGAACTCGCGGCGGAAGCCGCAGGTCAAAGAGGGCAGTGACGCGCGATCAGCGCAAGCGCGCGAGCAGGGCTTCGCGGTCGAGGTTTTCCGATTCGGCCGACGTGCGTGCGCGATATTCGAAGGTGCCGGCTTCCAGGCCGCGGCCGGACACCACCACGCGGTGCGGGATGCCGATCAGTTCGATGTCGGCGAACATCTGTCCCGGGCGCAGGCCGCGGTCGTCGAGCACGGTGTCGATGCCGGCGTCGGCCAGTTCGCGGTACAGCGACTCGGCGGCGGCGGACACGGCTTCGTCGCGCTTGGGATTGATCACGCAGACCGCCACCCGCCAGGGGGCCATGGCGTCCGGCCAGAGGATGCCGTTGGCGTCGTGGTTCTGTTCGATCGCCGCGGCGACGATGCGCGAAATGCCGATGCCGTAGCAGCCCATCTTCAGCACGCGCGGCTTGCCCTGTTCGTCGAGCACCGTGCAGCCCATGGCCTGCGCGTACTTGTCGCCGAGCTGGAACA
>Ga0182738_1007083_pt1 | contig 11462 bp, 6 predicted proteins | sample eDN5th30CBELigMG_FD_128876 | JGI IMG/M metagenome (GOLD analysis project Ga0182738, IMG submission 128876) | Enriched Miracle-Growth compost microbial communities from Emeryville, California, USA - eDNA 5th pass 30_C BE-Lig MG (version 2)... ...
AAGGGGTCCATCGCCCCCGAGTTGGCCACCCAGGTCAGCTAGGTTGTCGCGAAACATCCCACCGAGATTGCCCTGACCCGACTTGCCTACTGGCTCGGAAGCCCATCGGCGGCCGACCGGGTCAAGGCGGTGGCCCTGGACCCGAACGCGCGCGATTCGGAACGCGTCGCGATGCTGGAAGCCCTGGGAGAGAGCGGAGATCCAGGCGTAATCGACCTGATTCTCGAACTCGCGACGGCCGGGAAGAACTCCTCGCTCCGCACCGCCGCGCTCCAGGCGCTGGGGCATTTCGACACGCCTCGGATCGCCGAGAGGCTCCTCAAGATTTACTCCACCCAACAGGCCGACTGGCAAGAGCGAACGCGTGAGCTCCTCCTGGGCCGGGCGGCCTGGGCCCGGCTCTATCTCGCGCGGATCGACCAGGGACACCTTTCCGCGAAGGACGTCTCGATCGAGCAGGTCGGCCGGATCGCCCTGTTGAATGACCTCGAGCTGGACGAGCTTGCCCGCAAACACTGGGGCACGAACCGAGGGGCGACGCCGGAGGAAAAACTGGCGGAAATCCGCCGCCTGAACAACGACCTACGCGCGGCGGCGGGCAACCAGAACCAGGGAAAGTTGCTCTTCAAGGAGCGATGCTCCACCTGTCACAGGCTCAACGGTGAGGGGAACCTCGTCGGACCCGAGCTCACCTTCGCGAACCGCAAGGATCGCGACTACCTCCTGGTCAGCCTGGTCGATCCCAGCGGAGTGGTTCGCAAGGAATATCAATCCTTTATTGCCCAGATGCGCGATGGCCGCGTGGTCACGGGCCTGATCGTGGAGCAAACCCCGGACACGCTCACGTTTCGAGATGCCAAGGGAGAGGCAATCCGCGTTGCTCGCAAGGAGGTCGAGGAGTTGAAAGAGTCGAACACCTCCCTCATGCCCGAATCGCTTTATCGCGAGCTAAGTCCTTCCCAGCTCCGCGACCTCTTCAGCTATCTACAAGGGAGTTGACTCGACTCCCGGGAAATAACCTCTCGTTTCGTTGCCATCACCCTTCTTTTTCGCATCGAACTGGTCCGACGACCGACCCATGTCGTGAACCTCACAGCCCAGGCCTTCCGATCCCTTTGCTTGAGGAACGAGCGATCAATGAATACGACACTGAGGGATGCGACCCGAAGGGAGTTCCTGGCCGCGTGCTCCGCGGGTTTTGCCGCAACCTCGCGCCTCGCAACCGCGAGCGAAAACGACCCACAGCCGGAGAAGGATCGCGATCAGCCCGCGCTGATCGCTATTTCGCTCGACCTCGAGATGAGCCGAAACTTTCCCAAGCGAGAGGATACCCACTGGGACTTCGAGAAGGGGAACCTGAACGAGGCTTCGAAACGCTATGCCCTGAACGCGGCGCGTCGCGTCAAGGACCAAGGGGGGAAGATCCACTTCTTCGCGCTCGGGCAAACCATGGAGCAGGAGAAGATCGACTGGCTTCAGGAAATCAGCAAGAGCGGACATCCCATCGGGAATCACACTTACGACCATATTTATGTCAAAGCGAAGCACGCCGAGGAGATCCAGTTCCGGTTCCGTCGGGCCCCCTGGCTCATCGAAGGGAAATCGACCCACCAGGTGATCGAAGAGAACGTCCGGATGGCGGCCCGAGCACTGAAAGTACGAGGTGGGATCGAGGTCAGCGGATTCCGAACCCCGGGAGGGTTTGCCGATGGGCTGCACGATCGTCCCGATGTCCAGGAGCTACTCTTGAAGCTCGGCTACCGCTGGGTCAGTAGCGTCTATCCGAAACACCCCCCCGCGGTCGAAGGGGAAGCCCCCGACTCCTCGTTTATCGAAGGGGTGATTGCCGCCCAGGCCCACGCCCAACCCTTCGTCTACCCATCAGGGTTGATCGAGGTTCCGATGAGTCCGGTCAGCGATATCAACGCGTTCCGCACCGGCCGCTGGAGCCTCGACTCCTTCCTCGAAGTCACGCGGGCCTCGGTAACCTGGGCCATCGAGAATGGGGCCACCTTCGACTTCCTCGCTCATCCCTCCTGCCTGGGGGTGGTCGATCCCGAATTCCGAGCGATCGACCTGATCTGTCGACTGGTTCGTGAAGCAGGCCCCCGCGCAGCCCTGGCCGATCTCGATACCCTCGCGACACGAGCCAGACCCCTCCCCCGGTAAAGCCCCCAAACATCTCAATCCTTCTATCCTGTTCGCATTCACGGGGCCAGGCCGATCAGGTTCCAACCATGCAACCAATAAATCCTCGATACTCCAGGATGGGATCGGGGTTTTATGATGAGGAAGCCAGAGGCGAGCGCCTGCTCGAAGGTTTGGGGAACGAACCGAACCAACTTCCGTCCACGTCGCCTTTTGAGTTCCTGAAGTTCCGTGGACGATCCGAAGCTTCGACGGTCAACTCCTCGAAACGGTTGAGCAACCCAGCGGCCGTTAGGATGAAACACCAATTTCGCCGAGGTTTACGTTCAAGCCTTCCGCTTCCGATGGATTCCCCCCTGGCCGGCAATGAACTTGCATATTGGCATTTTTTCGTGTCTTGCGGGGAGTATCAAGTCATGGGACGATCTCGTTGGGTGGTGGCCCTGATCGCGGTGCCTCTGCTTGTTCCCTCATTGACCCTGGCGAGAGGTTACGGGCGCTCTTCAGGTCGAAACTCTGGGATGGTGTACACGCAGTTCGGTCCGATGAACACCCGATCTCCCGAATACCAGATGTCGGGGGGAAATCCCGCGGTCTATCAGCAGTTGGTTCAGCAGAGAATGATGATGCAGCAACAGCAAATGCTGATGCAACAGCAGATGAAGTCTGAGCAGATGCAGAGCAAATCCAAGAATCAAAACAACCCGTCCAACAAGGAAATGACGTCTGACAACCCATACAATAGACTGAGACGTCCGATCATTTCAAAGAAAGCGAAAAAGAAGAAGCTCTCGAAGGCTACTGCGTCCGCGGAGGGAACGACCAAGGTAAGCACGCCCACGGACGCATCCTCGACAAGCTCGGAGAAAGATCCGGGCGCGGTGTTTCAGAACAAGGTGGCCAAGACCAAGGGCTCGGCGTCTTCTCAGCCTTGACCGATCAGGCGTGGCCTGCATCGATCCACGGGGAAATTCAAGGCCAGAGGTTACTTTTCCTGGGATCGCGAGCGTTTTGCCCGCTCTTCGCATTTCCAATTGCGGGCGGGACGCCCGCGCTCCCAGGGAACGAAGCCAAGGGGCGTGGGCATCTTGCCCGCTCCTCGCATTTCCCGCGGGACTCGCTCAACAAATACACAATCAAATGCTTGTCGAACTTTCAACGGGTTCGGGTGCCATTCGAACGTCTTCGCCCCGTCCCTCATAGCGAAACCAGGATTTGAGCGAGAGGCAAGGGCGCTCGATGAATCGCCAGGAGAGTTGGGCGATCACCAGGGTGAGTGCCAGCTTCGCCGCCCCCTTCCAAAGTGAATGCTCGTACGCAACCCGATACTCGTCAACAGCCCAGTAGATGGGGTAGTGGTACAAATAGATTCCGTAACTGATCAGCCCCAGATCGCAGAGGGGTCGCCAGCGGAGCGGGGCCATCAGCGGATGACCGGCGAGCGTGACCACCACTCCCACAACTCCGAAGTAGAAGAGACTCACCATGAGATGGGTATTCGCCGGATCGGCCGGTGTGGGCAACCCGATATAGTGAATCAGGCTGTCTTGCGAGCAATGATAGGCCATGTTGAGAAAGGTGAGGACCGCCACCAGGGCAAACCCAAGTCGGTAGGCGTTTAAATTCCGCGCGACCCGGAGCCGGTCGTTGAGGAGAATGGCCATCAGCCCGCCGAGTGCGAACCCATCGCATCGTGAAATGAGGATAAACTCCGAGTAACGCCCAAGTCGAAAATATCCCCCCGCGCGGGCCATCCAGGCGACCACGATCGGCACGCAGCACACCCCAATGAGCCTCAAGGTCCGTCCTCCCAGGCTCAGCACCCAGGCAAATCGCCTTCGAGCCTGAACCAGCCGCCGCCCTTGCCCGTTTCGGACCGCGACCCGGCCGGCGAGCGAGCCCAGGCGATCCCACCCTGTCCATGCCCCCAGCATGATCAGCGGAGGCCAGAGCACGTAGAATTGCTCCTCCAGCGCGAGGGTCCACGTATGCTCAAACGCAACGTGGAATTGCGGGGGAGGGATCAGCTTGTAGAGCGATAGGTTCTGGCAAAAAGTGAGGTAGTATCCAAGCCCCTTCAAAGGGGGCTGACGATCGGCGGGAATGAGAGGAGCGGTGAACACGAGAACCGCGAGGGTCAGATAATAGATGGGCCAGATCCGAAGCGCCCGGCGGGCATAAAAGACCGCGAGAAACCGGATCGTCCCGAGATGATCGAGAATGATCGTGGTGATCAGGTAACCTGATAAAACGAAGAACAGATCCACTCCCGTCCATCCCGGAGGAAACTGCGCGGGGTTGAGATGGAAGAGCAAAATGATGACCGCCGCGATGCCTCTCAACGCATCGAGCTCTGCTACACGTCTGCCCATCTCCGATTTTCACCCAACGCGCCCCCTGACGGCAGGTCGCGCCCTTTTCTTAATCCAACAGAAGAGACAGGAGACCCAACCCAATCTTACGAAGAAGGTGAGCTCATGCAAACCTGATGGAACCTGCTGACCAGCCTGGCGGCGGAAGGATTCAGAGGAAGACTCTCGGGCTAACCTCTTGGAAAGTCGAGACCGGTCGGGCAAGATCCTTGTCGATTCGGTTCGACTGCTTTCCGGGAGCCACCCACCATGAATCCTCCTCGCTTGCCAGGAATTTCACGCATCCACATTCTTTCACTTTTGCTCGCGGCCGCCTGTGCGAGCATGGGCAGGGCCGAGGAGCCCTTGCAGGTCCTTCGGCCAGACGAAGCGCCCAGAGAGATGCTTGGAAAAGCTCTCAGAGCCCAAATCCATGAGCTTCTCGAAAAGCGCAAGCAGGATGTCGCGGCCTTGAAAACACCCGAGGCCGTGAAACAACGTCAGGAAAAACTCCGAGCTCTCTTCTTCGAGGCGCTGGGAGATTTGCCAGAGAAAACCCCGCTCAACGCTCGGGTGGTTGGGGAGGAGAAGCGTGACGGATACCGCGTGGAACGCGTGGTGTACGAGAGCCGGCCCGGCCATCATGTCACCGCGGCCCTCTACCTGCCCGACGCCAAGGGGCCGGTCCCCGGCGTGCTCGTCCCGTGCGGGCATAGCGCGAATGGGAAAGCGGGCGGAACGTATCAGCAAGTTTGCCATCTCATGGCCAAGAACGGGCTGGCGGTCCTCTGTTATGATCCCGTCGGGCAAGGGGAACGGCTTCAACTCCTCAACGACCAGGGGAAAGCCGCGATCGCCGGCAGCACGACCGAGCACACCATGTCGGGAATCGGCTCGCTCCTGGTTGGCCGTTGCCTCGCGGCGTATCGCATCTGGGACGGCTTTCGGAGCATGGATTACCTGGCGTCTCGTCCTGAAGTGGACCCCGACCGGCTTGGCTGCACGGGGAACTCGGGGGGTGGTACCCTCACCGCCTACCTGATGGCGCTCGATCCGCGGATCAGCGTGGCGGTCCCCTCCTGCTATATCACCTCGCTCGACCGCCTCTTCGCCACCATCGGCCCACAAGACGCCGAGCAGAACATTCCAGGACAGGTCGCCTTCGGGCTCGATCACGCGGATTTCGCGATCTTGCGAGCCCCCAAGCCCACCTTGTTCTCGGTCGGTACGCGCGACTTTTTTGACATCCAGGGGAGTTGGGATACGTTCCGCGAGGTCAAGCTGATCTATGGTCGCCTGGGTTACGGCGAACGCATGGACCTGTTCGAGTCGGACGAACCGCACGGGTTCACCTCGCCTCGGCGCGTGGCCGCCACCCGATGGCTCCGGCGCTGGCTGCTCAAGATCGACGACGCCATTGTCGAACAAGAGTTCACGCCAGTCTCCGACGATCGCTTGCAAGTCACCAAGTCGGGTCAGGTGCTCTCGGAGTTCCAGGGGAAGTCGGTCTTCGACCTGAACATTGAACGGGCCGAGGAACTGGCCAAGGCCCGGCAAACCTCGTCCACCAAGGAAGGGAAGGCAACCCTACTTCGCCAGGTCCGAAAGTTAATCGGGCTCGCGGAGAACGGGGAACCCGCCCAACGTGAGGACCGAGGGAAAACGAATCGATCCGGCCTGGGCATCGAGAAGCTGGTTTATACCACCGAGCAAGGGATCCAGATCCCCGCGCTTCGGATCACCCCTGAGAAACCGGCCACGGGGGCTCGTCTCGCGATCGTGGTCGGGGATGACTCGTGGGAGAATCTCCTGGCCAATAGCCAGGTCGAGTCCCTGTTGCGCGAGGGACGCGCGGTCCTTCTCCCCGCGCTTCGCGGAATGGGAGAAACGGCCCCCTCGACGAAGGTTGGAGCTTTCGGCGCGGATGAGCGCGAAGCCTTCCTCGGACTCCACCTCAATCGTCCCTTGCTGGGCCAAAGGACCGGTGATCTCCTGGCCGTGATCGCCAAGGAGGTGAATGGTTCCGACCAACAGGTGGACCTGGTCGGGCTGGGCCAGGCCGGCCCCATCGCCTTGCACGCGGCCGCCCTTGATGAGAAGGTCAACGCGCTGAAGGTTGTGAGTGCCATCACCTCCTGGTCCGACGTGGTCAAGACTCCCAAAACGCGCGGTCAGCTTGGTAACACGGTCCCAGGGGCCCTGGCATCGTATGACCTGCCGGACCTCGCCGCTTCGATCACCCCTCGAAAGCTCGAGATCCTGGCGCCGGTCGACCCGAACGGGCTCCCCTTGGCGATGGAGGAGGCGGCCGAAACCTACCGCGTGGCGAAGGAAGCGTATCGCGAGGGAAAGTCGGTCGATCAGTTCTCGATCGAGCCCGGCCCCCCCTTGCCGACGCGACACCCCCTGGTCAGGGCCGTCGATCTCAAGGTGGGGGAGTCGCAAGAGGTCCGACTCTCCAATGATCAGAAAGCAACGGTCAAACTCATCGCCGTGGAGGAAACGCGCGACCCGATCCGCCAGGCGGTTCGCGGGGCCAAGGTCAAGGTTGAGGTCAACGGCAAGGAAGCAACCCTCGGCACGGGCAATTACCACCTTCCCGTCGTGGTCGGCAGAGTCCAGGTTGACTGCCCCGTGACCGGTGGCTATCCCTCCAACAGCGGTGAAAACGGCTGGGGCATCGAGAAGGACGCGCGAATTCGCCTCTGGCCGGCGCGGTCCCCTTGGATTGAACCGGCCACCTTTTCTTATCCGGTCGGCCAGCGCTGGTTCGCAACCTACACGCAGATGGCGAACGAGCCGGTCTATGTGGACGGAGGAGAGAAGCCCGATTCCAAGAAGATCTACTACCACACCGGCCTCGACATCGGAGGGGCCGAGGGGATGGTCGAGGTTCGGGCCGCGACGGACGGGGTGGTCGTCAGCTCCGGCACCACCTTGGCCCCTGGCTTCGAAAACACCCCCGCCCGGCCCCGCTATGACGTGGTCTACCTGCTCGATGACCAGGGGTGGTATTACCGGTACAGCCACATGCTGACGATCGACCCCGCCATCAAGGTGGGGGCCAAGGTCAAGCAAGGGCAGAAGCTTGGCGTGCTCGGCAAGGAAGGGGCGAGTGGAGGTTGGTCGCACCTCCACTTCGAGATCAAGAGCCGGCAGCCCTCCGGCAAGTGGGGGACCCAGGAAGGCTACGCGTTCCTCTGGCAGGCCGCCCTGCGCCAGCAAGCGCCGAGCCTCGTCGCGGTGGCCCGGCCCCACCACCTGATCTGGTCGGGGGAACGCGTGACACTCGACAGTTCGAAGTCCTGGGCCAAGGCCGGTCGCGTCTCCAAGCACGAGTGGAGCTTTGACGACGGAACCAAGGCCAACGGGGCCAAGGTCGAGCGCACCTATGAGAAACCGGGCGTCTATGCCGAGACCCTCAAGGTCACCGACCGCGAAGGCAGGGTCGATTACGACTTCGCCGTGGTGCAGGTTCTCGACCGGGCCAATCCCAACCAACTTCCTCCCACGATCCACGCGGCCTTCATGCCCACCTCGGGCATTCAGCCCGGTCAGAAGGTCACCTTCAAGGTCCGCACCTTCCGCACCACCCACGGTGAGGAGACCTGGGACTTCGGCGACGGCTCTCCGACCGTAACCGCCCACTCCGACGGAACCGTCAAGGCGCTGGCCAAGGACGGGTATGCCGTGACCACCCACCAGTTTGAGAAACCGGGGCACTACATCGTCCGAGTTGAGCGATCCAACCCGCACGGAGCCAAGGCCACCGCCAAGCTCCATGTGGTTGTGAAAGACCCTAACTCCAAAACGGAGTGAAGCGGCCAAAGTCGGTTGCCCAGAAGAAGACCAGGTTGGGGCTGGCCCGTCTCCATCCGAACGTGAGCCAGCCCCTTTTCAGTGCATGTTCAAAGCGAACCACCCCGCCCTCGAACAGCGATGCTCTTGCATCGCAAGGGTGATTCGACTAATGTTAAACTGGTTGCATCGATTCACGTTGACGGCCTCCCCTTCAAGCAAGGCAAGCCGTCGCCCCCTGCCTCCACCCACTGCCAGACGACCCACACGCACGATCATGAGTTCGGCCCTGCCAGGACATTCAAACTTAACTCAAGTTGTGCGACGGACTTAAGCTCTAACACAAGGAGTCCGCGGTCATGAATTCTCGTTGGCTCCTCTCCTTAGTTCTCATTGCCTACGCCGGTGTGCCGCTCCGTGCGGCGGAACCGAAACGTAAGCTGACGTACGAGCAGGATATCCGCCCTCTCCTGAAGGCGCAGTGCTTCCAATGCCACGGCGAAGAGACGTCGATCAAGGGAAAGCTCGACCTTCGGCTCGTCCGGTTCATGAAGAAGGGGGGCGTTTCCGGCGAGGCGATCGTCCCCTTCGAACATGAGGAAAGCCTGGTCTGGCAGCGCGTCTTCGACGACGAGATGCCTCCCATCGACAAGAAACTCACCGCCGAGCAGAAGCAACTGATCGCCACCTGGATCGATCAGGGAGCCGAGACCGCCCGGCCCGAACCCGAAACACTGGCCGCCGGCCTTGAGCCGACCGACGAAGAAAAATCGTTCTGGTCGTTCCAGCCGATTCGGCGCGTCGATCCTCCGAAGGTCGCGGCGGCCGACCGAGTCCGCACCCCCATCGACGCGTTCTTGCTCGGTAAGCTCGAGTCGAATGGGGTCGGCTTTTCGCCCGATGCCGACCGCTTGACCCTGATCCGACGCGTCGCGTTCACCCTGACCGGCCTTCCGCCCACACCGGCCGAGGTTGAGACTTTCCTCAAGGACGAGTCCGCCAACGCCTATGAGCTCATGGTGGAACGCTACCTGAACGCGCCTCAGTATGGCGAGCGCTGGGCCCGGCACTGGCTCGACGTGGCGGGGTATGCCGACAGCGACGGATACACCGTCAAGGACGCCGTTCGCCCTTATGCGTACAAGTATCGCGACTACCTGATCCGTTCCTTGAATCAAGACCGTCCCTGGGACGAGTTGATCCGCGAGCAGCTCGCCGGAGACGAGATGGTCAAGCCCCCCTACGGCGACCTGCCCCCGGCCGATATCGACAAGCTGATCGCCACCGGCTTCCTGCGCATGGGACCAGACGGAACCAGCGACCCCTCGGCCGAGGCCAAGCTCGCCCAGAACGACACGATCGTCGAAACGATCAAGATCGTCTCCACCTCGATGCTCGGCCTGACAATCGGGTGTGCCCAGTGCCACGCGCATCGGTACGACCCAATCTCCCACGAGGACTACTTTCAGTTCCGTGCCCTCTTCGAGCCCGCTTACAACCCCGCCAAGTGGCGGGTACCCAATGCCAGACTCGTCTCGCTCTGGACCAAACTCGACCGCGAGAAGGCTGGAGAAGTCGATCGTGAGATTCAGAAGATCAACAAGGACCGGGCGAGCGAAGTCCAAAAGCTCATGAAAGCGACACTCGAGAAAGAGCTCGAGTCGGCCCCTAAAGAGCTTCATGCCTCTCTGCGCAAAATCTTCGAGACCTCCGCGAAGAGACGGACCGCCGAGCAGCTCAAGCTGCTCAAAACTTATCCACGCGTTAACATTACCCCCGGTAACGTCTACCTCTACGACCGAAGGGCTTTTAACGCTCTCACCAAGCGATTCGATGACCTCGTGGCCAAGGCCCGGGCCAAACGACCGCCGGAAGACTTCGTGCATGCCCTAACCGAGATTCCCGGCGAAGTGCCGGTCACCAAGCTCTTCTACCGAGGAGATATCCAACAGCCCAGGCAAGCGATCGAGCCGGGCGAGGTGGCCGTCCTCACAGCCGCCGCGGGCAAACCGAAGATTCCCGTGGACGACCCGGACGTCCCCACCACGGGAAGACGCCTCGCTTATGCGAAACACCTCACCAGCGGCAAGCATCCGCTCGTGGCTCGGGTCCTCGTCAACCGCGTCTGGCTCAACCACTTCGGCCAGGGGATCGTCAATACCCCGGGCGACTTCGGTAAGCTGGGCGAACCTCCCTCCCACCCCGAGCTGCTCGACTGGTTGGCCGACGAGTTCATGAGCCAAGGGTGGTCGCTCAAACGCCTTCATCGCCTGATTCTGACCTCGACCGCCTTCCGGCAATCCTCCCAGCGCGATCCCAGGGTCGAAGCCATCGACCCCGACAACCGCCTGCTCGGCCGGATGTCGATCCGTCGGCTCGAGGCCGAGTCCGTGCGCGACGCCATCCTCACGGCGAGCGGCAAGCTCACTCCCACCCTGTACGGACCTCCCGTTCCCGTCGCCCCCGACGAAGGGGGACAGATCATCCTCGGTGTCGATAACCGAGATGGCGCGGGCCGGCCCACCGGAAAGCGTGGGCAGTTGGGCGATGCCGAATGGCGGCGGGCCCTGTACATCCAGGTCCGTCGAACCTTCCCGCTCGACCTGCTCGAGTCGTTCGATGCCCCCTTGATGAGCCCGAACTGTGAGCGGCGAACCAGTTCGACCGTGGCCCCCCAATCGTTGATCATGATGAACAACGACTTCGTGGTCGACCAGTCCGACGTCCTTGCCGATCGCCTCATGCGTGAAGCGGGCAACGACCCCGCCGATCAGGTCCGACTGGCCTGGAAACTGGCCCTCGCACGCGACCCACGGCCCGAGCAGGTGTCTTCAGCCTTGCGGTTCCTGAAAGAGCAAGAGACGGACTTCACCCAGCAAGCGGCGAACGCCAAGGCCAACCCGCCCGCTTCCACCAAACGCAAGAGCCCAGCACCCGTCAAGCGAGATCCCACTCGCCGGGCGCTCGCAAGCTTCTGTCATGTGCTGTTCAGCTCAAACGCATTCTTGTACGTCGATTAATTCCGGAAGGAAGTGCGATGCCGGACATCACGAACACAAACGCGATCTCGACTCGGAGACACTTTCTGGCGAGCCAGGGGATGAGCATCGGCTCGCTCGCCCTCACGTGGATGCTTCACCAGGATAAGGCGTTCGCCGCCCCCGA
>Ga0182738_1007085_pt1 | contig 11460 bp, 15 predicted proteins | sample eDN5th30CBELigMG_FD_128876 | JGI IMG/M metagenome (GOLD analysis project Ga0182738, IMG submission 128876) | Enriched Miracle-Growth compost microbial communities from Emeryville, California, USA - eDNA 5th pass 30_C BE-Lig MG (version 2)... ...
CCTCCGATATTTCCAACCACCGCCTGCAAGCCTTGGCGGAATGGAAAGCTGTGGCTGGGACAATTGCCTAAACGGCGTCCGGTTCAGCCAACCACAAGCCGTGACAGTTAAGTTGATAACACCTCCGCGTCAGCTGCCGGCTCTTCCGGCGCGCGGCCCATTGCCGCAACGACGTCGACGATATCGGGAAGGTCGTCGTCGGGATCCCCGCCCAACTTGCGCCCTGGTGCCATCGCTACAGTTTCCCGCCCAGGCGCAAGCCGGCTTCGAAGGAAGCGAGCGGCAGGAACAGGGATAATGGCCGATCGTCGAGGCTCAAGGCGCCGTAGGTACGATACCACTTCGCAACCCGCTCGTCCTTGGCATCGATGAACATCAGCGTTCCGCCGACTTCGGTGGCGGCGCGAATGCAGCGCAGGCCCGCCGCCATCAGCAGTTGGCCGCCCAATCCCTTGCCCTGCTCACTTCGCGACACGGCAAGACGCGCCAGACGAAACCCTCCAACCGCGTAGCGGCCATGACCTTTGCGGAATCGTTCCGGAACCCGCTCGAACTCGGCCTCGGCGGGGCTGAGTGTATAGAAGCCGAGAACGGCCGCATCGCCCTTCGCCACGGCAAGAAACGTCTTCGAGGCGCCGCGCTCATGGTTCTTGCGCGCGTGGTTTCGCAAAAAACCGTTCATGGCGCCGTCGCCGCAATCGAAATTCTCTCGGTCGTGGTGGCGGCCGACCGGTTCCTCGCGCCAATCGGGAAGACTCATAGATCAGCCGGCAGGGCGCGCGCGGCGGCGATCATCTTCTCATTCGGGGCAGGGGGGTTCTCCAGCGCTTCCAGAACCTTGAGCGTGTCACGCTCGGACAGTACGATACGGTCGTTGCGCTTGATGATGTCGCGCGACGCTTCAAGGACGGTGCGCAGCACGAAATCGGTGATGCCGGCGGCGCCGGCGATCTCGGTGGCGCGCAGGATCATGGCCTTGTCGGCGGGCTTGATGCGAAACGACATGCGCTGGCTGTCGCTGACGGCGGCGCGAGGCATCCTTTTTGTCCTTAGCGTCGATTTTCGATGCGGCTAAGGTAGCTCTGGAGGGTTTTCGTGTCAAGTTGTACAGTTTCATGCCACACATTCTTATAACGACCGATAATGCAACATTATCGCTCGTTTAAGATAAGCGACAGGCGCGGCGGATTTTGCGCAATTGCGTTGCCAAAAGCGCCGCCATGATTCATCCTATTGCCGATGATTCTGCGCCCCAAATCCTCTCCGCGCCACCGGGACCCTATGCTCGGTGCCGCCGTGGATGCCCCGGCGGTGGTGTTGCCCGGCTGGCTGCGCCGAACTGTTCCAGACGCCGAAGTCACTGCAGCGCCAGGCATCGAGGATGTTGCGATCGCCGCCGGGGCCGCGATCGGTGTCCTCGATGGGGTGGTCCGCCGGCAGGAGCGGTGGGCCGGTGTTTGGCGTCAGCGGCTGGCACTGGCCGCCGCCGCAGCGACAGCGAAGCAGTCAGGCCGCGTCGAGGACGAAGCGGCGCTGCGCGACGCCGTGCTGCTGACGAAGCCCGGCGATGATGTCGGCCCCGCCGGCCGGATGCTCTTGGGCTGGCACCGGCTGGCAGCACGACCGGCAGAAAATCTGCTGACCGGGGATGACCTCGGCGCCGTGGTGGAGGAATTTGGCCATGCGCACGACGACGGCGCGCTCGGCGATCTCGTGGGTGACGTTCGCCGCCTCTCCGCATGTGGGATGGTCGAGATGGTGGTTGGCGCCTTCTCCGCGACCGAGCGATACCGTCTTGGGCGCCCCGCCGGCGCCTGGCTCGCCGACGCTCTGGTCGCGCAACGGCTGGACTGGACTCAAGCGGTGCCGCTGCTCGGAGCGGAGGTCAATGCGGTTGGTCCCGCTCGTCCGCGACGATCCGGAGCCGGCATCGCGGCGAGCATCGACGACGAAAGCACCCGGGCGAAAAATCTGCTTGCCGCGCTGGCGCGCGCTGCGGTGCGCGCCGTCGACCTGTCGGCCGAACTCGGACGCCGGGCGGACCGGTTGCTCGGTTTCGCTCCAAAACTCAGGGCCAAGGCGGCGGACGCAGTGGTCGAAAGGCTTCTTTCGGATGACGCGATCGTGGCGTCGGAGAAAATAGCCGGCATGAGCGATCGCGGCCTGCGTCGGCTGTTCGACCGGCTGGTCGAGCTCGGCGCCGTGCGCGAGCTCTCCGGCCGCTCCACCTTCCGCATCTATGGGCTGTGAAGACCATGGCGGAGAGTGCACGTAGGAGAAGGGGAGGGCAGGGAGGTGAACGACGATCAGCTGACCAGCGACCAGGGGACCGCCTGTTTGATCGGGAGCTGGATCATCTGCCGCCGGAGGCGCGCTGGCGCGAATGGATGAACCGGGTCGAGGCGACCATTTTCGCTGCCAGTGAACCGGTGACACGCGAGGTCCTTGCACGGATCGTCGGCAAGAGCTGCAGCATCGACCTCTTGATCGACGACATCCGCGAGGAACTGCGCGGCCGGCCCTACGATCTGGTCGCCGTCGCCGGCGGTTTTAAGCACCTCACGCGCCCAGCCTATGCCGATGCCATCCGCGCGGCGTTGGGCGCGAACGAACAGGGACAAAAAGACCTGACGCAGTCCGAGGTGCTGGTGCTGATGTGCATCGCCTACTTCCAGCCGATCACGCGTGGCGAATTGTCGAGCTTTTTCGGCAGGGAAGTGTCGCGCGATCTGATCGGCCATCTGCGCGGCGCAAAGCTGATCGCCTCCGGTCCAAGAAGCCCGACGCCTGGCGCGCCCTACACCTACGTCACGACAAAAGAGTTCCTGATCGAGTTCGGGCTCGATACGTTGCGCGATCTGCCGGATTTGGAGGCGCTCGAGGATGCCGGGCTGCTGTCGAAGGAAAAGCTGCTGGCCGGGGATATTCCGGCCGGGCTGGCGGGCGGCGACAATGGTGGGCATGAAGAACCAAGCATCGACGCCGGTGAGGGCGGGTCATGAGTTTTCTGCCGCCGTTCGCCCAATATCTTTTGCAAAGTTGGCCGTTTCGCGCGAACAGAATAGGCAGCAGATAGTTCGCATAGCTGTTGATAGCTCGCGCCGGCGTCAGCTATATTGATGGTAGGAGAACGCGATGTCTGAGGCCTTGAGGATCGCGCACGGGCCTTTCGGTCGCGTGGCATTGCTCGACATGGACAGAAGCCTGGTGCGCCACGCGCATCCCCATTGCCATGTCCTCTTGAAGGTCGAGGGTGACAACACGCAGTTCCTCGTCGGCGAACACGTCGCGCCTCTTACCGACAAACTCGCCGTTCTGGTCAATGCCTGGGAGCCGCATGCCTATGTGCACGACCCCAGGCGCGGCCGCACCATCATTCTCGCGCTCTACATCGAGCCGAAATGGCTGGCAGAGTTCCGACCCAACTGGGAGGCGAGTTCCGGCGCCGGTTCCGTTGCAAAATTGTCGTCTGGCAATAGAAACTCTGGGAACGACCCCAGCCTCATGCGGCAGCGATGATTTCGAATTGCTCGGCGATGGGCGGATTTGGATTGAAGGCATACCTCGCCTGTCGTTTTCGCATCATGTGGATCATCTCGATCCCGCCCAGCGTGGCGATAGCGCTTGCGAATGATTTGAAACCGAGCATAGGCCGTACACGACACTTGACGCGCCGGTGATCCTGCTCGATGCGGTTGTTGAGGTACTGGCTCTTTCGGATGCGGATCGGCTTGAGCCGCCGCCGCGACCGATTCCGCAGCCGGCTTTCCGCGTCACAGGAAAGGATCGCCTCGCGATTCGTCTGGCTGCCGTCGATGACGATGCGCTCGGGGCGGCCGTGACGCTGCAACGCCTTGCGCAGGAAGCGTTTGGCCGCGGGCAGATCACGATGCTCGCTGAACCAGAACTCGACGGTGTCGCCGACGCTGTCGATGGCGCGATAGAGATACATCCAGCGGCCGCGAACCTTGATATAGGTTTCGTCGATATGCCACCTTCCGCTGACGGCACGCTTGCGCCGATTGAAGCGTTTCAGCAGCAAGGGCGAGAAGTGAACGACCCAGCGGTGGATCGTCGAATGATCGATACTGATGCCGCGCTCGGCCATCATTTCCTTCAAATCGCGAAGGCTCAAGCCGTAGGCCAGATACCAGCGAACGCAAAGCAGAATGACGGACTGGTCGAAATGGCGGCCCTTGAACATCTGAACTCTCCGGCGAAACACCAGAGGCCATGCCATGCGCCTGGTTACCGAAAACTTTGCAACACAGCCGGGCAAGGTGCCGCTGTTTCTCGAACAGGGCGAACCGCAGACCGACCTCGAAGGCGGCCAGACGGTCGGCGTTGCGATCGAGCGCGGCGGCCGCCGCATGGTCTATGTGCCGGGCTGCGCGCGCATGACGCCGGCGCTGGCCAAGCGCCTGGCGGGCGCCGATCTCGTCTTCTTCGACGGCACGCTGTTTGCCGACGACGAGATGGTGCGGGCCGGCACGGGCGCCAAGACCGGCCGCCGCATGGGCCATATGCCGATGAGCGGGCCGGACGGCAGCATGGCCGCGTTCGACGGGCTGGAGGTCGGCCGCAAGGTCTATATCCACATCAACAACACCAACCCGGTCTGGCGCGACGGGCCCGAGCGGCGCGCGATTGCGTATCTGGGCTGGGAAGTCGCCAAAGACGGTCTGGAGATTGCGCTGTGAGGCAGGCTGACGACAGGCAGGCTTTCGAGGCCCGGTTGCGCGCCATCGGCGCCGAACGCTACCACGACAAGCATCCGTTCCATCACCTGCTGCATTCGGGCGGTTGCAACGCGACCCAGGTGCGCGCCTGGGTCGTCAACCGTTACTATTATCAAAGTCGCATCCCGATGAAGGACGCCGCTTTCCTGTCGCGCTGCGAGGACCCGTGGCTGCGCCGCGTCTGGCGCTCGCGCATCGAGGACCATGACGGCGGCGTGGAGGAAGGCGGCGGCATCCGCCGCTGGCTGATGCTGGCGCAAGCCGTCGGCCTCGATCCCGCCTATGTCGCCTCGGCCAAAGGCGTGCTGCCGGCGACGCGCTTCGCGGTCGACGCCTATGTCGCCTTCGTGCGCGAGAAGCCGCTTGTCGAGGCGGTCGCCGCCTCGCTGACGGAGCTGTTTGCGCCGCGCATCCATTCCGAGCGCATCGCCGGGCTTCTGGAACACTACGCCTTCGCCAACGAGCACGCGCTGTCTTATTTCCGCCGCCGGCTGTCCGAGGCGCCGAAGGACGTGGCGCTGGGGCTGGGCTTCGTGCTCGACCATGCCGATACCGCCGAAAAGCAGGATGCGGCGGCCGCCGCGCTGACCTTCAAGACCGACGTGCTGTGGGCGCAGCTCGACGCGCTCTATTCGGCCTATGTCGCGCCCGGCCGCATTCCGCCCGGCGGCTGGAACGGCCGCGACGGCGTGGTCGCGGCCGGCGGCGAAGAAAGCGATGAGACGGCGAAGATGGAGACGGTGTCATGACCACGCCCGCAGCCCTTCGCATAGACGGCTCCGCGCGGCTCAGGCTGGCGCGCGGCGTGCGGTTGCACCGCGACGAGGTGCGCGGTCAGACCGTGCTGCTGGCGCCGGAACGGGCGATGGCGCTGGACGACATAGCCCAGCGCATCGTCGCGGCGCTCGACGGCAAGCGCACGCTCGACGCCGTCATCGACGGCTTCACAGAGGCCTTCAACGCGCCGCGCGACGAGATCGCCGCCGACGTGCTCGCCTTCGTGCGCGAATTGGCCGACCGCCGCATGCTGGAGGAGATGCCATGACCGCCCATCCGGCGTCGCGCGAACGCACCGCCGCCGCGGTTACAGTGCCGATGGCGCTGCTGGCCGAACTGACGCATCGCTGCCCGCTCGCCTGCCCCTATTGCTCGAACCCGCTGGAACTGACGCGCGCCGACGAGGAGTTGAGCACGGCCGAATGGATCGGCGTGTTCGAGCAGGCGGCCGCGCTCGGCGTTTTGCATCTGCATCTGTCGGGCGGCGAGCCGGCTTCGCGCCGCGACCTGGTCGAACTGGTGGCGGCGGCGGCGCGCCTGTCGCTCTATTCCAACCTCATCACCTCCGGCGTCGGGCTGACCGAGACGCGGGTGAAGGCGCTGGCCGACGCCGGGCTCGATCATGTCCAGCTTTCCATCCAGGGCACCAGTGCCGAAACGGCCGACCGTATCGGCGGCTACAAGGGCGGCTACCAGCGCAAGCTCGCCGTCGCCGGCTGGGTGGCGGGGGCCGGCCTGCCGCTCACCGTCAACGCCGTCTGCCACCGGCAGAACATGGACGAACTGGAGGCGATGATCGCGCTGGCGGTCGAACTCGGCGCGCGCCGCATCGAGGTCGCCACCGTGCAGTTCCACGGCTGGGCCGACCGCAACCGCGCCGCGCTGATGCCGACGCGCGAACAGGCGGCCGCCGCGACCGTGCTGGTCGCTGCCGCGCGCGAGCGCTACAAGGGCGTCATCGTCATCGACTACGTGCCGGCCGATCATTTCGCCACCTACCCCAAGGCCTGCATGGGCGGCTGGGGCAAGGTGGGGCTCAACGTGACGCCGTCGGGCAAGGTGCTGCCGTGCCACGCGGCCGAGACGATCCCGTCGCTGACGTTCGAGAGCGTGCGCGACCTGCCGCTGGAGCGCATCTGGCGCGAGGGCGCGGCGTTCAACGCCTTTCGCGGCACCGACTGGATGCAGGAGCCGTGCCGCAGTTGCGAGCGGCGCGACATCGATTTCGGCGGCTGCCGCTGCCAGGCGATGGCGCTCGCCGGAGACCCCGCCGCCACCGATCCGGTCTGCGTGCGCTCGCCCCTGCACGGCTTGCTGGTCGAGGCGGCCGAGCGCGATGCCGCGGCGGAAGCCGGAGCGTTCGTCTATCGCGGACGCTGACGCCGTTCATGCGGGTGGGATGGCACACACGACGGAGCGGGTGAGGAAGCGCTTCTCGCGGCCGTTGTCGAGCGAAAACATGCCGCCGCGCCCCGCGACCACGTCGAGGATCAGGTCGGTGTGTTTCCAGACTTCGTATTGCGATTCGCTGATATAGACGGGCGTATCCCCGATGGTGCCGAGCAGCACGTCGCGGTCGCCGACGATATAATCGCCGCGCGGATAGCACATCGGCGAGGAGCCGTCGCAGCACCCGCCCGACTGATGGAAAAGCACCGGGCCGTGGTCGGCGACGATTTCGTTGAGGAGTGCGACCGCCTCCGGGGTCGCGGTGACCTTGTCGAGCGATTTTCTCTGGGCCATGGCCGGCTCCTGCCTTGAAGCGGGCCAGGCGCGGCGTTGCCGCCGCGCCTGGTGTCTGGAGTTCTCAGAAGAAGCCGAGCTTCTTCGGGCTGTAGCTGACCAGCAGGTTCTTGGTCTGCTGGTAGTGGTCGAGCATCATCTTGTGGTTCTCGCGGCCGATGCCGGACTGCTTGTAGCCGCCGAAGGCGGCGTGCGCGGGATAGGCGTGGTAGCAGTTCGTCCATACGCGGCCGGCCTGGATGGCGCGGCCGAAGCGGTAGGCGCGGTTGCCGTCGCGGGTCCACACGCCCGCGCCCAGGCCGTAGAGCGTGTCGTTGGCGATCGACAGCGCCTCGCCCTCGTCCTTGAAGGTGGCGACGGAAACGACCGGCCCGAAGATTTCCTCCTGGAAGACGCGCATCTTGTTGGTGCCCTGGAAGACGGTCGGCTTGACGTAATAGCCGCCGGCGAGGTCGCCGGGCAGCTTGTTCTGCTCGCCGCCGGTCAGCACCTTGGCGCCCTCCTGGCGGCCGATGTCGAAATAGGACAGGATCTTTTCAAGCTGCTCGGACGAGGCCTGCGCGCCGACCATGGTCGCCGGATCGAGCGGGTCGCCCTGGACGATGGCCTCGACGCGCTTGACCGCGCGCTCCATGAACTTGTCATAGATCTTCTCGTGCACCAGCGCGCGGCTCGGGCAGGTGCAGACCTCGCCCTGGTTGAAGGCGAACATGACGAAACCTTCGATCGCCTTGTCGAGGTAGTCGTCGTCTTCGGTCATGACGTCCTGATGGAAGATGTTGGGCGACTTGCCGCCCAGTTCCAGCGTCACCGGGATCAGGTTCTGCGAAGCATACTGCATGATCAGGCGGCCGGTCGTCGTCTCGCCGGTGAAGGCGATCTTGGCGATGCGCGGGCTGGACGCCAGCGGCTTGCCGGCCTCGAGGCCGAAACCGTTGACGATGTTGAGCACGCCCGGCGGCAACAGGTCGCCGATCAGGTCCGCCCACACCATGAGCGAGGCCGGCGTCTGCTCGGCCGGCTTCATCACCACGCAGTTGCCGGCGGCGAGCGCGGGAGCGAGCTTCCAGCAGGCCATCAGCAGCGGGAAGTTCCACGGGATGATCTGGCCCACGACCCCCAGCGGCTCATGGAAGTGATAGGCGACTGTGTCGTGGTCGATTTCCGAGATGCCGCCTTCCTGGCCGCGCAGCACGCCGGCGAAATAGCGGAAATGGTCGACGGCCAGCGGCACGTCGGCGGCGGTTGTTTCGCGGATCGGCTTGCCGTTGTCCCAGGTCTCGGCGAGCGCCAAAAGGTCGAGATTGTCTTCCATGCGGTCGGCGATGCGGTTGAGGATAAGCGCGCGCTGCGCCGGTGCCGTCTTGCCCCAGCCGTCCTTGGCCTTATGCGCGGCGTCGAGGGCCGCTTCGACGTCTTCCGGCTGGCTGCGGGCGATTTCGCACAGCGGGCGGCCGTTCACCGGCGAGACGTTGTCGAAATATCTGCCGGCCTTGGGCGCGACCCATTCGCCGCCGATGAAATTGTCGTAGCGCTTGGCAAAGGGAACCTTGGCGGTTCGCGAGAATTCAACCTTGTTCATGTCATCCTCCCGGAAGGGTGCAGCGGGATGCGGCACATCGCAGGGCAGGGTTGGCCAGAAAAGCCGCCCTGTCAGCCCGGCCGGGAGCGACGGAAGGGCGAGACTGTCGCATTTCTGCGACAGTCCGGCCAGCAAGGTTCAGTGCGTGCGGCGAATGCCGAAGCGGTTCAGCTTGCGGTGCAGCGTAGCGCGCGAGATGCCGAGTCGCTGGGCAGCGGCCGAGACGTTGCCGTCGGCACGTGCCAACGCCCGATGGAGCGCCCCGCGTTCGGCCTCTTCGAGGTCTTCGGCTGCCCGGTCCTGGCCGCCCACGATATCGGCAACCGGCAGGCGCCGCGCCAGAATCTCGTCGGTGAGGCCGTGTGCAAGGCGCGCCTGCCTGGTCGCGCCGATAACCATGTCGTCGGCGTCGACCGCTACCATGGCACTCGGATTGGCTTCGGTGGCGGGCGTCAACAGGATGCGGGCGCCGGAGAAGGCCTGCCTGAAATTGTCGGCCTCGATGCGGCGTGCCGCGTCGCGCACGGTCAGTCCGATCAGGCTGACGAAGCCTTCCGTCAATTCGGCCCGACAGGAGGACACATCGAGTGCGGCGGCGATATTGCCCTCATGGTCGTAGATCGGGGCGGTCGAGCAGGACAAGGCCGTGTTGCGCGCGAAAAAGTGCTGGTCGCGATGAATTGTCAGCGCGCGCTGTTCGACCAGACACGTGCCGATGCCGTTGGTGCCTTCGGCGTCCTCGCTCCACACGTTGCCGGTCCACAAGCCCCAGTCCTCGAAGGTCCTGTCGTCGCCCGGGGCACCGCGCCGGTCCACCGGTATGCCGTCGCGGTCCGCCAGAAGCACGCAGCAGCCGACGCCGCTCATGGCCAGATAGAGACGGTCGAGGCTGCTTTGGGCGACGTGGACAAGCGGTTCGATGCGCGCCCGGGCATGGCGCAACTCGGCATCGCTGATGCGTAAGGGAAGCTTGGCTTCACCGGGATCGAGCCGGTGCAGGCTGGAGGAGCGCCGCCAGGACGCCACCAGTGCCGAGCGCGCCGCCTCGCCGGTGCCGAGGGCGGCGTGAATCCTGCCCGCATGTTGCGTGGCGATACTGCCCATCGGTTCCTCCCGCGTGCAATGTCGGTGCGGCCTGCGGCCTTTGTCCTTTCACGTCTGCGTGGCCCATTTGGTATCGGCTCCACCGGCTGGGTCAATTGGCCCTTAGGCCAAGGCCCGACGGAGGCGGCGTGGCCCGCCTTACTCTCCGTACGGCATCCGGATGTTTTTTGAAGCACTGTAAACTTACCGTTCTTTGGTCGAGAATTAGGCAGGCAGACGGCGTTCAAGCGGCTTGAAGACGAGCAACGTCGTTCCACATTCGCATCGCAGTTTCCCGATTATGCCGGGATGCCATCTCATGGCGGGGAATGTGAAGAGGTTGGCGATTGGATCATCGATAGAGACGAAGCGTTGGAGTTGACCTGCTGACTTGAAACACATCATGATCCGTTCCCTTCGCTGGATCGGCTGATGGGAATTTTCCGCCCGGTTGTTCGAGCCTTTGTGTGACCGGTGCTCAATACCAGGCATAATCTCCAGCCGTGCTGCATCATACGACCGAAGCTTGTCGGTGATCATGACACGCGGTGGCTGGCCCTTTCCTTTCAGTAGCTTGCGCATCAAACGCTTTGCTGCCCTGGTATTTCGACGGTTCTGGACGAAAACATCGAGAACAAAGCCGTCCTGATCAACGGCTCGCCAGAGCCAATGCTTCTTGTCCCGAATGGTGACGACGGCTTCGTCGAGGTGCCGCTTGTCACCGAGCCTGCGGCAGAGCGATTACGGATATCCGGCACTGTCGAACCACATCGGGGCGCCCATCAACACCACCCTGATCCTCCATCACAGGGATGATCTGCTTCATCTGGCGGCATCGATCACCACCCGTGCCGTTGTGCCCTCAACGATCTTGAAGAAGCTCTCGGCATCACCGAAGGAAAGCCAGCTCGCAAGGGCGCTACGGCAACTCGGTCGGATCGAGCGGTCGCTCTTCATGAGCGAATGGTATTCGAGCCCGGCACTACGGCGACGGTGTCAGGCCGGCCTCAACAAGGGCGAGGCTGCGCATAAGCTGAAGCGCGCTGTCTTTTTCCACGAACGTGGTGAAATTCGGGATCGGTCGTTCGAAAGCCAGGCGTTCCGCGCCTCCGGCCTCAACCTCGTTGTCAGTGCCATCGTGCACTGGAATACGGTCTATATCGAACGGGCCGTCACTCACTTGCGCAAAATGCATCGCGAAATTCCGGATCACCTGCTCAAGCACATATCGCCGCTGAGCTGGGAACACGTCAATCTGACCGGCATCTACACCTGGGATGCAGAACATCACATGCCTGAAGGCTACCGATCGCTGAGACTGCCGGCTCGGTTACGCCACGCCGCATGATGTTCATGCTCCGTTCGACCTTAGCGTGTCGCTGGGACCAGTTCTTGTTCCGACCCCAACATGGTGGGAGCATAAAAAAGTTGGGGGTCATCAGGCAGCCAACTTGAGGGCATTCTCAGATTTCTGCCGCGCCTCGCGCCAACGCTTGAAATCGTTGTCCAGCGTGCCGTCGAGCACCCGGGTCCGCA
>Ga0182738_1007086_pt1 | contig 11459 bp, 15 predicted proteins | sample eDN5th30CBELigMG_FD_128876 | JGI IMG/M metagenome (GOLD analysis project Ga0182738, IMG submission 128876) | Enriched Miracle-Growth compost microbial communities from Emeryville, California, USA - eDNA 5th pass 30_C BE-Lig MG (version 2)... ...
CCGAGGCGCTCAGTTACCGGCGGCACGCGCCACGGGCTTAGCTCATCTGGAAGAGGGCGCGGGCGGTTGGGCCGGGAACGCCTCGAGATCGGAATCCAGCACCGCCCATTCCGGCTTTTCATCGGTCCAGATCGCCATCGTCGGGGCGAGGCCGTGCGGTTCGTCGAGGAAGCCAAGGCGGAAGGTCATGAACTGTGGCCGGGCGGAGCTCTGCGCGTAGACGGGGGTGCCGCAGTTCGCGCACGTGTGCATCGTCAGCGTGTTGCCGCTCCTCGCCACGTAAGACCATGAAGCGAGCGGCCCGGTCAGCTCGACATCGTCGGTGTTGAACATGGCGTTGTAGCTCGCCCCGCCTCCCGCGAGCTTCTGGCATTGCCGGCACCAGCACTGCCGCACCGCGACCGGCGCGCCGGCGATGCGCGCGCTGACGGCGCCGCAGTTGCATTCGCCCGAATGGCTCATCCGCCGTCTCGTGTCGTGGATTCAGGCATAAGAAAAGCCCCCGCAATCGCGGAGGCTTCCTTTGCTTCCATTCGGCCGCGAGCGAATCGCGGGCACGCGAATCAGCCCTGGCGCGCCTTGAAGCGACGGTTGGTCTTGTTGATCACATAGACCCGGCCGCGGCGCCGAATGACGCGGTTGTCGCGGTGACGGCCCTTGAGCGACTTGAGGCTGTTGACGATCTTCATCTCGGGTCTTCCAAAAACAAGCGCGCCGGAGATGCCCTCCGACGCGGCAATTTCGTGAGCGCCCGTTACTCAGCGCCCCCCCTTAAGTCAACCGTCGCCGCGAATCTCGCCGAGCTTGCGTTCCCACTGCACGGCATGGCGGACGATCGCCTCCAGGTCCTCGAAGCGCGGCTGCCACGGCAGCGTCGCCTTGATGCGCGCATTGCTGGAGATCAGCGCGTCGGGATCGCCCGCCCGGCGCGGGCTGATCACGCGCTCGATCTTCGCGTTCGTAACCCGGTCCACGGTGTCGAGCACTTCCAGCACCGAGAACCCGCGCCCGTAGCCGCAGTTCATGGTCAGCGATTCGAGGGGGTCGGCGATCAGCTTTTCCAGCGCTAGGACGTGCGCGTTCGCGAGGTCGCTGACGTGGATGTAGTCCCGCACGCCGGTGCCGTCCGGCGTGTCGTAATCGGTGCCGAACACCTCGACATGGCCGCGCTTGCCAGTGGCGGCCTCGACCGCGACCTTGATCAGGTGGGTTGCGCCGGCGGTGGACTGCCCGGTCCGGGCTTCAGGGTCGGCGCCCGCGACGTTGAAATAGCGCAGGGCGCAGTAGTTCAGCGGATGCGCCTTGGCGGTGTCGGCCAGCATGATCTCGGTCATCAGCTTCGACATGCCGTAGGGGTTGATCGGGTTCTTCGCCGTATCCTCCGTCACCGGCGAAACGTCGGGAATGCCGTAGACCGCCGCGGTCGAGCTGAAGATGAAATGCGGCACGCCCGCGGTCACCGCTGCTTCGATCAGGGAGCGGCTATTGGCGGTGTTGTTCCGGTAATACTTGAGCGGGTCGGTCACGGATTCCGGCACCACGACCGATCCGGCGAAATGCATGATCGCGCGGATGCCCTCTTCGGCGAAGATTCGCGCCAGCAGGTCGCCATCAGAGACGTCGCCTTCGTAGAAAGGCACGCCTTCTGGCACGGCGAAGCGAAAGCCCGTTGTAAGGTTGTCGATCACCGCGACGGGCCAGCCGGCGTCGGTCAGGGCGAGGACGGCGTGGCTGCCGATATAACCGGCCCCGCCGGTCACGAGCACGGGACACTTATCGTTCATCCCGGAACCGCTAGCAGCATCTGCCGCTTTGGTCATTAACGTGCCGGTCGCTTGCTTCGCCATGGGATCGCGCGCAGATTTGGCGGCATTCCTCAGGGAGACGTCAGAATGAAAGTACGCCTGCTCGTCCTTGCAGCGGCTTCTATGCTCGCTGCGTGCCAGACCCCGGTTGGCCCGGTGGAAGTGACGCGCTTCCACAATGCCGCCGCGCTGGCGCAGGCTGGGCGGGGCACGATCGCGGTAATTCCCGCGCCGGGGTTCTCGGACGGGCAGACGCTGGGGCTTTCGACTTACCAGACCGCCGTGACGCGCGAGTTGCAGCGCCTTGGCTATACCGCGGGCTCTGCCGGCACCGCCCGGCAGGTCGCGGAGGTGCGGGTGGAGCGCTATTCCTATCGGCCCGACGGCAGGCGCGGGCCCGTAAGCGTCGGAGTTGGCGGTTCAACCGGCAGCTACGGCAGCGGCGTTGGCGTGGGCATCGGACTCGATCTCTCAGGCGGCCCCAAGGAACAGGTGACGACCCAGCTTTCGGTCTCCATCCGCGACACCGCGACCAAGGCGGTGGTGTGGGAAGGCCGGGCGAGCTTCACGGTCTCTGCAACATCGCAATTCGCCCAGACCCAACTCGGCGCGTCCAAGATGGCGGAAGCCCTGTTCCAGGACTTTCCGGGCAACAACGGCGAGACTATCCAGGTCCAATGACAGCCCAGGCTCCCATCGCGATCGACGCGCAGTTCGATTCCGGCAACATCGAAGTCGTCTCGATCGATGGGGCCTCCGCACGGCTCTCCATCCCCTATGACGCGGGGAACGAGTTCAAGCAGTGGTTCCACTTCCGGGTATCCGGTGCTGCCGGACGCGAACTCACGCTGGTGATCGAGGGACTGAAGGAAAGCGCCTATCCAGAAGGCTGGCCGGGTTATCGTGCCTGCGTTTCGGAAGACCGCGACGACTGGGGGCGGACGGACACGACCTACGACAAGGCGACCGGCGAACTGACCATCCGCTACACGCCCGCCAGCGACATTGCCTGGTTCGCCTATTTCGCGCCCTATTCGTACGAGCGCCACCAGGACCTCGTTGCCGCCGCCGCATCGAGCGAGGGCGTTTCCTATCGCCTGCTCGGCCGCACGCTCGATGGGCGCACCATCGATTGCCTCGAAATGGGGGAGGGCGAAGCGCAGGTATGGCTGTTCGCTCGCCAGCATCCCGGCGAATCGATGGCCGAATGGTGGATGGAAGGCGCGCTCGAATGCCTGACCGATCCGGCCGACCCGGTCGGGCGCGTGCTGCGGCAGAAGTGCCGCCTGCATGTCGTGCCGAACGCCAACCCGGACGGTTCTGTGCGTGGCCACCTTCGCACCAATGCCGCTGGCGTGAACCTCAACCGCGAGTGGCACGAGCCGACACCGGAGCGCTCCCCCGAAGTGCTGGCGATCAGGAACGCGATGGATGAAACCGGCGTCGTCTTCGCGATGGACGTCCACGGCGACGAGGCGATCGCGGCGGTGTTCCTCGCCGGGTTCGAAGGCATCCCGTCATGGTCGCAGGAGCTGCAGGAGAAGTACCTGCGCTATCGCGCGATTCTCGACCGGCGCACGCCCGATTTCCAGACGAAGAAGGGCTATCCGGTCGCGCCGCCGGGTCGCGCAAACCTGGCGATGAGCACGAACCAGATCGCGGAACGCTTCGGCGCCTGCGCGATGACGCTGGAAATGCCGTTCAAGGACAATGACGACCTGCCGGATCCGGCCCGCGGCTGGAGCCCGGACCGATCGCGCCTGCTGGCGCGCGATTGCCTTGCGGCTCTCGCGGAGTGGCTGGAAGGCTAAGCGTTACTGTCGCCGGCCCTCGCGGCCGGATCAGGCCTTGGTCTCGTCCGTTTCGGTTGTCGTGGCCGCGGTCGTCTCGACGGGCGGCGGGGGCGCGATTTGCCTGGCAGGCTCTTCCGCCTTCTTCTTCTCTTCCTCGCTCAGCCCTTTCTTGAAGCTCGAGATGCCCTTGCCGAAATCGCCCATCACTTCGGAGATGCGTCCGCGTCCGAACAGGAGCAGCACGACCAGCGCGACGATGATCCAGTGCCACAGCGACATAGAGCCCATGAGAAAAGTCCTTTCGCGCCCATCCTAGGCGCTCGTTCCTGTTACGTCGAGATTTAGGGTTGGGCGACCACCCACCGCAAGGGGTCTTCGGCGGCAGGGCTGCTCAAGTGTGTATTTGCGGTCCACAGCGCCCAAGGCCGACCAGCGTAATCCGGTTGGAAGCGATCGCGCACCAGCCACAGGTTGCGCTCCACCCGGGCGGAGATGGCATAACGCTCCTCGAATTCCGGATAGACCTTGAGAATCGCCGGTTTGCCGACGTGGCCCTCCACCTGGTTCAGGAAGGTCGTCAGCTCGCTCTCGACCTCGGCTTCGCTGACGCGCGGCTGGCAGCGATCCGCGATCCTGCGAAGTTCGATCGCCGGCGGCAACAGGCTGCCATCGCGCGGGACGATGGTGACGAAGTTGGCCGCCTGGTGATCGGCGCGGACGCACGGATCGTAGTGGTGGACTACGCCGAACGGCAGCCCGCTTCCCCGCACGGCTGCAAGGTTCATGGCAAAGCTGGGGTCGCGATCCTTCGCCCCGGTGCTGCCTTCGAGATAGACGAAATTGGCGCCCACCGCCTTCAGGGCGACGAAGTCCGTGGCGCCATCCCGTGCGCCGACCAGCGCGCCCTGCACCGGGTATTCCTCGCGTGGCGGGGTCCAGTGGATGAACTCCCACCACTGCCAGCCGATCGCGCCCAGTGCCGCGAGCAGCAGCGCCGCGGCTACGCGCCAGCGGATCGGGATGGCCCGTTTTCTTCCCATGACTGCGGTGTGCCCCTTCAGCCCTTGATATGCAGGACGCAGATCAAAGTGAACAGCCGCCGGGCAGTTGCGAGGTCACAACCGACCTTGCCCTCGAACCGTTCGAGCAGGAGCCGCGCGGCACGGTCGTGAATCGCACGGCGCGCCATGTCGAGCGTCTCGATCTCCTTGGCGCTCGCCCGTCGGACGGCGCTGTAATACGAATCGCAGACCGCGAAATATTCGCGCACCGGCCGTCGAAAGCCGCCCATGCCGATCAGGAGTGTCTCGGACGGCTTGTCTTCCTGATCGCGAATCCCGAGCCGCAGGCGGCCTTCGTCGATCCCCAGGTGAACGCGCCACGGCCCGCAATGGCCGCGCGATGTCGAGCGCAACGGTGCGAACTGGTTCTCCTGGAGCAGGTCATGGACTGCCTGCCTGCGCTCACGCTCGATCTCCTCGTTCGCAGCGCGAACCGTCGCGTGGTCGAGCTCGATATGCTCGATGCGGTCGGTGGAGGATTGGTCGGACATGCGCGCGGCAGCCTTCGCACTCGCGGAAATTCCGGGCAAGAAAAAGCCTTCCCCGCTATCCACAAGGCAAGGGCTGCCGGCGCGTATTCCATTCCGGCTGCGAACAGCGCATCAGGCGCGCATGGCCGAAGACCTGCTGATCCGCTCCGAACCCGCCGCCGCAGCACCGGCCGTACGCGCGTTACCCGCCAACATCGAGGCAGAGGCCGCGTTCCTCGGCGCGGTGCTGATCGACAACCGCGTGCTCGAGAACCTGCAGGTGCCGCTGCGGGCGGAGCATTTCTTCGAGCCAATCCACGCACGCGTGTTCGAACGAATCACGGTGCTGATCGACCGGCAGATGGTCGTCACCCCGGTGACGCTGAAGCCCTATTTCGAAACCGACGAGGCGCTGAAGGAACTGGGCGGGGTCGCCTATCTCGCGCGCCTCACTGGCGATTCGCAGGGCCTGCTCGCCCCGCGCGAACTGGCGCAGCAGATCTACGATCTCGCGCTCCTGCGCGAACTGGTGACCGTCGGCCGCGAACTGGTCGAAGGCGCGCTCGATACCTCGGAAGAAGTCGAGCCGATGCGCCAGATCGAGGCGGCGGAAGCGGCGCTGTTCCGCGTGGCCGAGGGCGCTTCGGGCACCAGCGACGCGGCCAGCTTCGGCGGCGCGTCCAAGAAGGCGCTGGAGATGATCGAGCTGGCGCTGACCAGCGGCGGGCACGTTTCGGGCAAGACGACCGGCCTTGCCTCGATCAACGAGAAGGTCGGCGGCCTGCACGATTCCGACCTTATCATCCTCGCCGGCCGTCCAGGCATGGGCAAGAGCTCGCTCGCCACCAACATCGCCTTCAACTGCGCCGACCGCTACCTGCGGGACAAGCGCGACGGGATCGAGAAGTCGGTCGGCGCGCCGGTAGCGCTGTTCAGCCTCGAAATGTCGAGCGACCAGCTCGCCACCCGTATCCTTGCCGAGCAGGCCGGCATCAGCAGCGAGGCGCTGCGCATGGGCAAGATCAGCCGCGAGGATTTCAAGCAGCTGAGCTATGCCAGCCAGCGCCTGAACGAACTGCCGCTGTTCATCGACGATACCCCGGCGCTTTCAATCGCCGCGCTTCGCAGTCGTGCGCGCCGCCTCAAGCGGATGCACAACATCGGGCTGATCATCGTCGACTACCTTCAGCTGCTCCAGGGCTCGCAGCGCGCCCAGGACAACCGCGTCAACGAAATCTCGGAGATCAGCCGCGGTCTCAAGACGCTGGCCAAGGAGTTGCAGGTGCCGGTGATCGCCCTGTCCCAGCTCTCCCGCGCGGTGGAGCAGCGCGACGACAAGCGGCCGCAGCTGTCCGACCTTCGTGAATCCGGCTCGATCGAGCAGGACGCCGACATGGTCTGGTTCATCTACCGTGAGGACTATTACGTCGCCGCCAAGGAGCCGCAACGCCCGTCGGAAGGCGACGACATGAAGGTGCACGATGCCCACGCCGAATGGGCCGCCCAGATGGAACGTGTGTACGGCCTCGCCGAGCTGATCGTCGCCAAGCAGCGCCACGGCGCCACCGGCAAGGTCCGTCTGCGCTTCGAATCGCGCATCACGCGCTTCTCGGACCTGGCGGACGGCGAGATGCCGCCGGGCGACTACGACTGAGCGCGCGAGGCTGCGAGCAGGTTGTTTCGCAGCGTCACTAAGTCCTTTTGCAGCTGAACGAAGGCGTCGGGCTCCAGACCCGTCGCATCGATTACCGCCTGCCGGCCGCAGAACGCCCGTTCGATGATCGCCTTGCCCGCAGGCGTCAGGCTCACCCGGACCTGCCGCTCGTCCTCCGGGTCGCGGCGACGAGTGACATGGCCCGCCGTCTCAAGCCGTTTCAGCAAAGGGGTAAGGGTGCTCGATTCGAGAAACAGTTTCTCGCCAAGCTGGCCCACCGTCTGGTCGCTTTTTTCGTTGAGTGCGATCAAGGTGGCGTACTGCGGGTAGGTGAGTCCCAGTTCCTCGAACAGCGGCTTGTAGGCCTTGTTGAACGCCAGATTCGTCGAATAAACCGCGAAACACAGGAAATCGCAGAGCGAGGAGGCAAGCTCCGGCTGAGGCGATTTCTCCCTATTTTTCATAACTCTGTTCGCTCCACCGTGGCCGCTTTCTCGTGATGCGCACATAGGTAGGTCGCGATTATATCGCAAGCGATTGACTCCGGATATCCGCTGCGGTATTTAAATCGTGCGCGATATAATCGTCACCGATTAAAGGAGGTGCTGTCATGATCGATAAGGTCCGGAATCTTGTGGTAACCGCAGCCGCAGCGGGCAGTCTGGCAACGGGCGCACACGCTCAACCCGCCACCTCGGGCGACCAAGCCGTGCGGAACGTGGTGCTGGTGCATGGCGCATTCGTGGATGGATCGGGCTGGCGCGGCGTTTACGACAACCTCGCCACCAAGGGGTACAACGTCCACATAGTCCAGAACCCGCTCACCTCATTCGAGGACGACGTTGCTGCCACCACCCGCGTGCTCGACAGTCTGGGCGGTCCGACGATCCTTGTCGGCCATAGCTGGGGCGGGACCGTCATCACCGAGGCGGGCGAACATCCGAACGTGGCCGGCCTGGTTTACGTTTCTGCCCTCGCACCGGATGCTGGTGAAACCACAGCAAAGCAGTACGAACCCTACCCACCCGCGACCGAGTTCGTGATCGACACCGGCCCAGACGGGTTCGGTTTCGTGCGGCCGGACAAGTTCCACTCCGGCTTTGCCGCTGATGCGAGCGAGGCCGATGCGGCGTTCATGCGGGATTCGCAGGTGCCCATCGCCATGTCGGCCTTTTCCGTTCCGCTGAAGAATGCCGCATGGCGTACGCGGCCGAGCTGGGCCGTCATCGCTGGGCAAGACCTCGCGTTCGGTGAAGGGATGCTCCGCGGTATGGCAGAGCGGATTGGCGCAAAGATCGTCGACATTCCCGGCAGCCATGCGGCTTTCATCACCCAGCACGGGGCGGTCGCAGACGTGATCGACCAGGCTGCACGGGAAGTCGCGCAGGCCAAGGCGACCCCCTAGGGGTGCTGCAGGTCTGCTGTGCTGTGATCAAAGGCCCAGGTTCAGGCGGCGGCTGACGCTGTAATCTACCACGCTGACGAGGAACCAGCTCGTCCACCAGCGAATGCGGTTCCACACCGTGGCGCGGCGCTTGTGAAGCTCGGGCGTGATGCGTTCGCACCAGGGAAGGTCGGCGGTCACGAACTGCCGCAGCCGCTCCGCCAGGGCCTCGTCCTCGATCATCAGCACGATCTCGAGATTGAGGAACAGGCTGCGCATGTCGAAGTTGGCGCTGCCGAGATAGACCCGGTCGTCCAGCACGATCAGCTTGGTGTGCAGCTTGGTTGGCTGGAATTCGTAGATCTGCGCCTTGGCCTTGAGCAGGCCCCGGTAGAGCGCGCGGCTCGCGCCGATCGTCGCGCCGTTGTCGGACTTGGCCGGCAGCACCAGCCGCACTTCGCCTCGACGGGCGATCCGCTTGATCCTGTTCAGCAATTTCGGCGACGGGGAGAAATAGGCCATCACCATGTCCAGCCGCCGCGCGTGGATCAGGTCATGCCCGACGCAGCGTGCCCAACTCGAGAGGCCGTTGGTCGGGCCGCCGATCAGCAGTTGCACCTTTCCGCTGCCTGGGTACCAGTTCCTCAGCTTGCGCCGCATCGAGCGCAGCTGTGCCTTGGGATTGATCGCCCACTCCCACAGCTCGTCGAACCACGCCTCGATCCGCTGGACCACTTCGCCCCGAACGGTGACCGCTAGATCGTCCCAGCCGTTCTCGCTCGGCGGGTCGAAGTAGGAATCCTCGATGTTGAACCCCCCGAGCATCGACACGTCGCCGTCGGCGCTGACGATCTTCTGGTGGTTGCGGATCAGGAAGTTGGCCCCGAGGTGGGGAATGAAGCAGCAGAACTTTCCGCCCGCCGCGATAAGATCTGCGAAGAAGGCCTTGTGCGCCTCCGCGCCGAAGCCGTCGACAAGCAACTCTACCGCGACGCCGCGGCGGGCGGCGGCGGTGAGGGCATCGCGGAACCGGCGTCCGCTGTCATCCTCGGCATAGATGTAGAACGCGACCTTGAGCGTGCGTTGCGCGCTTTCGATCATGGCGCACAACGCCTGAAGACGGTCCTTGCCCGCGGGGAAGAACGTGAGGTCGTGGCCCTGCGCGTTTACGGAAAACGGCGGCGGATCACGGTAGGGCCGGGAAGGTGCCGCGACGTTGTCCATCCGGACCTTGTTAGAGTGCGGGGGCGGGGCCTGCCAACCTTGACTTGGAGCACCCCCGCGCCTAAGTGCCTCGCTTCCCTGCATACCAGCGATTCTGGAGTGCCCGATGGCGCGCGTTACTGTCGAAGATTGTGTCGACAAGGTTCCCAACCGTTTCGATCTCGTCCTGTTGGCGGCCCAGCGTGCGCGCGAGATTTCGGGCGGCGCCGAGCTGACGCTCGACCGCGACCGTGACAAGAACCCGGTCGTCGCCCTCCGCGAAATCGCCGAGACGACGGTTCGCCCGAAGGATCTCTCGGAGAGCCTGGTGCAGTCGCTGCAGCGCGTCCTGCCGGACGACGAGGACGAAGCGGACGAAATCGGTTCGCTGAGCCAGTCGGCAGAAGCCATGCGTATTTCGGCTGCCGCGCCGACCCGGTCGACTTCCATCGGCGGCGACTACGAAGGCTGACGCAGGGCTGATTCCTTCCCCGCTCGGTCGCGACTATAACCGGCCGCGATGGGGGCGCCATGAGCATCATCGATTCTATCGGCACGCTGTTTGAGGGCGGCCTGTTCGCGCGCGCCGTCGAGCCGAAGGCCGGCGAACATAGCCGCGAGGAGCCGGTCGAGGGTGCCTGCCTAAACTGCGGCACCCAGCTGGCTGGCCCCCATTGCCACGACTGCGGGCAACAGGCCCACGTCCATCGCACCATGGGGGCGTTCCTGCATGACCTCCTCCACGGCGCGTTGCACTTCGAAGGCAAGACCTTCCGCACGCTCCCGTTACTGGCGTGGAAGCCAGGCGAACTGACCCGTCGCTATATAGACGGAGAGCGGGCCCGGTTCGTTTCGCCAATGGCGCTGTTCCTGTTCTCGGTGTTCCTGATGTTTGCGGTGTTCCAGATCGCGGGCATCACGCCGCCGACCGATCTCACCGCACCGCCGTCCAGCGAGAGCACTCCGGCGGAAATACGGACCGAGCTTGCGGAGCTGAAAGAGGCACGTGCCGAACTGGCGGATGACAATCCCGCGGCGCGGTTCATCGACGAGCAGATCGATACCCTCGAAGCGCAGCTTCTCGTGACGCCGCGCCCCGTTCCTCCGCAGCCGGGCGATGTCGCCATCGCCGCGGAAGGGGAGAACACGAAGGTGGACCTTCAGTACACCGGCGTTCCCCTGATCGATCACGTTGTCGAGAAGTGGCGCAAGAACCCCAGCCTGATGGCGTACAAGCTGCAGGCGAACAGCTACAAATTCAGCTGGTTGCTGATCCCGCTGTCGATGCCGTTCGTGTGGCTGCTGTTCTTCTGGAAACGGCGCCCTCGCTTCGGGATGTACGACCACGCGGTGTTCGTCACCTACTCGCTCAGCTTCATGACGCTGTTTTACGTCGCTCTGGTGCTGCTGGGATCGATCGGAGTGGCCTCGGGCATGCTCGGCCTTGTCGGCATCGTCGTGCCGCTGGTGCACATCTACAAGGACCTCAAGGGCACCTACGGCCTTTCGCGCTTCTCCGCCGGGTGGCGCACCGTGGCGCTGAGCTTGCTGATCTTCATCATCCTGTTCCTGTTTATCGACGCGCTGCTGCTGCTTGGCGCGATGGGCTGAGCAGGTGAGAATCCGGCCTTCGACCCCGGCGGACAGTCAGCGCGCTATCGAGATCTGGTGCGCGGCGGTCGATACGACGCATGATTTCCTGACGCCGGAGGACCGGGCAGCCATCGAGAGGGAGGTCCGGGCGTTCCTTCCGGGCGCGCCCTTGTGGTTGGCGGTGGACGAGAATGACCGGCCGCTGGCCTTCATGCTGCTGGACGGCGCGAAGATGGAAGCGTTGTTCGTCGATCCCGCCGTGCGGGGGCGCGGCGTGGGCCGTGCGCTGGTCGAGCATGCCCTGTCGCTGCACCCGATCCTGACGACCGACGTCAACGAGCAGAACGGCCAGGCGGTCGGGTTCTACAAGCGCCTTGGCTTCGTCGCGATCGGACGATCAGTGACCGACGGGCAGGGCAGGCCCTACCCGTTGATTCATCTCCAGCTGGCGAAAGCCTGAGATCAGGCGCCCTGCGGCGCCGGACCCGAGAAGCGC
>Ga0182738_1007087_pt1 | contig 11458 bp, 10 predicted proteins | sample eDN5th30CBELigMG_FD_128876 | JGI IMG/M metagenome (GOLD analysis project Ga0182738, IMG submission 128876) | Enriched Miracle-Growth compost microbial communities from Emeryville, California, USA - eDNA 5th pass 30_C BE-Lig MG (version 2)... ...
AGACTACCGGGTCGATGCCACGTATATGGAACACGCGGCGATCCTGCGCGCCGTTCTTGCCCGGCGCGCCGATGAAGCCACGCGCATGCTCAAGTCGCACATCGAAATCAGCAAGGCCGAGGTGCGCCAGATCACCCTGCATCGGCTGCAGCGGGCCCGCGCGGAAGGCTTGCGATAGCGGCCGCCGCGACGCCGCGGCATTCAGCGCGCCGTCATGTTTCGCGCCGCGGCATGCGCACCTTTTTAAGCGGCTTTTAAGTTAAGCCGACCGACCACGGGCATACGCATCTCGGCGGGAACAAAACTCGCATAGCCTCGCTCATATATCGCAGCAGGGCGCGCGTGCGGCCGCGCGCGGCACGTCCACGCCCGGGCTATCCGTTCCATCGCCGACCCGCAGCGCAACGCGCCGATGCGCGACTGCGCCTGCCCGGCATTCGAGGAGACCGAAAAACATCATGCGAAAAGCACTTTCCTTCCTGGCCCTTGCAGCGGCAATGCTCCTGTCGACCCCTGTGCTTGCACAAGGCGGCAACATCAAGGGCCTGTACCTTGTCACCGACTATCCCGCCGTTACGGCGCAGCCCGGCACCACCTCGACGGTCAGGCTGCAACTGCGCAACTATGGCCTGCCTCCCGAACGGCTCGGCCTCACCGTCGACGGCGTGCCCGACGGCTGGACCGCGACCCTACTGGGAGGCGGGCAGCCCGTGGCCGCGGCCATGCCCAGCACCGACGACAGCGTCTCGCTGCAACTGCAACTGAAAGTTCCCGCCGACGCGGGCACGCAGCCGCGCACGCTGACCGTGGTGGCCTCGGGCGACGGCCAGCGCATCGAGCTGCCCGTGCACATCATGCTGGCCAAGGAGCTGCCCACCAAGCTCACGCTCGATACAAAGCTGCCGGCCATCAAGGGCGGCGCGCAGTCTTCGTTCGACTACTCGCTGACCGTGAAGAACGACAGCGGCAAAGACCTTACCGTCAGCTTCGCGGCCAAGGCGCCGCAGTACTTCGACACGCGCTTCACCGAGGGCTACGGCAGCCAGCAGATCAGCGCGCTGCCGATCAAGGCCGGTGAATCGAAAGACATCAAGCTCACCGTGCGCCCGCCCAGCAGCACCGAGCCCGGCAGCTATCCGGTGCAGGTGGTGGCCAGCGCCGACGGCATCGAGGCGTCCAGCCAGCTCAAGCTGGACATCGTGGGCCAGCCTCGCCTGCAACTGGCCGGCCGCGACGGCCTGATGAGCGGCGATGCGCAAGCCGGCAAGGCGTCGACCATACCGGTCGTGATCCGCAACGACGGCGGCGCCGCCGCCGACAACGTCGCGCTGTCGGGCAGCGGTCCGTCGGGCTGGAAAGTAGAGTTCGAGCCCAAGACCATCGAACACCTGGCCCCGGGCCAGCAGGTCGAAGCGCAAGCCAGCATCACGCCGTCGGAGCGCTCGCTGGCGGGCGACTACATGACTCACCTCAGCGCCTCCGCCAACGGTCAATCGGCCAGCGGCGATTTCCGCATCACTGTTTCCACGTCCAGCCTGTGGGGCATCGTCGGCGTCATCATCCTGGCCATCGCCGCGCTGATCCTGGTGGGCGCCGTTGCGAGGTTCGGACGCCGATGAACGACTACCTGATTGAAGCGCAGGGCGTAACCAAGCGGTACGGCAGCCTGCGCGCCGTCGACGACGTGTCGTTCCAGGTCGGGCGCGGCGAAATCTTCGGCCTGCTCGGCCCGAACGGCGCGGGCAAGACCACCACCATTCTGATGTTGCTGGGCCTTACCGACGTCAGCGCGGGCTCGGTGCGCGTCATGGGCCGCGACCCTCAGCGCGACCCGCTGGGCGTGAAGCGCCAGCTGGGCTACCTGCCCGATGCTGTCGGCTTCTACGACTACCTGACGGCGCGCGACAACCTTGCCTATACGGCGCGCCTGCTCGGGCTGGACGCCAGCGCCCGCGCCGCCCGCATCGACGAAGCCCTGGCGCGCATGCGCCTGTCGGAAGTCGCCGACCGGCGCGTGGCCACGTACTCGCGCGGCATGCGGCAACGGCTGGGGCTGGCCGAAATCATCATGAAAGACGCGCGTGTAGCCATCCTGGACGAGCCCACGTCGGGCCTGGATCCCCAGTCCACCGAGGAATTCCTGGACCTGATCCGCGCCCTGAAGACCGACGGCGTCACCGTGCTGCTGTCTTCGCACCTGCTGGACCACATGCAGCGCATCTGCGACCGCGTGGCGTTGTTCCGGCGCGGCCGCATCGCGCTAATGGGCAGCGTGCCCGAGCTCGCGCGGCAGGTACTGGGCACGGGCTTTTCGGTCGACGTGCAAGCCGATGGCAGTGGGCTGGAAGCGCACCTGCGTCAGGTACGCGGCGTGCATGATGTCAATGTGGTGGCGCCGGGCCACTATCGCCTGCTGGCCGAAGACGACGTGCGCGCCGATGCCGCGCGCGCGGTCGTGCAGGCGGGCGGCGACCTGCATCGCCTGTCGGTCGACCTGCCCAGCCTGGACGCCATCTACAACCGCTACTTCCACGACGCCGAAGCCGGCGCCAAGGAGAACCACCATGCAAAAGCGTAAAGGTTCGCCCTGGAAAGGGCTGGGCGCAGTCACGCTGAAAGAGTTCGCCGACCATCTCAGCAGCGCCCGCATGCGGGTGCTGGAATGGCTGATCGTGCTGACGGCGGCGGCCGCGCTGTATGGCGCCCTGCAGCAGATCCGCAGCACCACGGCCGAAGACCCGTTCGTGTTCCTGCGGGTGTTCACCACGGCGCGGGCGCCCATGCCCTCGTTCGCCTCGCTGCTGGGATTCCTGATTCCCCTGATGGCGATCGGCCTGGGGTTCGACGCCATCAACGGCGAGTACTCGCGGCGCACCATGAGCCGGCTCCTGTCGCAGCCCATCTACCGCGATGCGCTGCTGCTGGGCAAGTTCCTGGCAGGCCTGGCCACCCTGGCCATCAGCCTGCTGTGCCTGTGGCTCATCGTCATCGGCGTGGGACTGCTGGCGCTGGGCGTGCCGCCCAGCGGCCAGGAAGTCGCGCGTTCACTGCTGTTCCTGCTGATGGCCCTGGCGTACGCGGGCGTGTGGCTGGCGCTGTCGATGCTGTTCTCGGTGCTGTTCCGTTCGGCGGCCACGTCCGCCCTGGTCTCGCTGGGTCTGTGGCTGTTCCTGGCCCTGCTGTGGCCGTTGCTGTCCTCGGCGCTGGCGCAGGCCATCGCGCCGCCGGACCTGGCCTCGCAGTTGCTGGGCCAGCCCAGCCTGCCCACGCTGGAATGGCAGCACGCCCTGCAACGCCTGTCGCCGGCCCAGTTGTTCAACGAGTCCATCATCGCCGTGCTCAGCCCCATGACGCGCGCCATCGGCCCGATCTTCCTGGATCAGCTCGAAGGCGCGGTCATGGGGGCGCCGCTGGCGCTCGGCCAGAGCATCCAGATCGTCTGGGCCCAGGCCGTGGGCCTGATCGCCGGCGTCATCTTGTTGTTCGCGCTGACGTACGTGGTGTTCCAGCGCCAGGAAGTGCGAGCGTGAGGCCGGCCCGGCCCCGGCGCGCCACGTCCTGGACAGGCCGCGCGTCGCGCGGGGCGTCAGGCGAACGGCCAGATGCCACACAGGTGTCTGGCTTCGCAGGTGCCTGACACCTAACCGTGCCGCGGCTGCTCAGCAATACGGTGTCTGGCACCCTGGCGGGAGCCAGACACCTGCAATACCCAATACCCGCGCTGCGCGCCATGTGGCAAAATTTCCCCGCCCCGTCCACGCTTCGATGCCATGTCCGCCCCACGCGCCGCTTTTCCGTACGACTACGCCCGCGTGGAGCAGGTGGTGGCCGAGCATGTGCCGCGCTGGCGCGGCATGCGGTTCGACGCCGTCGTAGCCATCGCGCGTGGCGGTCTGCCGGCGGCGCTCATTGCCTGCACCGCGCTCGACCTGCCCTTGCATGCCCTGTCGTACCATCGGCCTACCCGGCGGGTGTCGTGGTTCACCGCGCAGATTCCTCCCGCCGGCGCGCGCGTGCTGCTGGTCGAAGATATCGCCGGACGCGGCACCACGCTATCCGACAGCATCGATTTCCTGGCCGTGTCGGGCTACGAATTCAAGGTTTTCACGCTGGCCTACGACGCCGAATCGCGAGTGCGGCCCGACTTCGGGGTCGAGATTCCGCCAGGACTGCGCGCCTGGTTCCCCTGGGAGCGTGAATCGATCACCCCGGCCTACGACGCCACCCACAACCTGCCGCGCCTGCCCGCCGACGCCTATTCATCGTGGGCCATCGACCTCGACGGCATCCTGCTGCCCGACCTGTCGCCCGATCTCTACGTTACCGACCTGGCCGGCACGCTGGCGCAGCGCGACATGCTGCTGCCTTGTGAATTGCTGCCGGCGCGCGACCTGAGCCGGCTTACCATCATCACCGGCCGCCCCGAGCAAGACCGCGCCCGCACCCAGGCGTGGCTGCATCGCCACGGATTTCACGGCAAGCTCATCATGCGCGACGAAACCCGCCATCAGGCCGCGCAAACCGCCGAGCATAAAGCACAGGCCATCGTGGCCGGCTGCCACACGCATTTCATTGAAAGCGACATGGCCCAGGCGCTTGAAATCGCCCGCCGGGTTCCGGTGGTGCGAGTGTACTGGTGGAACGGCCGGACGGCCCTGTCGGTCTACGCCAGCCACGCCGCGGAACTGGGATAAAGAACTGGGATAAAGTCCGGCGCTACAACGTCAGCGCGGCCTGCGCCGCCCCCAGCGGGAACCGACGGGTGTACAGCCGCAACTCCAGCCCTGGTCCCTGCAACGCCTGTACCAGGTCTGCCCGCAAGGGCAGCGTTCCCCGCGCCCTGCATTGGCCGCGCAGCAAGTGCGCAACGATCGGGCCGCGCACGGCCTGGCCCGATGGCGGGGCGTGCAGCGCCAGGGCAATGACGGCATCGTCCGCCTGCACATCGGCCGCCGCGTCGAAACGCAACACGGCGCCAGGCAGGTCGATTTCGTAGCGCACCCGCGCGCTGCCCTGCCCCGCGGCCTGCAGGCGCAGTGTGCCGCGGTGGGCTGCCGGCGCGCGGCCACGCCGCAAGGCTGGCGTCGTGAAGGGCGCACGGCGCGGCTGCATGGCTAGTTCCCAATGCCGGGCGCAGTCCAGCAATTGCTGCTCGGCATGATCGCGCGCCAGCAATTCCAGCCCCACCGGCAGGCCGTCGCGCGTGAACCCCGCCGGCAGGCTCAACGCCGGCATGCCGGTAGCGGCAGCCAGCTGGCTGTTGGCCCCGGCCTGCACATCGCCGATCGGGGCCGGCCGGCAGCGCAACGCGGGGTACGCCAGCACATCGACCCCGTGGCGCTTCATGCACGCCAGCACGGCGCGCCGCAAGCGGTTGCGCACGCGCAGCACGGCCGCGCGGCCGGAACCATCGTCATCGCGCAGCGCCTCGCGCTGGCGCAGCACGGCGTCCAGCTGTTCATGATGCAGCCCTTGCCGCAGGATATCGGCCAGCCCGCTTACCGGCGCGCCGCCCTGAGCCGCCAGGTGGTTGGCGAACGCGTGGCGGAACTCGTAGGGCGTCAGGCTGCTGCCGGGCAACAAGGCCGCGAGCATGGGAATATCCACGCCCGCCAGGCTTGCCCCCAGCCGCTCCATGGCAGCCAGCGCCTCGTACGCCACCCTGGAAACATCTTCTTCGCCGGGCAGCGTCCCGAACAGCGCGTCGAGAACACCGATGCGCAGGCCGGCCAGCCCATCCGGCCGCAGCGCATCATGGAAAGACCGCGGCAGGCTGCGCGCCGCGCGCGCGGTAGCGGGGTCGTCGGCATCGACGCCCACGATGGCGTCCAGCAGCAGCGCCAGGTCCGGCACCGAACGTGCCAGCGGCCCGGGAGTGTCCTGGGTTTCCGACAGCGGCACGATGCCGGCACGGCTGGCCAGGCCGCGCGTCGGACGCAGGCCCACCAGGTTGTTGGCCGCGGCGGGCACGCGTATCGAGCCGCTGGTGTCGCTGCCCAGTCCGGCCGCGGCGAAACTGCCCGCCACGGCCGCCGCCGTGCCGCCGCTGGAGCCGCCCGGCGCCCGCCCGGGCGCATACGGATTGCGCGTCTGTCCGGTCAACGACGAAATATTGATGATGCCGCACGCCAGCTCGTGCAGCGTGGTCTTGCCCAGAATTACCGCACCCGCCGCGCGCAGCCGCCGCACCACGCCGGCCTCGGGGCCCGGCCCCCAGTCCGCCAGGGCCAGTGTGCCGGCGCTGGTGGGCAAGCCCGCCACGTGGAAATTGTCTTTGACCAGCAGGGGAATACCGTGCAACGGGCCGCGCAGACGCCCGGCGGCACGCTCAGCGTCCAGTTCGCGGGCCTGCCGCAAGGCGTCCGGGTGCAGCGCCGCGATCGCATTGAGCGCGGGACCCTGCTGGTCGTACGCGGCGACGCGGCGCAGGCAGGCGCGCACCAGGGCCTGCGAATTCAGGACGCCCCGGGCCATCAACGCCTGCAGGGTTGCGATGTCGGATTCGACCACCGCCTGGTCGGCATCGGCGATGCCGGCGGGCGCAACAGGAGCACCGCGCATGCTGAAATTCCGCTGCGCCGTCAGGCTGCGGCAACGCGTTGATAGATATGGTTGGCCAGCGCCACGTCTTCCAGGCCGATGCCCACCGACTTGTACACCAGCAGGTCGCCCCCGGCCCGGGCCGTATCGGCGCGTAGCAGCAACGCGCCCAATTCAACCAGCTTGTCGCGGGCGCCAGTATCCGGCCCGGCCATGACCAGCTCGCCGCCTTCGCGCGCGGCCTGGCCGGTCGCCTCGACCACGATCATCGAAGCGCGCCGCAACACCTCGTCGTCGACTTCGCGTGTCACGGGCTTCGACGATCCGATCGCTGCCACCAGGGTGCCCGGACGGGGCAACTTGCCATCGAACAGGGGTTCGGCCGCGCGCGTGGCGGTGATGATCACGTCCGCCCAGGCTGCCGCATCGGCAGCGTCGGCGCATGTCACAGGCACCCCGTAGCGTTGCTGCCATTGCTCGGCCAGCGCCTTTGCGTCGCCGCGCGAGCACAGGCGGAACTCGGCGGCGTAGCCATCCAGCGCGAAGGCCTCCACATGGGCCTCGGCCTGCACGCCGCTGCCGTACACCGCCACGCGCCGGCCCGGCCCGGGCCGCAGGCAATCGGCCGCCACGCGCGTGACCGCCGCCGTGCGCAGGCGCGTCAGGGCGTTGCCCGCCACCGTGCACAGCAAGCGCCCGTCGTCGCAGGAAAACAGCGGAATGATGAAGTTGAACTGGCCCTTGACGGTGGGATACACCTTGGCGCCCATGACGCCCGCGCTAGTGTGGATGCCGCCCATCATCGACAGCGACACCCCGGCGTCGTGCACGCGCACGCGTTCCTGGATCACGCCGGCATGGCGGCCCAGGTCTTCGAACAGCGCGCGCATGGCGGCCACCGCGTCACGCATGGTGATCGACTGGCCCACCTGGTCATCGGAAATGAATAACATGGGAAAACTCCTGGCAACGGCGTTCAGCGGAAATGGCACGCCACCCATTGCACCGGCTGCGGCGCGCCGGCCGGGCGCGGCGTCAGCGCGGGCTGCTGTTCGCGGCATACCGGCTGCGCCAGCGGGCAGCGCGTGTGGAACCGGCAGCCCGAGGGCGGGTTGGCCGGGCTGGGCGGGTCGCCCGGCAGCAGGCGGCGCTGCGCCGGCCGGTGTGGATCGGGCACCGGCACCGCCGACAGCAGGATCTCGGTGTAAGGGTGCAGCGGACGCGAAAACAGCGTGTCGCGATCGGCCACCTCGACAATGCGCCCCAGGTACATCACGGCCACCCGGTGGCTGATATGCCGCACCACCGCCAGGTCGTGCGCCACGAACAGATAGGCTATACCCAGTTCGCGCTGCAAGTCCATCAGCAGATTGATGACCTGCGCCTGCACCGAGACGTCCAGCGCCGACACAGGCTCGTCGCACACGATCAGCTTGGGCCGCAGGGCCAGCGCACGCGCGATGCCCAGGCGCTGGCGCTGCCCCCCGGAAAACTCGTGGGGGAACTTGTCCATGGCTTCGGGGCGCAGCCCCACCTTGGAGAACAGCCAGGCCAGTTCGTCCCGCCGCGAGCGGGCGCGCTGCAGGTCCGGGAAGTTGCGCATGGGCTCGGCCACGATCTGCCCGGCCGACATGCGCGGGCTCAACGACGCGTAAGGGTCCTGGAAAATAATCTGCATGTCGCGGCGGCGCTGGCGCAACTGCTCGGGCGGCAACGACAGGATTTCTTCGCCATCGAGTTTCACCGATCCGCTGGTGGGTTGGATCAGACGCAGCACCGACTTGCCGGTGGTCGTCTTGCCGCAGCCGGACTCGCCCACCAGGGCCAGCGTCTCGCCGCGCGCCACCGAAAACGACACGCCGTCCACCGCCTGAATGACACGCTCGGGCCGGCGCAGCAGGCCGCGGCGGCCCGCGAAGTGCATTTTCAAGTCGCGCACCTCGAGCAGCGGCGCGCCGTCCGGCGCGTCGCGCCGCGCGGCCTGCGGCTCGGCCATGGAATGATCCAGCGGGTTCATACGGCGGCTCCTTGCAGTTCGGCAGCAATCCGGCCCGCCTCGAAACAGGCCACCACATGGTCCGCGCCGTGCGCGTCCAGGCCGGGCGTTTCGCGCCGGCAGCGCTCGGTGGCATAGGCGCAGCGAGGCGCGAAGCTGCAGCCCTGGCCCAGCTCGCTGGGCGCGGGCACCATGCCGGGAATCTCGGCCAGGCGCTCGGCCGACGTGTTCATCGACGGCATCGACGCCATCAACGCGCGGGTATACGGGTGCAATGGCCGGTCGAACAGCTCGGCCACCGGCGCTTCCTCGACTTTGCGGCCGGCGTACATCACCACCACGCGATCGCAGCACTCGGCCACCACGCCCAGGTCGTGCGTGATCATCACGATGCCCATGCCGAGCTTCTGCTGCAGCGAGCGCAGCAGATCGATGATCTGCGCCTGTATCGTCACGTCGAGCGCGGTGGTGGGCTCGTCGGCGATCAGCACTTCCGGGTTGCAGGCGAGCGCCAGGGCGATCATGACGCGCTGGCGCATGCCGCCCGACAGTTGGTGCGGGTACTCGTGCACGCGCCGCTCGGGCTCGGCGATCTGCACCAGCCGCAGCATTTCCTCGGCGCGCCGGTATGCATCGCGCCGGCTGGCGCCCTGATGCACCATGACGGTCTCGGCGATTTGCCGGCCCACAGTCAGCACCGGATTCAGCGAGGTCATGGGCTCCTGGAAAATCATCGAGATGCGGTTGCCACGAATCTGGCGCATCTGCTTTTCGGTCAGGGCAAGCAGGTTGGTGCCGCGGTAGCGCACCTGCCCGCCGGCATAGCGGCCGGGCGGGGTGGGCACCAGGCGCAGAATGGACAAGGCGGTGACGCTCTTGCCGCAACCGGATTCGCCCACCACGCCCAGGGTGCGGCCGGCTTCGACCCGGTACGACACCCCGTCCACCGAACGCACCGTGCCGGACACGGTGTCGAAATAGGTCGACAGGTTGTCGACTTCGAGCAAGGGCGTGCCGGCTGCGGCGGGCGGCGCTGAAGATACGGCCATCGCGGTCTCCTACAAGCGGTTCGCCAGGCGCGGATCCAGCGCATCGCGCAGGCCGTCGCCCATCAGGTTGATAGCCAGCACCGTCACGGCCAGCAGAATGCCCGGGTACAGGATGGTATGAAACGCCACGGCCACGAAATTGCGGCCCTCGGCCATCATGTTGCCCCAGCTCGGCACCTGCGCGGGCACGCCCACGCCCAGGAACGACAGCACGGCTTCGGTCAGCACCGCGGTGGCGGCGATGAAGGTGGCCTGCACGATCAGCGGCGTAATGGTGTTGGGCAGCACGTGACGCCACAGAATGACGGGCAGCCGCGTGCCGATGGCGTGGGCGGCCTCGACGAACAGCTGCTCGCGCAAGGTCAGCGCCAGCGAGCGCACCAGGCGCACCACGCGCGGAATCTGCGGCACCGTGATGGCGATGATCACCGTGGTCAGGCTGGCGCGGATCACCGCCATCAGGGCGATGGCCAGCAGGATGTCGGGAATGGCCATCATGCCGTCCATGATGCGCATGATCACCGCGTCGGCCCAGCGCACGAATCCGGCCAGCAGCCCCAGCACCACGCCGAGCACGCTGGCCAGCGCCGCCACGCAGATCGCCACCACCAGCGACACCCGCCCGCCCCAGACCGCGCGGCTATAGATGTCGCGGCCCAGCGCATCGGTGCCGAAATAATGCTCGGCCGACGGCGGCTTCAGGCGTTGCAGCGGATTGATGGCCAGCGGATCGTGAGTGGCGATCCAGGGTGCGGCCAGCGAGATGGCCGCCACCAGCAACAGCAGCAGCAGGCCCAGCAGCAAGGTGGGATGCTTGCGTATCCAGCGCCAGCGCAGCGCGCCGGCCGACAGCGCCTGGTGCACCACGGCCGGGCTGTTCACCGAAGAAATCGTACTGTCGGACATTCGAATCTTCCGGAAAGCAGGTCAGTAACGGATGCGCGGATCGAACAACCGGTAGCTCAGGTCGATCAGCAGGTTGATCAGCACGTAGGTGCCCGCCGAGATCAGCAGCACGCTCTGGATCACCGGGTAGTCGTGGTGCTCGACAGCGTCGATGACCAGGCGCCCCAGGCCGGGAATGGCAAACACCGTCTCGGTGACCACCACGCCGCCGATCAGCAGGGCAATGCCCACCCCCACCGTGGTCGCGATGGGTATGGCCGCGTTGCGAAGCGCATGTTCGAGCACCGGCAGCACGGCCAGCCCCTTGGCGCGGGCGGTGCGGATGTAGTCTTCGTGCAGCACTTCCAGCACCGTGGCGCGCGTCATGCGCGTGATCAGGGCGATGTACACCAGGGCCAGGTTCACGCAGGGCAGGATCAGGTTGCGCAGCCATGGCCATACGCCGTGCGACAGGCTGGTATAGCCCTGCACCGGCAGCCATTGCAGCTTGACCGCGAAACCGTAGATCAGCAGGTACCCCACCAGGAACACCGGCACCGAGAACGCCAGCACCGCGAACACCATCACCAGGCGGTCCACCCACGAGCCGGCGCGGTAGGCGGCCAGCACGCCCAGCGGGATAGCCACCAGGATGGACAACGTCATGGTCAACGCCGCGATCGACAGCGTGGGCTCGACGCGCTGCGCCAGCAACTGGGTCACCGGCACATGGGTGAAGATCGAGGTGCCCAGGTCGCCCTGCAGCAGCCGGCCGGCCCACAGCGCGAACTGGCGCCATAGCGGCTCGTCCAGGCCCAACGCCGTGTGCAGGCGGGCGATGTCTTCGGCGGTGGCGAAGTCGCCGGCGATCAGCGCCGCCGGGTCGCCGGGCGACAGGTGGATGAGCAGGAAGGCGATGACGGCCACCACCAGCATGACCGGCACCACCGACAGCACGCGACGTATCAGGTATCCCATGACGGCCTCG
>Ga0182738_1007088_pt1 | contig 11457 bp, 8 predicted proteins | sample eDN5th30CBELigMG_FD_128876 | JGI IMG/M metagenome (GOLD analysis project Ga0182738, IMG submission 128876) | Enriched Miracle-Growth compost microbial communities from Emeryville, California, USA - eDNA 5th pass 30_C BE-Lig MG (version 2)... ...
ACAGAAGAGGTATTATTTGGCGGAAAATGTTCCATAACCTTCCCTGCAACAAATTGAGTGAAGCCGAGTGCTTCTGCTTCTCCATAAAACTGAATCGGAATCTCAATGCTTAAATTCTGCATTTCATCATTCACATAGAAAGCTCTTCCGACAACTCCATTAAAGTTAGGAAAATAATTTTCAATGTCCTGCTTAAAATAAGAAAATGCATCCGCTTCTGACTTATATTGCGTATCTGAGCTTGGGAATAAAATATATTTTTCATTAATCTCTTCCCAATCCCCTATACTTTTGCTATCACCTGCAACCTTAGCATACGAAATAAAGTTTCCTGGAACAACAGAGGAGCTTTCTTTCTGCTCAAAAAGAGAAATAATGATTGGAACCTTTTCAAGTCCTTCCACTTCTCTAATTCTTTTTACTACCTCTATTGCAATTTTTTTCCCTTCTTTTTCAAGCTTTGTTCGATCTATTTTCAGTTCTTTTGCCGCTCCCTTTTCTACATAGGAATAGACTGAATTCATAGCCAAACCAATTGAAATTCCACCAAGCTTTAAACTATTATCATCGGTTTTCACTAAATAATCATGTTCGAGGATATGAGCTAAATAAATGGGCTCTTTGCCATTTTCCTCGCCAGCTGGATTTAACCCCTCTGCATTCTTGCTAGATTTTCTCCCAAGCCAATTGGTGATTAAACTGCTATCTAAATACTGGCCTTCTTGGAAAAAGTATTGTTCTGGATCATATGCATTTTGTGCAATTCGCATTAGTCCTGTTTCAAATTCAGCAATGTCATAGCGGGTATTTAAATTATTTACAACCAATCCCCTTGCTTCAGAAGCTTTGAATGGAACAACTACCTTATAATAATCGTCAGAGATTTTATAATTTGGTATAATCGCTGTTTCTGTTGTATTACTATCTACGTCTTCTGTCTTTACTTCTTCTTCTTTATTAAAGTTAGGTGCACAAGCTGATAGGACTAATATTAGTCCAAGCACCATCATTACGTGTTTTTTCATTCACCAAACACACCTTTGTTCTTCAATTCTTCCATAAGTTTTTCCTCATCCCATACTTCAAGACCTAACTGTTCCGCTTTTGTTAATTTACTTCCTGCATCATTTCCTGCAATGACTAAATCCGTTTTCTTGCTGACACTTCCTGTTATTTTACCACCTAATAATTCAATTTGTTCTTTAGCTTCATTACGAGAAAGTTGTTCTAACTTTCCTGTTAAAACAATGGTTTTTCCAGCAAAGACGGAATCTGCATCTTCTGTTGTTACTGGTAATGGACCTGTATATTCCATGTTAACACCATAGGTTTTAAGTTCATTGATTAATTCCAGCACTTCTTCCTGTTCAAAAAAAGTGACAATGGAGTCAGCCATTTTTTCGCCAATTTCATTAATAGCCGTTAACTCTTCTTTTGATGCTTTAACAAGCTGGTCCATATGTTTGAATTCCATTGCAATTGTTTTCGCTGCTTTTGCTCCCACATGTCTAATTCCTAAGCCAAACAACAGCCTCTCAAGGGAATTTTGCTTTGAAGCTTCTATTGCGTGCAATAAATTATTCACAGACTTTTCGCCCATTCTTTCTAATTGAATGAGTTGCTCATAATCTAATGTGTATAAGTCCGCAACATCTTCAATTAGTTTTTCAGAAAATAATTGGCTCACTACTCGCTCACCAAGCCCGTCAATATTCATAGCATTTCTAGAAACAAAGTGAATTAAGCCTTCCCTAATTTGCGCAGGACATTTTGGATTAATACAGCGCAATGCTACTTCTTCCTCTAATCGAACAAGTTCACTATTACATTCAGGACAATGAGTAGGCATTAGAAATTCTTCTTCTTCACCGGTTCTTTTTTCCACTAAAACATTCACTACTTCTGGAATAATATCACCAGCTTTTTTGACAACAACCATATCGCCGAGTCTAATATCTTTTTCCCGTATTAAGTCCTCATTATGTAGTGATGCTCTTTTCACCGTTGTTCCAGCAACCTTTACGGGTTCTAATACAGCAGTTGGCGTCACAACACCTGTTCTCCCCACATTCAGTTCAATGGCAAGAAGCTTTGTCATTACTTCCTCTGCGGGAAATTTGTATGCTATCGCCCATCTCGGACTTTTTGCAGTTGTTCCAAGCTGCTCTTGCTGAGCTAAACCGTCTACTTTTATTACAATTCCATCTATTTCATAGGGCAAGTGTGGACGTTTTTCCTGCCAGCCTTCAATATACTGTAAAACATCCTCAATTGTTTGACATTTTTTTCTTTCTTTGTTTGTTTTGAATCCAAGTGTATCGAGTAAATCCAGTCCTTCACTATGGGATTGAACACCAGTCTGACCAACATCCCCAATGGCATAAAGGAAGATATCCAAGTTTCGAGATGCCGCAATGCGCGGATCTAATTGACGTAAAGAACCAGCTGCAGCATTTCTAGGATTGGCAAATGGCTCTTCCCCATTTTCATCCTTTATTTTATTAAGTGCCTCGAAGGATTTTTTCGGCATAAATGCTTCGCCACGAACCTCTAAACTGACCGGTTGATTTAAACGTAGGGGAATAGAACGAATCGTTTTCAGATTCGCCGTAATATCCTCTCCAATTGTTCCATCTCCTCGCGTTGCTCCTTGTTCAAATAAGCCATTCTCATATCGAAGGGAAACAGCAAGCCCATCTATCTTTAATTCACAGACGTATGAAAAGTCTTCCCCAATAGCCGCACGAACCTTTCGATCAAAATCGCGTAAATCCGCCTCATTAAATGCATTCCCTAAGCTCAGCATCGGTTTTTGATGCTGAACCTTTGAGAACATATCCAGTATTTCTCCGCCAATTCGCTGTGATGGAGAATCATTTGTTCTTAAGCTCGGAAATTGTTCTTCCAAACGGATTAATTCATTTAATAATGCGTCATATTCCGCATCAGGAACAGAAGGATTGTCCAGAACATAATATTCATACCCATACTGATTTAATAAATTATGCAGTTCTTTAACTCGCTTCTCTGCAAGAGTTTGTTCCATATATCCTTTTCCTTTCCTTATCCTTTTTGAATCGGTGCAAATTTAGCCAACAGTCGTTTAATGCCAACTGGGCTTGGAAAAGCAATGTCTAGCTCTTTTGAATCGCCTTCTCCTTTAACACTAACAACCGTCCCAGTACCCCATTTGCCATGGACTGCTTTATCGCCTACACTCCATCCGATTCCTTCTCCACCTGTTGCGACTGTAGCAGGACGGATAACTGCCTTTCTCGTTGGCTGCTGTTGAGAATAAGAAGTTCGAGAGCCGCTTTGTGCTGGTGACATTCTTTGTCTATTCGAAACGGGATTCACACCTTCAAGCAAATCTTCCGGAATTTCTTTTACAAACCGAGAAGGTGGATTCATATTGGTACGTCCAAATAAAGTTCTCATCTGAGCATTTGTTAAATACAATTGCTTCTCTGCCCGTGTAATTCCTACGTATGCAAGACGGCGTTCCTCTTCCATCTCTCCTTCTTCCATTAATGAACGAGAATGTGGGAAAACTCCTTCTTCCAAACCAATTAAGAAAACAATTGGGAATTCTAAACCTTTTGCAGAGTGCAATGTCATTAAAACAACAGAATCTGCTTGGTTTCCATCATCATCCAATTTATCAATGTCGGCAACCAATGCTAAATCTGTTAGGAAAGCAATTAATGATTTATCGTCATTAGCATCTTCAAAGTTTTTCGACACAGACATAAATTCTTCTATGTTTTCTAATCTACTTTGAGCTTCAATGGACTTTTCCGCTTTTAACATGTCTACATAGCCGGATTTATCAATAACTTCTTCGACAAGTTCAGTCACAGATAAATATTCCTGCATTCTTGTATAATTTTGAATTAAATCACGGAATTCACTTGCAGCCTTCGTAATCTTTGGACTTAAGCCAATTAATTCAACGGCCTCTAATGCTTGATACATGGACATATCATGCATTGCTGCGAAATTAGCGATTTTATCAACTGAACTAGAGCCAATTCCACGCTTTGGAACGTTAATGACCCGTTGGAAGCTAATATCGTCATCCGGATTTGCAATCAGACGAAGATAAGCAAGTGTATCTTTAATTTCCTTTCGATCGTAGAACTTTATACCTCCAACAATCGAATATTCAATATTTGACTTAAGAAGCATTTCCTCCATTACACGTGATTGTGCGTTTGTTCGATAAAGGATAGCTATATCCGATAAGTTAAGAGATGTTTCTCTTCTTAATTCTTGAATTTTCCCAATAACAAATTGCGCTTCCCCTTGCTCACTATCAGCTCGGTAATAGTATATCTTGTTGCCATCTTCATTTTCTGTCCATAAATTTTTATCTTTACGACCAGAATTATTGGCAATGACCTGATTCGCAGCTTGCAGAATTCGTTTTGTGGAACGATAGTTTTGTTCCAGCATTACTACTTTTGCATTTGGATAGTCCTTTTCAAAAGAAAGGATGTTGGATATATCTGCACCACGCCATGCATAAATAGACTGATCAGAGTCCCCAACTACACAGAGATTGCGGAATCGGCTTGCTAAAAGTTTTACTAGCATATATTGTGATCTATTCGTATCCTGATACTCATCTACATGAATATATTGAAACTTACGTTGATAGTATTCTAAAACTTCTGGTACTCTTTGAAATAGATGGATTGTCTGCATGATTAAATCATCGAAATCCAAGGCTTGGTTTTTGCGCAAGCGCCTTTGATACTCTGTATATACATCACTAACAATTTGTGAAAAGTAATCGCCTGCAGTCTTCGCAAATTCTTCTGGAGTAACAAGCTCATTCTTTGAAGAACTAATACTTGCTAGAATAGCACGGGGATCATATTTCTTCGGATCAATGTTTCGGTCTTTCAGGATGCCTTTAATAACAGACTGCTGATCTGTTGTATCCAATATCGTAAAGTTTCGGTTATAGCCAATTCGATCAATATCTTTTCTTAATATCCGCACACACATCGAGTGAAAGGTTGATATCCATATGTCCTCACTTGCTCCGCCTAAAACAGCTGCAATTCTCTGACGCATTTCCTTCGCCGCTTTATTTGTAAACGTAATTGCTAAGATATTGTATGGATTAACCCCCTTTTCCACCATAAGATAGGCAATTCTCTGTGTTAAAACTCGGGTTTTTCCACTTCCTGCACCTGCCATAATTAATAAAGGACCCTCTGTCGCTTTAACGGCTTCCTTCTGTTCAGGATTTAATCCATTTAGTATTTTATCTGTTAAAAATTGCATCTTTTCACCACCATAAGAACATATATTCTATTTTAACCTAGCTTCATTGGTTATTCAACGATAGCTCTTTTTTATTTTGACCGTTCGCAGTGCAGCAGATATGTCTGTGTAAATTATATTTCCGACAACAATTACATCTGCATAATTTGCCATTTCCTCAGCCTGTTCGACTGTTTCAATACCTCCACCATAGAACAGAATGGTTTCACTTAATTGACTCTTTGCAGCTTTTACAATCGAAGGTTCTCCATATGCTCCGCTATATTCCAAATAAAAAATGGGCAAATGAAACATCTTCTCTGCCATTAAGGCATATGCTGCGATATCTTCCTTCGATAATTCTGTCTGAGCATTTGTTAATTCCGCTACTTTACAGTCTTTATTTAACACACAATAGCCTTGAATCAAAAATTCATCCCAATCCATAAGCTCGCCATATTCCTTCACTGCTTCATGGTGAAGACCAGTTATCCATTTTGTATCCCTGCTATTTAAAACAGTAGGAATAAAATATAAATCAAATCCGGGTGAAACCGAATCTATTGTTGACACTTCTAATATACAAGGAACAGTATAGCGACGAACACGCGCCATTAGATTTAGGACATTATCTAATGTTATGCCATCGGTTCCTCCAATGATGATTGCATCTGTACCAGATTCACATAAACGATCTAGCGCTTCATCTGAAATTTCCTTATTCGGGTCTAATTTAAATACATGACGCCATTCGCGCACATCATACATGCAAACTTCCTCCATTCTAACCTTTACATCATTTCATTATAGCATTAGATATTCCATCAAAAAAGAAATCCTTCCGTTTAACTGCTTGTAAATATTTCTTGGTGATTAGAAAAGCGGAGGACACCCGTTTAGGAGCGTGTGAGGTGGACCAACCTTTCCTGAGATATAGGATAAAACATGGTCAACGCTAGTGAACCGATGTTGACTTATCCTAAGGAAAGGTTGTGAAGCCCATCAGCTTCTAGGTGCCCGGAGCTGGACACCAAATCAACTTCATAAACTTATGCTTTCTTAACTCTTAAAAGGAATGGAGGAAACCCCTCTCTTTTCTATTGGACGAAAAGGAGGAAGCAATTGTTTCATTTTTCACATAGTAAATTAATCATTGTTTTCATCAAAAACGGTCTAGAATTCAAAAATAAAAGGGTTGTCCCGAGAAAGAAAATCGTTCAGATTTAATCTTTTTTGGGACAATCCCTTTCGCAATCTTATTCTTCTATTTTAGTCGGATTTTCTTTCTTAATTCGTGCTAACGCTAATTCATATGCATCATTTCCATAATTCAGGCAGCGTTTAACTCGGGATATAGTTGCAGTGCTTGCACCTGTTTCTTTTTCAATTGTATGATACGTATTTCCTTCCCTTAGCATTCTTGCTACTTCTAACCGTTGGGAAAGGGATTGAATTTCATTGACTGTACATAAGTCATCAAAAAACTGATAGCATTCTTCCAATGATTCAAGGGAGAGAATGGATTCAAATAATTGATCCAGCTCTCTTCCTCTTAATTTATCAATTTGCATAGGAAACCTCCATTTTTTATCCATTATTTTTATCGAAGGCAACATTTTTAATAATCAGCCTTAACAATAGTCAATCATTGTTTCAACGTTACGGCGCTCTTTAGTCCAGGAGTCGAAGGGATTATATTAATCCACGTTTTCCCAGGTACAAAACCTAGCTGTTTATCTCCTTTAAATGGGAGAAGTCTTCCTTCAACATTTTCCCAATGAACTTCCTGCCATTTTCCTTGCTGCACCAAATAGGCGTTGCCGCCAGATGTTAAATCAATTTCTTTTCTTCCTTTATTATCAATAACCTTATGACTAGTTTCAATTATAAACACATTATCTACTGCCACGGATGCATTTGTTTCATAATCAACTGTTTGTTCCCCATTAGAGAATCGAATATATTTCTGGATATCATCTTCATATAAAAACTGTGAATTAAAGCTTGGATTCGTACCATAATTAATAGTGACAGAGGTTGCCTCTTCGCCCTCTATTTCCTCTAATTCTTTTGTTTTTAAAAATAGTAATGGTTCTGGTGCTCCTGATAACGAATAATTATTCTCCTTTGCACCCTTCTCAATGTTGGCAAAGCTTATGTAAGAATTATGCGGAGCAACTCGATCAGAGGACCTTTTAAAGAGGGTTCCATCATACTCCATGCCGTTTAAATTATCAATATAACCGTTTGTAAGCAGTTTTTTTGCTTCTGGACTATAGCCATGTGCAATATACAAACTATTATAACCCTTTGCAAGCTCGATATAATAGTCTCGTGAACTACGGACAGGCCCAACTACTGTAGGCTTTGTACTTTGAAAAACCGCTAGAAACCGAGTAACTTCACCTTCTGCTAATACTTCATACACAATATCTGCATCTGTCAGTCCTGTTTGGGGTCTTGCATCAGGATGATTATTAACCATAACAGTAACTGCACGGTCTGTACTTTCTGTATTGCTAGGCAAACCAGTTAATGGATATAAAGTAGCAAGGTCTGTTAATCCCTCTTCTTCCTTAGCACCATTGCCGGTTTGATTACCATTATGTTTTCCTACATCCTTCGGTTCGCTGTTGCAGGCCGTTAAGGTAAGAAGCAGAAATAGAAAAACAAACCATCTTTTCTTCATAGTCCCCTCCTAGTAATCCATCAACATGATGTTAAATGGGCTGTGTCGTTTATAACATCTACTCCCTTTAAGGGAGTAGATCCTTACTTATTTAATATATCAGAATATTCTAATTAAACAATAGAACTCTTTTATATTTTAACGCATTATCGCTGGAAAGAGTACACTTTTATTCATTACATCAAATAAACCTTTTTGCGTAATCCGAATATATGGCAAATGGGTAGAGGTGAAAAACACAATGGTGTAGATAGGATCCTCATACTGGTAGCCTCTATCTTTAATATACTGCAGTAATTCCTTCTCTTTTTTAATAAGCTCCTCCATTGGCATAGCAGCCATCATTCCTCTTAATGGCAATGGAATTTCAATGTCTACCTTTCCGTTTTTCACCAGAACAATGCCTCCACCTATCTCCTTTAAGCGATTAAATGCGGTTATCATATCAGCATGGCTTTTTCCTAATAAAACAATATCTCCATCCCCTGTATAAGAGCTAGCCATTCCGCCAATTTCCTTTGTAAATCCCTTTAATAAAGTGTTGATTCGCCATTCTCCCTCTCGATCTAAGAGCATAAAATAACATTCATCGTGTTCCTCTGTAAGAATTGCATCAGAAACGTTAATCGAGATGGAATATGGTTTGGTAATCACTGCATTCTCTAATCTTATTCCAAAGGGCATCGAAAATTGCATGTCAAGGCTATTTACATTCCATTTTATATCAAGGGGGGTTAAATTAAATTGCTCCCACTCAACCGTTGGATAAGCTTCCTTTATTTCTTTTCCATCTTTCTTCACCCAAATTCCTTTGGCTAACACAGAGAGAGGCGTTGGATTATCTTTCGCCTTCAGTAAGTTGATATTCGCAACTCTCCCTGTTGCAATGTTGCCATGTAAATGTTCAATCCCATGAAAGTTAGCGATATTAATGGTTGCCATATTATAAGCATCAATTAATGGTACACCATGATCCATTGCTATTCGAATGAGTTGATCAATATGCCCATTTTCGTAAAAAGAGGATGGTGATCCGTCTGTTGTTAACATTAAACGATCATACTGATCAATTCCCAATTCTTTCATTTCCTTTAGCAATTTAGGCAAATCTGGTCGGATCGAAGAATACCTAAGACTTACTTTATACCCTTGAAGCAAACGATTCAGCACCTCTTTCCCTGTCATTGCTTCATGATCACTATCTACTCCCAGAAGCATTAATTTTGCGAGCGTTTTCTCAGATGCTCCCGGAAAATGTCCCTCGATTCGCTTTCTCAGACGCTTTGTCTCCTGCATCCAGTGAAGCATCATATCATCACCGTCTAAAAGTTTCGGCCAGCCTGTTAATTCTCCACCTTGAATTACTGCATCATTCTCTATCCAACTTTTTACATTTCCATGGGAAAAAACTTGCTCTTCATCTTGTAGCTCTGTTTGTGCATCATATCTACTCCACCATAATATCGTAGATGGAATGTCCTTCATAAAGTTCAGAAAAGTAAACGCTTTCTTTTTTTCTAACTGCATAGCCAAAACAAGGTTATCATTCACATATGTAGTTGTACCAAATTGTGATGTATATTGGGCTAAGGTTAGGGGATTATATATTTGAAAAGGATGAGCATGTGGTTCTATATATCCTGGAACTAAAAAAAGATCTGTGCAATCAACAATTTCCGCTTGATCTATTCGGATGGGCATGTCATTGCCCACATAAATGATTCTATCTTGATATATCCAGATATTTGCTATAAGCCACTTGCGTAATATCTGATTTAAATAAGTTGCATTTTTTAGAATGATTGTGGGGGATTTTTCACCATTCAAAATGGATACATGGTCACGCAAAACTTTGTTTTTCCATCGATATCGCTGAGCTAACACTACGCTTCCTCCCTTTTCATGGTCTGTCTCATGTATATAAAAAATGGAACGATTTTTCTTTGAATATATTAGGAATTGCTATGTAATTTCCTAAGATTAACATTATTTTACCATATAAAGTATTAATTCATATTACTGTTTTGTTAAATTTATGTAGGAGGAACGAAACTTATGAATCCAAAACAAAATATAAGTTTAATTAATGCGCTTATTCGTATTACTTGTGGTTGTGCATTCCTTGCATGGAGCACAGCAAAAATGACGAAGAAGCCTTATCGACAATCATATTTTCTAATTGCATTGCTAGCTGGGATGAAAATCGCAGAAGGTATCGTCCGTTATTGTCCATTAGTTGCGCTTTATGGAAAAAAGGATGAAATGATGCCTAAATTCCAGCACAAACACACGCAAAATCAAAGCTCTCACAGTCCATCACCATCTTCCCACGATTCCGAGGCAAAAGATTCTTCTTCCTCTCATGGAGTTGCAGAAATGATGGAACAGTTTAGTCCAGAGAAAATATTTTCTCCAGACGATATGAAAAAATAAAACATTGCTATGGGCTATCCAATATATCGGATGGCCTTTATCTTGTTTATGTTTTAGGAATGCCTTAAGGTGGTAAATGCAATAACATAAAATGAACGAAGGAGCTGATAAAATGGCAAATCCAAAAAATCCATTGGATCTATATTATAATGATGAATTTCCAAAACAATATCAGGAGCCTCCAGGTGTACAAGCTAAAATGGATCCCCAGCCTGATTGTGGGGAAACAAGCTATAAGGGCTCTGGAAGATTAAAAGGACGAAAAACATTAGTAACTGGTGGCGATTCTGGAATTGGTCGTGCAGCCGCCATTGCTTATGCCCGTGAAGGTGCTGATGTAGCCATTAATTACTTACCAGCTGAACAAGAAGATGCTGATGAAGTAAAGAAATTAATCGAAGCAGAGGGACAAAAGGCAGTGCTGATACCTGGAGACTTAAGTGATGAGAGCTTCTGTAAAGAATTAGTGGATAAAGCTTATCAGGAATTAGATGGACTAGACGTATTAGCTTTAGTAGCCGGAAAACAACAGGCTGTTGATGATATTCTAGATTTATCAACAGAGCAGCTCCGAAAAACCTTTGAAGTAAACGTATTTTCTTTATATTGGGTAGTGAAAGCGGCACTTCCATACTTGCCAAAGGGAGCTTCTATTATCACAACTACCTCTGTTCAAGGCTATAATCCAAGTCCAAACTTATTAGATTATGCCCCATCCAAATTCGCCATTAACGGCTTTACTCGAGGCCTTGCCAAACAATTGGCTTCTAAAGGAATCCGAGTAAATTCTGTTGCACCAGGCCCTATTTGGACAGCCTTACAAATTACAGGTGGACAGCCAAGTGAAGCTATTCCTTCATTCGGCCAGCAAGCACCTTTGAAACGTGCTGGACAGCCAGTTGAATTATCAAGTACTTATGTATTTCTGGCATCTGATGAATCTAGCTATGTTACTGCTCAAATATATGGTATTACCGGTGGGATTGAATTGGCTTAAGTTTAAATGGGGGAAGTGTCTCTGTTACCTAGAGGTTGGATTTTTTATGTTGTTGGGCTTAGAG
>Ga0182738_1007090_pt1 | contig 11455 bp, 14 predicted proteins | sample eDN5th30CBELigMG_FD_128876 | JGI IMG/M metagenome (GOLD analysis project Ga0182738, IMG submission 128876) | Enriched Miracle-Growth compost microbial communities from Emeryville, California, USA - eDNA 5th pass 30_C BE-Lig MG (version 2)... ...
AAACACAGCACTTAAATATTTCTCTATACATGCTCCTCAATAACAGATATCTTGAAAGGTTGATAGACGATGATGATAGGCGGTCCTTTACTTATTGCACTGCTGTCAGGTGTACTTATACTCGTGTTAACTTGGCTATTCAGAAAAATGAAATGGAACAAAGTCGTTAGAATGGCTCCTTCAATTCTAACCGTTATTACTGCGGCTGTACTTTTTTATATTGGTTATGGAGAAGTAAGAGGCTTTGAAGGTGCGGGCTATTTGTTTTTATCCATGTTTTTGCTTTTATTTGCAGTGGTACCTATATCGTAGCTAAAAAACCTGTACAATAATTTTTATAAACTTTATAAATTCTTTATAAATCCCTCCTATACTACGTGTAGGGGGGATTTAAGATGAAAAATATCATTTTAGACGTAAAAAGCGTTTCGAAAAAGGTAAGACGCCGTCACTTAGTAAAAGAAGTATCGTTTCGAATTAATGAAGGGGAAATATGTGGACTGTTAGGACCAAACGGAGCTGGTAAAACGACCTTAATTCGTTTATTGACGGGGTTAATTAAACCAACCGCAGGAGAAGTTTTTATTAATAACAAACATATTTTTTCACAAAGAAAAGAAGCGCTGCAAAGCGTTGGCGCAATTGTGGAGTCGCCCATCTTTTTTCCTTATATGACGGGAAAAGAAAACCTGGCAAATTTAGCTCGACTGCATTCATTTTATACAAAGCAAGAAAGGCAACAAAAAGTAAAAGAAGTGCTTGAGATTGTGGGATTAACCGGCAGAGAAAACGATAAAGTTCGAACGTATTCTCTAGGTATGAAGCAAAGGCTCGGAATTGCTCAAGCGCTTTTAGGCGACCCGGACTTATTAATATTAGATGAGCCGGCCAACGGCTTAGATCCAATGGGCGTACGTGAACTGCGCGAGCTGCTTTTTACGTTAAAACGCGACTATAACAAAACGATTTTGATTTCTAGTCATTTGCTGGATGAATTACAGCGAGTATGTGATCAAATCGTTGTGATGAAAGAAGGAGAGCTAATATGGGCCGGCGCTCTGGACCAGTTAGCATCCGGTAAAAATCTGGAAGATGCGTTTGTAGAGCTGGTGTCACAATGAAGGAGCTGTTAGTAGCGGAGTGGGAAAGACTTTGGAAACGAAAAGTGGCGTGGCTGACCTTTCTATTAGTGCCGGTGGTGCTGTTAGCTGCTTCATCTTATCTCCAAAAAGAAAACGGAGCACTCACAGTCGATTTACCACAGTATACGTTTGCCGGAAACTTTCCTGTACTGAGCTTAGCTGAAATGTTATTTACCGTTTTTAATGCCATGTTCTTAGTTTTTATTACGCTCGTTGTTACCGGCGAGTACCGGTCAGGACAGCTGCGAATGGTCATGATACGATCATATTCGTTTAAAGAAATCATCCTAGCAAAAGCCGCAGTGATTCTGCTGTTTAATTTACTGTTTTTTATTACGTATTTTTGTATGAGCTATGTGATAGGCTTTCTGATGTTTGAACATCCGCAAACCTACTTTGTGTTTTATCACAGTCATGCTTTCAACATAAAAGAAGCGCTAGTATATAATCTTTCATTCTATGGATATGCCTATTTAACGACTATTGCGATATGCTGTGTGCTGTTTTTTATCTCTGTTATCAGCAAAACGACCACTACGGCTGTTGGAATCGGTGTTGCTTTTATACTGATCTCGTTTTCGTACCCGACTTTATTAACAGGGTTTAAGCAGTGGATGAGTGAAGAGCTTTTTGGACAGCTGTTTTTTACTTCCGTACCGATGATTCAATGGCAGGGGATCACAGTCATGATGGCAGAAAAACCGCAGTTTGTAGGCTGGAATTTCGGTGTGTTAGGTTTTTATGTTCTGTTTTTTAGCGGTTTAACGTATGTAGCTATTCGAAAAAAAGAATCATTTCTATAAAAGGAGAAAAGACATGATGACAGGACTTTTTATCAGTGAATTAGAGCGAACGTTTAAACGAAAGAAAACAGCGGCTGTATTAGCCGTGTACGCAGGGTTACTTGCTTTTATTTGGTTCTTTTTTCAAAGGGGAGGCATTTCGTTTTTTGATGCAGACCACGACGTGAAAATTGATTCTTTAAATTCAGCACCGCTGCTTCTTCGAGACCTATCCTTTGCGATTACGTTTATTGTCATTCCTATGTTTGTGGCAGATAGCTTCAACGGTGAGTACACGTCGGGAGCGCTGCGCATGGTACTAATTCGGCCGCACCATCGTGTGAAGCTATTTTTTGTAAAGTGGGCGGTTCAATGTTTACTAGTTTTTATTATTCTTTGTATTACGTGGTTAGTGGGTACATGCCTTGGAAGAATGGTTATGCCTCATGTAAATGAAACAACGTTTTTAGGAGGACAGACTTTAGGGACTGTTGGAGCGTTACTATATTCGCTGAAATTTTACGGCATTTGTTTTTGCATCTTTATAGCGGTTATTAGTATCGGGAGTATCCTGAGTGTTCTTATGCCTAATTCCATTTTATCTTACGTCGCAACTATTGGTGCTTTAATTGGAAGTGTGTATGTGTCAGATAAACTAAGCTTCTTTTTCTCCGTAACCGATTCTGTTTTTCATGAATTAAGCAGGCCAAACTCTGAATTTTTAGTGAACCTATTATTTCCAATTTTACTCATTAGCCTTATAATAAACCTATTCGTATGGAAAAAGAAAGAATGGGTAGGGTGAGCTGGAGATGAATCAAACAATTTTACTAGTGGATGATGAAAAAGACATTATTTCATTTATGAAAGATGCGCTGCAAGATGAAGGGTATGAGGTGCTGTTCGCCTACGAAGGGCAAGAAGCGTTAAAAAAGTTAAAAATAAATCCAGATTTAATTGTGCTGGATGTGATGATGCCAGGCATGGACGGCTTTGCACTTTGTGAACTAATCCGAAAAAGCATATCATGCCCCATCATCTTTTTAAGCGCAAAGCAAACGGAGCAGGACAGAGTAAGAGGACTATTGGTCGGTGGAGATGATTATTTAGTTAAACCTTTTAGCATGAAAGAACTAAAAGTCCGTATTTATGCTCATCTGCGCCGTGAGCAGAGAATTAGCAGCAATTCCTATAACAGGCTTCATTTTGGAGAGTTAACCATTGATTTAAATGGCTATCAAATTTTACATAACAATGAAGTAATTCCGTTTACTTCGAGAGAATTTGAGATCATTCATTTTCTCGCTCTTCATCCAGGTCAGGTGTTTACACGCGAGCAGCTGTATGAAAAAGTTTGGGGCTACGACGCGGAAGGAGATTCATCTACGATTACAGAACACGTGAAAAAAATTAGAGCAAAACTATTAAAATATGACGAAACACCTTATATCTCGACCGTTTGGGGCATTGGCTACAAATGGGTAAAATAAAAAAATGGATGAACCGGGCAACGTTAAAAGCGCAGTTTGTTTTATCTTTTCATGTGATTTTGCTGTATAGCCTGCTTGCTACGCTTTTAACGTGGGGAATTGTCATCTCAGTGAACTGGTTTTTTATGCCCGGAGCACTGAATCCAGCAAATTATTATGAAAAACAAATTCCCGATATTCTTCAGTTCGTTAAGAAAAAAGAAGACGCGCTCCTTTCTAAAGATGCTAAAAACCAAGTAGAATCGGTTATTCCGCTAGAAGGCATGGATTATCAAATTATGAATAGAGAAGGACAAATCGTGTATGGCTCCATGTCCACTTCATATATCAAGAGCAAACGCGATTTTTATTCTCAGGTTAATACAAATATCCATTCAGGTAAATATATTATAAAAGTCTATCCGCTTTTTGATTCAAAAGACGAAGTAAACGGGGCCATTGCGTTAAGATATCAATTAAACATGGCTTCGGCTAACCCAAATATTAAATGGATCGTTGCGTTTGTAACGTTTTTATCTCTAGCCAGTCCGTTTCTTTATTTTTATTTGTTTGCTTATTTATTTGGAAGACGATTTAGCAAAAAAATTGAACGACCTTTTAACGAGCTGATGACAGCCGCAAAGAATATTCAACATAATAATTTGGATTTTTCGCTGTCCGTGACTCAAGACGCCAAAGAATTAAGTCAGCTGCTGCATGCCTTTGAAGAAATGCGAAAAGAATTAAAGCAATCGCTAGCTAAACAGTGGCAGCTAGAAGAAGACCGTAAGGATATGACGGCTGCGATTGCGCATGATTTACGAACGCCTCTTACAATCATTCACGGTCACACCGAAATTTTAGTAGAAGGAAGCAAAAAGGACGCGGAGAGGCTTAATCGATATTTACATACGATCTACACAAATACACAGCGTTCGATTCAACTATTAAATCAGCTGCAAGAAGTATCTGTCATAGAAAACCCGGGCTTTACCGTAAAACGGGAACCTATTGATATCTACACATTTGTTCATGAGAAAGCGGACGAGTTTCAGCTTTTATGTCAAAAAAAAGAGATTACCTTTTTATCTTCAATTAGTGAAGCAGACGGACCAAATCAATTTTACGGAGATCCTCAGCGCATTTCTCAAGTATTAGATAATGTCATCACAAACTGTATTCGGTACACGCCTGAACGAGGGGAGATAGCTTGGAATACCGTCATTCATCATAGCGAAGTAATCTTTGAAATACATGATACGGGTCCTGGGTTTACACTATCCAACAAAGAACAGCTGTTTAAAAAGTTTTACAGAGAAGATGCGTCGAGAACAAGCGGGCACGGGAATTTGGGGCTAGGTCTTTATATTGCTCATTCCATTGTGAAAAACCACGGAGGAAGCATCACGGCCGATAATAAGGAGACGGGAGGATCATTGTTTAAGATTGTTCTTCCGATGGGAAAGAAGTAAACGCGTAAAAAAAGAACTCTCAAAAAAGAGAGTTCCAAAAAGGGTAAGTAAGAAAGAAATGTACCTGTTCCTTTAGGGGGACTGCATCTGTATAGTAAAATTTATACCCCGTATACCTCTATTAAAAAGTTGAAAAATAATCCAATAATGGAATTTATAAAAATAGTACTAAAAGAAGATAAAGGTAATAGAAAAATTAATTATGCACTTATACTTTTTTACTGTAATTTGATTTTTAAAGGAGGAAATTAAGATGCCTGGAATTGCTAAAACCCCTGATCCCCCTTATTATGCTGTCATTTTCGCTTCTGAAAGAACAGAAGGAGAGAAGGGTTACGGGATAATGGCAGATAAAATGGTGGAGCTTGCATCTAAACAAAAAGGCTTTTTAGGAATAGAAAGTGCTAGAGATCAAGATTTAGGCATTACCGTTTCATACTGGGATTCCTTAGAATCAATAAGAATGTGGAAAGAAAACTCAGCCCACCGCGCAGCGCAGCACAAAGGAAAAAAAGAATGGTATCAAACGTTTTCGCTTAGAGTGTGCAAAGTGGAAAGGCATAGCTTTTTTGAGATGTAAGGCGTATATGGTTGATTGTTTAAAAAAGGGGAGAAGCCTTTATATTTTTAGCTACTGTAGGATTTATAGCCGTTTTTATCACTTTATGTTCACTAGAAGTACAGCTAAGAACGATTGTTAAACAAAAAGATAGAATTGTTGAATTACTTGAGAAACGGAATAGAGAGTAAGCAAATCCTAATGAACTCAACGTTTATGATATCATCTCCTGACTTTAGTTACGGGAGATGTTTTATTTTCAGTTTAATATCAAAACAAAAGTTTAGGCATGCACAAAAAAACCTCAGTAGGAGGTCTAGTTATTCCTTGTTAATAAAACACTTATAACAAGCTCATCTACTGTCGGATGTCATCTAGAGGCTGTATTAAAAGCTAATTATAAAGTAAGGCTATATTTATCGTTTCATCAGGAAAGATGAGCTGAACTTCTTTATTTCTTACTTGTGATCTTTCATTTAATCACCGTATTTTTTTCTGTACGTGAGAAACGTTATCAAATATACAACTGAAATCATCGTTAGAAATATTAGCGGCGAAATGCCAATGCCGTCATAAGAATTTTTTCCTTGAAAAGTCCGATAAATGGACTCTATAACTTCTAAAATCAGCATACCTATAACTACCACAAATGCGTATGATTGAGCCTTCGTGCTGATAAACTTCTTTCTTTCATCACCTTTTCGAGAAGATGATGTAACAAAAATCGAAAGTCCGCAAACTAACAGGATGAATGAATACACAATTTTAACCCAATCCATTCTTACTCCTCCTTATAATAAATGTAAAAAATATTTTACATTTATTATTTTATCATCAGTTCCATAAATGTCAAACTCTTTTTACATTGTAAATTATTTGTATAAAAGAATTGGTAAAAAAATGATTTTATAACATAATGTCACGCTACAAAGTGACTTAAATCAACTCCACTGGTAAAATGGAAGTAACAGGAATTTACGTGTTTCACTAACTAAAGTGAGGTGGGTTGTTTGGTTCTTCATAAAAAAACAGTTTCTTTTGTCGCTCTTTTCTTACTGCTGTTAGTAATAAGCTCAAATTACGTGTTGTATCATTCTTCTTTTGGACTTCAGTCTTTGCCTGCTGATCTCAACGGAGTAGTAGTAGGTTCTATTTTAGACTTAAGTCTTCTGGCTCCGCTCTTATTTCTAGCCTGGCAGCGTAAGTTCAGTCTAAAGTACTTTATTGTGTTAATGGCTACAGGCCTTGTTGCTGCACGTTTTATCATTCCGGCTGAATACTTTGCTTCTTTTCAGTCGGTTATGTGGCTAGGTGTTGGAATAGAAGGAGTACTCATTTTATTTGAACTTTCACTGCTGTTTATGCTAGTTAAAAACGTATCGCCTATTTTAAGAAGGATCAAATCAAGCTCTTTGCCGCTTTTATTTTCTTTTTCACGGGCTGTAAACGAAAAGTTCCCCAACCAAACGTTTATACACATCCTTTGTTCGGAAATGCTGATGTTTTACTATGCATTTGGAACGTGGAAGAAGCAGTCCAGTAATGAAGGGAATAAGTTTACTCTGTATAAACGCTCAAGTTTTATTACGTTTCAAATTATGATTATTCATGCGATTGTTATTGAAACATTAGGCCTTCACTGGCTGCTGCACAATACGTCTATGACTCTTTCAATCGTTTTACTGATCCTTAATATTTACAGTATTGTTTTCTTTATAGGAGATATTCAAGCATTAAGGCTTAACCCTTTACGAGTCGATGATAATCATCTATACATTTCAATTGGTTTAGCTAAGCGTATGGAGATACCATTTAGAGACATTGCTGAGATAGTAGAAGACGCTCACATTCTCGAGCAAAAAATACCCAGCACCACGATTGAATTTATCGCACGCGATTTTGAAACTGTGCATCCTGATCTCTTACTAACATTAAAGTCTCCAATCGAAGCAACGCTTTTTATGGGAATCAAAAAGAAATACAAGCAGGTTGCCATTCGCGTAGATGATCCTCACGCGTTTAAAAAAATAGTCAAAGAGCGTTTGGAGAAAGCTCAGCGGGATGAGTTGATCTAGAACTTTAGAAAAACAAGATCTTATAGGAGTATCTATAAGGTCTTTTTGCTGCTGATCAGCTATTGGACATAAATAGTGAAGTGTTAGCTGTATTTTAGTAAAATGGAAGTAATAGGTAACGTGGTGAAGGGGGATAGAATATGAGAATTTTTTCAAAAGGGAAAGAGAGGTATTTAAACTCTGTGGAGTGGCTATCTGAAAACTTAATCCATTTAAGCAAACCAACTGAATGTACGCCGCAAGAGTTTGAATTTCTCCGTCATATCGTAAAAGATAAGAGAATTGTGTGGTTAGGGGAAAACGGTCATAACATAAGAGAACATAATATGATGAAGTCAAAAATAATAGAATTTCTACATAAAGAAATGAATTTTACCATACTGGCATTTGAAAGCGGCTTAGCGGAATGCTACAGCGCTAATGAGTTAAAGGAAGAGTTTACAGATGAAGACTTTTTAAAAAACGCCGTTTATTCTTTATGGGCAACAAAAGAAAATCTGCCTTTGTTTCAGCTAATGAAAAAATCAGATTTAAGTTTAATAGGAATAGATATTAACCCTTCTTCTAATCCTGATCTTTTCGTAAAATTTGTTCAGCAGCTGAGTCCCGTAGTGTCTGAAGACGTGATAGAAAAGATAGAATACATTGAATCAAGTATATATAAATGGTACTGCCAGCTAGGGCAATATAAAGCGAGAAGAAAAAAAGTCCCAGCAGAAATGCTACGTGAGTTTGCAGAGTTTAAAGAAAAAGCAAGCGCAGTGATAGGAGATTTAGAAGCTTATCTACTTGAAGAATACGTTTTGCATCTTGAAAATCTAGAGCTTGTATGTAAAGTTAAAATAATTATTCGATGCCTGCAAAACCGTTTGTATTTTATCAATCATATTCACCATAATCACCGGACGTATAAAAAAGTAAGAGAAAAACGAATGAAGGAAAATCTAGAGTGGGTTTGTCAGGAGCTGTATCCTGAGGAAAACATCATTATTTGGGCACATAATCTTCATATCTTTAAACAATACAAAACGTTTACGGGATTTGAACCTCTAGGAGCGATTGTCTCTAATGAAATAAAAAAACAGTCTTATTACTTAGGCTTATTTATGTATGAAGGTGAAATACATATGGATACAGGGCAGCCATATAAAATAGAGAAGCCGCCTAAAAAAAGTCTAGAGGACTATATGCATCAAGTGCAATCACCGGCCTTATTTACTGATTTCTCACAGCTTGAAAAAAAATCAGACAACAAATGGATATTTACTAAAACGATCTTTTTAGAAAGTGGTACTATGCCAACTTTATTTGTACCGCGTGACCAGCTAGACGGTGCTTTATTTGTTGAGTCTGTGTCTCCGCCTGAGTATCTTAAACGCAGTAAAAATAAATAAGAAATCGTAATGAACAAAGAAGAGGTGCACATTGAAAATCTATAAATGCAGCAAAGAACATGGCAAAAAAGTAGAAAAATATCAGTCGCATTTAGCCACTTACGTAAAAATGGCACGAACAAATGAAGCAGCTACGATCGGTTATATGTATATAGAAGGAGAAGGAACGATAGGGCATCATCAAGCTCCTATCTCTCAGCTATTTATCGTAGTCGAAGGTGAGGGATGGGTAACAGGAGAGAATCAAAAACGAATATCTATTAAACGTGGAGAAGCAGTACTGTGGGAAAAAGGAGAGTGGCATACATCGGGAAGTGAAACCGGCATGACGGCCATTGTCATTCAATCGGAGGAGCTACATCCTGAAACATTTATGGAAAGAAAAAAGCACGCTTAGATAAGTTATCTAGGCGTGCCACTTTTCTATAGGACTTCAAAATTTTTAAGGGCAAACTCAATCCCGTCTTCACCCGATTTCTTCGTGACAAAATCTGCGGCGTTTTTTAACTTATCAGATCCGTTCCCCATCGCAATTCCAAGGCCGGCTAATTCTATCATATCGATGTCATTTTCTCCGTCTCCGAATGCGATAGCCTCGGATTGATCGATGTTAAAATAGTCTAAGACCTTCAGGATAGCTACCGATTTTGTAATTTCTTCTTGAAGAACACTTACGACAAAAGGGTGCCATCTTTTAAACATTAAATGAGGAAATCGCTGCGTATACTGCTCAGCCGTTTTATCATCACCATATAGACACATTAAATAAATATCTTCGTCATAAATACGCTCATTCATTTGAGGATAATCACTGAGCGATAATGTTTCCTTCAGGGCTTTTAAAATATTATCATCTTTGATTCCGTTCATGCTGAGCTCTTTTGTATAAAATGAAAGACCGTGATTTTGCGAGGCTGCATATTCAAAGACTTCGCGCGCGACGTGCTTGTCCATGGACAGCTTACAAATGACTTCTTCATTATGTACAGTAAACGCTCCGTTTACGGTAATGAGCGTATCTATGCCTAATTCTTTAATTTCTTCACAGAGAGATAAAGGTCTGCCTGTTGCGGCAACAACTTTTATTCCTTTATCTTTTAAGCTTTTTACAATCTCTCGAGTTTTAGCGGAAATAGTCCCGTTTTCGTGATGAGTAAGAGTTCCGTCCACGTCAAAGAATACGATTTTATAGCTCATAGTAATCTCCTTGCTTAAACAGCTCTATCTTTTTTTACATTTACAAGCAGCAGGGCACAGGCAAAAATAGCAGCTACATATAAAAACGCAGAAACAACCGGTTTATGTAAAAAAGCAGTATGATTGTATGAAGAGTCATACAAATAAAGAGCGGCTAAAAATAAAAAAGGTAGTAGTTTCTTCAAGTTGTCACCTCCTGGTTTTATTATACATATTTTTCTTGTATTTGTATGTAATCTTAATAAGAGTGATAGAATAATAGTATTTTATAAGCAAAGAGAAAGCGAAGTGACGAATATGACGATACATCACTATATAGGTTCTCCTTATGAATTGCCTACAGGAAATTTTGGCACAAAAGAAACGCTGGTGTCTTTATCCGAAGTTTCACCTTTTAATCGAAATCCAAAGAAAGAAAAGCTGATTACAATCTATGAAAAAGAAGAAGATGCGTACGGTATTAGTATCAATTACTTAAATGACGGGTACGGCGATATAAAGCATGTATTCACCTTGCCCTATATCTACGAATTATCTTGCGATGTGCACCCTAAATCCATGAGAGAGCTTTTTACATATATTGAAGAACACCTTATAGAGGGTTGTCAAATTGAATTATATTCTTGCTTGGACGGCGATGAAACGGAAGAAAAAGATTCAAGTCTAGATACGAGTATTAACTTAAAAACGCTCTATTTCGGAAAGTATTACAAATTAGACAAAAAGAAGTACATCTATGAATTAGGGGAAATGTTTACATTTGAAGATAAACAATTTGTAGTAGTGGTAAAGTGAGGGGGTTAATTACTCGAAAAACAAAAAAATCCTTTGAGCTCAATGTTTTCAAAGGATTAGTTCGGATTACTTTTAATGACCATAGGGCATTCCACAAGAACAGCGGTGCGAACCAAATAATAAGTGATAAGAAGCGGGAAATTCTTGATTTACACGCTGTACATCTCGTGCAAATTCTTCGCCATCTGCTGGGACTCGGCGAAGAGCATTTGCTTTTTCCTGTGTATCGATATTAGCTCCGGGTGGAACAAATCGGTTTGGTGCAATCCGTACACCATTTGTGACGACGGCATTATATGCAATAAATGTTCCTTCTCCAACAATTGCGTTGTAAACAATCGATTTAAAGCCAACAAATGTGTTATTTCCTATATAACAAGGACCATGAATAAGAGCACCGTGGGCAACGCTTACTTTGTTTCCGATAAAAATGGAATAACCTTTACCGCCAACAGGAAAGCGTTTGTTCACTAAACCATGTAAAATCACTCCGTCTTGCAGGTTTGTGTTTGAACCGATATAAAATGGAGTTCCTTCATCAGCACGGATGCTTACATTGGGAGCTACATA
>Ga0182738_1007092_pt1 | contig 11452 bp, 4 predicted proteins | sample eDN5th30CBELigMG_FD_128876 | JGI IMG/M metagenome (GOLD analysis project Ga0182738, IMG submission 128876) | Enriched Miracle-Growth compost microbial communities from Emeryville, California, USA - eDNA 5th pass 30_C BE-Lig MG (version 2)... ...
ATCACTGTTCTGTCATCCAAATTCTGGACTTCATGGGTAAATGTGAGATACAACTCCTCAACGTTGTTATCAAGAATCCATCTTAAATTCTTGCCAATATCCGAATCAACTTCTTCCATATCCGCTATCGTTATTTTCTTCCCCAAAAGATGTTTTAAGAAAGGTTTGGTGAAATTTAGATCTACCACCATACTGTCACAGATTGCCTTGTTAAAATTTATTTTTCATTGTCACTCTCTAAAAAAATTTTACCTTCGCCAAGATGATTCCAGCAAATTGCATGAAAACTGAGTCATAGGGGACCAAACCAGACATTGGGTTAGGTTGAATGGAAATTTGGTTATCAGCTAATTTGAAAAGACCAACAGAAGGATCGAATAATTGTCTTGTGACGATCTCATAAAAATCTCTTCGCAAGCCACCTCCGTCAACACCTCTTTCATCTTTAAAGTTGATCTCCAGATTCTTCATAAGCTCTGCTAGAGGTTGATCTTTGAATTGCATCAATGCTGAAAAGACAAGATTTTTTCTCTTCACAGTCAACTCTAGATATTTTAAAAATATATTTTGCAATGAATTCTCACCTCTTCTGTTATAATAACCGTCGACTCCACAATTTTTAAAATGATCCTGAACTTGAGTGCTAAAATAATTGTTAACAAATATCTTCCTAAATCTTTAAATTTACTTGAAAATCTCCAGTTTGGTTTTTAAATCAATGATCCAAGGATACTTTGGAATCAATATCGATATTAAATTGCTATTAACAGTCTTCAGTGCTGGGGATTTTGAATCATTAATGATCTTTGAAATCTGAGAGGAGCTCTTCAAAGCAAAGTTCGCGAAGATTGTTCCAAAATCAACATCCAGCTCCCTTCTATAATGAGAATACGATCTTTGGAGTGGCGCCATCATTTCATGATGATCACCAGCATCTTCGAAAGAAACTAATCTTGCTAAGCTTGGCATCTGCTCAACATCTGACATACTGCTTCCTCCAGTTTGCTTTCTGAGATCGTTACTGGATTCTGGCTTCTTCTCTTCAAGATTTCTTTCCATGATAATAATTGAATAATGACCAACACAAATCATTATAAGGAAATTCCACAAGTCCTTTAGGCCATCTTGTGATGGAACCTTATGGATAAGCTCGGCAAGTTCATAAGCGCCTATGAAGAAGACTTTAACTTCTTCTTCATTAAACAAAGATCCAGTCACAGTCTGAAGAAGAGTCTTGAGTTTCTTTGAGGCCTTCGATTCTTTTTGTTCTTTGACAAATAAGTTGTAATGGAAGACATTTGCGAAGGAAAACATGATTGTCAAGATAAGCTCAAATTGGGGCAAGTTGACATGAGATAAAACCTCTTCAACTTCGGTCTTTCCAATTTGCTTATCTTGATTTTGCTTAAAGACCTTAATACTGTGGTCAATGGCTTTGTTGGCTTTGAGAATTTCTTGGTAGAAGTGGCTGCTCAAGTAATCCTGGAATGGGATAAACAATTCAGGAATGGATTTTAAATTCATAAACACGTCCTTCACTTGTTGTGATGATTCTGACTTGTTTGAAGTTGGTTTCTCAATTAAGCTTAAAAGACTCAGAAGTTTCTTGCAAGAAATGGTCTTCTTGTAATTATCGGTTTGTGAAACGTTCTCCCCCAATTTAATAGCTTTTTCCTTGCCTATCAATGTACTCATTCCTCTCAGAATTTTGACAATCCATCTTTCGTTGTTGATAAAGAGCTTTGTTTCAATCAAGCCCATAAGCATATCCAAAAGTGTGTGGCAATCAGAAACTTTTTGAGCAAAGTTGGTTTTTTCTTTCAAATCTTTTAAGAGTGCAACTCCATAATTCTCCAAATATCCCTTGGGAACAAAAAAGACATAAGATCGATTCGCATCGTCAAAATATCTTGAAATATAATCCACGACTTTCTGAACTGCCTTTTCATAGCTATCAACTTGAATTTGAAGATTTTTGTCTCTCAAATAATCAAAGAATTCTGGGGTGTACAAAATTGTGATCATCACATCAAGAATCTTCAACTCGTTCACTGAATTTAAGCTCAGAGAATCCTTGAGAAATTCGAACAATAAATACTGGTTGCTTGATGAGGGATTGAAGTAACAGAAAAATAACTCAAAAACGTTCATTATGAAAGCGTCATCAACTTCAAAAGAATTTATTGTCTTGAGAAACTTTTCATTATTATCATCTTTCTTTTCTGCTTCGGCAGGCTTTTCGTCTTTTTTGGCTTCCTCTCCTTCAACAACCTCAGCCTGAATATCATCATCTTCCTTTTTGTCTTCTTCATTATCCCCAGCTTCTTTCTTTTCTTCTTCGTCTTCGCTTTCTTTTTTGTCTTTATCTTTATCTTCAGTCAGGAATTGAATATCATAATCGACTTCTCCATATTCGGAATTCTCATCTTCCTTTTTACCTTCTTCTTCGTCTTCCTTTTTCTTCTCTGGCTCATTTTCCTTCTGTTCTTCAACCTTAATTTCAGTTTGCTCACCTTCTTTCTTTTCTTCTTTGCTCTCCTCAGTGGGCTTTGGAATCTTATTCTTTGCTTCTTCGTATTGACTAAAGTCTTTTTTAATGGCTTCCAACTCTTTTCTAGCTTCTTCAGTAGTCTTTCGGAACTCTTCACTCAAGTCAGCCCCAAATGTTTTGCCCAAGCATGCATAAACAACATTTCTATCAAATTCTTTCATTCCAGCAGTAAACTGCTTAACAACAGTTTCGCTATTTCTTTCAGCGCCTTTAAAGACTTTATCCACACAAATCATTTCTTTCACTCTTTTTCCTTGTTGTAATGCTTGGTTTACTCTAAACTTGAAGTTTGCCTCATTTCTAATACTGGTGTCCATAAAATATTTGAAAGAGTTTTCGTTTTCCTGATTGGCTTTCTCTTCTTCCTTTTTCTCAGCATCAGCAGAAGGAGGATTTGAGCCTTCTTCAACTTTCACTTCTTCTTCAGTTGTACCAGCAGCAGCAGTAGTGTCTTTTTCTCTACCTTCTTGACCGTTTTCTAATAAAACTTTATTCCTAGTTCACAGTTCTTCACATACCTTTTGGAACATCTTCTTGTTTTGAAGTCGCCTCTCCAGACTTAGCAATCTTTTCTTCTTGACCTCCAGTTTGTTCTTTCACATATAATTTTGCTCTAAGTAAGTTTTTAATTCAAACAATTATCAAAATTTAATTACATATTTATCGTATCATTTTTCAGGGTCTCAATCTTTTTGGTATCAGCTTTCAACAAAGGCAATAAAGTGTCAGAATCGATATTGCCTGCTCCAAAACTTTGGGTGTTGTCCTTTTGATAATTACCAAAATCTTTACTTGCTTCAACCCTATTCAGAATGTAATCGAGTTTCGCCTTATTATCAGATCTGAAAGGCTTTCCTCTGATGGTCCCAAGTGGTTTGTAAAGGTTCTCAATACCTGAGAGCCACTGGTGTTCAGAGAATATACTGTTCAAATTGATATCTCCAATGGAAATATCTCCATATGCAGGGAGTCTGATTTCGTTGATAAGCTCTTTATCCTTCAACCCTGCTATTTCAAACAATTTCTGGGCTTCTTCTTTTGCAAACTGAGATTTCTCCTCCCACATCTCAAATTTCTTTTGGTCCTCACGGCTAATTTTGCTCTTGGATTCTTTCTTCACCGACAGATTTTTCTCAAAGGCGTTCTTTAAATCGACCTGGAAAGTTTTAGGCTCATATGGCCCTCTAGTCTTCAAGGCTTTTAAGATATTTGCGTAGTTATCAGCCAATTCCTCTGTGGGTATTGATTTGGATGTATTTTGTTTCACTGTATTTGAGATAATTCGAATCACAGAATTATTTGGGTATGAGTCTTGCATTGAGTATGCAATCATCTGAGGATTCTGTAAAAGCTTTCTTGTGATTCGCTTAATCAACTGGAGAATTTCTTCTTTATGTGAACCAAGAGATGGCTCCCCATCCTTATTAATCTCATTACTAATAAATCCAGCTATTGTTGCAATATTTCTTCTCATGAAGACTGAGTTCAAGGTCTCAAGTGCCTTACCTTGTCTTTCTTCAGAATCCAAAATATCTTCCAAAATTTCAAAAACCTTTATGAGTAAAATATATTTCAACTCAAGCGAGACACCCTCTTTCGCTGAAGTAATTACATTGTCTTGGATCAAACTTGCGATCAAGAAAACTGCACTGCTTCCTTCTTTCAAAAGGACTAATCTCAATACAACATCCAAAACGCTCCATCTTGAATTTGACTTGAAGGAGCTCAAAAGATCTGGATCATTATCCACTTGCTTCATGGTATCTTCAACCGAGAGTTCTTGGAAAATAACAGAAGGAATCAAGTGAGGATAATTAGACAGGATTCCAGATAAAATAACAACTAAAGAACCAGTCTCTTTTTGAATCACTGTTCGATTAGAATCATTATCCAAGTACACATTTGTCTCATAATTCTCCTCTTCGACCTGAGGTAGATCCCTAAAGTATAAGTAACCTTTTGGGAGTTTTCCTCGAGTGTTCAGCTCTTTGAGTCTTTTAGAGTCTTTCTCTTCTTTCACCCTCTGTAAAGAAGCACTTGATATCTTATCAAAAGAATAGTTCTCAATCAAGGATTTCAATAAAATCTGGACGCATTCCTCAGCTACAGGAGATAAGTTCTTTTGAACATTCTCAACCAAATCTGATTCTTTTGGTAATAACAATAGGAAATCTTTTTCTGAAAGGTCTGATTTGCCATTTTCCGCATTTGATTTTATTCCGTAAAGTTTTAATTTTTCCAAAACTCGTTTGTAATTTTGGAAAGGCTTGAAATTCTTGTCTTGCATCAACTCTTCTAGTGATATCTCTCCTTTTTCTTGCTTCTTACTGATACCCTTTAAAACAAGGTCAACTTGAGAATCTAACACTAAACTATCTTCCAACAGTGTTGTCATCAAACATAAAACTGACATTGCTTCATCAGTCTTCAAAGGACTCAGTCTTTCCACTGTTAGTAACATTTGTAAGAGACCTCTATTTATAAATTCAACTCTCAGACTCTTATTTGCTCTTAAAATCGCATTCATCAAGCAGATTGTGTCTCTATAGCAAGTACGGTTAGATCCAGAAAAGACATCTTGTCTTAAGCCATGAAGGATGGATTTTTGAGCAGAAAAAACACCTTCAGTCAGGTCTAGACACACCGATAATAGCTTATCATCTTCGCTTAATTGACAATTGTTTTCCAAAACATGGGAAACAATGTAATTAATTGCTAATTTACTGACACGTGAAATCAAATCATTCAGAACTTCTGGGAAATCAGGGCATTCCTTTTCTTTTCTCAAGAGAACCAGGTCATCTAAAGTCAAGCTTTGGAATGTTTCTTTTGTCACCATCAATAAGCCTTGGATTAAGTCTTTGTTTAAACTCAACTCTTCAATAATCTCTTTGATAAAGAGTTCTTCGAGACATTGGTACAAGAAATCAAGTTGGTAAACTTGATTAACTGCTTTATATTTTGAAATATCTTTCAGTCTCATTTCATTCTCAGGTTTTTCGATATTTCCGAGTTTTCCTTTCAAATCTGAATCTTGCAACAAATTACTCAGATAAGCAGCTAAATTTTTTTCCGCTTGCTGATAGAGTTTTGTCCAATAATCACGAGGAATAACAACGTTAAACTCTTCTCCCAAAGTGAACAACTCCTTCAAATTGACCAAATGATGTTGCTGACATTGGACAACCGCATCAATGTATTTCTGGAGCTCATTTTTAAAGTTTTCAATCCGCTCTTTCTTTTCTGCCTCAACATCAGCTGGATCTATTTCTACCTCTTTCACAACTTCTTTGCCCTCTGTGGCTTTCTCTTTGTCTTCAGTTTCAACCTTCACCTCTTGCTTAACCTCTTCTTCAACTGCTTCACCTTCAGCAGCTGGTGCCTTTTCCTTTTTGTTTTTGAGTTCTTCAATTGTCTTATCGAGCTCTGCCACTTGATCTTTGGTATATTTCCCATAGAATTTGTAAAACTCTTCAAAGAAACCAAAAACAGCTGTTAAATTGTCCTCCATCAATATTTTGCTGTCTTTTTGGGGAATTTCTCTCTGGGCCAGTTTTTTCAGAAAATCGAGAATCACTGGGAATAACACTTTTCCTTCTTTCTCAAAACAACTTGTTTTCAGATACTTCTCATTGGAAGAAAAGTCTTTTTTGTTGAAGCATTGCGCCAAGGCATCAATCGTAGGAACCAATAAATCCTTGCTTTTTGAATTGCAATAATAATTAGCACTGCCCAACAGGTAGGTTTCAAACTTAAGCATGGCTTCTAGACCCTCTGGCGAGGACAGCATTTGCATATACATGCCATTTTCAAGGTAACTGACCTCAAATTCTCTCAATCGCAAGGTATTGTAAACTATTCCTGCAAAAACCGACTTTTCATCTTCTTGACTGTTGGGACTCACAAAACTCAGGTTGAATCTCTCAAAGGTATTTTTAAAATCTCCCTCCATCATTGGGCGCAACTCTTCACGTTTGTAAAGCATCTTGAACACATCAAGCCAGGAACCCAAAACAAAGACCCAGTCATCTGAAAACCATTTCACCTCCTTGGCTAGAGTCTCAACGTCCTGGCCCTCAACAAGCTCTAAAGAGATATATTTCAGAAGGTTGTTTTGGAATTGATCAACAAGAATTGTTGCTTCCTTCAATTGATCCTTCACTTTTTCGACTTTTTTTGAAGGGTCACTGTAGAACTCTCTCAAGGTTCTATTAAAGTTTCTCAAGCCGACAATGAATGAAAGCAAAGCCGCTTCTTCGTAAGTAATATCTTCAGGAATATCATCTCTTCTCAGATAGTCTATAGCTGAGATTTTCCCGGCCAACTGACAGAGCCTCTTTGAATCAAACTTTGATAATGTATCATATTCATTGAATTTAAACTCCTTGCAAATCTCAACAATGCCAGCGAAAGCCCCTTCCATAAAAGGAATCAACATTTCTTCTTTCATATAAAATGTCTCCTTCATTGATGACCTCCAAGTTCTGATGAAACTTGGGCTCCAAGCAAAAACAAACAAAGGATCAAAACCCATTCTTGTGTATCTTCTTATGATGGGTTCTACTTGTTTAGTCATTTTTTCCAAGTTTGTCTTGAACGCAGAAAGAATCTTGTACACAAAGAACGATGTTCGATTGCAGTAAAGTCCTGCTGTTAAATTTAATGATTCAAAGTTTTTAATTTGAGCTTTTCTATCTGCTAAAAATGGCACACGGACACTTGTCTCTTCTTCTTCTTTTGGTTCTTCAGCTTCTTCTCCTTGCTGTTGTTGAATTTTCTCTTGGCAATTCTTTTTCTCATCTTCAATGCTTTCTTCGAATTTCTTCATTGCATCATACAAATCCACAGATGGATCTCTCATTGCACTTTCAAAAATTTGAATGAATTTGCTAAATAAATGTAAAAATGTTCTCTCTTGCAAAAAGTCTGCGGAAAAGGCTTGGCAGAATTTTTCAGCAAAAACATCAGACTCCCATCCAAAAGTAAAAGGGCTGAAAATAAAGATTCTCAAAATTCCAAACAAAAGCTTTTCGTCTTTCAAAGATTTCGCAAACACAACAGAACTCTCAAATAAGCTCTGTATCTTTTTCGCAAAATACTCGTAGCATCCACGACTCACTAGTCTTGGGTCAACTCCGCAAGAATCTTGCAAAACCGATTTTAAAAACTCCAAGTTTCTTTCCTTTGAGAAGAAAGCTGAGACTTTCGATGCACAGCTGGCGACAAAACTAAACAGTTCCCATACAGCTTCAATCACATCCACATCTCCAGTCTTTTGGAGTAATGATTTATTCTCTTCATAAATCTCGATAAATCCTTCAACCAACTTTGATTCAAATACCTCCTTAATGAATTTCTCTCCTGACTCTTCGACTTGGAAAGTATCTTTCATTCTATTTATAAGGACCAAAACAAGCTGTAGCATGGATATAAACCTTCTAAGAGTTTTCTTCTCATTTGTAACTCCTTTCTTGAGATTTTGCAAGATTTCGAGACCAAGATTTTGAGTAGAAAGATATATTTTCTCTAGCTCAGACTTTCCAAGTATATTTTGGTGCTTATAGAGCTGGTGACCTGCATAGATCAAACTAGTCCTGAGGTGCTGTGGCAGCATCACGAAATCGCTTTTTTCAGAACCTATAAATTCAACCAAATCCATCAGCAAGATCTTTGCAGGAGCAACGTTCTTCTCCTTCAAACGCCAACATTTCTCAGCGTATTCAGAAAGAAAACCCCACTCTTCAATCCCTTTCATCCAATCAAGCCATCCATAAATAAGATTCTCGCCTAACGAAGTTCCAATCGCGTAGTTTGATTTTATTTCGTCCAGGCTCAGCAACCTTGAAGTAAAAAATTCCAAGATTTGATGCAAAAGAAAACTTTTGCTGTCTTGGCTATCTTCCAAGTCGAAACATAAAATATCCCAGCATTCTTGAAACCTTTTGATAAAGTCTTCGCTGTACGAATAATCTCGGATGAAGTCTGCCAAGAACTTGCAGACCAAGACGTTCAAATCTAACAGCTGCAAATATTCTTGATTCAAATCCCTTTTATTCTTGAGCTCATTCAAAATACGTCTCAGGAACTGCACTGGGAGATCAATCTGATCTTCAAAATTCAAAGTATTGACTCTCCAATATTGTTCAAAATTGTTTCTTGCAAATCCGTTCTTCAGGTTTCTCCATCCATCCACTAAAAAAATTTAACTCTTGAAAACTGTTTCCCTTACCAAAATAACAAAAGCCAACAAGTCCAACCCTTAAAAGTGGCATAAATACTTCGCTACCAGCCTCTTCTTGTTTCCATAAATACAACAGAAGGCTCAGGTTTCCAAGCATTTCATAGTATCCTTTCTCTTCCTTAAATCTCTTCTTTTCTTGAGTTATTTGTCTCAATATTCTTCTTTTAGCTAAAGTGTCTCCACTTGCAGACTTGATTTCTCCGCAAATTCTTGAAATCTCACTTTCATTCAAGTCAGTATACTGACTCAGGAGCTTCTCAATATCTTTCTGAACTTCTTCAAGAGCATTCGTTTTTCTCAAAAACTCTTGATGATTGTTCCAGAAATCAAGAACGCTTCCTTTCCCATTATAAAATAGCCTTAAGAATGGGAAGACAAAGGAAAAGCCCTTGATATTAAGAAACTCATTATTATCACCCCAAGAGGGCATCCTCTTGAAGATAACCAAAAGTAGTGCGTCTAATAACTCATAATCATCAAATAAATTTTCCAATTGGGCATAAACATTTGGAGTATATCCGTCTGGATGATAACAGACATTGTCAATTGCGACCTCGCACTTGATGAGATCTCCCAAAACTGATTTAATCTCCTTCTCTTTTGTGGAATCTGAATCCTCCCACGCTTGTTTCTCCCACAAGGATTCGAGCTCTTTAGTTTTTTGCTGATAGAGTGCATCAATCTTTTGATAAACAAAAGCAAAGGTGCTTGCAGTTCGACTATAAAAGTCATGATACTCGCCCCCAGTTTTTGTATCATCCTTTATAAATCTAAGGATAGTGCTCAGTTCTTCAAGAAAATCTTCCAGTTTCTCAAAGGATTTATTCTTCATCAAGAATGCACCATCCTAAAAAGTATATAAGTTTCCTTTCGCTCATAAACCAGCTTACATATGGGTTTTGACCGTATAAAGCATTCTTTAGGTCCAGACCTGTCCATCTGAGACGAGTTAAGTTTGTTGAATCATTCATTTTTTATAATTATTATCAAATAAACTGGTTTATTTATCTGATATGAGAAGGTTAATTTTAATTTCATAAATAAAATACGTGCATAAGAAACTGAAATAGTTTTTTTTTAATGGTCCAATAAACCCCCTTTCTTCTGGTTGAAAAAAAAAACTTCCGTCCTTATTTGATAAATCATCCCTTTGTAGAAAATTTTGCTCGAAGGAAACACCTTTAAAAGGTTATCCCTGGATTTTCTGACTCAATTCCACAGAATTAGGATCTTATTAAGGTATATTCTTATGATTTTCAACAAAATCTTTCGATCAAGGTGAGACTGTCAACTAAAACCGACCACAAATCTCCCAGAAATTAATTTAAAAAATCAAAAGGTTTCTAAGAAATATTGCTTTCTGAAAACCTTCTGTTCAATCTGGCAGGTTAGATCATGCCTTGAGATATTTTTGTATCGTTCCTTTCCTTATTGTAAGTGGTCATCTCTGGCTCTCTCTTTCTTCCGAGCACTTCTAAATCCTGAGTTTTATGATTAAAGATTTGGGCAGTGTATTTTTAGTCTCTAAAAAGGATTTTAATTTGGTACGATTTATTAAATAAAACTGATCTGATAAATTTTGATTTCTCAGCCATACCTTCCTACAATAAATCATAACAACTTTTTACATTGATACTTACCTACTGAAAGAGTTGGAAATAAACGAAAGGTCTTGAACCAGCTAGTTAGCTCCTTTTTTAGGGGAGGATATCAACTTTCTTGTCGAAAGATTTTTACTGCGAAAAAACTTTTTCAAAAAATGATTCAGAATTCTTAAAATCAGAATTTCTGATTAAGGAAAAATATTACCAAAATAAAATCTTGTGAAAAATAATATTCTCGTCAAAATCCAGCCTGCCAAGAAAGAGTCTAAATTTCCCAATAAAGCAATAAATTTAAAAGATGAGACTTTTCGATGATTTATTTAAAATAACCTGCCACGTCAGACTCTTTGAAATTTAATCATCCACTCAGACAATTGAGTCATTTTTGTGAATGAGATTTCAAATTCAGATCATTGCTCATTCTGAAGACTTCACTTCGAAAAAGATCCTTAAACTTTTATTTATTTTCTGACTGTTCTCAGGAAGATCTAGCTAGACATGAGAAATACTTTTCTTCCTCTAGAGTTTTGGAAATAAAAAACCCCTCAAATTCATTCAGAGAGAGCACAGAATTGACCTCATAGCAAATAAAAGTATTCAGAGGGCTTTCTCTGGTGAAAATTTTAGGGAAAAGATTTTTCTCAATATCTTGAAAAAGTAAAAAAATTCAAGAGCTCTCGCTCATTATCTGGAAAAGAGGGAAAAAATGATAAATTCAATGTGTGTTGATTGAAAGAAAGTTGAGGGAAGAGTTTTAAGTTTGAAAAACTTTTTGACAAATTGAAAAAAAAAAAATCGATATTTTTTGGGTGAAAAATTTTGTTGGTTTTGGATTTTCATCCTTTCAGGAAAGGAACACATTCTTTTCCTCCCCCTCTTCATCACATTTTTTTCGATGAAAAACCAAAGTCCCCTTTGTTTGGACAACTTGAGTAATTCCTGCTACTCCAAGTGGATCTTTCGTTTTTGGCCTCAACAGGACAATGCCATAAGTTTCTTTTTTAAAAGAAAAAAGAGCTTATGAGATAAACGACTCCAGTTGGAATTTTACCGCAG
>Ga0182738_1007093_pt1 | contig 11451 bp, 8 predicted proteins | sample eDN5th30CBELigMG_FD_128876 | JGI IMG/M metagenome (GOLD analysis project Ga0182738, IMG submission 128876) | Enriched Miracle-Growth compost microbial communities from Emeryville, California, USA - eDNA 5th pass 30_C BE-Lig MG (version 2)... ...
CACTGCCTTATGCCATACATTCTGCGATCTATTCCTCCCCAGTAAGATTCGATATGGCTGGCGTGCTTTCGTTTTATTTAATATTAATTATTATGCTTGTTCTACTCATACAATTGTATATCACGAGAAACACACGCTACGATAGCTTAACTGCGGGTGCAGTACGTAGTAAACAGCGCAAACTCCCTAAGCATGCTTGGTTAGTAGGGCTTGGTAATATGCTATTTTTAGGGGTAGCTGTCGGTGTGCCGATTGGCTGTACGCTGTTTATTTCCTTAGTACATTCGCCTTCTGCTGGGGTTGCTTGGAGCAATCTTACCTTTAGCCATTATGGCGAATTATTTGCCGATCGTTCGATGTTTCTTGAAAGCTTGCTTCGCTCACTTACGATCTCTACTGTAGCGGCTCTTGCTGCACTGGCAATTGGGGTAATTATCGCTTATGTGCTCGTATTTGTCCGATTTAAGCTGAAGGCTGTGATCGAAGTGACAACGTTGGTCGCCTTAGCTGTTCCTGGCGTCGTGCTTGGGATTGGCTATATTTTCGTATGGAATCAGAAATGGCTGGAGCCTTACGGCTTGCTGCTTTATGGAACGCCAGCGATATTGGTGCTTGCGGCAATAGCTGGAGCAATCCCGATTACGACACGTATTTTAGCTGGTATGATGGCTACTATTCCGCGCAGCATGTTAGATGCAGCGCAGCTGCAAGGTGCGTCGTGGATGAAGAGAGCGATTGTCGTCTTATTTCCTTTATGTAAAACAACATTGCTTACAGCGGCACTATCGGCATTCGGAATAAGCGTGTTTGATTTAGCGGCTAGCTCCTTATTATTTCCTCCCGGACAGATGACTTTACCGGTCATGATTAATAGAGCTTTTGAGAATATGCGCTTTGGCTATGCAGCAGCAGCTACTACGCTTGGTGGAATTATCGTGATTAGTATCATTGTGTCAATCAACAGGCTTGCTAAACTGGAGTTGTGGAGGAAACAGTGATGAATTCAGATTCTAATGCTAACATTCTATTAAAGGTTTCACATTTGAAGAAGAAATATGATTCAGACTATATCATTAATGGCTTGAGCTTTGAAGCTTATCGTGGAGAGTTTATTAGTATACTGGGACCTTCGGGCTGTGGGAAATCGACACTACTGCAGCTTATTGCGGGCTTTCTTGAGCCGGATGAGGGTGAAATTTACATAGCCGATCAGTTAGTATCATCAGCTACGACGATGGTTGGGCCGGACAAACGTGGTGTCAACATGGTTTATCAAAACTATGCGCTATGGCCTCATATGAATGTGATCCAGCATATTGATTTTGGATTAAAGCAGCAGAAATTAAGTAAAAGCGAGCGTGAGCATACGGCACAGCATTTAATCGAGATGCTCAGATTGCAAGGGCTTGAGCAGCGTTTGCCTTCGGCATTATCGGGAGGACAGCAGCAGCGTGTCGCTATAGCACGTGCGCTTTCGACCGCACCCAAAATATTATTGCTCGATGAGCCGATGTCTAATTTGGACAGCTATTTACGGCTGCAAATGCGATTTGAGCTAAAGACTCTATTCAAGCAGCTAGGAACGACCGTGCTTTATGTCACGCATGAGCCAGAGGAAGCGCTGTCCATGGCGGATCGTCTGCTCGTTATGAAGGACGGTCGTGTTGAGCAAATTGACTCGCCGCAAATGTGCTACTATCGTCCTGTTAGTCCGTGGGTGGCTGGCTTGCTTGGCGCAATTAATAGTACAACTTCAAGTGAGATTGATCAAAGTGAGGAAGAGGTAAGGGTTGGAGATCAAAGGCTTCGAGGAACAGTTCCAGTTCCCGAAACTTTTATTCCTCCGGGGAATCGGGTAGAGCTGAGAAGCCGTCCTGAGGATATTACTATATTTCTAGAAAAGCCGGAATCCGTTCCTGAAAATTATTCCTTAGTGAGCGCGCTGGTTCTCTATAGCAGCTTTGAAGGCAAGCACTGGCGGTGCACATTGTTTGTCGAGCCAGATCTTATCTTCTATGCGCTGCATCACGAACAGGTCCTACCTAATACTGCAATATGGGCGATAGGTCGTGTCGATGCGCTGTATATTTATCCAACAAGTAGTTAAGCATGGTTGAAGCTTCAACCATGCTTTTTAGCAGCTATTTCATATTAATGGTTGCGCTATCATCAACTCAAAATTAAACTAAGAGGAAGATTCATATAGAAGGTGAGAGGAAGGGTAGTCATGAGTGAAGAGATTATGCTTGCAAATTGGGTTGAAACAGCTTGGGAGCAAACGAAGAAAAAGGTAGAGTGGAGCAGCCAGCGTATTGGTGCTCGTTTTCCTCATGCAAGTATAGATGGTCAATATAAGCTTGAGCCTGCCCATTGGTGGACAGCGGGCTTTTGGCCAGGGCTGCTTTGGTTGCTATATGAAAGCGATCGTAATGCAGTTGAGAGCTTTAAGCAAATCGCGGCTGATTGTGAGAATCAGCTTGATCAAGTATTGCTACAATATGACAAGCTTGACCATGATATGGGGTTTATGTGGAGCTTAACGAGCGTCGCTCAGTATCGAATTGAAGGAACAGAAGCGTCTCGTCAACGCGCCTTGCTTGCTGCAAGTGCATTAGTTGGTCGATTCAATATTAAAGGAAACTATATTCGAGCTTGGAATCCATGGAGCCCGGGGGAACGCAACGAAGGATGGGCAATTATCGATTGTATGATGAATCTACCGTTACTGTACTGGGCAAGTGAAACAACTGCCGATCCACGCTTTAAGCATGTAGCGATGGCACATGCAGATACGGTACTGAAGCATTTTATTCGTGAGGATGGCTCAGTGTATCATATCGTTATTTTCGATGCAGAAACAGGAGAGCATGTTGGTTACAATGGCGGTCAAGGCTATGCACCGGAATCTGGCTGGTCACGTGGTACAGCTTGGGCGATTTATGGAATGGCATTAAGCTATCAATATACGAAGGAGCCGCATTATTTGGAGGCAGCGAAACGCGTAGCACATTACTTTATCGCTAATTTGCCAGAGGATGCAGTACCTGTATGGGATTTTCGCATACCTGAAGGGGTAACACCGTATCGTGATTCCTCTGCTGGAGCATGTGCTGCATGCGGATTGCTATTAATTGCTGACTTAGTACCAAGCGAGCAAGCAGAATTATACCGTAAGCAAGGTGAACGTATCCTACACTCGCTTTATGCGAACTACGGCAGCTTTGCTGATGACGCTCAAGAAGGCATCATCTTGCACGGTACGAGCCATTACCCAGAGCAGAGAAATCTCGATGTGCCACTGATTTATGGCGATTACTTCTTTGTTGAAGGGATAGCGCGTTTGCGTGGCAATGTGACAATCCCTTGGTAAAAGACTAACATTTTAGTATTTGCTTGATATGGGAGTAATATACTACAATGGAGGAAAGAGAGTTTACGGCGCTTTAGTTCCTAATAAAAGGAGAGATCGAAGATGAGCTTAAGAACTTGTCCTCATTGTGATTCGCCAATAGCATTACACCTTACGAGATGTAATTATTGTAATGGTAGATTAGAGGCACCAGAGCCAGAAACGTTTCAAGCTGCACCTCCGCCACCGCCACCGCCTAATGGGACATTTAGTCAGTCTCAGGCACAGCAGGGACAATATCAGCAACCACCGCAAGGGCAGTATGGAGCGCAGGGACAATATCAGCAGCCACCACAAGGGCAGTATGGAGCGCAGGGACAATATCAGCAGCAGCCACAAGGGAATTACGGGGCGCATGGACCGTATCAGCAGCAGCCGCAAGGGCAATATTCACAAGGGTTTAACCAAGGTCCACAGCATCAAGTGCCGCCGTACCAACAAGGATACGGGCAACCCTATGGTCAGCCTTATGTAAGACCATATTATCGCAATCCGAAAAGTAAGATTGCAGCAGGTTTGCTAGGTATATTTTTAGGTGGCTTTGGCATTCATAAATTTTATCTAGGACGTATAGGCTGGGGAATTGTGTATTTGCTTTTCTGCTGGACATATATTCCTGGAATTATTGGGTTTATCGAAGGAATCGTTTACTTGGCATCTAATGAAGATAATTTTCATAGAAAGTACAGTCGCTAATAAGCGAAGAAACGACGGCTCGCAGGCTATGCTCTGCGGGCCGTCGCTTCTGATTCTAAGCGTTGTAGAAATTCTCTTGGAGAAATCCCTTCAACCTTCTTAAAGACTTTGCTAAAATAAAAGGCGCTATCATAGCCAAGCTTCTGTGAAATTTCATATACACGCCCTTCACCGCGCATCATCATTTCTTTCGCTGCAGCGATTTTCGTCTCCGTAATATATTCTACGAAGTTGACTCCAGCCACTTTAGAGAAAAGAGTACTTAAGTAGTTGGGGCTAAAATTAAATACATCAGCAACATGATTCAGCGTTAGCTTCACGTTAAGATTGCGCTTAATATACTCCTGCACATTATTGACGATTTGCGTTTTATAGCTCTGCGTATGTGAGGAGAGGAAGTCACAGCAGCCATCTCTGAATTTCGTTAACCAATCGATGACCTCGCCAATGGCATGCATTTGATAAATGCTACGATATCCTTCAGGCTCGTCCTCAAAGATTTGCTCCACCATATCCTTTCCGTTGGCAAGCATTGCCGTAGCCATAAATAGCACATTACAAGCAGCATCAATGGCTGGTACAAGCGCATCCTGTCTGCCTTGGAAGGTTTCGATCATGCTTGTAATAACGGAATGCAGTGCGCGTGTGTCAATTTCCTCAAATGCACGTCGCATTTGTGAACCCATCGCAGAAAAATCAAATATGGTATTTTCATAAGCTGGCTTATTATTAGTGTGAAACAGAAATGACTCTTGCTTGACGGCTTGCGGCAGCATCTGACGCGCGACCTGGAAGCTATCACGAATAAGATAAGGATCCTTAACGGCGTAGCCGACGGAGCCCATAATGGTCACATTGAAATAATTGCTTAATATAACAGCCATATTTTCTAACAGCCTTTTAACATCAGGAGCCCAAAGCTGCGGATCAGTTGTAGGCAGCGGAAGCGTTATGGCGAAGTTACGCAAATCCAAGCTAGTGACAAAGCAAGGTCTGTCGGTTTGCAGCGTACTTTTCGCCATTTCCAGCGTACTGGTGCACAGCGCGACTAGCTTATCACCGCGTGGAGGGACGCTTTCAGGCTCTTCAATACGGCAAATGCTAACGGCATAAGCAGGCTCATTTAGCTCAATCGATAAATCATCCTTATGCAGCAAAAACTGGCTGCGATTTTCGAATAAGTTGTTGAATAGACGAATAAAAAACTTATCTCGCTGAGCGTTCAAGTTGCTTCTGTAATCTAAGCTTGGTGCGTTTTCAAGCTCGCGATATTCCTCAAGTCTGGCAATAGTCTTAATGATGGAGTCGGTAAGCGCTTGTGGTGTAAGCTCGAGCTTCACCAAATAATCGGCAGCTTGAACCTCAATCGCCGCCCGAGCATATTGAAACTCCTCATAGCTCGTCAAAATAATGAACAGCGGTAGTCGACCGTATTTCTTGCGTACGTTTTCCGCCACCTCTAGCCCAGTTTTGACAGGCATTTTAATATCTGAAATGACGATGTCTGGTCTAAGCGATTCGATCATCTCTTCAAGCTGTGCACCATTTTGCGCGGTACCGACAATTTCAATATTGTATTGCTCCCACTTAATCATCGATTGCAACCCAACACAGACTAGTGTTTCATCATCAGCAATCAATAGCTTTATCATGGTCATCCCTCCTAGACGCTGTCGCCAGGCTGCAGCTTGTTATTAGCAGGCAGCAGAATCGACATTCTGGTATATTGCGAAAGCTCACTTTCAATCGATAATCCATATTGCGGGCCGAATGCTAGACTTAGACGCTCGTTCACACTGCTTAAGCCTAAATGCGTCATCATATCTGCCGAGCTGGATTCCGCTTTCATTAGAATGGAGTCTATTTTTTCAGAAGCTATCCCAACTCCGTTATCCTCTATAACAATTAACATATCGAACATTCCACTGCGCTGGATTGTAATATTGATTAGTCCGCTAGTGCCTTTCGGCTCGATGCCATGGAAGATCGCATTCTCCACAATTGGCTGCAGCGAAAAGCGCGGTATGAGACAGTCTAGCAATTCCTCTGCGAGTATATGCTTTTCTAATGAGATCATGCTTCCATAGCGATATTTCTGAATGAGAAAATAGTCATCCAGCAGTGCTAATTCCTCTCTTAGTGGCACGAGCTTGCGAATATCCTTCGTAATATTACGCAGCAATCTCGATGAGGAGGTCGTCATCTCGGCAATTCCGCGCGCGTTTTGAATCGTAGCCATCCATTTGATCGAGTTCAGTGTATTATATAGGAAATGCGGGTTGATTTGGCTTTGCAGCATGCGATATTCAAGCTCCTGCTTTTGCTTCTCGTCGGCAAGCCTAGTTTCCATCAGCGCAACGATATCCTGAGATAATCGATTAATTCCTCTGCCTACGTCGCCTAGCTCATTGTCCCACTCAATCATTTTATCTACGAAAAACTGCCCTTGGGCGATTTTGTCCATTCGTTTTTTCAGCTTTTCTACAGGATTACTAATCGTTCTCGTCAAGTAAATGGTAATAATCCCACTGAGCGTCAACACTAAGCAAGAAACGCCAATCATCAGTAATATCCATATATTCGACAGCGAGGTCAGTTGCTTCATATCTAACGTTTGCGTCAGCTTAATGCCATCGATTACGGGATAAGATACGCTTATACCATGTGTGCCATCAGCCGCTTCGATTTGCGACACTACGGTTTGTGTGCCAGTGGAATAGTCAGAGATGTAAGCGGTATCAACATAAGCTGAAGTAAGCGGCGTAATATGCTCCCCGTCGATTACGTATTGGGTTTCACCTAAGGTAAGCAGTAGCTTTGAACCATTAGGCAATGAGTAGCCTAATAGCTTATCCGTTATTACTGAGGTTGCTGCTAGCATATATACTGTGCCAACGGTTGAGCTCTTACTATAGATAGGAAAAACATAAGGGATGACATTGGCATGTGAGAATGGGTCCTTGGCGATCTGCCCCCAGTAGGTCGACTGCTCCGGAACGATTGATTTCAGCAAATGAATATTATGCTTATTTAATGGCTGCATTGTACTGCTGGCGACGTTATCTACTTGCAAAAATTTATTTGCGTTGTCGGTAACGACTAGACGACGAACATAGTTATTGGAATAATTCGAGCGAAAATCTTCCTGCATCGAGTTAAATACGATAATTGCATCCATTGCTGTTGCATCATCAGACGTAAAGTATTCGGCAAGCAACGTATTGGTTTTTGAATTGGCACTTGTTGTCATTGCTAATGCTGATAAGTTAATTAAATCCTTCTGTATAATATGGGCAACGAGCTGCAGGTTAAATTCTGCGGCCTGCACCGCTGTTTTACGCTGAAAATATGAAATGAGCTCATAGCTGAAAATAGATAAGAGAGAAGCAATGAGTAGCGCAAAAACAGTCATTATTAATATAATCCGACTTTTAATGCTTGTATGTCTAGTTTTTCTCACTGGTATTATCCTCCATATGGGAAGTCCAATTATACGACGATACAATCGATTTAATATGCTTATCATATCATAGGATGTATAATTGGAAAAAGGAAGTAAAAAGGAACTGGAAAATTTACATGTTTATCTTATAATTTTACATGATCGAGCAATGAAAACGCTTTATTAGATAAAATAGTGAATAATAAACGGTTAATTTTATATCCACATAGACTGAAATATAGACTAAACTTCAATTAAGTTCTTCAAATCGAACTGATTCTACCAAATCATATAGGAAAAGGGGATATGGATATGAATTTGAAAAAGACAGTAGGAGTTAGCTTGACAGCCGTGCTTGCTGTAGGTTTAATTGCTGGATGCTCTAACAGCAACAACGGAGGCTCTACGAGCACACCAACAGCTACACCAAAGCCAGCAGAATCAACAAATGCGACGACAGCTCCAGAAGAAAAGGGTAATGAGCCTGTAACAATCAAATGGGCGCTTTGGGACTGGGAAGCTACTGCTTATTATGAGCCGCTAATTAAAGCGTATACAGATGCTAACCCTCACGTTACGATTGAATACATTGACCTTGGTTCTACTGACTATATGACGATGCTTAGCACACAGCTATCTGGTGGAGCAGATCTAGACGTACTAACAATTAAAGACATCCCAGGTTATGCGAACCTTGTTAAGCAAAATCATTTGGAACCGCTTAATGGCTTTATTAGTGAAAAAGGCGTGGATACAAGCGCTTATGGTGGTACTGTAGAGCAAATTCAAGTTAACGATGAAGTGTATGCGCTTCCTTTCCGTAGCGATTTCTGGGTTGTTTTCTACAACAAGGATCTATTCGACAATGCGGGCGTTCCATATCCTACCAATGATATGACGCTAGATCAATATGAAGAGATTGCTAGAAAAATGACTTCTGGCTCTGGCTCGGAGAAAGTATATGGGGCACACAACCATACATGGCGCAGTGCGGTTCAATTGTTCGGTATTCTAGATGGTCAAAACACAGTTGTAGATGGTAACTACGACTTCCTTAAACCAACCTATGAGCGCTTCTTGAAAATGCAAGATGACGGCATCATTATGGACTATGCAACATTGAAAACGTCCAGCACGCACTACTCTGGCGTATTCTACAACAACTCTGTTGCAATGATGAATATGGGTAGCTGGTTTATCGCTACACAAATCGAGAAAGTAAAAAGCGGCGAATCTCAAGCAGTTAACTGGGGAATCGTGAAATACCCACATCCAGATGGTGTAGAGGCAGGTACAACACTTGGTACAATTACATCTCTAGCTGTAAATAAAAAGTCTGCTAATAAAGAAGCAGCGCTTGATTTCATGCAATTTGTAACTGGTCCTGAAGGTGCAGAGGTTATCGCATCTACTGGTACAATTCCTGCAATCAAAAACGATGAAGTTCTTAAATCTATTGCTGGTATTGATGGCTTCCCTACAGATGAGAACAGTAAAGAAGCTCTAAACACTTTCAAAACTTACTTAGAAATGCCAATGCATGATAAGAGTGCTGATATCGAGGTTATTCTTAACGAAAACCACGACAACATTATGACGAAAAACACGACAATCGAAAAAGGCTTGGCAGATATGAACGAACGTGTGGCGCTTATACTGAACAATTAATGTCATGCAAAAGTGCAAAGAGGCGGAGTCATTTCCGCCTCTTTCTAACTAGATGAGTGTGAAAGTAGGTTTGGAGGGAAGAGCATGCAGAAGGAAACGACATTAAATACGAAAAAAAGCAGCAATTCGTTCCTATCAAAGAAAGTTAGGGATCATCTGATTGCTTATAGCTTTATCGCACCGAACTTTATTGGCTTTGCGATCTTTACGCTAGTGCCTATGGTATTTGCGATCATTCTAGCCTTTGTCAAATGGGACGGCGCGAATCCAATGGTTTATGCGGGATTAGACAATTTTACGCGATTGATTAAGGACCCAACCTTTCATAAAGCGTTATGGAATACGGTCATTTACACGATTGGTGTAGTGCCACTTACGATGGCATGTGCGCTTGCACTAGCTATTCTATTAAATCAGAAGCTAATAGGAAGAAACTTTATGCGTACGGCGTTTTTCTTCCCGTATGTTGCTTCACTTGTTGCAGTAGCAGCAGTGTGGAACTTTATTTTCAGTCCGACAATGGGACCAATCAACAATATTTTGCATAACATTACAGGCATTCCAATTGAGGATCTGCCTCGCTGGGCAGCAGATAAAGATTGGGCAATGTTTACCGTTGTTTTATTCACCGTTTGGAAAAACATGGGCTACTATATGGTCATTTACTTAGCAGGGCTGCAGGGTGTCAATCCAGAGCTATATGAAGCAGCGGAGCTGGACGGTGCAAATGCTTGGAAGCGATTCACTAACGTAACGATTCCACAATTAGCACCAACAACATTCTTCGTGCTTATGATTCTAATCATTAACTCCTTCAAGGTATACGACATCTTTATTAACCTATTTGCTGGGGCAGATAACCAGTTGAATGATTCGACTCGCGTACTGGTTTATCAAATTTATAACACAGCCTTCCGCTCACTGGATTATGGCTATGCGAATGCAATGGCGATCGTGTTGTTCTTGATTGTATTAGGAATCACGATTATTCAGTTCCGCGGTGAGAAGAAATACGGTCAATAAGGAGGACATAGAAATGGTTGGAGCTAAAAAGAAATATCACGTTGCTTGGATGACACTTGCTTATATCGCGTTGGCTGCAGTTGCTATCGTCATGATCATTCCATATATATGGATGCTGTCCTCCTCGTTTAAGTTGAATAAGGATGTTTTTTCCTTTCCGATGGTGTGGATTCCAGATTCTCCTCGCTGGGAAAACTACTTAGATATTTGGACGCGGATTCCGCTGGGCAAGTTTATTTATAACACGGCTAAATTATCGATTATCGTTACAATATTGCAGCTTCTCACGTCAAGCTTTGCTGCTTATGCTTTCGCTAAGCTGCGCTTTCGTGGGAAAAACACATTGTTTTTAGCCTATATCGCAACGATCGCGATTCCATGGCAGGCATACATGGTGCCACAGTTTATTCTTATGCGTGAATTTGGCTTAAACAATACGCATATGGCGATTATTCTACTGCAAGCCTTCTCAGCCTTCGGGGTATTCCTAATGCGGCAATTTTATCAGAGCATTCCTGACGAGCTGGTCGAGGCTGCACGGATTGACGGGTTAAGTGAATACGGGATATGGGCACGCTTAATGCTTCCATTGTCCAAGCCTGCACTTTCAACATTGACGATCTTTACCTTTGTATCGACATGGAATGACTTCCTCGGGCCGATGATTTACTTAACGAAAACAGAGCTTAAAACGATACAAATCGGTTTGCGGATGTTTATTTCACAATACTCGGCAGAATATGGGCTCATTATGGCGGCCAGCGTTGTGTCGATTATCCCGGTACTCATTATTTTCTTAGCATTGCAGAAAAACTTTGTTCAAGGTGTCGCTTCTTCAGGTATAAAAGGTTAACTCAAGGGTAGACAAGAAGAATTACATCGTTATGGCATTTGGCAGCATGTTGGTTTAGGGGGTGTCCGAAAACCCGTTCAGTGGCATCTTTCACTGCCTTTTCGACACACCCTAGTTATCATCATGCTGCTTGCATATGAATTGATTTCATACTCAGGGAGGAATTAAATAATGAAGAGACGAAGTGTTGCCAGTAAAATATGCTCTATTATTCTGGCTACAGCATTAGTTTTTGGATTATTTCCTACTTCTCAGTTGCCGCTTGTGTCAGCGGCAGTAACAGATATTGTTTATGGGGCTGCGTATGCAGGTGCTCAGACAACAAGCGACACAACCTTACCTAGCCACATCATCATCGGC
>Ga0182738_1007094_pt1 | contig 11448 bp, 10 predicted proteins | sample eDN5th30CBELigMG_FD_128876 | JGI IMG/M metagenome (GOLD analysis project Ga0182738, IMG submission 128876) | Enriched Miracle-Growth compost microbial communities from Emeryville, California, USA - eDNA 5th pass 30_C BE-Lig MG (version 2)... ...
AAATTATAGCTTTTATATTTAAGGCAACGTCGGTTTCCCCTTACTTTTTATGAATTTCGGCTTTCTTTTTTGGGATGAACGCTACTTTTCTGCTGTTGCCTCTGCTTTTTGGTTTTCATCTTCCGGATGAACACCACTTTCCCTCTAGCATCTGCTTCTTTTGGTTTTCATTATTATTTATTCATCAACAGAATAGGGAGGTGAACATTTTTATATTCACCTCCCTTTCTATTATTATTAATTACACTGAAAAGAACGAATGCGGTTAGTATCTGTGCCGTAATAAGACCAATGATTCATTCGCCAACGATATCCTGCAATGGAATGTCGTCCAACAAAAGTTGGATAGAACCAAAATCCTCGACCATTCTCTAGCCAAACATAAGTAAAACGGAACAGACAAGGTCTCATTGAACCAGAATCGACTGCAAAAGTACTTACAGACGACTGATTTAATTGTGGTGTAAAGGATGGTGGCGGTGTTGTTGGTGGTCCGTGATCTGCTCCACCCCCAATATTTGGAGCATCCGGATGAGCTGGATGTCCTCCTGGACCTGCTGGTGGCATTTCACCTCCAGGAAATGGCGGCAAAACGCCTCCTCCGATTGGAGGTATATGTGGAACAGTCCCTCCACCAATCGGCGGGAAGATTATTCTATTTTGTTGTGGAGATACTTGTTGAACATAGTAAGGATAATAAGGCTGAAAATACATCATTTTTCCCCTTTCTCTTTTGATGTATTAATCTATGCAATTCGCCCAATCAAGGTGCAAGGTTATAGTAACCTCCACCCTTAAGAGAAAACGACTAAGCTATTGCTTTACCTCATAATTTGCTTTCCATTTTTTACGAAAAACAAGACCTGAAATCCATAATATACCAATTAATCCAACCACCGTTCCAATGCTCAAATATACCCATGGACCTTCTATAAAATGCATTGCTCGATGATGATCCTTTACTAGCCAATAGCAAGAGCCACTTAAAATAAGACCTACAGGAATAATAACTGGACGGTAATCTTTTAATCCCAATAGCTTTTGAACAGCTATGGATGAGCAGAGAAATGCCATAATAATTTGAGTTAAAATCGATAACGCAAAAAATGCAATCATAATCATTTCATAACGATGGATAAACAGACCAATTTCCGCACTCCTTGCCATTTGCATACAGGAAACAATATACTGGGCTGCGACGTCTGCTGTAAGCACTCCTGTTTCGAGAATTGGCCACATAACGATGATTATTCCACCATAAAAAATACCTGCTGTGGAAGATTTTATCCATGTCTCTTTGTCCCTTACTAAAGGAAGAATCATACAAACCATCATGGCAGCCATCGCATAATCTGTATTATGATGACGGCTCGCCCAAACCGTTTCTTTAAATCCTGATTGAAAAACTGGCTGAAGCTCTCTTATATCAAAATTACTAAGAGATCCAAGCATTAGCAAGATGTTCAAAGCAATTATAGAGAATACTCCAATCAATGCCATTCTTGCAACCACTTCAATTCCAAAATGAATAGCATAAATACCGATTAAGAAGGCAGCTAAAACAAATAATAAGGTGGGAGCCTCTGGCAAGAAATAATCTTTTAAATGATAAACAAATGTTGCCATAATATTCCCGTATGCCCCTACAAAAAATACAAACACAGAAATAGCGACAAGTTTCCCGGGAAATTTCCCTAAAATGCGGTGAAATTGATCAATTAAATCTCCTTCAGGTATACGTTTCATTACTATAACGATTAGAGCAATTAGAAGAACTCCCTGAAAAGTGGAGAAGAACGTTGATATCCAAATATCTCCTTTCACTTCACGTGCCATTATTCCTTGTGTCATGCCAATGGATTTTGCATAAAGCATATTGATAATTAATGCCATTAGCATACCATTGGATATCTGCACCTTCATTATTCTCCCTCCCTCTCTTTTCCAGATATTGTAGGCTGGAATAATAATGAACCACTTTCTACATTTGCTTGAATGCTAAGATTTATCTCTGCATTTGCAAATGTATCAGCCCAATCCTTTTTCATCTTCTTCCACTCATATGGGTATTTATTTTGAAATATTTTTCCTAATTCTAATACATCGGATTGATATTCCTTTTGGATTTTCTCAATAGACTTATTGATGTCATCATTTAATTTAGCTTCTACAGACTTTTCTAATTGTTTTACAGCTTCTTTATCACTAATAGAGAATGGACAGCCTGCTTCTACTACAGTGACAGTAGCATCTAGCTTAGCATTGAAACTAACTTTATCATTTTTATAAGTTGGTTCCACATCAAACTTTTGCTTATTTAACTCGACACTAATCTCATTCTTTGGTTCTTTGGGACAATCAATAACTACTACTCCCGAATCAATCTTGTCTCTAAAAAGAATAATTCCTTGCAATTCATCTGCTTGTAATATCCCTACCAATTTATCGTTTTTAAAAACACCTGCTCCAGATAACCCAACTTGGTTCACTTTTGCCCCTTTCTCTGGTTTAAGACTATCAATTTTTCTTTCTTCAAGAGTTAGCCTTGCAAGTATGGGCTCTGTAGACTCACTTAAATATGCTGCTAGTAAGTCTTTTATTTCCGTATGGGGGGCAAGGGTTGAAATATTGGTATATCGAAATAATTTACTTAATGCTTCTCCAGGAACTACTTCTAAACTTGTTATCGTAGATGTAATTTCACTTGCTTTATCTGGGGTAAGGGCAACCAATGTTCTCATTCGAAGTTCTGGATTTCTTGTAAAAAAATCAATAATATCTCCGATGCCTTCTTTTGCTACTTCTTCATTTATTACTATAATAAAATTATGTGCCCAAAATACTCTTCGCGACGAAATGCCAGTCAAATTTCGAATCGCTTCAAAAATAGTCTCTCCCTCTGCTTCAACATTCCATGATGTTTCTCCTGATTGACCTATAGGAGCACCAGTCTGTCCCCTGGCGTCTCCCGGTCTAGAAACTTGTGCCGTAACCTTTACCATTCCATCCTTTGACCCCTTATCAATCCCAACTGCCATTACTAGGGCAAGATCATTGATTTCTCTTTTGCCAGCACAACCAGTCAATAATAATGAACTAAAAATAATGAAAATAATAAACTTAGCTCGCTTCATTCCTTTCTTTTCGCTCCTTTATTATCCCCGGTTTTCTTTTTCCATCTTCTTAAGCCTGTTATATCGCTATTATCTCTGCTTTCCATATTTGATTTATCCTCTTCTTTTTGATTTTCTTCCCCTCCTGATTCTGATTGATTGTCCTTATTCTTCTCTATTGGATCCTTCACTTTATTTGGTGGTTTTGGCTTCTGATGGCTACCTAATTTTATCGTGTCACCATCTGCAAGCTGAGGTCTTTTTTTCATCCCCCACCAAGGAAAGCGAATAAGTGTATCCTTCTGATCATTTGGTTGAAAAGGAGTTGCTGGGGCTAAATAAGATTCCCCAAATGAACGAATACTCAGCGCATGAATTGCCAATAAAGTAAACATAACCGAAAAGCCAAGTAATCCTAGCGTTCCTGATGCAATTAATAAAGGAAAGCGAATTAACCGTATGGAGTAAGAGGCAGAATAATTTGGTATTGCAAAGGACGATATCCCAGTGACCGCTACTACAATAACCATAAAAGGGGAAACAATCCCTGCCTGAACAGCTGCCTGTCCAATAACAAGAGAGCCCACAATACTAACAGCCTGCCCAACCGGCTTTGGCATCCGGAGCCCCGCTTCCCTCATTAATTCGAAGGTAATCTCCATTAATAGCGCCTCTAAAAGGACAGGAAATGGTACTATTTCTCTCCCAGATGCAATGGTTAATGCTAATGGAGTAGGAATCATCTCCTGATGGAAACTGACTAGCATGACATAAATTGAAGTAAGCGTGAGACTAATAATAAAGGCAATATAGCGAATGATTCGAAAAAAGCTCCCTGCCATAAATCCCATATAATAGTCATCACTCGCCTGCAAGAACTGCCAAAAATATGTAGGAACTACTAAAACAAACGGTGTATTATCGACAAAAATGGCTACTCGTCCCTCTAACAAAGCTGAAGCCACTTTATCTGGTCTTTCTGTACTCATTATGGTAGTAAACGGGGAAAAAGGAGAATCGGCGATCATTTCTTCTATGTATCCACTTTCCAGTATTCCATCGATCTGAATTCGATTTAATCGCTTCTTTACCTCATCTACTAATCCTTTTTTAACTATTCCGTTAATGTATGCAATATTTACATCTGTTCTTGTCCGTAAACCAATACTCATTGTTTCTAATCTTAGCTCTGGATCACGGATTCTTCTTCTAACCAGCGCAGTATTAGTACGTATATTTTCGGTGAAGCCATCTCTTGATCCGCGGACAACCTGCTCTGTTTGCGGCTCATCCACACTTCTTGTGTCCCATCCTTTTGTTTGAATGTGGAAAGCCTTTTGACACCCATCTACAAAAAGAATACTATCACCAGAAAGGATTGCTATAAGTGCCTTTTCCACTTCTTCAATCATGGAAAAGGAAGTATTCATTAGAACATGTTGTTCAATCAAAGTCTGAAGATCGGAAATTAATAATTGATTTCTTTTAATAAATTCATTTCCTTCAAACATCATCGCATCTATTACTTTTTCCACATGCTCTACACTAGCGAGACCATCAATATAAAAAAGAACGGAGGAAACTTGTCTATTCCCTAAAAAGAAAATATTCCTTTTAACAAGGTCGATACTATCTCCTAATTCCCTTCTAATTATCGCTATATTTTTTTCTAATTCCGCTGTGAACCTTTTGTCTTTGCTTGTTGTCTCCATATCGTCCACCCTTACTATTTGCTATTATTCTTCATAACCAATTGAAGGAATCTCTATTCGTTGAACAAGAAAATGTATAAAAGGTTTTTTTTTCGTATAAACAAGTGACAAGAAACATATTTAAAGGCGGAGATATTTTGAATTTTTACCATACATGGCTATATAAAAATGTTATAAATACAGAATGGTTTTTGTGGATGATTGTTATATTTGTTCTAACATTTAATATTTTGTCCCCCATCATTATGTGGTGCTTAATGAATGGAAAATCCATCCTAAAATGGGGAAAAGGAAAGAAAAAGAACAAAAATTCGAATGAGGAGAAGAAGTTCTAATTCCCTTCTCTCAATTGATACGATTTACAAAAGGAGTATTCTCTATATCATTCACCTCTAATCCCTTTTTTATTAATTATTTTTACTGTTAACTAATATATGTAGGTCTTTAGATACTGGTATAATGGACTACTTTGTACTAGTCTAAGAATATAATTTAACTAATCGACGAAAGGGCAAAATCATTGAAAAATGATGACGCAAAGCTATAGGGGCTTCAGGGTATAAAGGTAGACGGAATTATTTCCAATCATTCCATACTCTTGCCAGCCAGCTACCGAATATACCTTCGACGATTCAGATGAAGGGGACTAGAAAATTGAGACAGGAAAACAACGATGAATTAATAATAAAACGAGCAAGAATTGTGAAGGAACAAATTGATTCTATTGAAACTGGCCATATAGGAAGAGGCTTATTTTTCGGCATGCTCATAAGCACTCCATTATGGATTTCTTTTTTTGGATGGCTTCGTATTTTCCTTTTTTTATTGGAGAAGTAAAACCTAACCAACATGAAAATATTTTACTTATACGGAATAAGGGCATATAATCATGATAAGAATAGGCATGGAAACCATTAGGAAAGGAGCTTTCATAATGGAAGATTCAAAAGAGAAATTAGAACAAGAAATATCGGTAGCAGGAAAGCATTATTCCGAGGAAAAATTCTGGAAGAAACTTGCAAGGTTTGGTAAAAAAGCAGGTTCCTCTGTTGTTTATGCGGTTTTACTTTTATATTACACCTTACAGAAACCAAATGTACCTAAAAAAGTAAAAGCAACTATTATTGGAGCTTTAGGCTATTTTATCTTACCAATTGATTTAATACCTGATTTTCTAGTTGGGATTGGCTACACCGATGATTTAGGTGCTTTAGGGATTGCATTACTCCAAGTAGCCATGTATATTGATGATGATATTAAATCTAAAGCAAGAACAAAGCTTGCAGAGTGGTTTGGTAACAAAGTGGATACCACGGATATAGATAAAAAATTGCATTAACGAAAGAAAAGATCTCTAATGTTTTAAAAATAAAGCAGGTGAAGAAATATCAACTATTTTCTTCGCTTGCTTTTTTATTCCCAAAAATCAAAGTAACCGAAAGCAAACAACCTAAGTATTTCTAGGATAATTATTGAAGTCAAGGCTAAACTATCTTTATCTTAAAAATAGGATGGTGTTATCTTTGTCTTATATATGGCAGTCAATCATACTTATACTTTCCGGAATATTGCTACTCCGTTTGGCTGGTAGAAAATCCATTTCTCAAATGACACTAGCTCAAACGGTTATTATGATTTCTTTAGGAACCATTATTGTTCAACCGATTGTGGAAAAAAGTACTTTTAAAGCTATTATTAGTGCGGGTATTTTTGTTGTCACTATACTCCTTTTAGAGTTCTTACAGCTTAAATCAAATCGATTTGAAAAGTTTATAACAGGTAAATCAAAAGTAGTGATTAATAACGGACAAATAAATAGTAAAGAGCTAATAAAGTTAAGATTAACAGTAGATCAATTAGAAATGCGTTTAAGAAACAATGGTATCAGTAAAATAGAGGACATAAAACATGCGACAATCGAGCCTAATGGACAATTAGGGTTTGAATATATGGAGAATGCCAAGCCTCTAACAGTTGGAGAATTTCAAAAAATAATGCATACGTATTTTCCGAATCCCCAAAATCCTAATCCTACTCAGACCATTAGTAATGGAAACAATATTTCCAGCGAAATAAATGAGCAGGATCAGCATAATCCTAAGTGGCTTCAATAAATAAAAGGGACTCAAAAAGTCTGTAACATGACTTTTTGAGTCCCTTTTTTGTTATTATAAAAACAATCCAACAATTGTCGCTGTTAAAGTAGACGCTAGTGTTGCTGTTAATAACATTTTCAAACCGAATTTTGCAACGATATCTGCTTTTTTCGCATTAATCGCTTGTATCGATCCAGCAATAATCCCAATACTAGAGAAGTTTGCAAAAGATACAAGGAATGTAGAGACAATTCCTACTGTTTTCTCTGATAACTCCCCAATCAATGGCTGGAATTGCAGCATTGCTACAAATTCATTTGCAGCTAATTTCGTACCCATTACAGATCCAGCAGTTACAATTTCACTGACAGGTATCCCCATTATCCAAGCAACCGGCGCAAATACATATCCTAATAATCCAGTAAATCCGATTCCGAAAATACTTGTAAAGAAACCATCAATTAAAGCAAGTAAACCTACATAAGCAACTAGCATAGCGGCAACAATTAAAGCAACGCGTCCACCATCTAAAGCGCCTGCTGAGATTGCTCCAAATACAGAATTGGTGTTGGAAACATCTTTAATGTTAATTGTCTCATCTTCATCTTTTGAAATAGGAGCAACTAATGTTGCAATTATTAATGCAGATAATGCATTTAAAATCATAGCAGCAAGTACATATTGCGGAGGAATCATTTCCATATATGCTCCCATAATGGATGCAGATACAGATGCCATAGCAGATGTACAAACAATGAATAGCTTATTGGCATTCATAGAATCTAAATGTGTTTTAATCGCAATAAGTGATTCAGATTGACCAAAGAAGATAGAGTTAATGCTATTAAATGTAACTACCTTTGATAACCCAGTAATTTTCGCCAATGCCCCACCAATATATTTAATCGCTAGCGGCAAAACTTTTATGTGGGTTAATAAAGATAATAAAGTAGAAGTGAAAATGATAAGCATCAGTACATTAATAAAAAATACACTTCCACCTTCTGGAACTAATCCACCTGTAACAAAACTAACACCTTCATTCCCATAATTAAGAACTTTGGAAACTCCATTGGATGTAGCTTCAACTATTTTTAGTCCTACAGTAGTTTTAAACATTATTAGTGCAACAATAAATTCAAGCACAAATAATACGAGGCTAGCTCTGAAATTAATCCTTTTTTTATCATTTGATAGTAAAAAGGCAATTGCTATCGTTACGATGATACCTAATATCCCAACTAAAATCGACATAGAAAATTCCTCCTAAATAAGAAACAATAACAAGCCTTTCTTCTTCATACAAAACTATCTCAATATAGTTAATATGTTTTCGATAAGCATTGTTAATACATTAAAAACGATATACAGTTTTAGATGTTACCTTATATTTAGGCCATTGTCATCCTTTAATTGAATAACAGGTTAAATTAATAAAATTTAAACCTTTCAAAAAATTATCTAAATATATTTAATTCCTACGATTCAAAATACTATTCCGAAAATCTTAGAAATAAAAGGAAGCAATTTTAGACAGTACTCCCTAAAATTGCTTCCTTTTATCCTATTATAAATTCAATTCTTTATTTAATATTTTTCTTTTCTTGCTTTGCAGCTTCATATGCATTATTCACACTGTGTAAAAGGATACTATTGTGTTATCTTTGCTTTTTTTGATAAAAAAAGCTGAACTATTTCTTCTTGACTATACTTTTGCAGGAGAAGAGAATCGATCATTTCTCGAACTGCACCATCTCCTCCATTTGATTCAGCTACAAATGCGACTTGATTTTTCACAAAATCAATCGCATTTTTGGGAGCACATGGCCATCCTACCTTTGTTAAAATAGGAATATCGTTGAGATCATCACCCATATAGCATACTTCCTCAAACCCTATTCCTATTTCATCGATTATCTTCTGAAGTGTTATCAACTTATCATGAATTCCTTCAAAAACATAGTCAAATTTTAACTCTTCTGCTCTTTTTCTAACTGCTTCAGACTTCCTGCCCGTTATAATAGCAGTCTTTATCCCTACTTGTTTAGCTAGACTAATCCCCATTCCGTCCTGGGTATGAAAAGCTTTATACTCCGTTCCGTCTGAACCAATATACAGTCTCCCATCTGTTAATACTCCATCCACGTCTAATACAATTAACTTAATCGCCATGTAATTACTTAAATGCCTAACTTCATTAAATCATGGAGATGGAGCATTCCAACTGGTTTATTATAGGGATCCACAATTGGGAGTACGGTTATTTCTTTCTCCTCCATTAATTGCAGGGCTTCAGCAGCTAAAGCACCTCTTTCAATTACAATCGACGGAGCAGAGATTAAATTTTCGACATTTTCATTCATGACATCCATCGAGAGGGCAAAGGCTCTACGGATATCTCCATCTGTAAGAACCCCTATTAATTGATCGTTTTCATTCACAATCGATGCTGCTCCTAAACCTTGATCTGTCATCACAAATAAGGCATCTTTCACTTTGTCTCCTTCTCGGACAATAGGGTTTTTCCTCGTATGAAAAATAATATCGTCGACCTTTAATAATAATTTCCTACCCAAAGAACCATTTGGATGATAAAGTGCAAAATCCTCTGGTCTAAACTTTCGTGCTTCTAATAACGCAATAGCAATAGCATCGCCTAAGGCAAGGGTTACCGTTGTGCTGGTTGTTGGTGCTAAGCCTAACGGACAAGCTTCTTCAAACTCCCCTAGACATAGAGCTACATCAGCCTTCATTGCTAAAGTGGAAAATACATTTTTCGTAATAGCAATTAACTTCGCTCCAATCGTTTCTATGGAAGGAAGTAATCGTAGTACTTCATCACTTTCTCCACTATTTGAAATAGCGAGTACAACATCATCTGAAGTCACCATCCCTAAATCTCCATGCAACCCTTCAGATGGATGCAAATAGCAGGATGGTGTTCCTGTGCTTGAGAAAGTCGCCTGTATCTTTCTACCAATAATACCTGACTTTCCTATACCCGTTACCACTACCTTCCCTTCACAGGATAAAATTAGTTGAATGGCATCTTCTACTGAATTATCCAACATATCTCTTAAATCCAATATTGCTTGTGCTTCTTTTTCTAAAACGGTTGCTAATGTATCTGTGTAATCGAATTTCGGTAAATTAATTTCTTGCATATAAATCACTCCCATTCTTACAGATTTTTCACTAATGCATCAATCTCCACTATTGGCTTTAACACTTCCTCTAACTCGGCTAATTTCACCATGTTTGGTCCATCAGACATTGCTTCATCAGGATTCGGATGAACCTCCATAAATATGGAAGAAATCCCTACTGCAGCAGCAGCTCTTGATAAATAGGGAACAAATTCTCTTTTCCCACCAGTTGTTGTTCCATTGCCGCCCGGTATTTGAACACTATGTGTGGCATCAAAAACGACTGGTACCCCTAATTCCTGCATCGTTATAAGAGATCGCATATCCACAACTAAATTATTATAGCCAAATGTGGAACCACGTTCCGTTAATAAAATCTGTTCATTTCCGCTCTCCCTTAACTTAGTAACAACATTTTTCATATCCCACGGTGCCAAAAACTGTCCCTTTTTCACATTCACAATCTTTCCTGTTTCTGCGGCAGCAACCAATAAATCAGTTTGTCTGCATAAAAAAGCTGGTATTTGCAAAACATCCAATACTTCTGCTGCAACAATCGCTTGGGCTCGCTCATGAATATCTGATGTAACTGGCACATCAAATGTTTCTTTTACCTTAGCTAACATTTCGAGACCTTTCTCCAAACCTGGTCCTCGAAAAGATTGAATGGAAGAGCGGTTTGCTTTGTCATAGGATGCCTTGAAGATAAAAGGGATGTTTAGCTTTGTTGTTAATTCCTTTAGGTGTTCAGCCGTTTCCATGACAAGTTTCTCATCTTCCATAACACAAGGACCAGCAATTAGAACAAAGGGTTCCATGCCTCCAAAGACAAGAGTATCGTTTAATATAACTTTTTGTGTAATGGTACATACCTCCTCTATAAATGAATTTCCTTAAAATTATTCTGATTGATGTTTTATAAGCAAAATGTGGTAGATGAGATGGATAAGGGAAAGGGTAGTTTTTTGAATTTTCTAATTATATACCGTGTAGTTTACATAATATATGAAAGAAGATGTTTTGAAAAGGATTTTGTTACATTATCTGACACACTTTTTTTATTTCCCCCCTAAAACGTCGTTATTTTTCTGACAACAAAAAAGGCTGGGACATACTCTTTAAAGACGAACAATCTCCAATTTAGCTCTTAAATAAAGCTACTTTCTCATGATGGTTATCTATGTTTTAAATATAGTCAAGTGTAAAACTAAGTCGTTCCATTGCGCTGCAGACACACGATGCGCCGGGGAGGAAGCTGAGCCTCCTCACTGCATGCGCGAGGCCACTGAAAAAGTCTAGTTCTCCAAATTAAATGAGGTTTTATTTATTTGAAAGCAAATAATAAGTTAGTTTGGAGAGGTGTCCGCTCGACTCCTACGGG
>Ga0182738_1007096_pt1 | contig 11448 bp, 8 predicted proteins | sample eDN5th30CBELigMG_FD_128876 | JGI IMG/M metagenome (GOLD analysis project Ga0182738, IMG submission 128876) | Enriched Miracle-Growth compost microbial communities from Emeryville, California, USA - eDNA 5th pass 30_C BE-Lig MG (version 2)... ...
AGGTTCCTCAACATTCATCTTGATTGGAACTGGCTCAGGAACCCGAGATTGAAGATATTCCAGGATGTGCTTGGAACCTTTACTCACAATGTCTCTTCGGATATTCTTGATTGGATTTCCATAAATCATAAGGTTTTTGAGCTGGGGCATTTGTCCAAGAGTCACAGGGAAGTTGGCAACGTTGTTGTTTTCACAGTTAAAGTGCTGTAATTTTCCCAATGCTGCAACATCGTCGCTTATGAGTTCAATTTTATTATTTGAAACATCCAGGGTTTCAAGACTCTCTAGTTCACCTCTGAAAAGGCACTCAATATTCTGCAACACGTTGTATGCCAAAACCAACGTCCTGAGTTTCATCAGACTTGGAACGAAATGGGGAACTTTGGGGAATTTATTTTGAGAGAGATCCAAAAACTTTAATTCCTGCAAAACATACAACCCTTCTCTATTTGGAAAGACGTCGTCAAGTAGAGAAGTCAACTTGTTATTTCGTAATTCAAGCTCTTCTAGATATTCAAGCCTGCCCAAGATTCGCCCATCAATAAAAGAAATCTGGTTCGAGTTGAGACGAAGTTTCTGTAACTTGGTTATTTTTGCGAGGTTTGGATTAATTTCTTGAATATTGTTGTGGGACAGATCAAGCAGAGTCAGATTCAGGGCGCAAAACTTGTCGTGGATTACCGAGATCTTTTGCCCATTGACAATCAGGTCCTTGCCATTCACGAGGAAATCCTTGATAAACTGATCCCAAACATCACCTGCCTTGACCTGGGTAAACTCTTGAACGGCTTGCGAAGTAGTTTGAGTCGTATCAGTTCTTTCTCTCAGATACTTTTTGAGAGCTTCAGTTCCAGCAGAACGAACGCTGCTTCTGATGCTTTTTAAAGGGTTTCCTTCAAGACTGATTCTGACCAGTTTCGTCATAAAGCCAATTTCATTTGGAACATCTTTCAAATCATTGTTACTGATATCAAGAGTCTTTAATTCTTTGAGCATGGAAAGGTTTGGGTCAAGGTACTCGAGTTTGTTGCTCTTGAGGTCGAGAACCGTGAGTTGTTGGGAGTTTTGGACATATCTCACCGATTTTAATTGGTTGAAGGAAAGAATAATTGTGTCAAGCTTTGCAGAATTGGGGAATTCTTCAAAGCTAACAAGTCTGTTTTCCTTGAGATCCAAATATTTGATATTTTGCATGCCTGCAAAAATGTCGGGAGAAAGCGCAGAGATTCTGTTTTTAGAAAGATTGAGATATTCCAAATCCTTGAGGGTGCCAAGATTTGACTCAAGCTTTTCGATTTGGTTCTGGGAGAGATCAAGCTTCTTTAAGCGTGGAAAATCGCCTTCTGCAAGCTGGAAAGCTTTCAAATTGTTTGATGACAAATCCAGGATTTCTAGATTCCACAAACCTCCAAAATGCACTGGAAGAGTCTCAATGCGGTTTTGGCGGAAGATGGCCTCGACAAGAGATGAGCACCTGATAAAAGTTGTTGGGAGAAACTTGATTTGGTTGTTCACCACATCAACGGATTTCAGAGTGTTGATAAGGAACAAGGCTTCTGGGAGCTTTTGCAAATGGTTGTTTTGCATTCTGAAATAAGTGAGTTCATTCAAGGTGTTGATTTCCTCAGGAATCTCGGTGATCTGATTGTTTGAAAGATCTGCTTTGGTAATTGGAACAATGTCCCACCATTTTTGAGTGTCGAACCTCATTTCTTGAATGTTAATTGCTTCATTTGGAAATACAGCCAGGTTGAGATTATCCAACTGAATAAACCCAGAGCTCTGGGATTTTTGCAATCTCTTGATCATAGTAGTAGATGGATCTTGGACTTTTACTTGCAACATCTTTGTCTTGTCGAAAATTATTTATCTTGAAATTTGAATTCTCTTTTTTCGATTTCGTTTATATCAATCAGAAATAATTATAAAAATTTGTTTCGGAATTTGTTTTTCTTGGAGGAGACAGATAAGATGGATGCAATCAGAATTTTGTTTTTTCAAATTCAATCTGATTTTTCATTTGAGTGATGATGGTCTCAGCAATTAACTTGACTCTCAAGCAAGCTACAATCGGAGAATCATTCAGAAAAATTGATTTCTGAAGGCGCCGAATCAATCATCTTTTTTTTGAATCCAAGACATTTCTTTTCTACAAACAAAAAAAGTTCGAAAAAAATCGAGTTTCAAAATCAATTATCGAAAAAGAGACTTGAAAATTTCAGTTTCTGTGATGTGAAAAAATGACTTGGAATTCAGAGAAAAAGATGGAGGTTAAAATCTCAGATTGAAAGTTTTTTTGTCATCTTTTTGTCCAGAAGAATCCTGTTTTTTTGGTGCCACAACTTTCTAGAGGAGAAAAATTCTCTATTCACTTTTTTGCTTCAAAGCATTTTTTTTCAAAAGTTTAAATTTTGGGATAAAAGACTCACTTTCAAAACACTCAATCATGTTTCATTTATTGTGAATATCTCTTTTTCCATCATTTCCAAGTTCTGCTTCTTCTTAATGAAAATAACTTTTCAAAGCAAAGTTCTTTCTTCAAAAATTGCATTGAGAAAAAATATCATTTGAGGTAAGTTCGAATTGAAAAAATCCTGAGAATATCGAAAATATTTTTTCATTTGAGGTTTTAGGCGTCGAATTTATTAAAAATTCAGTTCTTCAAAAGAAAAGTTTCGAAACAAGGAGGAACAGGAACAAAAAACACTTTTGGAATCCAATTTTTCTCAAAAACTGCTACAGAATTTCTTGCAACATGAAAGTTTCTCTTCAATTTTTAGAAATTCTTGACTTCTTGTTTGAAAAAAATCTTGAATTTTTAGAGGACCAGGAAACCCTGTTCGTCATGGAAAAATGTTTTGTGATTTTGGTTTGAAGGAAACCATTTCTTCAAGATTTCCATCCAATTATCAGAGGATGGTTCAATATTTTCTGACCTCTGAAACAAAATCTTTTAGAGTTTAAAAGTTTCTTTTAAAAGTCCGAGATTAAATACCTTGCTTGAAAAATCAACTTCTACTGTATAATTTCGACAAATAAAATAACTGATTTATTAATATTGATTTTCACCTCGAAAGGAGGAAAGAAAAACAATTTATTTCATTTTGATTTATCTATTCTTCTGTTCCATTTTCAAAGCTTCCTCCATATCGATAGAGTCTCTTTAGGTTGAGGAGATCTTCTAAATTTTCCAAGTGAAATAAATTATCCTCTTATTTCATTCAAAAAACAACTAACTCTTTCAACACTGAAAATGAGTTGATTAAGCTTAAGCTTTCTTTGATTTCAACATTCAAGGTCGATTGATAAAAAAATCCTTGATGGTACTAATGTTTAATTTTCGATAAGAAATATCTCAATCCCTAAGAATCATTCAAAAATAAAACCTATTCATTTCAGAGAGATAATTCTTTGAAAAAAATATAAGCATTAATCCCAGATTTCTCTTTGGATTTCTAAGGAATGCAGTTGACACATGCTGATTTCCCACAAACTCTCGAGAAACTCAAAAGAAAAGTAACGAATTTGTTTCAAACTTGACTCGCTTACTCTCTTCAGGTGGCCTTCTTTCAGAAAGCAGCATCTCAATCAGATCTAACAAAAGAACAAATCGAATGGATAAACAAAAACTCTTTGATGTTCAGCCAGACTCTGGCATCCCTTCAAGTGCCCTTTCTCAAGTTCTTTATACTTAGTTTGCCCAAAGGAGAATGGCTCATCCAACCAGGAGTCTGCAACCATTATTGCCCAGGATCTCATCAACAACATGAGAAAAGTGAAGAGAAAGGTTGTTGGCTGGATTAAATTCAAATCCACCGATATTGATGTATTTAAGAGCCACAGCAAATCAGAGAAGTGGATCCCATTGATGAATTATCTTTGTCCTCCTCCAAAGTATTCTGAAATTCGTATTATTTCTTCAAAGTCACGTCTCAAAATAATTTGTAGAAAACTCGGATTTAGCCGACATCAATTTTCCCTGTATGAGCTATACCAACCAAGAAATGTGTCAACTCGCAGAAAGAATTTTTAAAGAACAGAATGTTTTGACAGAGTTTAAATTAACTCCAGAAAAGCTTGACAAAATTGTTACAAATATCTGCGGAGGATACAACGTTCCGGCTTATCACAATTTTACCCATGGATTCAATGTTTTCCAAGTTGATGTGAAACAACACTTTTCCTAACTCTGATTCATAGATGTTTTATTGCATGTTGAAAAAGACAGAACTGGGAGCAATCCTTGATGGAACAGAAAAATTTGCAGCTCTCTTAGCCGCTTTGGGTCATGACCTCAACCATCGTACTTGGAAATGACTCTTTCATTCATAATAAAAATTTAGGTGGATATAATAATGCTTATGAAGCTAAACTTCAGACTAAAACAGCACTGGTTTATTTTGACACTGCAATCCTCGAAAGCATGCATGCTTCTTTCCTTATAAAGATTTTAAAAGACCCTGAAATTGGATTCTTTGAGTTGCTTCCTGATTTGCCGGTATTTTGTGAATTAGAATTCTCGTTACCTTCTCTGTAGAAGCGCAATCAATTTAGGGATTTGGTGACTGCTATTATTTTGGCAACAGATATGTCCAAACACTTTAAGCTCCTGAACAAGTTTACAGAGAGTGTGAAGGCGACTTTGGATTACAGAAAGACAAAAAACTCCGACACCCCAGTGGACAGCTTGCTTGAAGAAAAGGCTTTTATCATGGATAGACCTCACGATAAAAGAGTAATAATTTGTCGTCTCTGGTTAGTTTAAATCCAAATCTAGAGGATTCTTAAAAATATCATCCATGCCTGTGACATTGGAAATCCTTGCCAGAAATTCGAAAATTACATGTACTGGTCAACTCTTGTCTCCCAAGAATTTGATACTCAGGTAGATTTAAGAGTTTTCTTGTTACTTAAATCTCATCAAGGCTCGGAGTGAGCAAAAGAAGGGCGTTGAAGTAATGCCAAACTTCCAATATAAAAATCTTCAAGCTTTCTATGGAGGCCAAATTTTCTTTTCAAGTACTCCTCGAGAGTTTCCTTTCATATACTAACAAAATGATTAGAAGTTTTGGTTCTCCCTTTATGGGAACAAATCAATGTCCTGTTTCCAGGAAGCGAAGAAACAGTCGAAAATCTCAAAATGAACCTCAAAAGACTTGAAGCAGAAAAGGTTCAGGCAGCAGAAGAATAAGTTGCTGAATTCAGAATGGTCTTTTAGAAATTAATCACCTTGGCTGACTGGTATTTTGGACACTTGAAGAAAGTATTTTTTAGTTTAGGCCGGCTGAATGAACATCATCATTCATTAATCAGTCTGTAAAGTTTTGATCACCATGATTTGATTCTAGCCAAATCTGAAATATATTAAATGAAAATAAATGCTTCCTTTTTGTTATGCTATTTATTTTCTTCATACTTTCTGATTCCATCTAAAAAACTTTGAAGAAAAAAAACCGTTCCTTGAGATTGGGTTTTTCAAAATCAAATTTTCTGAAAAGAAAATGAGTTTTTCGAAAGAACCTAGATATCGTTGAAGAAATTTCCCAATTCGTGGGAAAAATGGAAAGTCTCTTTTTGGCTCCATTCAAACTTTTTTCGCAATATTTTTTGCCGAGTTCTTCATCAACTCTTTGAAATTTGTTTAAAAAAACTAATTTCGCCAAGCAAATTGAATTGCAATTTGGGAAATTGCACTTTTCGAAGAAGAAAAATTTGGATGAGCTTTAACTTGTTTGTTGAAATTGGTTTGAATTATTGGAAACGATGGTTTTTGTTCGGTTTAAAAAAGCTGAACTTTTCAAATAAAATCGAATGCTCCTGGTGAAATGAGTTTTTGGTGAGCTGGAGTTTTTTGTGTTTGTGTCAGCGTTTTTTTTCCGTGCAAATCAAACAAACCTCAAACAAGCTTTTCAAAATTTTGGTTCATGAACGAAATTTGCAAATTTTTGGATCGACCTGAAAATCAGAAAAAAGTTATTTTTTTAAAAATCTCAGATCTTCAAGAAAAAAAATGACAAGATTTTTGGATCAAAATAAAGCGAACTTTTTCTGTTCATAATCATTTTTTGGGATTTCTATCGAAGACTTTGGGCAAAGAAAATAAAAAAATGAAGTTTCGGACTATTCTTAGGAGAATTGAGAAAAATCACTGTTTTTGAGGCTCTTTCTAAGAGTCAGGTAGTCCAGTTCTATCATCGCCTTTTGCCCGGTTTTCTCAAAAATTATTTTTCCCAATAAAAAAGAAAAAGTTCTGTCTTTGGATGTCAGCTTCTTGCGAAGAAAACTCAGCAGGTTAATTAAGTTTTGCATAAGATCTAAAACTTTAATGAAAAAAATTTTCTTTTTTGAAGCATAAATTCGTTCAATAATTGAGGAAAGAGTCGAAGAAAGCGAAAATTGAAGAGTTATCAAAATCTCAATTTGACCACAATATCTCTGTCTTCAGTTCCGATAGAGATGGCCCAGGGCACAGAAATAAGTGATGATGAGATTGAACTTGACAAATTAATTTTTAAACAAGGATGCAAATTTACTTGAATCTTTTAATTTAAAAATTAATCTTGTTAGATTGAAATTTCTGCACATTTATTATTTATCTATCAATGTTCCTCCGACTCTTTCGTTCAACTTCTCGCTTGAACTCACTCAAGATCCACTCGGATTTCAGGAAAAGTTTTACTAAACTCAAGCTTGATATTGACAAAATCCCTCCTCTTAATGAATTCTTGAAACAAGTGATCATTCATATTCACTCTCCTTTGTTATTTACGTCTCTAGCAAGCTCAAACCGTGCCAGACACCAATCCTGAAGAAGTGAGCGCAAGATATCTCAATAATTCAAATGTTGTTCTCGAGAAAAGCCCAGAGACTCCCAAAAAGTTCTACATTGAAACATACGGCTGCCAAATGAACGAAAACGACACAGAAATCATCTCTTCAATTTTACAAAAGGCAGGATTGTCATTAACTAAAGATATCAATGACGCTAATGTTGTCTTGTTAAATACTTGTGCTATCAGAGAAAACGCCGAATCCAAAGTTTGGAATCGACTTACCGAACTTCGTTCCCTCAAAAAGAAAGTTAAAAAAGAACAATTCATCATCGGTGTCTTGGGTATGACTCATACATAATATTTTCAAGTTTCTTGACCAATTATCACAATAGGTTGTATGGCTGAAAGACTTAAAGAAAAGCTTGTTGAAAAGAATAAAGCTGTTGATATTGTTGTTGGTCCTGATGCATACAGAGATTTGCCAAATTTGATTCAAGCGGTCGAAGCTGATATCTCTGATTATGGAATAAATGTGCAGCTGTCTCATGAAGAGACCTATGCTGACATTGTTCCAGTCAGAACCAATCCCGAAAGTCATAGTGCATTCCTTTCAATTATGAGAGGCTGTAACAACATGTGCTCTTTTTGTATTGTCCCATTCACAAGAGGCAGAGAAAGAAGTAGATCAATCGAGTCCATCGTCGAAGAAGTCCATGCCTTGAAAGATCAGGGCGTCAAGGAAATTACACTCTTGGGTCAAAATGTCAACAGTTACCATGATGTTTTTGATCAAACCTTGCATGCTGAACATCAAAACTCCAAGGGTTTCAATGAAATGTATAAACTCCGTCAAGGCACAGGTGCAAGATTTGATGTCCTTCTTCAAAAGTAGTTCTCTTACTGATGATTTGGTTTCTAATTTTGGATTTTAGGTGCGCTGAAGCTGCTCCTGATATCAGATTTAGATTTACTTCTCCTCACCCCAAAGATTTCCCCGAAAGAGTCATTGACATCATCAAATCCTATGATAACATTTGCAAAAAGTAATAACAATTCTTTGTTTCCTCCTTGCTGATGAAAAATTTCAGTATCCATCTCCCTGCTCAGAGTGGAAGTACAAGCATGCTGACTAGAATGAGAAGAAATCACACAAGAGAAGCTTATTTGGAATTGGCTGACGGAATTAAAGATGCCATTCCTGGAATGACTTTCTCAACCGACTTAATCTGCGGTTTTTGCGGAGAAACTGAACAAGAGTTTGAGGACACTCTTTCATTAATTGAACATATGCAATATGAACAAGTAAAACGAATCCATTGGGTTGTATTGAAAAAGTCATATTTTAGGCCTTCTTGTTTGCTTACTCAATGCGTGAAAAGACCCATGCCCACAGAAATTTTAAAGATGACGTGCCTGCTGAAGTTAAACAAGAACGTTTGGAAAGGATGATTCAAACCTTCCTTAAAAATCAACTTATCGCAACTCAAAAAGAACTTGGCAGGTATTTTGAAAAACCTTATTGATATTTAACCTTGCACACTCAGATATCATTTATTATTGATTGATGGACCAAGCAAGGTTCCAGGCCAATGGAAAGGAAGAACAGATACCAATAGAAAGGCAGTTTTTAACTCAAGCGGGGTTCTTGAAACACTTCCTTCTGGACTTGGTGAAAAGATCAGAAACAAGACCATTAATAAAGCTGAGTTTACAAATATTATTGACAGCCATAAAACTCAGGGCAATCTCTCCGAAGTCAAAAAGGGTGATTATGTCATTGTCAGAGTCGATGATGTTTCCAACAGAACATTATTCTGCACTCCAGTTGCCAAGTCAAGCATGAGCGAATTTTTCTATTCCACCAACAAAAATCCCTTCTTTACCCTCGCCGAGTAATTTGAAACATCACCTTTGTATTTAATATGCCGACATCAGGGAGAAAAAATTATTATGTAATGTATGTATATTTGATTAATTTGCATTAAAATTAATAGAATAACATAAAACTCTTGAATATCTTTCCAAATCATTCCTGAATGAATGGATTGATCTTTTTGAAATTTTCGCTCATTTAAATTTTGAATCAATAGCTATTTTATTTGAAATAAAATCTTATTTGATTTTTGAGAAGGAATATTTTTAAAATGGGAAAGATTTTTTAGCGGACAATAAAATTATATCTTTTGAAAGATAAATAAATTTTATGGTGAATTTGTCTGCTGTTATTATAATTTAGATTTTGTAAATTTGTTAATTCAAATGCAAAGCCAAATCACCAAGACTCTTTCCCAAGTAAGCAAGATCCGCCATTTCCATGAACTAACTTCGAATAGGCTTCAGGCATTTTGAGCCAAAACTACTTGAGATGCTTCTCTAGCGGCAGCTTCCACGTACTTTCCTGATTGTGGTATTCAAATAACTAACTTGCATTAGAGAAAGGACCTCGTCATTGAATCCACCAAGAACCCCAAGCCCCTTCCCAAGTTCGACTCCAGCCTCAAGTTCGGACACTGCCCCTCTGACCATCTCTTTGAAGTCGATTGGAACTCCAAGGAAGGTTGGGGAACTCCCAAGATCAGCGCTTACAGAAGCTTTGAGATTGATCCCCTCAACTCCACCCTCCATTACGCCATCCAATGCTTCGAAGGTTTGAAGGCCTTCTACGGTGTCGACGGCAAAATCAGACTCTTCAGACCCGAAAGAAACATGAAGAGATTCAAGAGCTCCTGCTCCAGAATCGCTCTTCCCGTAAATGTCTTTCTTGAAAACAACAATCTCACTCATAATAGGAATTCGAAGAAAGCGAACTTTTGGAATGCTTGAAGGAGTTTGTTAGAGTTGATAAACGTTGGGTCCCCAATGCTCCCGATTTCTCCCTCTACCTTCGTCCCACCGCTATCTCCATGACTGTAGCTGCAATTCCTTTTCGTTTACTAAATTTCCACCTAGGATGCTCTTGGTGTCCGTCAACCAGAATCTTCCAAGATTTACATTTTGGGTACTCCCGTTGGTCCTTATTTCCCCAGTGGCTTTAAGCCCATCAGACTTTACGCTGAAAAGCAATTCATCAGAGCCTTCCCTGGTGGTTATGGTCAATACAAGCTCGGAGCGTAAGCATTTTTGAAGTTTCAATTGAAATAATTCTCAAACAGTAACTATGGTCCCACTATCATGGTTTCTCGCGAAGCTGAAAAGAAGGGTTTCCACCAAATTCTTTGGCTCACTGACAACAAGATCACTGAAATCGGAGCCTCCAACATCTTCTTCTACATCAAGAACGACAACGGTGAACACGAACTCGTCACTGCCCCCATTGATGGCCTCTCCTTGCCCGGAGTTGTCAGAGACAGTGTCTTGACTTTGGCCAGAGAAATGAACGAATTCAAGGTCAGCGAAAGATACCTTAGCATTGAAGACTTTGTCAGACTCTCCAAGGAAAATAGAGTAATATCTTGAGATGGCTGTTTTCATCTAATGTTTCCCTCATAGATCCTCGAAGCTTTCGGTGCCGGTACTGCCATGACTATTGCTCCTGTTGAGCTTATCCACTACGATGATATCGATTACAAGATCCCCGTTGACCCCAAGATCCAAGCTGGTGAATTAACCAGAAGATTATTACAAAAAGTCAAGGATATTCAAGTAAATTTAGCATCTTTTTCGCATCTAATTTTCTCTAGTATGGTGTCAATCCTCATCCTTGGGGTGTCGTTGTTGCTTAAACTAATCTATAATTATTATTCATACCTACCCTTTGAAAAATAATTTCATCACTTTGTTTGTTACATTATTTAAACATTCGCTGTGCCATCTTTTTAAACACATTTAAACAAACAGCATCCATCCCGAAAACTTGAATTTTTGAAAATCTCTCCTAGTAGGATCAAAATAGGATCTGTCGTGTCTCAGATTGAAATCTTACGTGTTAATGATTAAATTTCCAAATTTGGTAAATGTTGTCTCAGAAAAGAAAAAGTTCTGATTTGATTTGATTTTGAAAATAATGTAATGTTGGTGAGAATTTAACCCCTTGTGGACAGAATATCTCAATATTGAGACCTCCAAAATTTTAACTTTGAGACCATATATTTTGAGGAGGGCCAGAACCAAAATCAAGAACCCATTGTTCTCTCTCCAACTTTCATCAAAGAAAGGTTCTTTGCAAAGATCTCTTTTGGAAAAAGCAGATGGTTCTTTGGGACTAAAAATGAATAGTCTTTGAATCCCGTAAAACCTCTAGATTTTTACAAATTGTAAAAATTTGTTTTGCCATTTCCCAATTTAAAGTTGTTACAATCAACCCAAACAGAACATCTACCAGTTTCAAGAGGTTTTTTTCAAGTACTCAATTTCAAAGTCAATTGAGAATTTGGAGTGAAATTCATTTTGTCCTTGACAAGCATCATTTCTTTGGTCTTCTTTCCATCAGATGTCATTCAGATGTTCCCTTTCTTAATTTTTTCGTTGCTGCAATGATGAAATTTTTGCAGCAAGATCTTGTATTCTAGACTTGACAAGAACTTGACAAAAAAAATCTTTGTCATCTATAAAAAGAACTGAAGAAATCTTCCAAAAAAAGGTTTTAATTTGAAAAAAATCAAGAAATGTAAAAATCTCCGGGTTTGGCGGTCTTGAAAAATAAAATTTTCAACGATGAATTTGACAGAAAAAGAAA
>Ga0182738_1007097_pt1 | contig 11446 bp, 10 predicted proteins | sample eDN5th30CBELigMG_FD_128876 | JGI IMG/M metagenome (GOLD analysis project Ga0182738, IMG submission 128876) | Enriched Miracle-Growth compost microbial communities from Emeryville, California, USA - eDNA 5th pass 30_C BE-Lig MG (version 2)... ...
AGAAAGAACTGCATAATGAAATCTACTTATGAGTAATAATTTACCTCTCTTTTTCCTCATTAAAAACAGAAGATTCACTATGATAATCGGACTGTATTGTAATACTGTCCTTACTATAAGATTCCAACCATATCTCTGCTATTTGGTCGTGTTCTAGACTGCTTTTATATCGAATAAGGTTTGCAAATTTATCATCATGCGTGCTAATTATAACCTGCTTATCTAATAAAATTCGACTAAGAACATCCAAAAATGAATACACGTTTATGTCATCTAAGTTTTGAAATGGATCATCAATTCCAATCGTTTTGAGTGGAGTCCATTCCTGAGAAAGACTAAGTGCAAGAAAAATACAAACTGCTAATACGTTAGATTGAGCTGAACTGAATGTTAGACTTGCATTGAATTTCTTTTCAAGTTCCTCTGCGGATAATTGTGATAAATTATGTTCTTTTTTATCACTAACGACTACAAACAGTTCACCTTTTTTAGGTACAAGATGTACATGTCTAAAGAAAGCATGAGGACTTATTTGCATAAATAAATCATCAATTCTTTCACTGTATCGTTGTAGATATTCATCCAACAACTCACTTTGGATTTTACCATGACCAATATCCAGTTGTTTAAGTTGATCTTGTATTTCATCATAATACTCTATTTTTTGTCGTTCTTTCTCTAAATCAAGCATCAGGTTTGATAATTCGTTTTTTAGTGTCCTCACTTGATTTTGTGATAGAAAAGCTTCAATTTGAGTCGATTTATCTGCTAAATCCCTTTCCCAATTTATAAGACGCTCAATTCGATTAGAAATTCCTTTCGTAAATACTTTTCTTTCCTCAACAATAAAATTTGGATCATACTTTCGAATTTCCGTTAGTTTCATATTTCTTTCGTTACGCTTCATTTCCAAAGCCGAATATTTGGCCTTTAACTCCTTAGTCAACGCTAAAATCCGTTCCTCTACCACTTTTTGCTGTAATAAGTACATCTCGCCCCGTCGTATCCGATGACTGAGTGTGTTTTCTGGCGAATCAAGCAACTTCACATGTTTTTCAGCTAGATTCCGTAAACCTTGTAAGGTTTTATTGAGCGCTGACTCCTCTGTTTTTAATGGTATTAATTCCTCTTCTAGACGCTCTAACACATTACAAAACTCATAAGCAGCTTTATATTTGCTCAAGAAATCAATAGCTATTTTCATTTGTGCGTTTATTTGTTTTTCGTCTAATTCTTTTGTCTTTGCTGGAATTTTTGCTCTGTCACCTATGGCAGTAGTCTCTTGTTCCTCAATTTCCTGAAACAGTTCTTTACGCTGTTGAGTCATATTAGTTATTGATTGTTTGAGTTGCATTTCATCACTTTCTAAAATACTTAGCTCCGTGCATAAATGACGAAGTGCAACTTCACTTGCATCTAGTTGCTTATTACTCTGATCTAGTTGAAGTTTAATTGCAGTATGTAACGATTCAGTATCTTGAAATGAAGTACCGCAAACTGGACAAGACATGTTTTCATCAAATTGTTGTAATAAGTGGCTCTGAATATTATGAATCATTTGTTCAACAATATCATTTTTTTGTGCTTCGAGCATTTGCTCAAGTTGTTTTATTTTTTCGTTCAAAGTACTAATCGACTCTTTTTTCTGTTCGATAAGACCAGCCTCTACATTAATGTTCTGACTTATTTGAGCGATAATCTGTCTTTTATGATAAATGTCTTGTTCAATTTTAAGTACGCGAAAAAACTCATTAAGCCAGTTATTTTGATTTAACTGGTGAGCATAGGATGCCTTGAATTTTTCTAGGTCTCCTGCTAACTGAATAGCTTCAACTAAAGCCGTCTCAGCTAGTATGACCTCGCACGATTTCTTCAGTTCTTCCTGCTTGATATATATATTCTTTAGCGAAGAAAGGATTTCTTGATATTTAGTCCTGTAACCTTTTATTTGCTTCAAATCAAATTGTCTTTGTAGAACTCTCTGCTTTCCTGATTCACATTTATTTAACTTAATTTCTGTATTCTTTAACTTAGTGGATATGTCACTTAATCCCTGCTCATATTCTGAATCTGACAAAGAAAATAAAAACTCTGCATCCTCCACCGATCTTTTTACTCTTTCACAATCATTTTTACGAATTTCAAGCACTTTCCTATACTCTAGAATTTCTGTTTGCATTGTTTCAGTTATTAATTTCGATTGTAGTAAAGATAGTCCTTCCTCGAACACATTAATCTGTTGTATAAGGACTTCAACTTTTTTATACAAAGATTCCTCAGTTTCATTTCCTATCCTATTCATTATTTCTTCTTTTGTATCAACAATGCTTTGCTTGATGTTCACTTGTTCACTTTTTGCATTTAATTCAGTTATTAGAGCTCCTTTTTTTGTCTCCACTACTTCTTTAACTTGCTTCACATATTGCTGAAATTCAGAACCATACTTTTGAACACCTAGCACTTTCTCGAGAACTAAGTAACGTTCTTTGGGTTTCTTGGCCGAAATAAAATCTTGAAGTTGATCTTGTGATAAGAATTGGGTTGATGAGAACAAAACTGGGAATTCAGATTTTGACTGATCTTTACTCCCTTTATTATCTATCAAAAATTTATTCATTAATAATTCACTGATTTTTTGATTACCTTGTTTCAGCGCATATGACTTGCCGTCAATTTCAACTGGTTTCTGGATAGTTTTTTGAGTGCTTAAAGTACGTCTAATACTCACTGTTTCATACTCACTTTTTTTAAATACAATTTCTACATTAGCTTCTAATTTGCTCTTATTATTTGCTTTATCTTGTGTCACTAAAGACTGATGAACTATGTAGTTAAATTTTTGTCGTTCAGCAGAACCTATATATCGCTGTATATCTCCAGTCAAACACCATTCAATAGCATCAAAGAAGCTACTTTTTCCATGCCCATTAAATCCACGAATAATGACTAGCTGCTTATCATCGAACAAAAAAGTATGCTTTCCAGAAAATACTCGAAAATTTTCAATGATCAATTTTTGAATCTGCATCGCGTTTCCCTTCCTCCAATCCATCTTCTATAATTGCTTTCAACGATTCCTTATCGTGTAAAACAGAACGGACCTTAGGTTTAAAATAATCATGAATTATTTGTACAATATCCGGGGATAACCCCTGCGACTCTGATTCTAATCTATCAATAAATTTTTGCTCGTATGCAAAAGAATCTACGATAGGTTTCTCAACATTATTAAAAAATGGGATTCTTTCAAGATCAACAGCATCTTGAATAATATATTTGCGACAATATTTAGTATTCTTCTCAGCCCTATTTTTCTCCATTAATAATTCGTTATTAATGTCATTTTTCCAATCAAATTCAAGTACAATTAAAAAGTACAGATTGTTTTTATACTTTAACGGGAGATAATTGAGCAAATTTGATATGATGATCTGCTCTTGTCTCCAGGTTTGCTTAAAATATGTAAAACTTTCATACACTTTTGTTACCACGACTCGTTGTGAATTACTCCAAACTTCAAGACCTGAATCCCAAAAGCTTTTTCGTAGTGACGCCATCTCCTTCTTAACAATTTTAATATCATCAGTTTCGAATACAAGTCTTTCTTCCTGATTTTCGAGAAATAGAAGACGAAAGTCTCCCTTCTCTTGAAACAAATTACGCACCACTTCAATTTTCATATCGTATCCTTCCTTTTACTATGAAGTCTCACTCTGTTCTAAAAAGTCATGCCAAGATTCAACAACACTTGACTCAATTAAAGAAATTTGATCTTCCATATTATAAAAATAATCCTGTACATCTTCTAAAAATTCATGGTTATAGTACTTTATCAGTGAGGCTTTATCTGTGATGATAACTTGTTCTGTTTCATTAAAATTATCTGTTACCGAGGTAACACCGTGGGGTTTTCTTTTTAATAACGAATTTCTTCTCTTTGAACCTAAAATAAAACAATAAAAATGTTCATGCATATGTTGTAGAACAGAACAACTGTCAGCAATGTCAACAATTTTTTTGCAAATAATATCAAAATACTCGGATTCCTGAGCATGAAATAGTGTAAATGTTCTCAAATTTGTATGCTGATCTTTTCCCTGTTGAGTCAACAATCGAGCGTCAGAAAGCAAGAACTCTTTATCAACATAAAAAGTCAAACAAAGTGTCATCATTTCCAAAGATTTTTTTAATGCACTTATCTCACTAGAAGTTTCTAAGTTCCTATTTGCATCACTTCTTGTCATATCGAACAGCAAATGAAGGAAACGAGTATATACAAATACATCTTGCTTTGATTTGCTTAAAAGTTCATCCTGAATCCAAGTTATGGTTTGAATAAGTTCAATTTTAACTGGTGAAGGTATACGTTGGAAATCATTTCGAAGCTCATTGATACATTGATCGAATTTCGATTGAATATCGTGACTATTTAAATAATATCGAACCTCGCGTGATCCTATAGCTTTTGTACTCCGAATAAGTTCTTGTAACTCATCCTTTTGAAACACATATCGTTTGACATCCTGCACTGAATCACTTTGAGTCCTTTCAAGAACATAATAAAATATATGCTGCAAAATACGCTCCGATACATCCAAAGAATCTACACAACTAAGTTCTTTAATCATCCCTAATATTTGATTCTTTAGGACTATAAACCGATCCATATGATTTAGCCGAAAGCGTGCTAAGCACCAATCAATCTCCTTACCAACCTTGTCCTTTAGTAGTACATTTGTTTTTTTACACGGCTTATCAAACTTCTGAGATAATGCCTTTAATTTTGTAGGATCTGAAATTAGAAAATTACCATTATCGGAATAACTTCTCAAATCTTTATTGTAATTATTGTTCGTTGCAATCTCGAATTCTATTGTAGGATCACTGCCCAACAATGATACATTTGTTATCGAATTCATAGAATTTACTCGAGGGAAATTCAGAAAAAGCTTATCTAGCCAACTATTTAGTTCAGCTTTTTCTCGTTTGCAAAAATCTCCTAAAGAAAAAATGTTGGCTTCCCCTCCTTCTTTTACTGTTTTCACTTGGACAAAACGAATATGTTCGTCACCAAGTAAAACAAGATCATCCATTAATTCAAAAACAACGCATTTCCACCAAGCATCTTTTTTATGCAACATCTGCAGCATATAATAAATAGCCACGTAATATTGGTAGACAAACCCTCTGATTGCTACTAGACCACCTAAATCAGTAGGATAACCTCTAAGTAAGGCTTCTACCTCTCTCTCATAATCACTATCATTTTCACTATGATCGGGATTGTTTTTTAAATATTCCTTTATTCTTTTTTTTAATAACTTACTCTCTAATCCTTGAGATGAAATTGCCATACAAAATCACCCACCTTTTAATTTTTTTAATATAAAATCATCAATATATGAAAATTCTTAGGTGCACTTCAGTCCTTATTCAGAAATAATGTTCTACTAAAACAATTTTTATACCAACTTCCTCCATAGTTCCATTATACTACACAAGTTAATTTCAAGCCCAAAATCCTCCTGAAAATCTTCACTAATTTTATCATATTTAAAATAAATTTGTATTTAGTATCCAATCATTGGAGTGAATGACGCTCATGATAAACTCATATCTTTTAATTCATCAGACATTCCTCCTGTCTTCCCACTCTCCAAGAGCCCCGCCTCTTGGGAGTGGTGTAAAGGCAGGAATAGCAAAATGTCATTTTGCGAAAAAACTGCGTGAAAGCAAAGCTTTCACCGACATTTTTGGACTGTTTCTTCCGAAGTTTGAATGTCGCTCTAACACTTATTTAGAAAGGAGATGCCCATGTCCAAAAGGGAAAAAACAGAACAAATCACGGTCAAACTGCCCAAATCCCAGTATGAATCCCTAAAGAAATACGCTGCCTCTAAGCATCTCACTATGGCGGATGTTGTACGTGCCTTCATTCAAAAAGGAATGTCCATTGAAGCGTATACGGCGGAGATCGACTTTATCACCGCTATTATCCGTCAAGAGATTGGCATTGCTATTAATGGATTAAGCAATCGACTTGCTGGTCTAGCCAGTAAAGACCTCATTATGTCTGCCGCAGCCTACTACTCCACGATTGCGATTATTGCTGATCTGATCGACACCAATCGTTACACGACCTTCCGCGAGATTGAACGAAAAGCCCGCCAGTTAGCTGTTGAATATACCAAAATGAAGCTGACTGATGCCGAAAAGCTCTTTCTCTCCGTTGATGCCTTCGAGCAAAATATAGAACGATTGCGCGGGGGAACGCCTGATGTCGGCACTGATCTATAAGCAACGCTTCTTTCATCCTAACCGTCCCAAAACCGCCGTCAGCAATTATGTTCATATCGGATATATCGCAACTCGTCCTGGTGCTGTTCGGCATGAAAACAAGACTCATGGCTTGTTTGGAAAACTTCAAGCTGGTTCCTTACAATCCTTTGATTCTTGGCAAGAAGTCGCACGTATTGCCAGACAAATTTCACGAGAAGGTAAGAATATGTATCGCAGTGTGATTTCATTTCAGACCGACATGGCGCTAGAAATTGGTTTGGCTCAATTTGAAGATTGGCAAACGTACATTGAACAACACATTGCAACGATTGCCGCGCAAAATCAGATTAAAATAGAAAATCTAGCCTGGGCTGCTGCCTTTCATAATGAGAAGAACCATCCGCATCTCCATGTTGTATTCTGGGACAAATCGCAGGCGATTATAAAGAACTTCACTCATCCCGAAGTCGCTAATCGTGTTCGCAAGCAACTTATTAAAGATACGTTTGCGTATAAGATCTCGCAATTTTGTGAGCAGCGCGATCAAGCCAAAATAGGAATACGTGACATCACCGAGAGTATGGTTGATGATTTTGAACAGTATCTAAAGCAGCTTCGCCCTCAAGCCTTTCGTTCTCTTAATCAACGGTTTCAGCATGAAGATGAAGATTCCATTCTCCGCTTTCCACCCCATCATGTATTGCAGTCTACATCCGTAAAAGAACTGACTCCGAAATTATTTAAGCTACGTCATTTAATGCCCAAAAGTGGAAAACTGGTTTACAAGCTGCTGCCACTAGAGGCCAAAGCGCATGTAGACGCATTGGTTCAAAACTTACTAACTTCCAATCCCTATTTAGCACAAATGACAGCAGATTATGTTCAAGCAAAGCTTCAAATAGCATCACTGTATACCTCTAATCCGAACCACTTGAGCAACCAGAAACAGAAGTATCAAGCTGAAGCAGAAAAACGAATAGCTAATCGTATTCTCTCCACCATCCGTACCATCATTAAACTGGAACGTGAAACAGCCAGCAACATGTTTTCCACTCAGCGACAACAAGCTATGACAGAACAATTACTAATGGAATTACTATCCATGATGGAGGGATTAGCAATGCAAGCCCAACTAGATGCAGATGATAAATCCTCTGTATTTGGAGGTGAGCTATCAAAACAAGCAAAAAAAGAATGGCTACTTGCACACAAAGATAAAGGACTTGAACGATAGTACAGCAGCCAAGAATGGAGGTTGCTAGATGACTCACTCAGTCACCGGCTTAACATTAGGCAGCCTATTTGACGGAATAGGCGGATTTCCACTAGCCGCTTTACAGGTTGGCATTACTCCGATATGGGCAAGCGAAATTAAAAACTTTCCGATTCGAGTCACGAAACATCATTTTCCTTCTTTACTTCATGTCGGAGATATTACCACCCTTCATGGTGCTTCACTTCCACCCGTTGATATTATTGCAGGTGGATCACCTTGCCAAGACCTATCCATTGCAGGCAAACGTAAAGGCTTGAAAGGTGAACGATCAGGCTTATTTCTGGAGCAAATCCGAATCATTAAGGAGATGAGACAAGCAGATGCACAAGCAGGACGGTCAACTCACCTTCTTCGACCTCGATATATGGTCTGGGAAAACGTTCCTGGCGCTTTTTCCTCCTCAAACGGAGAAGATTTCCGAACGGTACTTAAAGAAACCTGCCGAATTGTACACAACGGATTATCTATTCCTCAACCTCCAGGAAGGATATGGCGACCTGCTGGGACCATTTTGAGAACTCAATTCTCCCTCGCTTGGCGAGTATTGGATGCTCAATACTGGGGTGTCCCCCAAAGTCGTAAAAGAATCTTCCTTATCGCAGATTTTGGAGGATTCACCGCCCCCTTCCTATTATTTAAGCAAGATCGCTTGTTTGAGGCTACTAAAGCGTATGGAGACACAAAATAAACATTTGCCCTCGGTTCTTCGCCATGCGCTAGAAATACAAGCTGATCTTATTCACGAGTCTTCGTATCTTCCCATTTATTCAAGTTCCTTTTACTCCTATTTTCCTACTGAAATCTATTGCATCGCTGGTAACATCATTAATCGCGAAGATCATAATGGTGGTAGAGGAGGCGGCGTTCGAAAAAATATCAGCTATACCTTGACTACGATCAGCCCCCATTGTGTGTTCGTTTATCCCCAAAACAGTAGGCCAACAACTCCTACCGATGAATATGTCTTAGACCAAAATATATCGCCTCATAGACTCCAACATGGCGTACGTTTTTTGACTCCCCTAGAATGTGAGCGTCTTATGGGCTTCCCTGATGATTGGACAGCTCTTAGTCACACTTCCGACCATGCTCGCTATACAGTACTTGGAAATAGTGTCGCCCTTCCCTGCGTAGCATTTGTGTTACAAGGAATCGCATATTGTGCGGCACTCCCTCCTACTTTTAACAACTGGATTTAGGAATTGAAAACAAGAATGGAAAGGAGATCATCTATGTATTTTACCGAAGGAGAGCTTCGCCCTTATGAACAATTGATGCGTCAAACACCACGCCGACCTATGAGCAACAAAAAAGACAAGAAACCCACCACTCCCACAAAAACACCATCCCCCGTAAACAAAAAGGAGAAGCCTAATGGAAATCACTGATCGTTTGTTAGATGTGCTTCACTATCAACTGAAGCCAGAAGGACTGACTGTGCAGCAACCTAATGCTGACCATGCCATTACCGTTTTACGCTCTGAACAACCGCTTGCCTATATCCAGAATGATGGTCTAGTTCTGTACTCAATCGAAGCAAAGCAAGAAATTTCTAAACGTATTACTCCAATCGTAAGCCAAGTATGGAAAATGGAACGGGCTTACCAAGAAGCATCCTCCATGGACATAGATGCGATTAGCGAGTATCGCAAACTGCTTGACTACAACGGATGTGTATTGGCCGCTCGTTACGATGGAGAAGGAGAATTTACCTTCGCTAACTGGCTCTACAGCCACGACAAAAAAGACGTTTCGCTTGGTCATTATTTTCACCAAAATGCTTATTCACAAGCCAAAGAAGACTTTCTAATTCGTAGTGGTCTGGTGGAACGCTCTGAGCCTTTTTATTTGGATGAATTGTCAGTCGTTCGAGAAGCCTTGCTGTTCCGCCGCCTTCAAGACACTGAGCTGAGTACAGAAGATCGCCAAGAGCTGGATCGAGTGCTGCATCGCGTTGAATCTGATCTTCTCTATATTGACGATCAGTTATTGGAAGCCGAAGCAGAGATCGAACATGAACGCTAATTTGCTGTTATACCAAGCCGCAGAAAGGAGGATTCGATGAAAAGCAAAAATGAGTTTTATAAGGCCTTTTTCGCCGCACTGGCGCAGCAAGGCATCGAAGTTCGCCGTTCAACTTCTGTCGATTACTTAGCCGACCTGTATATGAAAGATCAGCTTATCGCCTTCTACACTCGTATGGACAGTATTGAAAAGAATCCCTTTGTCACGGTTCCAGATCGACTAATGAGCAGCATTCAAGACTTGGCCCGTAAAACAGCCTTACAGCTTGGCATCTGTACCGAGAAACCCTATACTGACAAAGACACCAAGATTGCCAACGGCGTTTATAAGCTATGCGAATATGGTGATGTGATACTCGCCTGCAAACACCATCCCTTGTTTGAATATGTCTTTTCGACTTATCGTTTATCACCAGACAACGGTGCTGCGGTACAACGACAATATTTCTATGACAAGGACGAAGCAATGGAAAACTTCGCTTGCCGCAGTGGGCTGGTCAATGAAAAGAAATTGTTTAATGAAGTTGAAATGATACTGATCCATGACGAAATGGTTAAATTCCTGATTACGCCGAACGAGAAAACAGTTGAGCAATTTGAACATGTTCAGGTTCTCATTGACAAGTTGGAAGCATGTTTGCCTGCACTAAAAGATCGGGAAATTCATCTGAACTATGAGCAAGAATTTGCTCACGATTTTGATGGAAGTTCAGAAGCACTTGAAAACCTTCAAGAACAATAAAAGACGAGGTGATTCCTATGCCTAAACCCGAAAGCTCCATTTGGGGCAATATTCTAACCTGTATTGAAATTGGGCTTCACATCTATGCGATTCATGCTGAACGAAATAGCGGACTTGTGTTAGATGCTGATTATGCACAAGATGTTTTGAGTGAGGAAGCGCTAAAGCTCGGTGAAAAGCAAGGCGATCATATTTATTTTGATGATGTCAAAAGTGTCGCTCCAGCTTACGAATTGACTAAACAGGGAGCTATTACACATCCAGAATGGAGCGAGATCGCAGAAAACCCTGAGCGAATTGCCGAGAATGGTAAGTATTTTGCACCCGAATATTTTGGAGCATTTCATCCACCTGAGAATAGCAACGATGTCGTATTTACCAATGCTCAATCGCTAGACAATGGTATTTATTTTGTTGAGCGAGACGGATCACCAATGCTGGCGGTGCATCAAGTTATTGGGGAACAGGTATTTTCAGAGATAGCTTTACATCAAGCGGGTGGGCAAGGTGAATACTTGCTCTATCCCTTGAACCAATGCGCCATCCCCATCTACGAACTATCCGCATCCCACCCTACCGTAGCTCAACATATAATTAGCGATGAAAGTTTAGTCCACACCTTATGCGAAGACTTTCCAGTTTATGTTGCGATGCACAATCTGCATACCGATGATTGGGGACATATTCATGACTGCGCTGCGCCAAAATCACTGTTCCTGCAAATTCAATTGGATCAACATGCCGCAGCTTTACATCAAGAGCCTTCTCCGCAAACGATAGATGCTGCTTATGAAGCCGATCCTTCTGCTCAACTGCTTTCTGTTAGAGAGGTTGATGATTTTTTTGAGCCAAGTGGAGATCTTGAGCTGTGAAACTAAAGCAAAAGGTGTGGCTTGCCTGTTTTATCGTTATGCTTGGTAGCATAGCTACACTCTTTCTCAGTACCGCTTTACATCTCTTACTATCTGGAAAAGCTGATTCATTCCAACTATCCTCGCTCCCACTCATGCTGGAAAGCTTAGGTTCTAACCGTTCACATCTCCTGCTGTTCCTTTGCTTACAAGGAATTATTTTATTGCTGGCTATGCTTTTCTTTTTTCTGAACAGTCAGCCCTACCAAAGCCA
>Ga0182738_1007098_pt1 | contig 11444 bp, 6 predicted proteins | sample eDN5th30CBELigMG_FD_128876 | JGI IMG/M metagenome (GOLD analysis project Ga0182738, IMG submission 128876) | Enriched Miracle-Growth compost microbial communities from Emeryville, California, USA - eDNA 5th pass 30_C BE-Lig MG (version 2)... ...
GAAAGAACTAGATGAAAACTCACGAAAAAAACAATTCAGATTGCCAAAGGGATCTTCTTCATGGAGAGTTTTCTCATGAAAAAAAACATAAGGTCTGAAAATTTTCATTTTTTATCTATATAAATGATGGATTTTCAAGAGTTTTTCTTTGCTTCAAATTTCCATCTCAATGAATTGGATGGCTTTTACAAAGAAATTCCCTCCAATTTTCGTCCCAAGATAATTACAAAAGATCTCTTGTTCTCTTTTTGCCAGGTCCCAGACTCTCCTCTTCAAGAAGCTAAAAGGATTCATTGAGATTGTTCAGATTGAGGAAAATCTAACTTTCGTAATTTTAGATTCAAATTTTTATGAATTTTTCTTCCGTAAGCAATATGCGAAAGAGAAAATTGTAGAAAGTATAGACATGACATCATATTTAACAAAACTACGAAGACCAAATGATTTTGCATATTGTAACAAACTATGCAAAATATGGAAAATTGTTTATATGGCTCAACGCCGAAAATTGTTATATAATAGATATTGATTTTTTTCATAAACTTTGACAAGAAATGGAGCATTTTTTATCATTATCAATTAATTGTAAACCATTTCTTGAGATGCGGAAGGTTGGTAGTGATGCATCTGACTATGGAAAGGAAATAAACTTTTTGCAGCTGTTAAAGGAGTCTCTTGGTGATTGGCATGATTCTTCTTGTTATTGATGTATGTTTTGAATTCAAGAGGAGATTCCAGAGCTCTAAAAACAGTCAATTTAAGAAAAAAAAAACTAATTACTGATGGAAAAGTTCAGGTTGAACAATCGGGGGAGCACAGCCTTTCTTTTGATGGCAACCGCAATCAACAGAAGTTTGAATTTCTCCACATGAATAGCAAAACTTTGTCCCACATTGGCACTTGAGTTGGTCGGATTGAGAGGTTTTATAAGTTGTGAGTTGGCAAGCTGGACATTGTTTGAACTTGGAATGCTGTTCTTCTTTTCTTTGGTTTGCATGGGTTTTCTGATATTGTTCGCAGCTTAAACCTTGGTGCCACTCAGAATGACAACTCATACAATAAACATGTTTGCAGAGGGAGCATTTGAATCTTCCAGGGCGATATGTCTTGAAAAATGCATAATTACAGCCTGCTGTGGGACAGCAGCAAATATCATCGTTTGCTTCAACGTAAGCTTTCAAGGAAATTGAGACAAACTTTTCTTGCATGTCAACAGGAAGGAAATCCATGACATCAACGAGTCGAAGTTTATTGGAGCAATATTTTTTGGGGCATTTAAGGGGGAATTCCTTATTATTAATTTTCTGTACCAAATAGTTTTCAAGGCAATTTTGATGGAATGTGTGCCCACAAACTTCAAAATCTCCAGTCAATTTGAGTTTTAATGGTTTCATGCAAAGTGAGCAATCACTTGGATCATCATAAACCTGTGTTTCTTCGGTTAATTTTTGTTCTTCAGGTTCAACCTGCATGATTTGTGGTTGCAACTGGGAGGGGTTGATGTTTTCTTGTCCAAGTAAATCCAATAAATCAACATTTTCAACGCTTTTAAATAATTTTATTTGCTGTTGTTGTTGTTTTGGATTTTCAAGGACTGATGGTGGAATATGAGTATTGACTTCTTCTTCATGGTTGGCAACAACTGCTGGTTCATCGTCTTGATCAAGTTCGATGTTAACCAATTCAGTTTGTTCTTTGCTTCCAGCAGTGGTCAGTCTTGAAAGTGTTTGATCAACTATCGTATCTTCTCTCTCAATGCCTCTTCGATGAGGAGGAGAAGGATTTCTTTCTTTTTCCAACTCTTGAAGAAGTTCTTTTGACAGTCTTTCTTCTTCAAGGGTATTGAGTTTTTCTGCCGAAAACAAGGAAAATTGAGTGTCTTGATGATGACTTTCCTTTCTGATTTCATCTGGTTGAAGAGATGATGCAATCACATTTTGCTGACCCAAAGAAGAGGAGGGCTTGATGAAACTTGGAGGAATATTAATTTGTTCTTTTCTTTCTTCTTCAAAGGCAAATTCTGGAATTCTAGAAGCTGCCAGGAAGAACTTGGCTGTGGTATTCTGGATACCACCACCTTCTTCAAGCGTTGGGTTGCTTTGTGTCTCTGCCTCAACGATAACTCTTGCCTCGTTCTCCTCTCTTTTGATTAAAATCTGATCAGCTTGATTTTCTGTAACATTGTCGAGTTCGTCATCGTGGATTTCGAGTGGTTGATTTGGGTTTGCAGTGTTTTTCCATCTTAATATGTAGGAGTCAGCAGCCTGTGAACCCTCATTCATTAAACTTTGATCATACTGTTGAGATTGAGATAAGTAAACAGCTTCTTTTTGATTTTCAACAATGTCTTGGACTTCTTTATTCTCTTCATCTGAATGTTCAAGGTCTTTTCGTTGGCTTTTTGAGGATGGGAACACGAATTCTTCAATTTGGCCGGCAGTTATATTATTATTCACTGAACCTTGGGACTGAGGATAGTTCAAGTTTTTATTGTTCTTATGATAAACATCTGATCTTGCATCATCAGAAGAGGCCAAAAGACTGTTTAAGATTTCATCGAATGTTCCATGAGTCTTTTTACTCATACCAGGATAGAGCTGCGCCATCAATCTCTTGATTTCTGATTCACTTTCACTTCCATTTCCGTTTGATTCTTGTTTTTGATAATTTTCAATCAGAGAAATAATCTTTTCTTTTGATTCCATAATAACAAGTTCTTCTTCTTCTTGTTCATGATGTTGTTGCTGCTGACTAGGTTTTTCCATCACAACAATCTCTTCATCTTCAGTGATTGGATGATGTTCTTCTTCTTGCTGCTGTCTATGACTTTGATAATATTCATCAACTTCGAGACTTTGAGGAGGAATCACAACATTTTTGGAAATCATCTCCTCCTCCTCCCGAGATTGGGATTGGGGTTGAGATTGAGGCTGTTGTTGTTGGGAATTAATGAATTCTTCTGGCTCTTCTTCTTCTCTTTGAACATGACTTTCTTCTACACGCGGTTGTTGTTGTTCTTCTTCAATGACTTCAACACTTCGGATTGGTTCATTATGAGTGCTGAATTCCGGATAATGTTCTTCTTCTCCTCTATGTTGCATGAAGCTCTTTTCACTTTCTGGTCGATTATAGTCAATAACTTGAAGTTCTTCTTCTTCTTCCTCCATTTCAGTGTGATTACTTTCCTCGACAACAGCAATTTCTGGATTATTTTGAGCAAAAACTGGAACAGGAAGAGGATCATCATTGACAAGACTATTTTGGAAACTGAATTGCTTCTCAAAAGATCTCTTTGTAACTACGAGTGGAGGATTTTCATTGTTTGCTGATGAATTATTATTCTTTAAAAACTCATGAATAAAACTCTCTTTTGGAGCCTCTGATAAACAACAATCTTCCTCTTCTTCGATAATTGAAGCAGCGACGTTCTGAGGATCAGCATTTTCGAAAACATCATCTAAAATAGCTTGTTGTTCTTCTTCGACTTGCTTTTGACTCTCTTCAAATCTCAGCTCCTCTTCTTCTGGTTGCTGGTGAAGATTTGCTTCTTCAAATTCCTCTTCTGAAGTCTCAACAACATCAACAGCATGATTTATCTCATCAACTGGAAGTAATTGCTCGAGAGATTGGATATTTTCCTGGTTTTCTGGAAGAAGAGGAGGATTATTTTTCTCCTGATGGTGACTTTGCATTGAATCTTCGAAACTTTGATCTGTTAAGGGGAGATTGAGATATTTCAAGGGTGAAAATCCGTCGCGAGGGATGTGGAGAGCAGCATTTCCAGAACTTTTATCAGCAAAGATTTTTTTGTTGAGGATTGTCAAAAGAAAATCAATTTTTGTTTCTTCATCAATTAAGTTTTCACTCACCAACGCATGGATGTTGTTGATGTGGTGAAAAAGTTCAGCAATCTTGTATGAAGGGCAAACTGCATGAAAATGTCCAAGATAAAAAACCTCAAATTTGCTGACATTTGTATACTTTGCAAGAATTTTATAGATTCGAACAAAGTATTCGCGAAGAAACTTTGATGAGGAGTTTTCATGATTAAAGCTTTCTGGAGTCAGAGTTTTGATGAGGTCCTTGTCAATTTTTTTCGAAAGCATTCTGATAAAGAACTCGATTTTCTCTTCTTTTGTAATCAGATTGTCATTGTAAAGGCCAACAATGTTGCTGATGTGAGTAAAAATGTCGCTGAGGCCAAGTTGAGGGATAAACTGAGAAAAGAAACCGAGGTAATATAAGTCAAATCCCGAGATGAGGGGATTATGCTCAATAACAGCTTGGATTTGTTGGTACTTGCTCTTGTCAATAGCCTTGTTCATTTCGGATGAATTTGTATTGAGCTTGAATTAAAAAATTTTAATTATAAAGCGCACTTCGGTCCCTTAAATATTAAGAGATTCTTTACAACAGTTTAATTTTGAAGTTGACTAAAATGACTTTGACACGTGAACCTGATAATGAAAATAGGGAATTTATGAGATCTTAGTGAGAAAAAGGCGTTGACGGGGTCGAACAGATCCAAGGCAGTTCGTAGAAGTGAAAAACTCAGGTTGTCACCATGAACAAAATTGAACAGTAGAGCAATCGGTTTAATTAGCAAAGCATTTAATCTATTGGAAGTTTTTCTGGTCATTAATTTTGCATCAGATCTCTGGGTAATTTCTCCCAACCTTCCTCAAATTGACTTGAACTCAATTAAAGTCACTTTGTGAGGTTGGATCTGGGTGAATATTGTATTTATAAAGATTTTTAGAGTGATTCGGGGGTTCTTTATTATGATTTCAATAGTTTGAGAGTCTCGATCTATGAAAAAGATTGCCAAAATTTTGCAAGATTGTACGATGTGATCTCGAAAAAGATTGAAATGTAATTCAAAAGATTTCAGTTTCCCATCTTCTAGAATTTTGAGGCAAGATGACGAAATTTTTTCTTTTAATAAGGTAATGATGGAGGAAAAAACCCTAAAATCGCAAGAAAACTAGTCAAATATCTTTTTCAAGAAATTCATAGTCTTTAAAGGAGTTTATTGGAGCTGAGTTTGAACGAATCCCAGTTCTTTTTAATTTTTATAGAATTCTTAGAGATTGATAGAAGCATTATCGATGGTGGATGAGGCACGAATGCTTCACAAACTTCGATACCCAATCGCAAAAGATCATTTCTTTGAGGGACAATTGATGACAAACGGAGAGAGGAAACTCGTTGTGGGGGGGAATTACTTTGGAGAAAGAAACTTCTGGGGAAGACAAGAGAAACATTGATTTCTCAATTTAATCAAGGTATATTCTTTATTTTAATTTCAAAAGAAATAAAACTGGAAAAATGATTCTTGGAAATTTAATTTTTTTAATTTGCTTGGTTTGATGTATAAATAAGATTTGATAGTTAGATCGATGTTTTTGATTTCTCAAGCGAATAATACAAATAACTCCTTGTCTTTCAAAACTCAAATCTCTCTTTTCATCTAACCACACAAGCAAGAAATAGCTGAATTTGACATTTGTAAGGAAGAGGCGAATTGATTAATTGGCGCCGAGCTATTATTAGGGTCAAGACGGCCGAAAAAACTCTTTCGGAGAGGATTTAAAATAATTTAATTTTCGTGAGTCAGGAGAAAGGCACAATTTAGATTGTAGAAAGTTTTTTCTTTGAATGAATTACCTGAACGAGAATTCCAACTCTTCTCGGAGGAATGAGTACTCAGCCACCCTACCTTCAATGGCAGAAACAGAACAGCCTATGCTTCGCACAGTCAATGAATTTGAGAGTCCCTTAAATCAATTCGCACCTCGAGAACCATTTCAAATTGCCAAAAATTCAGCAACTTCAATTGTCGTCGATAGTGGGCAGAAAGACAATAAGCCAAAGACCTCACAAAAATCCTTGAAAAGATCAAAGACAACGAATGAGTTGACTTCTTTGGCAGATGGGTAATTTCTCCTTATTGTTTTGATTTCACGAAGTTCTAGCGAAGGGCCTCATCCTCAACCTTCAACGATGCTTTCTCGAAGGGCTCGACCTGGTTTAACTCTCAAAAAGAGTGAAGAAAGAGGTCGAAGTCGATCTGTTGGACGTGACGGTGATGATGGTCATAAAGAACCGGCTAGTGCAGGAGTAAAATCGACAAGGGAAGAAAACGCAGCTTCTTTCTTTGGAGATATCATAATTAGCCAGAAAAAGGGAGCTGATGATCCAATGAGAAAAAGTAAACAAAAGATTCTTCTATTGAAGTGAATTTTTCTAGACACAAAACGAGGAATTTTGAACTCTAAGCCAGTGACCATTAGCCTTACATTTGATGCATTCATGGATAAAGTCAAGGGTATTGATCATACAACAATTTTCTCAAATTACCCTTCTCATAAAATTGACAAACGTTTAATGTAAAAAGAAAAAATCGATTGTCCCTTAACTTGGTAGTTTTCTTGGGAAGGAACTGGATTATCCATGGCATATCATTTCATATCATTCGGCCTTCAGAAAGATCTGGAATCTTTTTATTGTGCTAATAATTCTTTATGAGATATTTTGGTATCCTCTTGCTGCTGCTTTTATTCGTACTGAGGCGTGGCCCCTGGGAATCTTTATTTTTGAGCTAATTTCGATTGTCATTTTCCTGGTTGACATTTTGGTGAACGTCAGATCCACTTATTCGAATGAAAATAACGAGGAGATTATTGACACAGGAATGATAAGAAGAAATTATCTGAAGAAGCCTTTGTTTATCATTGACGTTGCAACAACGCTGCCAATTCCTGAGATAATCTTGCTTATCTTGGTGAGATCATCCGTCAAATGGCAAGTGTATTCTCTCGTGATTTTAATTCGGTTGCTCAGAGTTTTCAAAATCTCCGAGTACTTGCAAAACAGAGTTTTCAGTATCTTTTCCAAACTCTTGAAAATCTTCATCATGTTTTTCCTTGGTGTAGGAAATCTTTGCTTGGACTATTTTAAATTAAATTTCTCTCATAGGTTCATCTGGTCACTTGTATTTGGTATGTGATAGTCAAGGCAGAATACTTCGAACCTCCAAGCTCAAGCGATCTCTGGTTCCCAAATACTCTACGTATGATCAATGTCAATGAAGATGCAGATTTATTCCCTTATTACACAGATATGCCCCTCATTAATGTGTAAAGAAGAATATTGAATATTATTGAATTCATCATTTAGGTATGGACTGACATTGTTATCAGTTATGATGCTGACAGTTGGAAGTGATATGGCTCCTGCTGGAGATGTTCAAATATGGGTGACAATTATGATTGGGTTATTTGGAGCTGCTACGCTGGCTTATATTTTCGGTATGGTCATTTTGGCTATTGAAAGGGCAACGTTGGAAACTCAACTCTACCAAAAACAAAATGAGGAGCTCAAGCAAAAACTCAAAATTAACAAGATCCCTCACAACCTGAAGATTAAAGTCATGGAATACTTTTATTATTCATGGAGAAAGCATCGAGTTTTGAAAAAGATGGACGACTTTAGTGAGCTTTCCTTACCATTACAAAGAGATCTCGCTCTCTATCAGCACCAAGAAATGATTCTCAAAGTCCCTCTGTTCAAAGAATTGGATCCTGTCGAAATTCTCAGTATCATCCAGAAGTTAAAGTAATCTTTGGGAAGGGAATTTTTTGCAATCTCTTGCGTAGGACAACAATTTATATGCCTGGAGACAAGATTATTAGAGAAGGAGAAAGAGGCACAGAAATGTTTTTCATTCAAGAAGGGGTTGCTGAAATGCTTATCAAAAAGAATGCTGAATTTGATGCAACGACAAGACCGAAATATGAAAGAATTCTCTTGGAAAAAGGCAATTATTTCGGAGAAGTAAAAAATGCTTGTGAAATAAGATTCATTAACCCTCTGAGCTAGGTTGCGTTGATGTCAAATTCAAAGAGAACATTTGATGTGAATGCATATGAATTTTGTATTTTATATGCATTTTCGAGAAACGATTACAACAGTTTGAAAGTCGAATTTAAAGATATCGGTCCAAGGCTTCGATCTGGTTTGAAACATTATAAAAACACTCAAATGGGAGCTTTAATCCAAATTTTGAAAAAACTCGAAATTTTTGAAGGATTCACTGATAAAGAATTACAAAGGATTGGAGATGAATATCTTGAAGAAGTTTTTGTTGATCCAGATAAAGTTATTCTTGCTCCAAAGAGTAGAATAAATTCGATTTACGTGGTAGTTGCTGGCAAAATCAACTGTTATGCGAATGACGAAGAGACAAGGGAATATCTCAGTCATCTCAAGAGATCGAATGATAGAGATAACTTCACGGTCGTTGACATTGACGAGGAGGAAGATGTTGGCTGCCTTGATGATGATGTTTTGAAGCTTGAAAAAGATAAACTCTCCATGGAAGATGACAAAAAGAAGCTGAACTTGATCAAAGTCTACACTTACGGAGAATACTTTGGAAGTAATGATTGATAATTATTTTTATTAATTATTCCTCAATAATAGCTCTTGATTTTGATGTGAATGAGATTAGATGCAACCAATATTTTGTGACAGATAGTGGCTGCCGTATTGGAGCCATCACTCAGTCGTTGAAATCTCAAATGGCAGAAGATGATCCTCTTTTATACGAAAAGCTGAAACACAATATGGAGAGGTACTGTCCAAGAAGAGGAACAATTCCACCAATTGATGAAGAAAGCGATAGCTCCTTTACAACGAAAAATAATACAATCGTCAGAACAAAACTTAGCAAAAGACTTCCGAGCTTGACAGATGCTGGAAGAAAACCATATCTGATTAAAATCATGAGTCTGAATCAGAATAAAGATGATGATCCTGCAACTGTGAAAGACGACTTGCTCTTCCTTGAAGGCGAAATGAATCGCTTTAGGTCTCTAGTCACCAACATTAACAGTCGTCTTGCAAGGTAACAACATAACCTTGATTGTTCCCTCAATCTAGTTTAATTTTTAGGATTGCTTCAACTTATTACAATAAACCTGCTCCAACAAAATCAGGCGAAGCTTCTCCTGAACGTCGTAGATCATTGGTTAAGCCCGTTTCAAAGGTCATGGAGCAGATCAGAGCCTTAGAAAAACCAGCACCAAGCAAAGAACTTGCACAGGCCCTTCTAGGATTAGGTAGCACCCCAGATAATGAATAAAAAATTATATATTTAGATGAAGTTTGTTTGGAATCAAGATAAATTCAGTTTATCTTTTCCTTTCTCTCCATCCATTGTTATGTTTAAAATTCAGAATCATCCTTTGTCGTAATTATTAATTGTCCGGAGTTATCAAGTTGTCAAAATATTATGTGCTGCCAATGTAATGTATATAGGAGAAATTTAAATTGATCTCCAAGAAATTCTAACAAACGGAAAAGATGTTTGTTTGATTGTTTCAATTGAAAAACTTTCTCCCAATGATGAAATTTCGCAATGTTTGTTAAAGAATTGAGAATTTGAGAAGGCGATTTTCCAAATCTTGGTCGGAAAGTCCTGATTTTTTTCTCTCCGATTTTTTTTGCCTGAGATTTTATCAATCAAATTTTGAAAAAGAAAAAGATAAACAGAATAATTTCTTTTGAGGTGAAATGAAATTTTGAGAAAACAATTTTATCTATTCTTAATTTGCCTGAAAATCCAGGAAATTTGTTACCCTGAGAAAAATCAATGATTTGAGTGCACAAGAATGCGGCGTGGTGAAATCAGATGAAGAAATTCTTCTTTTTTCTAAACGAAATTTACTTTGAAAAAAGAGGAAATTCCAATTCTGATTCGAGAGAATCTATTTTTGAGAGAGTTCTATTTTTTTTCTTTTTCAGTGACCAAAGTTGAAATTCTTCCCCCAAGAAAGTATAAAAAGAAGGTTTTGGCCTTGAAACTTCCCAAACCAAAAGCTCTGAAAAATGGATTTTCCACGAAAGAGTGTTTTTTGATTAACTTTCGAGAAGAGTTTCAATGGAAATTTTTCTCTCAGTTTCTTACGAAAAAAAACTGTAAAATGTGAATGTTTCTTGTAAGTTCTTTCATCCAATTCTCACCTTCGAAATCAAAAATCAGACATAGATCGGACAGTACAGCCACTTGCTTGATTTCAAAAGCTGGAATATGCAATTCCCTGATAAAAATGTAGTTTTGCTTGGAGTTGAACTTCAGTAATTCGTTAGTTTCATCAAGTAAATCATAAGATTTCAAACTGAACAAAAAGAAACGAGAAAAAATCTTTTTCTCACTCAAAAAATGGTTTGAGATGTAGAAAAAACTTTGAAATTCGATTCTGTTTTATTTTGAAAATCGAGTAAAGTTAATTCTTGATTTTTTTCGCAAATATGATTTTTAGGGGGTCAAACAAAAATTGACAAAAAAATAGACTTGACTCCAAATAAGACAGAAAGAAAGACATACAGAATATTTGATTTTCGACTCCCTTTTGAATCCTTGAGAGAGAATTTGCCACCATAAGTTTAATTTTCCACTTTTTCTCAAGAAGTTGAGATCATTTTATTCCCTAGTAGATTTTCCGCTGAGAATTTTTGCTTTTAAATAAGATCAAAACTACCGTTTCTTGTTTTGGCTCTTCTTTCATGGTCCCAAGGAGTTTGAAAATCGTGTTTTGACTTTTTCCAAATTGAAGAAATTCAAAGAAATCTGATTATAAAATAAATTAAATAAATTTTGGAAGAAAAGACGAAAATTTTTTCGGTATAAAATAAGCCAAGTAGAGAAATAAAATTTTGAAGAGAATTGATTGGAAACAGCTTTTAGCGCTTAAATTTGTGATACATTAATAAAAAGAGCCTTGACAAAAAGAGCGAATTAAATTTCTATCTTTCATCTCTTTCTTATGCAGTTTTCTCCAAACAAGAGTTTGGGATCGCCAGCCCAGAATTTTGAAGTTGGTTTTCAGTCAGGTCATGTGAATGATCAATCTGTGATTTGTCTTCACTTTGGAGAATCAGATGAAGGGAAAGAAAACAATAGCTTTGAACATGATAAAGATGGTCTTGAAGTTCCACCTTCTTTGACTAGGAAAACTGACAAGCCTGCGAGTTTGTCAAATGTCAACACAGAGCATGAGTTGACGCATTTTTATAAAGATTCAAGCGTTGACAGTGGTGAAAACAATGATTTCCTTTTAAAAAGTTTGGGACAATCAAAAAGATCAGTTTGTGACAGTTTATCAACTGCACCTAATCATCTCATGTTGCCTTATTTTGTTATCAAATGAACTAATAATTCTCTTAGATCTCTTTCTACATCTCAAAAAGGAGAACAAAGGCCTGCATTGTTTCGAACAGGACATCCAAGTTTACTTTTAAAAAAGAGCGAGGAACTCAAGAGTTCTCATTCGCTCGATCTTGAAAGCTCCAAGTCAGAACGACGAGAACCAGCAAGTGCTGGTATTAGAACACACAGAGATGACAATAATGGGACCTCTTTCCTTTCTGATATTGTCGTA
>Ga0182738_1007100_pt1 | contig 11442 bp, 11 predicted proteins | sample eDN5th30CBELigMG_FD_128876 | JGI IMG/M metagenome (GOLD analysis project Ga0182738, IMG submission 128876) | Enriched Miracle-Growth compost microbial communities from Emeryville, California, USA - eDNA 5th pass 30_C BE-Lig MG (version 2)... ...
CGGCACCCGCGCCGGCGCTTCATCCTGGCCCCAGCGCCAGCCCAATCCCTGTGCAGCCATGTACGCCACCGCGAGACCGATCTGGAGAATCGCGCCGAAGCAGCCGATGAAGAGGGACGCCGCAAACAGGTAGATGCCCTTCTCCCCGAAGGCGCCAGTCAGCATCCGAGCGATCTGGTCGAGGCTCTTCAGCTCGATCCCCGCCGGGTGAAACTCCTGCGCCGACACCACCAGCACAGCCACGGCCAGCACTCCGCCGAGACTCATCCCCATCGTCGCGATGAACCGGTTGAGTCCCAGGTAGCTCCTGTCCCACTTACCCTCCACCGCGCCCGACGAATAGAAGTACATCAGGTATGGAGCGATCGTGGCGCCGATGATGTTCACGACGAGAAACCAGTAGTGCAGCTTCGAATGCGCGGGCGTCTCCGGAATGAGTCCGTGCGCGACCGCGCCCCAGTCGGGGGCGAGCTTCACCGCCGCCACGATGAACACGAGCGTCACGAGCCCCACGATCGGAACCCAGCGCTCCACCAGTGAGAACGGTCCCTTCCAGAGGGCGACCCATGCCAGGAAGACGACCGGTACGGCCCACCAGCGCAGACTCACGCCGGTCGCGAGTTGCAGCGCGAAAGCAGCGCCACCCACCTCCGCGGCGAGCACCAGGTAGATCACGACAGAGAGCGCGGTCAGTGGTATGGCGAAATAATCGAAGCCGAATCGGTCGCGCATCGCGCCCGACACGGTGAGTCCGCTGACGGCGGCGAGGCGTCCCGACATCTCCACGAGGAAGATGAGGACCACGGTGCCGAGTACGATCGGCCAGACGAGCTGAAAGCGGAACGCGGCTCCTGCCTGCGCCGACGTCGCGATGGAACCCACCTCGAGAAAGCCGCCGATGCTCGTCACTATTCCGAGCGTGAGCTGCAGGATCTTCTTCATCTCCAGACGACCGTGGGCAACAAGCGGGCCGCGCTCCATCTGGCATATGCAGGGCACTTGCGGCTAGCTTATCGCGCGTATGACAATGCGAGAGAAACTCGAGCTCCTCGAGCAGCGTCGCTCGGAGTCCGAACTCGGCGGGGGACGCCGTCGGCTGGAAGCGCAGCACGCGAAGGGGAAGCTTTCCGCGCGCGAGCGACTCGACATCCTGCTCGATGAGGGGAGCTTCGTCGAGCTGGATCGCTTCGTGACTCATCGCTCCACGGATTTCGGCCTGGAGGAGCAGCACGTCTACGGCGACGGGGTGGTCACGGGCTACGGTCGCATAGACGGGCGCCTGGTCTACGTCTTCTCGCAGGACTTCACCGTGCTCGGGGGTTCGCTCTCGGAGGCGCACGCCGAGAAGATCTGCAAGATCATGGATCTCGCGATGCGCAACGGAGCGCCGGTCATCGGACTCAACGACTCGGGCGGCGCGCGCATCCAGGAAGGAGTGGTCTCGCTCGGCGGGTACGCCGACATATTCCTCCGCAACACACTCGCTTCCGGCGTCGTGCCGCAGATTTCCGCCATACTCGGTCCGTGCGCCGGCGGCGCGGTGTACTCGCCGGCGATAACGGATTTCGTGTACATGGTGCGCGGCACGTCCTACATGTTCGTCACAGGTCCCAACGTCGTGAAGACCGTGACGCACGAGGACGTTACGATGGAGGATCTGGGCGGCGCCGATGCGCACGCGGGCACGTCGGGCGTGGCCCATTTCGTTCACGATTCGGAGTTCGCCTCGCTCGGTGCCATACGCGAAATCTTCCGCTACATCCCGTCCAACAATCTCGGAGAACCGCCGCGCGGCGCCGGCACCGACCCACGCGATCGCCGAGATGAGTCACTCCTCGATATCGTTCCCGACAATCCGAACAGGCCGTACGACATGCGCGACGTGATCCGGCGCGTGGTGGACGACGGCGAGTTCTACGAAGTCCAGGCGGACTTCGGACAGAACATTCTCTGCGGGTTCGCCCACCTCGGCAGCTACTCCGTGGGCGTCGTCGCGAACCAGCCGGCGGTTCTCGCGGGAGTGCTCGACATCAACGCCTCCATCAAGGGTGCGCGCTTCATCCGCTTCTGCGATGCGTTCAACATCCCGCTGGTGACCTTCGAGGACGTGCCGGGTTTCCTCCCCGGAGTGGCGCAGGAGCACGGCGGCATCATCAAGCACGGCGCCAAGCTCCTCTTCGCGTACTGCGAGGCGACGGTGCCGAAGCTCACGGTGATCACGCGCAAGGCATACGGCGGGGCATACGACGTGATGAGCAGCAAGCACATACGGGGCGACTTCAACGTCGCGTGGCCCAGCGCCGAGATAGCCGTGATGGGTCCCAAGGGTGCGGTCGAAATACTGTTCCGCAAGGAGATAGCCGAGAGCGAAGATCAGCAGGCGGCGACCGACGAGAAGATCGAGGAGTATCGCGCGAAGTTCGCGCACCCGTACATCGCCGCGAGTCGCGGCTACGTGGACGACATCATCGATCCACGCGAGACGCGCCCGCGACTCATAGACGCCCTCGACACTCTGCAGGGGAAGCGGCAGCACAACCCGCCCAGAAAGCACGGGAACATCCCGCTCTGATGAGCACGGTGCTCCCGGCCGCTGCAACGGCGCGTCCATTCGCCAGAGTACTCATCGCCAACAGAGGCGAGATCGCGCTTCGCGTGGTGAGGGCATGCAGGGAGCTGGGGATCGAGGCAGTCGCGGTTTACAGCGATGCCGACGCCCGCGCTCCCCACGTTCGTGAAGCGGACCAGGCGGTACGGATCGGCGAGTCGCCGTCGAAGGAGAGCTACCTCCGCGCCGACCGCATCATCGAGGCGGCGCTGCAGACCGGCGCCGAAGCGATCCACCCGGGTTACGGCTTTCTCTCCGAGCGCGAGAGTTTCGCACGGTCAGTGGTGGAGGCCGGCCTCGTTTTCGTGGGCCCTCCGCCCTCCGCCATCGCCGCGATGGGAAGCAAGACCGAAGCGCGACGGCTGGTGAGCGCCGCTGGAGTGCCCGTCGTTCCGGGAACGACCGATCCGCTCGCCGACGCCGACGAGGCCGCGCGCATCGCGGAAAGCTTCGGCTATCCGATACTCCTCAAGGCGGCCGCAGGTGGTGGTGGAAAGGGGATGCGCGTCGTGCACGACGCATCGGAGCTGCCCTCGTCGCTGGACGCGGCACGTCGCGAAGCGCTGAACGCCTTCGGCGACGACGCCGTGTACGTGGAGAAGTACATCGTCGGCCCACGGCACGTCGAGATCCAGGTGCTCGGCGATGCTCACGGCAACATGCTCTCGCTCGGCGAGCGCGAGTGCTCGATCCAGCGCAGACACCAGAAGATGATCGAGGAAGCGCCGAGTGTAGCGGTCACGCCTGAACTGCGTCGCGAGATGGGCGAGACGGCGGTACGCGCGGCGTGTGCCGCGGGTTACGTGAACGCGGGAACCTGCGAGTTTCTTCTCGACCGCGACGGCCGATTCTACTTCCTCGAGATGAACACCCGCCTTCAGGTGGAGCATCCGGTCACGGAACTGGTAACCGGGCTCGACCTCGTGCAGTGGCAGTTGCGGATCGCTGCAGGCGAGCGGCTCCCGTTCCGGCAGGAGGAGATCGTACCGCGCGGGTGGGCTATCGAATGCCGCATCACGAGTGAGGATCCCGCGAATGGTTTCCTCCCATCGACGGGCGACATCACGTATCTCCGACTCCCCGGCGGTCCGGGGATCAGGTGGGATGGCGGGATCGGTATCGGAACGCGCGTGGAGCTCTTCTACGATCCGATGCTGGCGAAGCTGATAGTGTGGGCGCCATCGCGCATGGAAGCGATAGCGCGGATGCACCGGGCGCTGCTCGAGCTCACCATTCAGGGCGTGGACACATCGCGCGACTTCCACCTCCGAGTGATGGAGGACGCCGAATTCCAGCGCGGCGAGATCGGGATCCAGTGGCTGGAGGCGCGTCTGCCATCGCTCCTTTCGGTGACTCCTCCCGAGGGCGGCGAGGTTGCGGCCGTGATCACCGCAGCGCTTCTGGCCGAGCGCGATCGCTCGCTGCGATCGCGTCCGGCGGTCAACGGTTCGGTACCGGGCGATGCCGGTGGTGGAGGGAACGCGGCGGATGGGTGGAGGAGTGCCGCGCGCCGCGAGGGAGTTGGCGGAGGTCGCGAGTAGTGGCGTCGGCCCGGCTGGAGATCGAATCCATCGCGGCAGGCGGCGACGGGGTGGCACGTTCGGACGGACTGGTGGTGTTCGTCCCGCGCACGGCGCCGGGCGACATCGCCGATGTGGAATGGACGGCGAAGAAGGGGAGCCGCTTCGCTCGGGGGCGCGCGCTCGCATTCGATGTCGAGTCTCCCGCACGCGTCGACCCACCTTGCGAGCACTACGTACGCGATCGCTGCGGCGGCTGCCAGCTCCAGCACATCAGGTACCAGTCGCAGCTCGCTGCGAAGAGCGTGATCGTTCGCGATGCGATCGAGAGAATCGGGAAGCGCGAGATCGGGCTCCCGTCGGTGCATGCGAGCGCGCGCGAGTGGCGCTACCGGCGGAAGCTGACGATGACGATGCGGCGAAGTTCCGGACGCTGGATTGCCGGCCTCCATGCGTACGACTCTCCCGACACCGTCTTCGATCTACGCGAGTGTCCCATCACCGAAGATGCGGTACTCGCGACGTGGCGTGAAATCATGAATGCATCCGACGAGCTCCCGCGCGCCGCCGAGCTGCGCGGCGCCGTGAGCACCGGCGACGCCGGAGCCGCGTTCCTGCTCGAAGGCGGAACGCGCTGGCCGCGCGCACGGAATCTTCTCGAGCGAGTGCCGGCGCTCGCTGCGGTGTGGTGGCTCGCCGAGGGGAAGGACGAGGCGGAGCTCGTGGCGAACGCGGGCGATACCGCCGGCGCGCTGGGCGCGTCCTTTCAGCAGATCAACGCTACGGTGGCCCGCGAGCTCGCGTCGTACGTGAGGGGCCGCGTGGCGGCGCATGAGCCGCGCTCGGTAGTGGATGCGTACTCGGGCACCGGCGACCTCGCAGTCGAGCTGGCTCGCGACGGGATCCGCGTGACGGCGATAGAGCTGGACCGCGCCGCGGCTGCGCGTTGTGGTGAGCTGCTGCCGGACTCCTCGCGCTCGATAACGGGCCGCGTCGAGGAGGAACTCCCTTCCGTGTTGCCGGCCGACGTCGTCGTGCTCAATCCACCGCGCAAGGGAGTCGATGAGCGGGTGACCTCCGAGCTCGAGGAGCGCGCTGCCGAAGTGCGCGCCATCGTGTACGTGAGCTGCAATCCCGCCACGCTGGCGCGCGATCTGTCGCGGCTGCCGCGGTGGCGGATCGCGTCGCTGCAGGCATTCGACATGTTTCCACAGACGGCGCACGTCGAAACCGTGTGCGAGCTGATCCCGGAGGCGACGTGAGGTACATCGTGAGCGTGGGGGGTGGGGGGGGCGGCGAACGTACCGCCATCGATCTGGATGCCGGAGAGGCGACGATCGACGGACGTTCGATACCGGTGTCGCTCGGCGACGTGGACGGCACTCCCGTTCGCCTGGTGCGAATAGGCGATCGCGTGCACCGGGTGGTCGTGCGCGAGCGCGCCGGGCGGGGCCGGTACACGCTCTGGCTCGACGGCTTCAATTACGAGATCGAGGCGCTGGATGAACGAACCCGCACGATCCGCGATCTCACCGCCGCACAGAGCGGTCCGGTTGGGCCGGCACCGCTCGTGGCACCCATGCCTGGGCTCATCGTGCGAGTCAACGTGGAGCCGGGAGATGTCGTGAGCGCGGGGCAGGGGCTCGTCGTGATGGAAGCGATGAAGATGGAGAACGAGCTCCGGGCAGCCGGCGGCGGACGGGTGCGAGCGGTTCACGCCAGGTCGGGCGAGGCCGTGGACAAGGGTGCGCTGCTGGTGGAGCTCGAGCCCGACGAGTAGCCGCCACGCACGGCCCCGCGCGACGTGCGCACAGGCTTGGTTGACAACCCCTAACTCGTTACGTAGCTTACGTGTCTGTCGCAAATAGCGATCTGGCACACCGATTTGCGCGCGGACGCTGCGCCACTCATCGGCCTCACGAACGAAATTATCGACGCACATGCGAACTTACACCGCCACCCCGAAAGACATCGAACACCGCTGGTACATTGTCGATGCGGATGGGATGGTGCTCGGGCGCCTCGCCAGCGAGGTCGCAAAGATCATCCGTGGCAAGCACAAGCCCATGTTCACGCCGCACATGGATACCGGCGACAACGTGATCGTGATCAACGCATCAAAGGTCAGGGTCACCGGCAGCAAGGCGGAGCAGAAGCAGTACTTCCGTCACACGGGCTACATGGGGCACGAGCGGTTCACCTCTTTCGCCACGATGCTCGAGAAGCACCCCGAGCGCGTGATCGAGAAGGCGGTCTACGGCATGCTCCCCAAGAACACGCTTGGCAAGGGGAAGCTGCGTCTCAAGCTGCGCGTCTATCCTGACGCCGAACACCCGCACGCCGCGCAGCAGCCGGCCGTGCTGAACCTCGATAAGAGCGGGAGCAGGTGATGGCAGACGAATCCACGGTGCACACGATCGGACGCCGCAAGGAAAGCGTCTGCCGTCTCTACATTCGCCCCGGCTCCGGCAAGTGGGACGTCAACGGCCGCACGCTCGGCGACTACTTCCCGCGCCCCACGCTCGTCTCCGCCATCCAGCAGCCCTTCACGGCCACCGACTCGCTCGGTCGCTACGACGTGAAAGCCTCGCTTCAGGGCGGCGGCCCGAGCGGCCAGGCCGGTGCGCTCCGGCTCGCCGTGGCTCGTGCGCTCGTGAAGATCGACGAATCGCACCGCGGCAAGCTCCGCGATCTCGGCCTGCTCACGCGTGATGCGCGTGCGGTCGAGCGAAAGAAGCCCGGCCGGCCAAAGGCCAGGAAGCGCTTCCAGTTCTCGAAGCGCTAGCAGAACCGGGGGCTTCGGCCCCCGCATATCACTCACGCTCCCCGAGTCGTCCGCTGGTGCCGGCCATGCCGGTTGCGGTCGGCGTCGACGGGAGCGGTGGATCAACCAGGTAACTCGGAAACCGAATGACGCAACCGAATCTCGAACAACTGCTGGAAGCGGGAGTCCACTTCGGGCATCAGACCCGTCGCTGGAACCCCAAGATGCGCCGCTTCATCTTCGCCGAGCGGAACGGCATCCACATCATCGACCTTCAGAAGACGCTCCGCCAGCTCGAGCTCGCGGAAAAGCTGGTACGCGATGTGGTGGCCCGCGGCGAGAACATCCTCTTCGTCTGCACCAAGCGGCAGCTCAAGGGAATCGTCCAGGCCGAGGCCGAGCGCTGCGGCGCCATGTTCGTCACCGAGCGCTGGCTCGGCGGCATGCTCACCAACTTCCAGACCGTGAAGAAGCAGGTCCGCCGCCTCAAGGATCTCGAGGCCGGCAGCGAAGAGGGTGGCGCGTTCCAGGACTACACCAAGAAAGAACAGCTCATGATGTCCCGCGAGCGGGACAAGCTCGGCAAGTATCTCTCGGGCATCAAGAGCATGAACCGGCTCCCCGGCCTCATGTTCGTCATCGACTCCCGCAAGGAGAAGATCGCCGTCACCGAGGCGAATAAGCTGGGGATCCCGATCGTGGCCATAGTGGACACCAACGCCGATCCCGATCTGATCACCGTGCCGATCGCCGGCAACGATGACGCGATCCGGTCCGTCGAGCTGCTCACGCGTGCCATAGCGGACACGGTCGAAGAGGCCCGGCGCGAAGCACCGCGGCGCGACGAGACCGAGGAGGAGGCCGAGGGCCCGACCACCTACAGCTCCGACCGTGGGAGCGAGCCGGCCGACGACAGCGAGCGTCGCCGGCGCCGCAGAACGCGCCGTCGGCGGGCCAAGCCCGAAGCGATCGCGGCGCGCCTCAAGACCAGTGGCGACGAGCAGGGCGAAGGTGGGGAAGCCACCGGCGAGAACGCTGCCGCTCCGCGCGTGGTGGATCGCGGAGATGCTGCACCCGCGCCGGCGCCCCGAGCACAGGCCGCGCAGCAGGAGAACGCAGCGGCCGAAGGCGCCGAGTAGTTCGTCTGACGGCCTCGCGGGCTATGCCGTCAGCGGGCCTGGAAGTAAACTGCATACGCCGCCGGCCCAGTGTCGGCGGCGTTCTCACGAAAACCGAGCTCGATGGCGGAACCGATCGCCGTCGGGCGTGCGAGACGCGCGCGAGATTTCGGCGCCGAGGAAGATGACCATGGCTACTACCACGTTCACCGCGAAGGATGTCCAGGAGCTGCGCCAGCGTACCGGCGCGGGGATGATGGACTGCAAGAAGGCGCTCGTCGACACCGACGGCAACATGGAGAAGGCGGTCGAGCTCCTCCGCACGAAGGGAATGGCGAAGGCCGAGAAGCGCGCGGGCCGCGAGGCGACCGAAGGGCAGATCGGCAGTTACATCCACCACAACGGCAAGGTCGGCGTGCTCGTGGAAGTGAACTGCGAAACGGATTTCGTGGCGCGCAATCCCGACTTCAAGGAGCTGGTCAAGGAGATCGCACTGCACATCGCCAGCGCCGCGCCGGTGGCCGTCAACAAGGAAGACGTCGACCCCGCAATCGTCGAGAAGGAGCGCCGCATCTACGAGCAGCAGGTGCGCGAGAGCGGAAAGCCCGAGAACATCATCCCGAAGATCGTGGACGGAAAGGTGGAGGCGTACTACAAGCAGGTCGTCCTCCTCTCGCAGGAGTGGATCCGCGATCCCAAGAAGAGCATCGGCGATCTCGTGAAGGAAGCGTCCGCGAAGATGGGCGAGAACATCGTCGTACGCCGCTTTGCCCGCTTCCAGATGGGGCAGGAGTAACGCGCGAGTGCCCACCTCCGAGCCCCACTACGGCAGGATCCTGCTCAAGCTCTCCGGCGAGGCGCTCGCCGGAGAGCGGGGCCTCGGCTTCGACTTCGCGACGCTCGACCGTTTCGCCCAGGAGGTGAAGGACGTCGTGGATCTGGGCGTCGACATGGGCCTCGTGATAGGCGGCGGCAACATCGTTCGCGGGTCGCAGCTATCGCAGCTCGGAATGGATCGCGTGAGTGCCGACTACATGGGGATGCTCGGCACGGTGATCAACGCGCTCGCAATGCAGGACGCGCTCGAGAAGAAGGGCGTCGATACGCGCGTGATGACCGCCATCCGTATGGAGGAGGTCGCGGAGCCGTACATCCGCCGCCGCGCCATCAGGCACTTCGAGAAGGGGCGCGCCGTGATCTTTGCGGGCGGCACGGGGAATCCGTATTTTTCCACGGATACCGCGGCCGCCCTGCGCGCCATCCAGATGAAGGCGGATGTCATCATCAAGGCGACGAGCGTGGACGGCATCTATTCAGCCGACCCCAAGAAGAATCCCGACGCCGAGCTGTACGAAAAGCTCAGCTACCGCGACGTGATAGTGCAGGGGCTGGGCGTCATGGACCAGACGGCCATCACTCTCTGCGCGGAGAACCACCTTCCGCTCATAGTGCTGAACCTCAAACACAAAGGTGCCATCGCCAGCGCCGTTCGCGGCGAGCGCATCGGGACCATCGTCCAATGAGCTCAATCGCAGAGATCATGAAGGAGAGTCGCGCCTCCATGGAGAAGGCCGTGGAGAGCTCGCGTCGGGAGTTCAACAGCATCCGCGGCGGCAAGGCATCTTCCACACTCCTCGACACGGTGCGTGTGGAGGCGTATGGACAGTCGATGCCGATCTCGCAGGTGGCCAGCGTGTCCGCCCCGGAGCCGCGTCTCCTTCTGGTGCAGCCGTGGGACAAGGGCGTCGCCGGGGCGATCGAGAAGGCGATCCGCGATTCGGACCTCGGGCTGAATCCTGCCAACCAGGGTGGCGTCATCCGCGTTCCCATCCCCGCGCTCAACGAGGAGCGGCGTCGCGAGCTGGTGAAGGTGGTCCACAAGCTCGCGGAGGAAGGCCGCATCGCGGTACGCCATGCCCGAGGGAACGCGCGCGATGCCGTGAAGAAGCTGGACAAGGTCTCGGAAGACGAGAAGAAGCTCGCCGACAAGGAACTGCAGAAGCTTCACGACGACCACATGTCGCGCATCGATGAGATCGTGAAGTCCAAGGAAGCGGAAATCATGGAGGTGTGAAGATCACACCATCCGCTGCTTCGCATTCGTGACCGCGTAGTGGCACTCTCGAATCTCGCCGCGCGCGTGATCTTCGCGATCGTCGCGATTCCCGCGGTTCTGCGGCTGATCTACCTCGGCGGTTTCCCGCTGGCCGTGATGCTCGCCGTGGTCGGCGCCCTCGCGGCGTGGGAGTATTACCGGATCGCGGAAGGCGCTTCCGAGCGCCCGCTTGGCATCACCGGTACCATCATCGCTGCCGCCATCCCGCTGGCCGTCGAGGGCTACCACTCCGGGCGCTTTCATCCGCCGATACTCACCCTGGCAGCGACCGTCGCGCTGATCGTATTCGCGCTGGTGATCTGGTGGCGCGGGGTGGATGGGCGGCCGCTCGGAGCGGTGGCCGTGACGCTCTTCGGTGCGGCCTACACCGGCGGGATGCTGAGCTTCGGAATCGGCCTCAGATACCACAACTACGCGGTGGGTGAAGTCGCCGGTACTGCGCTCGTTCTGTATCCGGTGGTGCTGACCTGGAGCTCGGATACCGCCGCCTTCTTCGTGGGGCGCGCATTGGGGAAGCGAAAGCTTCTCCCGTCGGTGAGCCCCGGAAAGACGGTGGCCGGTGCTGCAGGCGGGCTGGTGGCGAGCGTGGTGGTGAGCTGGCTCTATGCCCGCTACGTGCTCCCGCACTTCGCGCGGCTCACCATGCTGGACTGGCAGGCGGTACTCTTCGGCATCGTGATAGGCGCGGCCGTGCAGATCGGCGATCTGGCGGAGTCGCTGCTGAAACGGGACGGCAATGTGAAGGACAGCTCGAACATCATACCGGGGCACGGCGGCGTACTCGACAGGATCGACAGCCTTCTCTTCGCGATCCCGGTCGCGTATCTGATCTTCACCCTTCCGCACGTCCTGTTTCCGGTGAATCGCTGATGACGACATCACCGCCCGCGCGGCAGGTGCGTGGCGTCGCCGTACTCGGGTCGACAGGATCGGTGGGTACCACGGCGCTCCGCGTACTGCAGCGGCATCGCGACCGGTTCAGGGTCGTGGCTCTCACGGCGTTCTCCAACGTGGCGCTGCTGCGGGAGCAGGCAGCGCTGTTCGAGCCGAATTTCCTGGGCGTGGTGGGGAGCGACGACGACGTGATGTCGGGGTGGGCGTGCGGCCCCGATTGCCTGGTGCGTGCCGCACAGCGCGACGACGTGGACATCGTCATCAACGCCGTGGTTGGCGGCGCGGGGCTGGATGCCACGCTTGCGGCAGTGAGCGCCGGGAAGCGCGTGGCGCTCGCGAACAAGGAATCGCTCGTCATGGCCGGCGAGCTGGTGCTGGCGGCGTGCGGGCGGGGCGGTGGAGAGATAGTGCCGGTCGACAGC
>Ga0182738_1007101_pt1 | contig 11442 bp, 3 predicted proteins | sample eDN5th30CBELigMG_FD_128876 | JGI IMG/M metagenome (GOLD analysis project Ga0182738, IMG submission 128876) | Enriched Miracle-Growth compost microbial communities from Emeryville, California, USA - eDNA 5th pass 30_C BE-Lig MG (version 2)... ...
AGAGGAAATCATGAATTGCAAGGCATGAAGTCCTTAATTCCTACCCTACTGCCTAGAGGTCCTTCGTACTTTGTGAGAGAGAATAAGAATGGTTTTGCAAATAATTACTTGCCACCCTGTAATATCTATGCGAAATATAAAATTTCTATTTATTCCAACATCGATATAAAATTGACTATTCCTTAACATAAGATCAAAACTATTTAGAACTTCTTGTGTTGGTGATGCTCGACGTCTCCCATGTATTGCACAGGTTCACCTCCCAATCCTTGTTGAGAATAGATTGACGTGTAGGCCTTGTCACCAGCAAGTCTTCTAGCTTCATGCCATCTCCATCTTTCCTCCTCACTAAGTCCAAGTCTGTCTTGCTCGGTCATGCCCAAATATCTAGTTCTTTCTTGTTCAGTCAAAGTGATTTGGCTGAATCTTTGGCTGAGTTCTCTCACCTCGCCAATATAGGTAGCAGGTCCAACACTCTTGGTGATTTGCTCATTGACAATGACTTCAGGTCTGATTTCCTTGGTAATAGTTTGAGTAGTAATAATAGGCTCAACGAATTCAACAGCCTTCTTGACATGAACAGGTTCAGTGATAGTCACAGTCTTCATAACAGGAACTTGTTCGATCACTTCGACTTGCTTGGTGAAGGTTTGAGGTTCAAAAGTTTCAACTTCATGAACAACAGGAACAGATTCGATAACTTCAACTTGCTTCTTGATAGGAACATGTTCAATGGCTTGAATAGTCTTGAGGACAACTCTGGGTTCCATGACTTCGACTTCCTTGGTGATGACTTGAGGCTCGATGGTTTCAATTATCTTCTTAACGGGGACGGCTTCAGTGTATTGGACTTCCTTGACAACCTTTCTGGGCTCGAGGACTTCAATAGTTTGTTGAACAGGTCTTGTTTCAACGACATCAACCTCCTTCAAGAAAGTATGAGGCTCGACAGTTTGTCTTTGTTCAACAAATCTCTTCACACCTTCTTCAATGAGAGGCTTTTGGTTAGCAAGGACCTCTTGTTCGATCACAGCAGGTTCTTGAATAATGGCTTCATCTCTTTGGATGAATTCGGATTGAGCCAAGTTCAAATTGGGCTCTTGTCCGATGAGTCCTTCTCCTTGGAAAGAGGCTTCCAACAAGATCTCACCAGCAGGCTTGTTCTTGTAGTACAAAGGATACCACTTGCTAGATTGGCCTTGAGCTTGGAGTTCAGGGACGTCAATCATAAAAGATCCAATGTAGTCATCCTTGGTGATCTTGTCCTTATCCATCAATTCAACCATGATCTTAGATTCATTGCCAGTCAAAGGAACGCTGACAGCATCATTCCAGTGAGGATGCTTGCCACCGTGCTTGCAAACTTGGCTGTTGAATCTTTGGCTGCCAACGATGAAGGTGCAATAGGGATTCATCTTCTTGATGAAGTCAGTGTTGTGAGTGAGGTTAGCCTCAATGGGTCTGAAAATAATAGAACCGGGCATAGTTGTATAAGAGTTATTGAAGAATGTTTTTGTTGTTGTTGTTTAGTTAATGAATTATTAGCAGATGGGGAAGGTATAAATAATGGAGAAATGGAAAAAAAAGGAAAATTCTTTTTGGAAAACTCAAGAAGAAAGATACTGATCTATTCCAAGATTTAAACTTTTCCAGAGCCAAATTTAATTAATTTGGATATTGAGGAAAGAATTTAATGAGGCAAAAATCTTTGTAGCCTGACTGGCGCACTTGAAAGGAATTTCAATTTTTCATTAGCCGCTCATTCCTATTTCATAGCAATAGACATCCCAGACAAATGAAAAAGGGATTGTTTTAAAATTTCCCCCTGTCGTCCTTTGTAAATGTTTTTTTTTCTTTTCTCTCCAGATTCTCTAAAGAGCCTTCCTCCTCTTTGAAATATCGAACTAAGCAAGCCACTAAAGGTGTTTGTTTTTCTCTATTTACAAGCTTTCAAAGTTGGAGAAGCACTTGAAGACTTTCTGGATGTGAATTCATGACGTGTCTAGCTCTTGAAAAAGAGGCTAAATTAATTAATTTTAAACGCTTCAATTTGGAAAAAAAAAATTCTTTTCTAGTTTTGACTTGGAAATTGCTTTCTCTATGAAAAGCAAGCTTCCAAAACTTCATTTAAATTATTCAGAGGAGTTTCTCTCCATCAACTCATGAGATTAGTTTCAAACGAGTCATCTCCAGTAAGAGAGATGACGTCTTCATAATTAAATTCTCCAGGCAAATTTTTCTCTTTGTGGAATTTGGAAAATTACTAGAGAGTTCAAAATTAAACAAGAATTTTTTCTTTGAGTTTAATACAAAAGAGCTTTATTTGAGGCAAAACTTTCCTTCTATTTGGAAAACTTGGATAAATAAATCTTTTTGTCAAAATGTTTTTCAGACTTGGTCTCTGTTTCACACAAGAAAAATTGTCAAGTGATTTTTTTTGAACACAGGTATCTATCTATAAGCAATAATTCTCTATAAAATTCTACGAATCAAATCATCATCACAATCTCAAATATATGGAATTTATCAACCTACCTATCTTAGTATCTTAAGCCTTGACACTAGCAAGTCTTCGAGCTTCGTGCCATCTCCACTTTTCTTCTTCATTAAGCTTGAGTCTTTCTTCCTCGCTCATTGCCAAATATCTAGCTTTCTCTTCTTCAGTGAGAGTGATTTGGCTGAACTTTTGACTGAGTTCGTTAAACTCATCGATATAGGTGGCAGGTCCAACGCTCTGAGTGACTTCCTCGCTGATAATGGCTTCGGGTTTGATTTCCTTAGTTGTAGCTTGAGTGGTGATGACAGACTCAACAAATTCAGCAGCCTTCTTGACATGAACAGGTTCGGTAACAGTCACAATTTTCATCACAGGGACTTGTTCAATAATTTCAACTTCCTTGGTGAAGGTTTGAGGCTCCAAGGTTTCAACTTCCTTCAGAATAGGAACAGACTCGATCACTTCAACTTCCTTTTTCACAGGCACGTTTTCGACAACTTGGATGGTCTTGGTGACGACTTGGGGCTCCATGACTTCAACTTCCTTGGTAACAAGTTGAGGTTCAATAGTTTCAATTTTCTTCTTGATAGGAACAGCTTCAGTGTATTGGACTTCCTTTGTGGCTTTCTTGGGCTCCATAACCTCAATGGTCTGCTCAGCAGGTCTGATTTCAACAACATCAACCTCTTTCAGGAAAGTCTGAGGCTCAACAGTTTGTCTTTGCTCAACATAAGTCTTGACGCCTTCCTCAACAACAGGCTTTTCAAAAATAGTTGCAGCTTCCTCTTTTTCAATGAACTCAGGTTGAACCAAATTTGGATCTTTTTCAGTTGATTCTTCATCTTGGAAAGAAGCTTCCAGCAAGAGTTTACCAGCAGACTTGTTCTTATAGAACAAAGGATACCATTCACCAGTTTTGCCTTTTGCTCGAAGCTCAGAAACATCAATCTCAAAAGAGCCAATCTGATCATCTTTGGTGATCATGTCCTTGTCCATCACTTCAACTTGAATTTTGGATTCACTGGGAAAGGGAACAGTCACAACATCGTTCCAGCGAGGATTCTTGCCGCCGTGCTTGCAGACTTTGCTGTTGATCCTTTTCTTGTCAACGATGAAAACGCAGTAAGGGTTCATCTTGGTAATGAAGTCGGTGTCACGAGCGAGGTTGGCCTCAATGGGTTTGAAAATAATAGAGCCAGGCATTGTTAAAGAGTGTTATTGAAGAATTTGTTTTGAATAGATAATGATTTATAAGAAAATTGAGAGATATAAATAATGGGGAAGTAAAAGATAGAAGGTTCTTTTTGGGAAAGTCAAAAGTAAAAGCTCAAGGAGAAAGGGAATGGCCAAAATTCATTAGTTTAACCTTTGCATAATTTATTTTAACTTTTACTGAGCCAATTTACCTTGCGAAGAAAGAGATCTCCAGAGATTATAGTTTTTGAAGACATCTTGGGAAACTCTAATCTCTGTTTTTGAGGACTTCTTTCAAAGATGTCTCATTCGATTTTCATTTCACAAAATTCGATTTGAGCCAAATGCATAAATATGAAGAAAAAATTCTTATTTTTTTTAATTTTCTATCAGCTCTGGATTTCCTTTAAGCACCAATCCCACTTTCGTAAATCTATCTCAACTTGCTTCTTAGGACTCCTCAAGGTGCAAAACATCTCTAACTAAAAGATTTAGAATATTTAAAATAGCCGCATCGAAAATAAAATCAAGAGAGTGAAACTTTCTGAATCAATCAAATCTCTCCGCTCAATTTGCAAAGTCAATGATTTTAGGGGTTCAAGCCAAACCATAAAATTCTTGAAAATTTTCTGTTTTACAGGCAATTGATCAGGTTATCTCTTCTCAAAATAGCAAACTCAAGTAAAATACTTTCAAGGTCAAATATTTATTGCTAGTTTGTAGCATTTCTATTTGGAAACTTATTAAAAAAAAAAAAAAACTTTTAGCAGATTTTTTTTCAAGTGGTGAAAAGATGTTCAGTATCAATTTTTAAAAATTTTTCATGAAAGGCAAAATAAAATCAAAAGAGCATTTACAAATTTTCTTTCGAAAAAATCTTAGAAAATGAACTTCTAAGGAAGCTTAATTTATTGAAAAGTGCGACGCGGGAGCCTCTGGTTGAAATTTGAGGCATGAAAAAGAAATCATAGAAATTTGTTCCCAATCAAAAATTAATTTTTTGAGAGGCGCCAAAAATCACATTCATAAATTTATTTCTTAAAAAGTTCTTTTTTCGCCAATTTCTTGTTGTGAGATATCATCAACTTGGAAAGAAAGAGACTTTCTCATCTTGAATATCTCTCAGCCTTTCCCTGCTGAACATTGTTGAAAAAAACTCTTTCTTGTCTTGAAATTTCTCACAGAGTGTGGCATTAAAGAGAAACAGCTCAAACAAAGAAAAATAATTGAAAAGGAGCACTTTCTTAAGTGATTGATAATTAAATTTAATTTGAGAGGCTCAAGCATTATAAGTTTCTGAGTAAATTTCCTCCACAAATATTGGAATAAAAGACTTCAAAGCCATTCATTTTGCTTTCCTCAAATCTAGAGAAGCTAGTTTCCTCGAATATAAAGCTCACATGAATTCAGGATGAACTTGCTTTGCAAACCACAATTTTTCAGAAAAACTAAAAGAATTAATTGAGGACCTCATTTTGTCACCAAGGTAGTTTTTATAAAAACTAATAAAACTCAAAAATCTGCTTTCGACTAATCAAAGAGACATTTCAATGCTTGGTAGTGACTTTTGTCAAAATTTTCTGTAAGTTATATTTTTAATTAATAAATTAATAAAAAATGACTTGTAATAAATAACTAACTGCCCAATTATTCATTATAAGGAAATCTGAAACTTCTAACTACCAAATATTCTCAAAAATGCTACTTCCTGCTCCCCTCTCGATCAAATCCAAGTTCGGATTAAAATCCTCTTTCATACACTTCGATACACAGACATTATATTCATCTAATCAGCTCGGATTTATTCTTTATGGTTTCAAATTTTACCACACATAAACTTCCCTTGTTAACCTAAATTTATAAAGAATAAATAAATTAACTAATTCTCTTTCGTTGGTTCAATGCTGCTTTTTATCCTCTCTCTTCTCTTCCTCCTCTCTTATTCCTTTGCGTATACCGTTTTCAGTACCAAGCTCCTCCTCTGATATCATTATTAATATTCTCTCACTTAGATTCCGGCCTCTCTATAAGTGACCTCGAAACCACGACTACCGCTCAATTTGCAGTTGAAGCAGCTCAATGGACCCTTTCTCCTTTAGACGCCAGTGCTACTACCACCTACACAGACTCTTGTGGTGTCCTCCTTCTTGGAGGTTACCTAATTCTTCAAAATAACGGCTATTACCAAAGACAATATACAGGCCTTCCAAGCCACAATAGCATTACATTATCCATCAGATTTTGGTTCATCGATCGTTGGGCACCAGGCGATAAAGTGAACATAAAGATCTTTAATAGCGTAACAGGAGCTGTAACTTTCAACCAAGATGCAATAGTTGTTGATCAAGGGCAACAAAATTGGATTGCTTCTATGTGCGGATATAGCTCTGGAGCAAGTCCTGACCTTCCTTCTGCGCTCTTTATTATGAAAGTTGCCCATACAGGCTCAGCGCTTGACATCCAAATACAAAATTATGTGGCAGTTTCGGGACTAAATCGAGGCTCTAATGGGTTCAGAAATGTGAATATTGAGCTTTTGCAAGACACAGTGACCACCCCATATTTCTGCACAAATGGTCCAGTTAACAGTATCGATGCTAGCTTTGGATGTGGATGTGCTGCCCATATGTTCAAAGATACCTCTACTTTTACTTGCACCACTTGCGATGCAGCTTGTAATGCTTGTTATGGGCCAACTTCAAATGATTGCTATGATTGTGCTTCTGGGGTCACTTGTACTCCATATTCTACAACTGCTCCTACCAGTCCCTCGAGTCCATCCACCCCTTCTACACCGTCAACACCCTCAACCACCACTACAATTCCTCTCGAAACAGAGAAAACAACAGTGGGAAAGGCAAGTTCGGCAGCAAGTAAAGCCACAAATATTGGCCTTATGGCGCTGAGTTTGGCATCCTTGAGTAACCCTGCAGCGATATTAATGGGAATATTAGCGAAATTATTCTCATATATTCGTTACCTATCAATTCTTTATTCAACAAGACTAGAAGAAGCTTTACAAAATTGGTCGTCAGATTTCATTACAATCGATTTTGGAATAGATATGCCGAAAAGCTTGGCTGATGAGTCCGAATATCGAGAATTACCGGGTAAATTTGTCCTATATGAAGTTGCCCCGAGGTTCTTAGTAAATTTCTGGACAGAGATTTTTCCTTTGGCGGTGGTTATCGGAGTCTTTTTGATCTTTTTGTTGACAGAAAGAGTCCTCATCTATCGTAAGGTGAAGCTCAGATATTTTTTCTTGTTCAAAAGAGTGAGATTAGCCTGTCAGAACTTCTTGTTCACGTTCTTTTACGATAGCTTTGGAGATTTCATCTTTTATGCCATTCTTGAATATCGATCTCTAAAAGAAATTCCTCCAATGGCCAAGCTCAGTATCGCAATCTCAGGCTTATTTATTATCCTTGCTGTGAGCCTGGCCACGATTCATCTTATTACTCTCATAAAGCAAGAAAAAATTCGAAGAAAACCACTCTCAAAGACCCCACAATCCCTCCAAGCAAATGAGAATATCGAGATTCTTTTTTCGGAATTTAAAGATCAAACATTTGCTCATCAAGGCTTCCCTTTATTTATGCTGATAAGGAACATCATATTTAACATCATATTGGTCACTTTATTCGAATATCCTTTGTTGCAAACCAGTTTACTTCTCGGGGTTAACCTTGTTATGTATGTTTATTTGGTTTTGAAAAGACCTTTAAAAGAGCTTCTTGACAATATTCAACAGCTAATTGCAGAGCTGATTCTTATTATTGTGAATGTGAGTGTTTTGGTGATGTCTATTTTCGACAAACAAGGAAGAACTGCCACAGGGGCAAGGAATACTTTGGGAGATTTGATTATTGGATTGAATATTGCGTTCAACATTCTTGTTGTGGTTGTTTTGTTGATCAGAATTGTCTTGGCAATTCGCGAGTTTTACCTAGCAAGAAAAGAGAAAAGAACAATTAAACATGAAAGTTCTCAGCAGGTGATTTTGTTGAACCAGAGTAATAGTGATACTTTTCAGCATTTATCAGCAACAATTGATGGCAAACAAAACGAAACTATTGAGCTGAAAAATTTTAATGAGCAATCTGACATGAATATTACAGGGACAATGTCACCAAAAAAGACGATTTTGTTGAATAATTCAATAGAAGAAGAATCCCCAAAGGCAAAGCCTGATGCTGCCAAGAAAGAGACCTCTGATATTGAAGCGACAAACCTGTCTCAACAAAAGGAAAAAGCAAAGAAAGGGGTGGTGACTCCTGATAGGCAAGAACCCTCAATGAAGAGAGTAAAGAAAGATCAATCGAAAGAAAAATACAAAGAGGATCTCAATAAAGAGCTCAAACCTAGTTCTCAGAATAGAGCTCCGCTACGTTTGAAACTTCCTACAAGGACAACACCAATGTTTAAAGACTCCAAGAAAAATAATGCGATAGTTCATCCATTAAATCAGGGTATTTTTGAAGCAGAGGAAAGTCCTGGAGTTCAGTCTGTGCATATTCAAGCAGAAGGAATGGAAGCTTCAAAAGATAAGACAGAAAAAGATGTGATTAGTATTGTATTGCCGAATGAAGTTCACGGGAAGAGCCCACAAAATAAAGGAATTTCTTCGGAGTCATCAAAATTAACTAAATCGATTCTGAAAAAATAGGTTAGGAGAATATTTATTTAATTATAAAAAGTAAAGAAAAAATTTTCCTTGTTATATTTTTTATAAATTTTTTAATTCATTTGTTTTGTTGAAAATTCAAGTAATTTATACAATCTTCAGAACAACGAAAAAAATCTTTCGAGTTTTTTCAAAAGAAAAATGAGAAGCTTCAATGAAAATTGCACCCAAAAAATTTCTTGCTCAAGATTTGGCTTCAAACACCTTGAAGAAAATCAACTGGACATTCCTGAGAATTTCAAAGAAAAATTTTCGTCAGACTTCAAAGGTCAAAATTTTTTATTGGATTTTTTTATTTGGAAATGAATGAAAAAATTCCAGCAAAAGATATTTTCTTTCCCAAAATGAAAAGAAAAATCAATGGAAAATATTTCTTCGAAAGCTCTTTTTAAAAAACTTCTTTCATACAATTTTTCAAAAAGAAGATTTGCAACGAAAAGTCAAAATTTTCCTCTAAAAAATTCAAATGACCTTTTTTCCCAAAAATATTTTTTGAACTCGGAATTTTTGAGATTGGGAAGTTGAAATAAATTATCCTCACAAAAATTTTTACTTCTGACTTTTTCAAGTCAAGGAACTCTTCTTTGTCGACCTTTTCAAAAAAGCAAATCCAAAGAAAAATTTAAAATAAATGCTTTGTTGCCGATATCACTCAATTTATGCAATAGTGTTTTTCGAAATTTTTTGACTCTCTCTTCGATATTTCCCTCATCTCTTTACAATCATTAATTCTTCTGAATTCACTTTAAATGAATAATATTTTCATAGTTTTTAATTTTCACAGTTTTAATTCGAAATCATAAACCCGAAGAAAGCTCAAAATAACAGTTTAACAGTTTCATTAATTAATTTCTTCATAAATCAACTCCCAGCAAACCACTCTATTCCTCTTGCGACCTCCTCTAAACCAATCTTTGACCCCAGAAGCCCGAAATCACTACCATATCTCACCTGAAATCTCTTCTGAAATCTCAATAGGCCCTAAACCAAAAATCACCGAGTGTTAATTTTTCACTTTGTTTTTTTAACAGTTCAAAAGATCACATCATCCCTTAAACTCCTCTTCAACTATAATTAATTTTTTAATTCCTATTTTCACCCCATCCAGAATATGCCTCCTGCTCTGACCTTTCGACCATTACCAGCTTTCCTCTTTATCCTCCTTTTACTCTTCTCTCATGTTTCTCCTTACACTGTCTCCAGTAAACCTTTCTTTTATCCCCTTTCCCATCACCATTAACCTCCACCTCACAGATTCTGGCTATCAAATAAATGACCTTGAATCCAATGATGTTACTACCTTTGCTTCTGATTCATCACAATGGACTGTAACTCCTTTAGACCCAACCGCAACTCTCGTATATTCCAACTCTTGTAACGTCCTCTTACTTGGGGGCTATCTAATCCTTCAAAATAACGGCTATTACCAAAGACAATATACAGGCTTACCTTCTCACCAAAGTATCCGAATCTCCATTTTATTCTGGTTTATTGATCGTTGGGAAACAAATGACAAAATGAACATCAAACTATGGGACAGCAATACAGGAACTGTTGCCTTTGATGGAGTCGCTTTGCAAGTCAATGATGCCCAAACTGGCTGGTCAAATTCTCTTTGCGGATACGCTGCTACCCAAAGCGCAGATCTCCCCAATATCGTTGTTCTTATAAATTTCCCTCATACGGGCTCAGTCCTTGACATCCAAATCAAGAATTATGTTGGTGTATCAGGCTTAAATCGAGGCTCAAATGGCTTCAGAGACGTTAAGATCGCTCTCTCACAAGATACTGTCGCTTCGACAAGTATTTGCACGAATGCACCAACAAGCAGTCTTCAAGCTGGTTATGGCTGTGATTGTCCGACAAAACAATATGCAGCACCAGCTTGTACCGTTTGTGAAGCTGCTTGTGATAATTGCTTTGGTCCTGGGACGAGCAGTTGTTATTCTTGCGCGACTGGATATGCTTCTGATGGAAATTCATGTGTCCTTACAGCAAGCAGTCCGAGTGCGCCGAGTACAACAACAGTTGAAGTAGTAAAGGAGTCTGCAGTGAGTAGAGCTAGTTCAGGAGTGGCGAAGGCAGCAAATCTCAGTTTGATGATTGTGAGTGTGGCTTCTTTGACAAATCCTGCTGCAATTCTAATGGGAATTTTAGCGAAACTGTTTTCATATATAAAATATCTTTCCATTGGTTATTCACCGGGGCTTGAAGAAGCTCTGAGAAACTGGTCTTCAAATTTTATTTCGTTGGATTTTGATGTTACTATGTCATCTGATTTGGAAGATGAATCGACTTACAGATCGTTGCCTGCAAAGTTTGTGGAGTATGAGGTTTCGCCAAGGTTTCTCGTGAACCTTTGGAGTCAGATTTTTCCTTTGATGGTTGCTCTTGGAATTCTTGGGATATTCTTTGCTCTTGAGAAATATTTCAGCTACAAAAAAAAGACGTTCAGATTCTCATATATGCTCAAAAATGTCCGAATGGCTTCACAAAATTTCGTCTTGATCTTCTTTTATGACAGCTTTGGAGACTTCTTCTTGTATTCGATACTCGAATACAGATCTATCCAAAAAATCACTTCCATGACCAGATTGAGCCTCTTTGTCTCTTCCTTGTTCCTCTTATGTGGAATCTTCGTCACCACAATTCATTTAAAAATGTTGATTCAACAAGAAAAAGTGCGAAAAAAGACCCATGCTTTGAATCTTGACAAATTTCTAAAGGAAAATGAGAATATTGAGGTTTTATTTTCGGAATTCAAGGACTGTACTTTTGTCCAACAAGCCTTTCCCTTGTTTGTTCTTGCAAGAAATATCTTTTTTAACGTCATCCTGATCACTCTTTTTGCTCATCCCTTGACTCAAACTATCCTTCTCTTATTGGGAAACCTTATTATGTACGTGTACCTTATCTTCAAAAGGCCTTTAAGAGAAAGGCTCGACAATATCCAGCAGTTTCTCGCTGAATTCTGCTTGATTGTTGTTAGTGTCAGCATCCTTGTTATGGCAGCTCTGGATACTCAGAACAAATCGGCTACCAGCGCTCGATATCACCTTGGAAATCT
>Ga0182738_1007102_pt1 | contig 11442 bp, 5 predicted proteins | sample eDN5th30CBELigMG_FD_128876 | JGI IMG/M metagenome (GOLD analysis project Ga0182738, IMG submission 128876) | Enriched Miracle-Growth compost microbial communities from Emeryville, California, USA - eDNA 5th pass 30_C BE-Lig MG (version 2)... ...
GCTACGGGTCTAATAATCTTGCACATGAACGATAAAGGTGAGTTGTATGTCAGAGATCAAATGCTGAGGCGATTTGAGCCTCGCTGGAGGAGGAAATTTTTAGGAGGAAATCCTTATAGGAAGGTGTCGGAAGAATTCTGATGATATATTTGATCAGGTAATGTCCCGATCTAAAAAAGATGGCTCTATAATTTTCCTTAATGGAAGGGTCAATTTTTTTCTAGACCAAAATTTTCTAGAGGCTGACTAGCTAAGCTTTATGTAAATCGATTCAAACACAAAGGTCGACCCTATATGTGGGGATGAGCTCCCACACGAGGTCAGTGAAGGAAGGAAGTGCTCCCAACTGTAACATAGACACATCAAGCAACATGCAGTTATATGAACTGCCAGCACAATCTGCCCAGCCGTTTTTTTCAAGAGGTCAGTTGCACAGTCCTCAAGGTAAGTCCAGTCAGCCCGGTCGACCGTCGTTGCTTCCATCCAGCTCATCTCGGGTCCTTTCAGTCCAGTTAGTCAGTCCTCAAGGTTCAGTCAGTCCTCAAGAGTCAGTCAGTCAGTCCTCAAGATCCAGTCAGTCAGTCCTCAAGATCCAGTCAAGGTTAGTCAAGAACAAGAGACAAGAGTCGATAGAATGATTATGCATCGAGGGTAGCAAACTCAGTTTGTTACATGCGCAGGAACATGTTTCTGCACAACAAACCTTCTTTCTTTAGCAATCTCTCACCCCAAGCTTCGGCTAGGGTGCTTGTGAATTGTGTTATGAAGCAGTCTAACTGTGAAAACAGTTGTCAACCTTGACGAGACACATGATTCTCCTATGCTTGAGGTTACTCTTGTGGAGTTTCTAGTTTCGTGAATACCTGGTTGATCCTGCCAGTAGTCATATGCTTGTCTCAAAGATTAAGCCATGCATGTGTAAGATCGGCATAGTCTTGGCTTCGGTCAAGAACAATGTTAATCTGTGAAAGGCTCATTAAACAAGTTATGAATTTAGCCACCTGGTTCCGTCGCAAGACGTTGGAATAACACTGTCAACTGCAGCGATAATGCCTGAAAAACGTGTGAATTTAGTAGCACAAATACTAGAGTATGGATGAGTCCACTCTATTCAGGAGGGGTTTTCCCTCTGTTGACCATCGAGTTCGAGGGTTGATGCTTAGGCTTCGGCTTCTGTTGAAAGCTTTATCGGTGGCCGGGAAGATATGTTTCTAATCTATTAGCCAGACTATTGGGTAAGGTCCAATTTTCGGCGATAATGGATACAGGGGATCGGTGTCCGACTCTGGAGAGAGAGCCTGAGAAACGGCTATCACATCTAAGGACGGCAGCAGGCGCGTAAATTACCCAATCCTAATTCAGGGAGGTAGTGACAAGACGTAGCGACTTTGCACCAAATGGTGTGAAGGTACCACTTAGTGGTTTGAAATGGATGGAGACTAAAGCTCTCCTTGAGTAGCAATTAGAGGACAAGTCTGGTGCCAGCACCCGCGGTAATTCCAGCTCTAAAAGTGTATATTAATACTGTTGTAGTTAAAACGCCCGTAGTTTACCTAAGGGGCGCGATCTTCTATCTGTCCAGGAGATGCCATTGTTGTGAAGCCACTTGTGGTTTCACTTTTTGGCGATTCTGGACCACGGCTCTTGCCTCTGGGTGAAATAATTTGCCCAGCGGCCGAGGGTAGGTAGATGCTTCGCGTCTCGATCCTCTCCATTGTTTCAATGGAGGGGCCTCTGGAACAACCGTAAACAAATCAGCGTGTTCAAAGCAGGCTATGTATGGGTTTTACCCTTTGCTTGAATGATTTAGCATGGAATTGTAATGAAGTTGGCAAGGTGGTTCGCCACCGAGCCAGCGGTTGTAACGAGACACTGGAAGAGGCTCCAAGTACTATGGCGCGAGAGGTGAAATTCAGTGACCGCCATATGACTGTCTAATGCGAAAGCAGTTGTAGCCAGTACGTGTCTGTCAATCAGGGACGAAAGTTGAGGGATCGAAGATGATTAGATACCGTCGTAGTCTCAACCGTAAACGATACCAACACGAGATTGGTAGTGAAACCATAATTAGATCCTATCAGCATCCAAGGGAAACCGTTAAGTCTTTGGGTTCTGGGGGGAGTATGGTCGCAAGGCTGAAACTTAAAGGAATTGACGGAAAGGCACCACCAGGAGTGGAGTATGCGGCTTAATTCGACTCAACGCGGGGAAACTCACCAGGTTAGGATGTGAATATGATTGACAGATTGAAGTTCTTTCTTGATTTTACAGAAGGTGGTGCATGGTCGTTCTTAGTTCGTGGAGTGATTCGTCTTGTTAATTCAGATAACGAGCGAGACCTTAACCTGCTAATTAGCTAGAAAGGGGTTCGCCCCTCATCGAACAGAATCTGTAAGGATTCACTAGATTTTCTAGAGATACCATTCGTGGTATTACTTCTTAGAGGTACAGCACTCGCACAATAGAGTGAGGAAGTTTAAGGCGATAACAGATCTGTGATGCCCTTAGATATCCTGGGCCGCACGCGTACTACAATATTGGTAGCAACAGGTAACGTTAAGTCCATGTAACAATGGCAACCCTTGTCGGAAACGATTGGGAAACCCTATAAAGAGTAATATGACTGGGATTGAGGTTTGGAAGATCCTCATGAACGAGGAATTCCTAGTAAGCATGATTCATCAAGTCGTATTGGCTTAGTCCCTGCCTTTTGTACACACCGCCCGTCGCTCGTACCGACTGAAGAAAACCGTGAGTTAGATGGACTACTCGGTGTAAACTGGGTTGAAATCTACCGAACGGCCAGCTTTGTAGGAACGAGAAGTCGTAACAAGGTCTTCGTAGGTGAACCTGCGGAGGGATCATTTAAGAATATGTATCGAAAGATACTTCAACCAAACTTTGCGATGGATCACTTGGCTATTGTGACGATGAAGAACGTAGCAAGTTGCGAAAAGTAATGTGACATGCAAAACTCGTGAATCATCAAATTTTCGAACATAGACAATGCTTCTCTTTTCTTCGGAGCTGAGAAGCGCTTGCTCGTGAGTGCCAGTTATATCCTTACTTACTGGAACTGAGATATGCTTAGATGCTGATGCACAGTCAATGTCTCTCTTCCATCAGTAAAACCGAAAGGTGAACTTTTTATGACAGTTCTCTTTACATATAACTCCTGGCCTCATCTGCGAGAGGTTACCCACTAAATTTAAGCATATTAGTAAGTGGAGGAAAAGAAATCAAAAGAGATTCCCTTAGTAGCGGCGAGTGAAACGGGAAAAGCCCATCTTAAACCTTGGCGTAAGCCGAGGCGTGTGAGGTGAGGATGTGTAGCCTACGTGCTGGATACTCCTTAATGCTACCTGGAAAGGAAGCGCCTATTAGGTTCCATAGAGGGTGATAGACCCGTCGGGAGTAGAAGGTGCTAAACGGCTGCATGTCTACGAGTAGCGTTCTTTAAAAGTAGAACGTGAATACGGGTGATGAATTTCATCCAAGGCTAAATACTAACACAATAGACCGATAGCAAACAAGTACCGAGAGGGAAAGTTGAAAAGATTCCTGGTAAGGAGCTGAAAAATATGTGAAATCGCTGAGTTGCAAAGCGAAGCCAACACGTCCGAGCTAAGGGCCGGCAACACTTTTTCGGAAGTGGCGTCTCAAGCCCTGTGCGCCAGCAATGTGTCTCTTTGAGGCGCAGTTAAAAGGGAGGTTTTACGATCTGGAAGGATGGGATTATGCGCGTTCGACGCCAAAGTGGAGAACTGGTTTCGGCTAGCTATCTGCAGAGGTTAGGATGCGTATAGTTCTATACTGCAAGTTATGGTCTCTTCTCTAGCTGGAGTGGACATTGGATTCGACCCGTCTTGAAACACGGACCAAGGAGTTTGACAATATAGCAAGGGATGCGCATTGAAATGCGAAACCCGTAGTGAACGCGAATGGTGTTAGCTTTGCGAAGCACCGACCAATCCAGTAGCTTCGGCGTGGAATTGCGTCAGAGTTATATTGTTAAGACCCGAAAGATGGTGACCTATACCTGAATAGATTGAAGCCAGGGTAACCTCTGGTGGAGGATCTCGAACGGTGCTGACGTGCAAATCGCTCGTCGTACTTGGGTATTGGAGCGAAAGACTCATCGAACCATCAGGTAGCTGGTTCCCCCCGAAATTTCCCTCAGGATAGCTGGAATTTTAGACAACTTTGTGAGGTAAAGATAATGATTAGAGGCCTTGGGGTTGGAAAGCCTTAACCTATTCTCAAACTTTAAATATGCAAAGTGGGTGGGTTACTTAACCGAACCTATCCGATAGTGTATAGTTCCAAGTGGGCCGTGTTATGGTAAGCAGAACAGGCAATGTGGGCTCAACCGTTAGCAAGTGAGTAAAGTGTCCAAATCTGAGCTTAGCAGAAACCATAAAAGGCGTTGGTTCATATTGACAGCAGGACGGTGGTCATGGAAGCTGAAATCCGCTAAGAAGTGCGTAATAGCTTACCTGCCGAATGAACTAGCCCTGAAAATGGATGGCGCCAAAGCGCTGTACTTATCTCACGCAGTCAATGTATTATATTGTAGGCATTGACTTGTAGGGGGGCGAAGTGGTTGCGACGAAGGTTATCTAGTGATAGTGACTGGAGCGGCCACTTGTGCAGATCTTGGTAGTAGTAGCAACTATTCTGGTGAGAAGTTTCTCCTTTATAAGGGTGCTTCAAACCAACTTGTGGAGGAGTTTTTGTACTTGAAGGTCGAAGTGGAGAAGGTTTCCTCCTCAATGGAAATCAGAGGAGGGTTAGTCGGGCCTAACTGGGAGAGTAACTTCTCGAATCGTGCTCCGGCATGATACCAGGAAAGGGAAACAGGCTAAAATTCCTGTACCATGTTTAGAAAGCGTCTAAGTTCTACTTAGATATTCAAGCTGTAAAGCGACAAGAGCTGGCGAAGTGTTATGGTGGCTGCGGAAGAGTTTGCTTTTCTCTCTAACGCTACTGACTCGACTGGTAAGGTCTCGGCCTCACCGGCGGGTCGTTGTGTCCTGTGAATTACTTAAAGTGGCGATCAGGATGCACCAGAAGCGACAGGGCAGACCTGTGTGGGTCTGAGCGGACCTCCATGGCACACTTGGAAAGCCAGTTGTTTGTATTTAACTTTCTATGCATGACCGTACCGTAATCCGCAACAGGTCTCCAAGGTTAAAAGCCTCTGACCAATTAGAACAATGTGAGTAAGGGAAGTCGGCAAAATAGATTCGTACTTTTGAAATAAGGGTTGGCTCTTGTGATAGAGCGTCCCGGGTGGTATTTGAAGCAGCCCCCAGCCTTCGCGGGTTGGTAGTGGTTGAGGAAAGGATGGAACACTGATTAAGTTCGCCTAAAGGTGTGAAATCTTATGCCTCTTCCCGGGTTGTGGATGGTATCACGCAAGGACTGCCGGTGTTCCGGTAGTTCTGAACGGTGCGTATTAAACTATTAATCGAGAACTGATAGAATCTAGGAGAATTCGACTGTTTAATTAAAACAAAGCAAACCGATTAGTTCGAAATGGATGTTTACGGTTTGTGACTTCTGCCCAGTGCTCTGGATGTCAAAGTGAAGAGATTCGATCAAGCACGGGTTAACGGCGGGAGTAACTATGACTCTCTTAAGGTAGCCAAATGCCTCGTCATTTAATTTGTGACGTGCATGAATGGAACAACGAAATTCTTACTGTCCCTATTCACGGTCTAGCGAACCTACAGCCAAGGGAACGGGCTTGGGTAGATTAGCGGGGAAAGAAGACCCTGTTGAGTTTGACTCTAGTTTGGTTTTGTGGAATACCGAAAGAGATGTAGTATAGGTGGGAGCTTCGGCAGCAATGAAATACCACTGCTTTTTACTGGTATCTCACTCAGAGCATAGAAGTGCGAAGTGTTCCCTGTACTTGTACAGCGGAACATTCTTCTAGTATAGAAGTGGTATCGCAAGATACCATGAGCAAATGATCGATGCTCGACATAACCAAGTGGGGAGTTTGGCTGGGGCGGCACATCTGTTAAAAGCTAACGCAGGTGTACAAAGGTTAGCACAGGCAGGTCAGAAACCTTCCGTAGCGCACAAGGGCAATAGCTAGCTTGACAAATACTTCCAGTACAAGTATTAGCCGTGAAAACGTGTCCTAGCGATCCTTTAGCGAATTTCATCTTCGGATGTAATGCCTCAAAATTCGAGGCTAGAGGTGTCAGAAAAATTACCATAGGGATAACTGGCTTGTGGCAGCCAAGCGTTCATAGCGACGTTGCTTTTTGATCCTTCGATGTCGGCTCTTCCTATCATTGTGAAGCAGAATTCTCAAAGTGTTGGATTGTTCACCCACTAACAGGGAACGTGAGCTGGGTTTAGACCGTCGTGAGACAGGTTAGTTTTACCCTACTAATCTCGTAAATGACTACGAGAGTGTCAGGGTCCTTTTGACGGTAATAGGTTCTAGTACGAGAGGAACCAACTTATGATGCATCTGGTGCATTGTTAATTTGCACCAATTGTGATAAGATACTACGCATCCTAACCAACGCCTGAACGCCTCTAAGGCGGAAGTTATTCCGTATAAAGGACAATTTGGATTGAAATCCATCTTAACATACGATAGCCTATATACCGGTCCTAGCATTAATACCCGGGCAACTGACTAGTTAACCGCGCAAGTTGTTAGCGAAATCTTTGCTCGGGCCAAAGCTGTTACGATAGTAAGGGGACCTTAACCGCACCAGCTGATAAACTATCGGCTCCAAGGGTGTCAGAGTACTGGCATCTTTCTAGACCGTCTGTGTACGATTGCAAGATGAACCTCTCATCGAGTAACTGAGCTCGGCGAGTCTAGAAAAGGTTTGTGTGCCCCGCCGGGGGGCGCATGGTGGTATTTAGCAATTTACAGCTAAAGACCGCCAGGGGGAGGGACAGGACCGTGAGAAAGTCCGCGGACATTTCCTTTTATGGAACCGTAGTTGACTACGGCGGAAATTTAAAAAAATAAAAAAAAATAAAAAAAAATAAAAAAAAATTCGACATAGAAATTTCGACATCGAAGTTTCGACATAGAATTTCCGGACATGGAGCCAAATTTTCAAAAATATTGTCAAAAAGTAGCCTTACAGCGAAAATTTTGAATTCGTCTTACAGCGAAAATTTTGAAGATTTGGTGACAAAAACCGAAGACGAGGGATGTATGGCTCACTACTTGAAATGACTGAGCAGTCCACTTAGTCATTTTGCACCAAGTAGTGATACCCCGGCACATACATTCCAAATCTTCACAACCCTTAGCAAAAAAATGACAGTACACCCAATATATATACCGAGTAACTTGACGCCTGAGATGGCGTCCCTTAGAGTGGATAATTTGTATAACGAACTGCAACGATTACAGCTGGAGCAAAATAATAGCCCAGCAACACAGCTACGGGTTGAAGAAATTCAATTAGAGCTAGTGCAACTAGAGCACTACCTCGCCAACTACAACTCCATGGTGAACGACCTAGCAGCAAGACAAAACAGAGCTAGACCGGTCGATTCACACCAAATGGAAAATATAAGAAGAGAGCATCTAAGAAGAGAGTTCGATAACCTCCAGAGGGGTGAAATTGATGTGAATTCACAAGCAAGAATGTTTGAGATCCAGCGAGAGGTGAATGGATTGCAAGGGCGAACAGACACCAGGCAGAGAGGTGGAGGAAGGAATGCATCAGGTACAAGCAGTAGCTTCATGACGATAGAAGAGGCAGGGATGAGGATGATGCAAATACACCAAGAGCTAGCACAACTAGCAGAGCTGGAAGAAAGCAACGCACCGACCATTCAAGGTCGGGTTATTGAGCTGCAATTAGAACTGCAGCGTCTGTTACAACTCTATCCACAGCATGACCTTATGTTTGATAGTCAAGCACCGGTAGAGGACAGACCTATTGATACACAGCCACCAATTGATACGCAGCAACCGGTGGAAAATGTGGAGAGACCAGTCATTCCAGACTGGGCAGTTCACGCGCGTGCAAGTGTGGGACATCTGCTCCAGAACCATGTAAATAGGGGTAGGGAAGCACCAACCGCACCACGTGATACACAGCTGCACACAACCAGGTCAAATATGCAAAATGCATTAATGCCCACCCATATGACGATAGAGGAAGCAGGAATGAGAATGCTGCGAATACAGCAAGAGCTAAGGCAACTGGGCCAAGAAGAGACACCTGCCACCCAAGATCGAATATTTGAGCTAGAAGTGGAGCGTCAACACGTGCTGGGAATATATCCAAATCTCACCGTCAGTGACGAAGTAGCAACGGAAAGCATAGCCACTGATACACAGCAACCAGCTGATGTACAACAACCAAATGTGGAGCAAAACGAGAGACCAGTCACCCCAGACTGGATGGTTCACGCACGAACAAGAGTGGAGTATCTGCGCCAGAACCATGCAACCTATCTCAGACCCGTTGTTACACAGCAACCCGTTGTTGCACAACCACTAGCCAATGTAAATATAAATGCAAGTCAAAATATATCCACCCAACCAACAGCTATGATAGAGAGAATACGAGAAAGAAAGAGACAAATAATGCAAGAGCTGGTGGAGCTGGATCAAGAGAGGGAGATTATTCAAGAACAAATCCTTTCACGAGAATCAGCACTGAGATACCTGGAGGAACGCTATCCAGAAACTCGCCAAGTACCAATTACAGCTATGATAGAGAGAATACGAGAAAGAAAGAGACAAATAGTGCAAGAGCTGGTGGAGCTGGATCAAGAGAGGGAGATTATTCAAGAACAAATCCTTTCACGAGAATCAGCACTGAGATACCTGGAGGAACGCTATCCAGAAACTCGCCAAGTACCAATTGATACACAGCAACCGATGGAAGTGGACACAGAGCAAGAGCAACCAATGGAAGTTGATACCCAACCAATGGAAGCAGAGACACACCAAGCAATGGAAGTGGACACACAGCAACCGATGGAAAATGTGGAGCAAAGCAGCACGCCAGTCATGCCAGAGTGGGCAGTTCAGATGCGAGCAAGAGTGGAGCATCTGCGGCAGTCCCATTCAAACCGTTACCTGTTTGGTGTCCAAAGACCAATAGATAACAGACAGGTTGAGGCACAGCCATCAGTTGATACACAGCAACCATCGGTCGATACACAGTTACCAATTGATACACAAGAACCAACCGTGGAAAATCTGAGACAACCCCACCAAGACTTGTCCAGAGACCAAGAGCTGTACATGGATAGACCAGAAGCAAGTAGGGCTACAGATACACTAGAAAGAACAAATAGGCCAGATACACCGGAAAGACCAGAGATACCAGAGGAGCCAATAGCACCAAGGAGTAGCCCAACAAGGAACAGCCCAGGAAACATACCAATCAGTGACCCAGAAATAGAGCCAGACTACGACCACGAATCTTTCCATCGGGAGTATGAAGAATATGAGCCACCAGCGACACCTGAACATCTTATTGGCTATTATCCAAGCTTGCACGCCGACCCTAACCAAGGAGTTGATGTATTAGCACAGAACAATGTGTCAGTCGAGTTTAGATATAACGCTGAATTCGAGATGTACCTGAATCGCTTTGTGGACTATGCCCTTTCATGTCCTCCAGATGCCAATGGTTGCATTGTTCCCAGCGAAGATGCGATCCGAAATCAGATCATTGAGGATTGGGGTCCTGAGGAGTATACAGAGAGATTGATGGATAATTGCCCAAGAGCTATCTGGATACGTGCAAATGGACCACTCAGACGCCAGCTGTCCCACATTTGCAACAACTTTTATTGTTGCAATTTGAGTCACATGGTAGATGAGCCATACTACATACAGCTCGAAAGAGTTGGTTGTCAGGGAACGCTTGTCGATTATCGACTCAGAGTTGAAATTTGTAGACACACTCCTAGATGTACAAGGATCACCGTATATCCAAAACTCCCACTAAGTGTCGGACCAAATGAGCCACGAAAGGAAACCCCAAAGGAAAGAAAAAGAAGGTTGAGAGCTGCCAGGATCGAGCAGGTCAAGAAGCAAATGAGGAGAAGGATCAAGAGAATGAAGACAAGAAAAGCAAAGCCCAAGAGAAGGGTCCCTCCCAGCATGTATTGCCCCAAACCACTCAGGCAATTATTAAGGCGCGGCAGGTTGTAGTATTGTATTATAAATAGATTAAGGGTCAACATTGTTATTTTCTATCAATTGTACTTGTGACAAAAATGACATCAAAAATTGACATTCCATTTGACAGGTGCTAGTGTCATCAGATATTTACCTAAGCTGGTGATCGGAAATTAAATTTGATCGGAAATTAGATTTGATCGGAGATTAAGTTTTGATCGGAAATTAAATTTTGATCGGAGATTAAGTTTGTTCGGATATATTTTAATCTGTCAGTTGGAACTTTACAAAAAAATTACAAAATTTTAGTCAACTGAAAATTTACAAAAATAATTTCAAAAAATTAATTTACAGAAAACTAGCAAAAAAACGAAGTAAGAGCAATGGCAGAGACACCCGAGAGAGTAGATGAAGAGGAGCAGCTTAATGAAGAGGAGCTTAATGAAGAGGAGGAGCTTGTTCGTAGATTGTTCGCACGAGCTACGGAGCAATTTTTCGAGATAGACGAGGATGAAAGATGGGATTGGTTTGACGAAATGTGGGCAGAGCACGAGATAAAGCGCCAGGACTTTGTACTCATCTACCACACGCGCAAGATACTCCGCAATGGATGTTACATTTTCCCGCCATCTGCCCAGTTAGGAATTTCCCGCGCTGTAAATGCGCCAGTCAGTCCAATGATCTACCGTTCAGGACGTGCCCGCTACCCTAATGTTGCCGATGGTGCGACTTACCTCACCCATCTATTGGTCTGGGATGTCTACCTTGGAACTCCTCCAAGATACGGAAGATCTTACCGATGTAAGACCCTGTACTGCTGCAATCCTACCCATATGGAGGATGAGCCGGAGGATGTCAGACTTAGTAGGATTGGCTGTCAAGGAACGGTAGTTGGTTATCAAGCAGGCCGTTATATTACCATCAATTCTTGTCCACACAACCCCAAGTGTATCCACACGACAAATATTGACTCCTTGGATGTACAAATTAGACAATAATTGAATAATAAAATGGGATTAGGGTATTATATCTGTACTTTATATACTGTCAAAGACAAATACTATCGCCCATTTCAAACCCATATAGGATATGGATGTGAAGCCTCCGACATAGCACAATCGAGTTTGGAAAAGTTAAGATATAAAGCATAACGTATAGTATACAGGTTGCATCTATTGATATATCAATAAGTCCATAGCTACTGTGGTTCCCATTTTCCAGAGTTTCAGTTTTGCATTTTCCCTGGTCGCGACATTTTGGTGAGTCAATGTATGCAGACCTTACTTTGAGCACGGGTTTATATA